>Ga0299906_10000683_pt1 | contig 30335 bp, 25 predicted proteins | sample RVTome_14_FD_200259 | JGI IMG/M metagenome (GOLD analysis project Ga0299906, IMG submission 200259) | Soil microbial communities from uranium-contaminated site in the Upper Colorado River Basin, Wyoming, United States - RVT145D125 (version 2) ...
CCGGCGTCCGCCGCGCTGGGCGGCGGCCAAGGACGAGTGACTATTCGTAGCGCAGGGCCGTCACCGGCTCGACCCGCGTGGCCGCCAGGCCGGCACCCACACTGCGGCCACCCGAAATCGGCCGGCCCCTGACGACACTATCTGTCCAGGTAGCGGCGGCATCCGCCGCTCGAGCAAGCCCAGCCAACCGTCGACTGAAAGGGGATTCAGGATGAAAGACAGAATGCGAGACCGAATGACCACTGCGTTGCTCTCCCTGGCGGTCGTCTCGTGCGTGCTCCTGAGCGGCTGCGGCTCAGCCACGGACGCCAAGAAGGAGATTCCGCCCGGCGACGGCGAGAGCGGCTCGGGGGCTCCGGCGGCGATGAGCGCCAGGCTTTCGGAGTCGTGTGCGGGATCTTCGGAGATCAGGGACACACGATCAGAGTTCCGGACCGCTCTCCGATCGGGCAACAGACCACCATCAGCCTGTGCCAGACCTTCGTGAGGAACGCCAGGGAGGGCGCCGTGTGTACGAAGAACGGGCGCAACTTTCAGCCCTTCAGGATCCGAGATCTCGCACCCCTGGGGAGCGGAATCTCCAGCGATGACTGTATCCGGGCGATGCAGAGCGCGCGGGCCGGGGTCGTCTGTGCCGGCGCGGGGGGCGGGAGGTTCTTTCCCATGATCATCGATACCGGGGCGCCCATCGGCTCGCCGACCGATCTCGACACCTGCCTGGGCTCGGTCTGAGCCGTTCCTGGGCATGGCGACTCCGCCGCGTCCGGTGCTGCCGGAAGTGCACTGCAGACCCTGCCGTGTTAGGCTGCCGGGGATGGATTTCACGCGCCACAGCCCGCTCGTGGAATGCGTCCCAACTCAGGCCGCCCGGCGAGACCGCTGGCCGTAGTTCCCGGAGAGGATCCCCCGGATCGACAGGTCTTCGTCCAGATCAGGCCAGTGCAGGCCGAAGGGAGACGGCTCGATCTTGTCGAGATGGGAGTGGGCCTGCCTTCGAGGCGAGGGTTGCCCGCCACTGGAAAGGCGATCTCCAGCCCACTCTCCATCGTGACGTGGATCTTCCCATGCCGATGATGGGCGGAGATGGGCTTGTCAACCAACGTGCTCATTCCACTTCCGGATTATAAGGTCTCGGTGCTCTTGGATCGGCCGATGGTCGTTGCTGTAGAGGAAGAAACGGAAGCCGTCCCTCGTGAAGACAGTGGGCACGGCCTCGAAGTGTACACGAGGACACCGGTCCGCGCTGACGCGCTTCAGGCGGGGGAGATGGAGGCCATCGAGCGGTTCCCGGAAGGCAGCTACCGCCCGCAGTTGCCGTTCCTGGGCATGCCGGCCCCTCCGCGTCCGCCGTCGCCGCCGACGCGGCCTCTGGAGATCGAGGAGTCCGAGTGCGTCAAGCGGGTGGCCGGTCGGGGTGCGATTCCGATCGTGGAGGTTGGAGGGAGGATGTGGTCCGGGTCTCCGGACCATCCCACGTGACGGCCCACGGCCAGTTGAGCTCCCGGCTGGCCCGGCCATGGCCGGCAGGGACGCTGACTCACCTCCTCTCCAGAATGGCCCGATCCGGACGCCGCCAGCCGGCGTCAACGGGTGAGGTGTCTCTTGCCCGCATGCGATCGGCCGCTCTCGTCGCCTCCCGAGTCTTTCCTCGCCTCCGATACGCCCTATTCCCGTCTCTGGGCGTCATTCACCGACTCGCTCCACGACACCTCGCTGGAGGGCGGTACGCCATCCGGGCCGTAAGTCGCTGATTTTGGGGAAGTTATAAGTGTCTGTCAATATACTTCTGGGGGCTGTCATGCACGCTTGCCGAAAGGACACGGAAGTCATGCACGCTTGCCGGAAGGACACGGCGGAGCACAGACCCGACGATACGACACCGTACTTCAATCCGGGCAGTTGATATTTCTCTTAAGTCGCTCTATCTGCAGCCGGTGCTGCGGTATTTCCGGATCATTATAATAGGGTCCTGCCTCTCGTAAGAATCTATCAGCGCTATCAAGCATGCGGCATGCTCGTTTCCGTAATTTCTCGATATCCCTCGAACTTTCCTGCCCCCTGATCGTCTCCCAGAGTTTCTCAGCTTCCAGATGATCACTGTAGGCTAGAGTATCAGCGAAACGATAGTGCCAAACACCCTTCTCCCCACGGAGCTCTGCCAAGCGGTCAAGATAGATTCTGGTAAGTTCATGCTTCACTCCCGTCATGACGCCTACAAAAGCGCAGTGATTTATAGCGAAGGCATAGCCCAGCGGGTCGTCTTTCTTGAGAAGTCCGACAGCCTCCTCGCCAAACGAAAAGCTCCGCTCTGCCCAAGACAAGCCAATCTCCTTCCCTTCAATACTTGGCTCAAGCGCTGGGAATCGATCTCTCTCCGAATGCCACACATAAAAGCAGTTGTAGCCCAAGCCGATCAGAAGACGACCACGCTCCATATCTACTAAATTATGCAAGTGCGCCGCAAGATCTGCGATCTGCTCCTCTTTTTCTATTCGACTGAACGAGCTCTTAGTTCGCAATCGAGCCGCATTTCTCATCATAAAGAAACTGGGCGAAACGGCCACTTTCCCCGTCATGTCTTCATAGTCATTAATCACTTCTACTAGACGCTCAAATAAAGTTAACAACCACAGAATAGAACACACTACGGTACACGAACTATTATCATCTACACCCTCAACCTCAGATACAAAGTCGGCGCACCCCCGAACCCATTCGTCGTCGTCGACTGACGAGAGAGCCTCAAAGTAATCCTGTATTCTCTCTGCGGTCTCCTCCGACAACTCGAACCCCCACCGGATCATGCCAAAATCGCGCATGGGATCGGGAAGTCCATGCTCTTCATATCGACCGCGGATGCCGCTTGCCCTATTTTGCACTTCCCTAAATAGGGTATACCAACTTCTGATATGAGACACCTTTTCTCCAAGTTCGCGCTTCAAAATATCAACATCTCTCCGTATATCAGAATATAGGCAACCCTGCGTCATCTGATCGTCAGCAAATGCCCAAACATCCGCCAAACCGCTTATCATGCTTTTGAGGGCTTTCGGAGGTTTGTATTGCGACCATACCGAACGCAAGAACGAAAGTGTTTCTATTTCCGCTATTACCTCTACCAATATTCGGTCACAGACTCTGATCTGCTCTACCTTTTTAATAAGATCGACACTTGGATCAACGAGAGCCTTGTCAAGCTCCCGCGAAACGCGATCCAATTCGGTAAGAGTAACAGACATCTGCCGTCTTCTTCTGTTCACTCCTTTAAATCGCAACGCCTCAAAGCTGGCTCTCAAAACAAAATAGTCTGTGTCGCGAAATATAAAATCTTTGTCCTTCTGAAAACTCACAACGTTATTCGAATAAGACAGGTCGTGTCGCATCTTATCGTTAGTCGACCATGCGTGAATGAGTCTGTCTGTATCTGTATAAAACCGGACGATTGGAACATCCCTCCCCAGGTTTCTAGCCCCAATCATCCCGTGCAGAACAGCAAGTGCCGAGGCGTCACGAAGATTGCTCAATGAAAGTTGCCGCGAACCTATCTGCTCAGACAACACCTTGTTAAAGCGCCAAACTACTCGTTCCTTGAGAATATCATCCATGTGTGAGCCAATCTTCTCAAATCCAAGTACGGTGCTGTGCAATCTCTTTAGCCTTTCCTGCCAGCTACCATTCGCGAGTTCGATCGCCACGAACGTCTCAGCACCGACGCTTTGCAGTTCCTTCAAAAACTGCTGAATCTTCAAGCCTTCGTCTAGATCGCTGTTAACGATATCAAGCAGATGGGTCATTTCAGCTTCGATTCCCTCAGAACGCAGGAAAGTGTAGACTCTCTCACTGAATCCGATGCGTGCTTTAGGCGCACTGAAAGATGGTGCACGTCGTATCAAATTATCCAACTCTAGGGCATGAGGGCGCAAAACATACGCAGTCCCGAGATATCCCGCTGAAAGAAGCGCTCGCACCAGCAGTAGCTTCTGGGTCGGTTCGCCTAGATATGACTCAAAATTTTGAAAGCCCAAGATTGGCCATGCCAAAACGTCGGCGTCGTGATAGAATCTAACGGTTTCTGTTTGCTCAAGCGTCTTGTCGTAAACTGCTTGGCGTAACGCTCTGGCAAAACGGTCGATATGCCCACGGTCGACAAGAAAACTGGCATCAGGCATTATAGCCTCCCGTCGCTATTTTCGGCCGGTGTTCAGAAAGACAGTGGCAGGGGATCTGCTCCTGCTGCCTCGCGCAGGATTCCAGAGGTCCAGGAGGTCAAGTCGCGGGGGACCTTTTCGTCTTCTTCTATCAGAAGCGTCGCCGGATCATAGCTTTTAAGTCTTCCACTAAATGCAGCGACAATACTTGGCAATATGTCTAAAAGGTTATCCTCCGGTGATTGATTGAGGATTCTCTCTGTTTCGTCAGCACTATAAAAGTGGCGGAGTATTTTGTTACACTGCGACATTTCTAAATATTTTCGCTTCAGGATCGCTCCCGTAAGCTCCATTACTTCGGAAAGCGGCAGCTGTCCTATCATCTGCTCATATGCCTCTGGAGCCAACTCCGGATATTCCAGTGCCGACGTGAGGGACTCAACGTAACTCTCCCACATTCCCTCTAAGTCGCCCGATATACCTACAGAGGCGCTTCTTACATTCGGTATGATCAGGCCCAACGTCCTTATCGTTCGTACCGCCGCCTCGGTATAGCTTTCTGGACCGCTCTTACTCTTGATCTCCCGATAGGCTGCGAGATAGCTATTAAGTAAGTTGGCCATTGTAAGAAATGCGTCGACCCACGTTTCTTCCGTGTGTGAGTGTGCTATATCTTCTATACTGAATCCCTCGAACTGCGCCAGTTCCTCAAGTGCAGACTGCGTGCTTTCAGGATAATTGCGCCAATGTTTAACGAGGTTCTTCTTGACTTCTCCTGCGCCATATCTCTCGAGAAGGTTGGGCATAAGGAACAGCAACGACCTCTCGAGCGATTCGGCCCAGGTAACGCCCCCCAGCCACTCAAAGGCTGCTGAGAGTTCCGTTCGCGCCAACCCTTCCAACACCAATGGGGCATAACTCTCGCCATGCTTATCATAGAGATCTCTCCAGAAATTGGGACTGGGATGATAATCGAGCGCAATGAGTGCTTGCAATGCACGAAAGCGCAACTCTTCGCATTCCGCCCCGTCGAACTTTTCTGCGGCTACTATTCTCAAGAGAAGGTCGATTGTGTAGTTTTTCCGTGGCGAGTTAATGAGTATAGGATCGGCCATGAGGAACAACTCGCCTCCCGCCTTGCCAATCCATTGGGTGGGTGAATCGCAAGCGATCTCGTGAATGAAATCGATCAATATATTCTCAATATCTTCGCGTATGGTCCGCTTTAAGTGTGGGTAGACCACGACCAATAGATAGTGGGGTTGGTCACCAGGCGCGCCGCCAAAAGTGGGGTCGTCACCATGAAGGCGATTGAAAATCCACTGCCGAAGCTCTTCGGGCTCCATCCGCTCGATAGACTCACGATTCAGCTCGCCTTTTTGTGAGTAACTGGGCTTACTCATCTGATATCTCCCTCAAAGCTGCAGCCAGCTGCTTGCCCTTGATTGGTAAGTGCACGAGCTCTGGTTTTCTCTTCAATCCAGCGCTCTGTTCTGCAGAATCGTCCCAAGGAAGGGTCCATCCGTGATCCTCCTCCAAGTCAGACGCCGGCCGGAAGTAGTATATCCAGTCATCTCCTGAGTAAGCTTCGCAGACGGTGGGAAAGCGAGCGATTTCACCCAAGGGCAATAGGTACTCTAGAAGGAGTAGAGGAAGGTCTTGATCGATTCGAGATAGGCCGAGGCTACCGCGAACCCGCTGTGCGGATTCGTCCACATCAGCGAAGGGACGCCCCCCATTCTTATTGAACGTGCTCCACATCAGATAGCGGCCCAATCTGAGATCTGTCCAGAGTTTTCTCAAGTAGCTAAGAGGTTTGTTTCTCATGGATCGTATATGACTGTGGGCAGCAGAGGGTGTGCCAAAGTAGCGATCCGCTGCGAAAGAACGTGCCATGGCCGAGAGAGTTATCGCTCTACCGAGTACCGTCGTGCTGGCTGTTCGCGTGGGTGGTCCTTGAAGAATGAAAGCGCGCATCGTGGCACGGATGGCACTCCGGATGGAACGGGCTTCAAAGTCAGCTTCCAGTATGGCATCGATTAATCTCTCCCAGGTGGTGCCCAGGAGACGGCACTCGTTCTCGAAATTGATCCTGGCCTGATAATCCGTGGGTGAACAATCCGAGAGGATTCCGAGCTTTTCTACGACGAGGACACGCTCGCGTGGCGGTCTGCCGCTCAAGACATCGCTCAGCTTACAGTAGCGATCGACTGACTTACTCATGTTATTGAATGTGGCACTTATGGACGGTTGTCTCGCCAAGCGACGTGCTTCTTTGAGCTGCCATTGAAGTTGCTGGAACCGATGCGTGGAGGGTGCTTGAGTCGCCGCCGGTTGCCCATAGGCGACTACCTTCCATGCTTTCTGGGCAAAATCCATTCTGGGCTTCAGCGCTCGCCAGGGCTGGCTCGGTTGCGCTCACTCTGATGGCGCCCGCGCCATTTTGGCACTCATTACCTCAGCTTGCAGTTGTCCCAAAGACCTCAGCTTGCAGTGTCCCAAAGCCCCAAGCCGGCGAAGGGATCTGGCAAATCCACAAGCCTCAAGGAACGGCTGGCCTAAGGATACCTGAATCCACCTGGATGCGCAACTCATCGGTTTGGAGGCTCGCCCACTGTCTATAACTTTCCCAGAATCAGCGACTTACGTCCAGCCCTGGCGCACGGCGCAGGCGCCGGGCGGCATGACGCAACAGGCGGGGCTAGCTAGCTAGCCCTGTCTGACCGCGGCACGCCCCTACCACACCGTCCTGACGTGGGGATAGGCGCGGATGTTCCTTTCCCGTGTCGCCAGCTTGCGCTTATGAGATGAGGTCATCTCGAATCGACTGCTCGTGGGTAAGTCCACTGTTCTCAACACTTGGCGGCAGGAGCGCCAAGACGTCGGGGTCGGTTGCCTCTTCCCTAGTGATTCGCTTGACCGGCTCTCGGTCTGTTCCGGTTAGACGGAGATTTCCGAACAGCGCCGCAGACCCGGAAATGCTCTTCCTTCCTCAGCAGAGTGGCGCTGCAAGGCTTGCTGTCGTGGTCCCGGAATCACCGGAAGTGCGGTGCAGGGCTTGCAATGCTATTCTCTCAACTGGCAAAGTGGCGCAGCAAGCCCTGCACCACTACCTGGTAATTCACGCTTGACCGGTTCCGAGCCTGGGCTGGTTAGATTCTCCTTCCCGGAAGACATTTCAGATCCTGCGATCGAGTCCCGGTACAGCCGGATGTGCATTGCAGACCTGCCGTGCTAGGCTGCCGCGGATGGATTTCACGCGCCACAGCCCGCTCGTGGAATGCGTCCCCAACTTCAGCGAAGGCCGGGATCAGGACGTCATCGCGAAGATCGCCGCCGCGATCGAGTCCGTCGAGGGCGTCAAGCTCCTCGACGTCGACCCGGGCCGTGCGACCCACCGCACCGTCGTCACCTTCGTCGGCGATCCCGAGGCGGTGGTCGAGGCCGCTTTCCGGGCGATCCGGCGAGCGTCCGAGCTCATCGACATGCGCCGGCACCGCGGCGAGCACCCGCGCATGGGCGCCACCGACGTCTGCCCCCTGGTGCCGGTGGCCAACGTCAGCATGGAAGAGACGGTGCGCCATGCCCGCGAGCTGGCCCGGCGCGTCGGCGAGGAGCTCGATGTCCCCGTCTACCTCTACGAGCACGCCGCCACGTCCCCGCAGAGGAAGAACCTCGCCACGATCCGCGAGGGCGAGTACGAAGGGCTGGCCGAGAAGCTGGCGCGCCCGGAATGGCGGCCCGACTACGGCCCGGCGGAGCTGCGCCCCCGCGCCGGCGCCACCGTGATCGGAGCGCGCGACTTCCTCGTCGCCTACAACGTCAACCTCAACACCACCTCGACCCGCCGCGCCACCGCCATCGCCAACGACCTGCGGGAGAAGGGGCGCAAGAAGCGCCTCGGCGGCAAGCCGGGGGCGCCGGTGGTGCACGACGCCGACGGCGAGCCCGTGTGGGAGCCCGGGGCCCTGAAAGGCGTCAAGGGGCTCGGCTGGTTCATCGCCGAGTACGGCATCGCCCAGGTGTCGCTCAACGTCACCGACATCAGCGTCACCCCGGTCCACGTCGCCTTCGAGGAGGCCTGCAAGAGGGCCGAAGCCCGCGGCCTGCGGGTCACCGGCTCCGAGCTGGTGGGGCTCATTCCGCTCAAGGCCATGCTCGACGCCGGCCGCTACTTCCTGCACAAGCAGCAGCGCTCGCTCGGCGTCTCGCAGGAGGAGATCGTCAAGATCGCCGTCAAGTCGCTGGGGCTCGACGACCTCTACCCCTTCGACCCGGACAAGAAGATCATCGAGTACCGCCTGCGCGACGGCGCCGGCGAGCCCCTGGCGCGTCTCGACCTGAAGGGCTTCGCCGACGCGACGGCCGCGGAGTCGCCGGCCCCCGGCGGCGGCTCGGTCGCCGCCTGCGTCGGCGCGTTGGGCGCCGCCCTCGGCACCATGGTGGCCAACGTCTCGTCCCACAAGATCGGCTGGGACGAGCGCTGGGAGGAGTTCTCGCGCTGGGCCGAGCAGGGACAGGCGCTGAAGGACGAGCTGCTCCACCTCGTCGACGAGGACACCCGCGCCTTCAACGCGCTGCTGGCTGCCTTCCGGCTGCCGAGCCAGACGCCGGAAGAGGAAAAGGCCCGCCGGCAGGCGGTCGCCGCCGCCACCCGCCGTGCCATCGAGGTGCCCTTCCAGGTGATGCAGCGCTCGCTGGCCGCGATGGAGATCGCCGGGGCGATGGTGGCCACCGGGCTCCCGAGCTCGGTCTCCGATGCCGCCGTGGGCGCGTTGTGCGCCCGCGCCGCGCTCCGGGGCGGTCTCTTCAACGTCAAGATCAACGCCGTGGGCCTCGAAGACCGGGACTTCGCGGACGAGACGATCCTCGCCGGCACGACGCTGGCCGACCGCGCCGAACGGCTGGAGCGCGAGATCCTCGAGCGGTTCGAGGAGCGGATTCGCAGCGGCGACTGAGCTAGCCCTCCAACACCGCCATGGCCCGACGCCGGGCGTCTTCGAAGCGGTCGAGGCCGGCCGGACGGCGAATTCCCGGACGACGACGATGCCGTCACGGACGTCGCGACAGCCGGACGAGATAGTGATCGACGTGCGCCGTCAGGTTCCCCGAGACAAGGGACGTGGAGCCGAAATGGGCAACGATCGGCGAGTCCGTCAACGGCAGGAGCTCGACCTCGATCCCCAGCGGCTCCAGACACTCGCGCCGATAGCGTTCGGCCCAGTCCGGCACGTCGGTCTCGGCGAGCTGGACGACCGCGCCCCGGACCACCTCCGCCGTCCAATAGCGCTCGATCTGTCGATGGGTCTCGCGGTAGTCGTTGCGTCCCCAGATCTTGACCTCGGCGATGAACGCTTCGGGCGAGGCGTTGCGACGCAACTTCAGATCCGTGCGCCCGGCGGCGCTCTGGGCCTCTCTCTCCGTGTGCCAGCCGAGGAGCTCGAAGCCCAGAGCCAGGTGGGCCGCGAAGACCGATTCAGGGACGAGTTGCTTGCCCTGGCCGCCGCGCGCGGCACGAAAGAAGTCGACACTCGAACGGTGGAGCTTGGCGAGCAAAGCCTCCAGGTCCTGGCAAAAGCGCTCCGCCGGTCCGGGGGCCGGCGGAGACGCCTGAGGCAGGTCGAGGACGCTCGCGATCGGATGCACGCTCAGCGGATCGTCCGCGTGGAGCGAGCCGGCGACGCGCACGAGGCCTGAGGCCTCGAGCAGCAGGAGCACGTCGACCAGGTCGAGAGTGAGTGGGCTGCCGGGGCTTCTCAGCGCCTTCTCGAGCTCGGCGCGATCGATCGATTCTACGGCTCCACGGATGCGTTCGAGGACGCGTCGCGGAGCCTCGGAGAGCAGGGGATCCGCGACCGCCCGCAACAGGTCTTTCAAGTACTCGCCGTGATGCCGGCGAAAGTCGGCGAAGAGCTCCGCGACGTCGTGCTCGATGGGCTTTCGGTCGAGCTCCCACAGCCTCTCGAGTCCGTACGTCAAAAGAGCGGGGATGCCGCCCGCGGCCAGGTGAAGGTTGTCGACGACGTTCTCGGGCAGGGCGCGGCCGTCCTCGGCGAACGGGCTGGCAAGATCGTCGACGGCGTCGCGCTCGAAAGGCGTCAGGCTGACGTGGAGCGCTCGGGCCAGAAAGCTCGACCCCAGGACGTCCCGAACCACGAACACCCCGAGGCTGCCGGTAGCCAGGACTCCGAGGCGTTGCACGTCGCGGCGAGTCGCTTCAAGGTCGTTGAAGAAGCCTCGTCCCGGCGGATTCGCGGCACTCTCGGCGTTCCGCACGGCGTAGCGGTCGAACTCGTCGAAGAGCAGGACGAGCCGCTCGGGGACGTCCGCGCTCGCGAAATACGCCTCGATGATCTCGGCCGAGCTGTAGAAATCCGTGCCGGCAACGCCGAGGCGACGAGCGAGCTGACCGAGGCAAGCCTCCACGGTGAGCGCCGCGGGAGGGCTCGAAATCAGGACGACACGGGTATCCGCGTCGCGCTCGAGAGCCGCCCGCAGTTGTCGCAGGAACACGCTCTTGCCCATGCCGCGTCCGCCGAGCACCACCGCGCTGCCTCCGCGGTGCAGCGTCTCGGCAACGCGTCCGAGCAAGGCTCTGGGGATCTCGACCTTCGGGTTGTGGCTCTGCCAGTCGTAGGGGTTCATCGCGGCAGCCGGACGGGACGTCTCGGCGGCCAGTATAGTCGAGGGTGCCGACCTTCTTTTTCCCGCGGCCGTGGGCCCGGCCTCCCGGCCTGCCGCTTTGCGGACGTCTACGCCCCCAGCCACCGCCCGCCGACGCAGACCTCGGCGACGGCGTCGTCGCGTCCGCCGAAGACGAACGCGTCGAGCAGCGAGTCGGCGTCGGCGCCCTTGAGCGACGGGGCGTCGAGGTCGAGGGCCACGAAGTCGGCCCACCGGCCGGCCTCGATCGCTCCGGACGCGATCCCCAGGGCCGCGGCGCCGCCGGCCGTCGACGCCTCCAGCAGCCGCCGGCCGACGACGCCTTCGCCGTCGAGGCAGACGCCGCGACGCTCCCGGGCCAGCCGCTGCACGTACTCGAGCCAGCGCATCTCCTCGGTCATGGCGATGCGGTCGTTGGTGTCGCTGCCCAGGCAGATCTCGCCGCCCGCCGCCAGGATCGCGGGGAGGTCGGCGATGCCGTCGCCGAGGTTGGCCTCGGTCAGCGGGCAGAGGCACACGCGTCCGCCCGCCTTCAGGAAGCGGGCCAGGTCGGCGGGCTCGGTGTGGGTGCAGTGGATGGCGGTGAAGCGCGGCGAGATCGCCAGCCGCGCGTTCAGCAGCCCCATCGGGCGGCGGCCGTAGGCCTCGACGGCCGAGGCGACCTCCTGGCGCTGCTCCTCCACGTGCATGTGGAACGGCAGGCCGCGCTCGCACGCTCCGGCGTAGAGCGCCGCCACGTCGTCGAGCGTCGCTGCCCGGATGCTGTGCGCCACCACGCCGAGGCTCTGGGTGCGGGGGTCGAGCAGACCCTGCAGGCGGTCGAGCTGGCGCCAGTACTCGTCGACCGAGGCGCAGGCGAAGCGGCGCTGCGAGCCCGCGAGCGGACGCCCGATGGCGCCCGTGGCGTAGTAGACCTCGAGCAGCGCGAGGCGGATGCCGGCGTCGGCGGCGGCGGCGAGCACCACGGCGTCGAGGGCGAAGTCGCGGCTCTCGCCGGCGTGGTGGAGGTAGTGGAACTCGCCCACCGCCGTCATGCCGCAGGCCAGCATCTCGCGGAAGGCCTGCAGGCAGAGCTCGTAGAAACGCTCCTCGTCGAGCGTGCTCACCAGCTCGTACATGGCGTCGCGCCAGGTCCAGAAGCTGCCGGCGCCCTCGGGGAAGGTCTCGCCGCGCCCGCGCAGGCCGCGCTGGAAGGCGTGGGAGTGGGCGTTGACGAAGCCCGGCAGCAGGGCGCGGCGCGCCAGCCGCCGGGTGGGCTCGGCGGCGCAGTCCACCTCGGCGATCCGGCCTTCCTCGTCGACGCGAAGCGCGACGTCCGGCTCGAAGCGCCGGCCCGTCCACACCAGGTCCGCGGTGACGACCTGGCCGCTCATCCTTCGTCCGTGAGACAGAAGCGCTCGAGCAGCCGTTCGAGCTGGCCGGCGGCGCGCACGAGCTCGTCCTTGGGGATCCACTCGTTGGGCTTGTGCGCCACCTCGATCGTGCCGGGGCCGAAGATCACGCACTCGAGACCGGCCTGCTGCAGCCAGCCGCCGTCGGTGGCGTACGAGGCCGAGAGGCTCTCGCGCTGGCCCACGAGATCGCAGATCGCGCCGTAGACCTCGCTCGTCTCGTCGAGCAGCAGGGGCAGGCTCTCGCTCTCGAGCTCGAGCCGGAAGGGGTCCTCGCCCGCGGCCGCGGCGACCGCGCGGCGCACGCGCTCGACCAGCGGCGCCTGCTCCATGCCCGGCATCATCCGCAGGCCGAAGCGCACGACGCACGAGTCGGGAATGACGTTGACCGCCGTGCCCCCTTCCACCTGGCCCACGCTCAGGGCCACGTAGGGCACCTCGGGGAAGTGCTCGCGGTGGGGGCAGACCTCGTTCTCGAGCGCCTGGCGCAGCTCGGCGAGCGCGCAGATGGCCCGCGCCGCGGGCTCGACGGCGCTGCGCCCGAGGTGGGGGTAGCCGCTGTGGGCGCTGACGCCGTCGAACGTGAGCTCGAAGCTGGCGTGGCCCTTGTGCATGCGCACGGCCCGCAGCGACGTGGGCTCGCCGATCACCGTGGCGCGCGGCAACGGACGCTCCCAGGTGGCGGCGAAGTGGCGGGCGCCCACGGTGCCGACCTCCTCGTCGTAGGTCAGCACCAGCGCCAGCGGCCGGCGCAGCCGCGCCGGCTCGGCGCGCGCCGCCAGGTTGACCGCCAGGGCCACGAACCCCTTCATGTCGGCGGCGCCGCGGCCGTAGTAGCCCTCGTCCGTCTCGCGCAAGGCGAACGGGTCGCTGACCCACTCCGGCTCCTCGGCGGGCACCACGTCCAGGTGGCCCGAGAGCGTCAGGCCCCCGCGCGTCGCCGGATCCACCTCGGGGCCGACGCGCACCACGAGGTTGGTCTTGCCGCCGTCGGGCGACGGGTTTCTCTCCACGGCGACGCCGGGGCGCTCGAGGTAGTCGCCGATGAAGTCGGCGATGGGCAGGTTGCTGTTGCGGCTGGTCGAGTCGAAGCCGACCAGCCGCCGCAGCAGCTCGGCGTCGGGCAAGAGGGGCCGCGGGCTCGTCATCGATCAAGAAGATAATGAGTCCGCGGCGGCGACGCAAGGCACCCGCCGCTAGCGCAGCACCACCACGGCCACCCGGCGGTTCTGGGCCCGGCCTTCCCGGGTGTCGTTGACGGCCACCGGCGCCGCCTCGCCGTACGAGATGGTGGCGATGCGGTGCAGCGGGATGTCGTGCTCGAGGTTGAGGTAGCGGCGCACGACCTCGGCCCGCTGCTCGCCGAGCTCGAGGTTGAGCTCCTCGGGGCCGCTGGCGTCGGTGTGGCCCTGGATCTCCAGGTAGACCTCGCGGTTGACCTCGGTGAGCCGCGAGCCCAGCTCGTCGAGCGCCACCTTGGCCTCGTCGGAGAGCTGGGCGCGGTTGAGCCCGAACTTCACCTTGTCGTCGGAGAGCACGGTCTCGAAGAGCAGCTTGCCTTCGGCCAGCTTGCCCGCGTCGATGGCCCGTTGCAGGGCCTCGCGGGCCGTCTGGGAGGCCTCGTCGAGATTCGCGCCCTGGTCGTCGAGGCGGCCGCTCAACCGCACCTCGGTGTCTTCGAGGCGCGTCTGCGTCTGCTCGAGGTTGGATTCGAGCTCGCGGTCGCGGTCGTGGAGGGCGGCGATCTCCTGACGGACGAAGCCCTTGGACGCGCAGCCTGCCGCGACCAACGCAGCCGCCAGCGCGAGGATACCCAGCCAGCGCGTGTTCTTGGTCATGTCGATTCTCTCCTTCATGGGTCCTCTGTTCTTGTTGACGAGCGACGGAAGCCCGACGTCTCGTCGGCTTGACGGACTCGCGGTGCAACCGTCGTGCCATCCGTCCCGGGCCTGATCTCTGAAAAGAAAGCCCCTGTCATTGCAGTAGTTACAGGGATCGGCACCCAGCGCAGCCAACGGCCGCCGCGGCCGCGCGGCGCCGGATCCGGGAAAATCTCCCGGATCCCCGGAATCGTCGCCCGGATCCCCGGAAATCGTCGCCGGCCCGTGGCGGCGGCGGCTTCGGACGACGGTCGCTCGTGGACTGGCATGGTCCTTGCTGTCGAGGACTGTTGAGGAAGAGGACTGTTGAGGAAGAGGACTGTTGAGGAAAGAGGACTGTTGAGGAAAAGAGTATGAACGCACGGTATGAGATCACCCGACTGCTCCTTCATCGCGTTCCTCTTACGCAACGCCGCGTCACTTTCCTCCTCGCAATCGCTGTCGTCGTCGTGGGGTTCACGGCGGGAGTGATCGCTCAGAGGCTGACGCGGGTCGCCGCCGTCGAGGCGCTGAAGACCGAGATCGAGCAACGCCTCGGGCTCGACGTCGAGATCGAGCGCCTGGACCTCGGCCTCCATACGAACCGGCTCACCAACGTCCGATTGACCGACCCGCGAGGACGGCTTTCCGTCCACGTCGAGCAGCTCGAGGTCAGCCTCGATCGCGGCGCCCTGCTCGCCGGCCGTGACGTGACCGTCGAACGGCTCGAAGCCGTGGGCGTCACGGTGCGCGTGAGCCGGGTTCTCAGGGCGGACGCGGCGGCGGCGGAATCCGCGGAGGGCGGCGAAGCTGAGGAATCGTCCGGCCGGCTCGACGGTGCTTTCCTCGGGCCCCGGATCGAGGCCGCGGCCCGCCGCCTCGCGGAGAACGGGTCGTACACCCTTCGCGACGCCACGATCCACCTCGTCGACCGCTCGCGAGGAGAGCTGGCCATCCACGACGTCTCCGCGTACCTCGAAAAGCGGGGACCGGCGGGCCTCGCCGTCACCGGCGAGGCCCGGCTCGGTGACGCGCTGGTGCCGGCGCGCGGGACGCTCGAGATCGAGGTCCGCGACGGCGCCGTGAGCCTCGCCGGCAACTTCCAGGACCTGCCCCTCACGGCCGCCGCGTGGCTGGCGCCGGAGCTGCCCTGGCACCGCCCGGACCTGGCGAAGGCATCGGGATCGTTCAAGCTGTCACCCGCCGACGGCGATGCGGTCGACCTCGAGGCCCGTCTCGACCTGCGCGGGCTTGCCGTCACCTCGCCCTACCTCGCCCACGATCCGATCGACGGGCTCGACGCCGTGGTGGAGCTCGACGCCCGGGTGCGGCCCGCGTCGGGACGGCTCGAGCTGCGCTCGACCACGCTCGAGGCGGCAGGCGTCCGGACCCGGCTCGAGGGCTTCCTCGAACGCGGCCCCGAAGCCTACGAATTGGATCTTCGGGCCGAGCTGCAAGAGACCGATTGCGGCGACGCCGTGGGCGCCCTCCCGGCCGCCCTGCTCGCTCCCTTCGACGGCTTCGCGCTCGCCGGCACCCTCGCCGGAACCGTGCGCGTCGCCATCGACTCCACGGATCCGGGCGCCGCCGTGCTCGACCTTTCGATCCGGGATCGCTGTCGGTTCGTCGCGGTGCCCGAAGCGGCCCGCCTCACGCGGTTCGCGCAGCCGTTCCTCCACCAGGCGCGGGCCGGCGGCGACGTGCTCTACGAATTCGTGACCGGTCCCGGAACCGAGACGTGGACGCCGATCTCGCGCGTCAGCCCGTTCCTGATCTGGGCCGTCCTCGCCCACGAGGACGCCGCGTTCTTCCGTCACCGCGGATTCGCCGAATGGGCGCTGGAAACCGCTCTGCAGCGGAATCTCGAGGAGGGCCGCTTCGCCTACGGCGCCAGCACGGTGTCGATGCAGCTCGCGAAGAACCTCTTCCTCGCGCGCGACAAGACCCTGTCGCGCAAGGCCCGCGAAGCGCTCCTGACCTGGTACCTCGAAAAGGTGCTGACCAAGGCCCAGATCCTCGAGCTCTACCTCAACGTGATCGAATACGGTCCGGACGTCTACGGCATCCGCGCCGCGGCCTTGCACTACTTCGGCCGCGAGCCGATCGAGCTCTCGCCGGCCGAGTCGGCGTTCCTCGCCACTCTCCTGCCGGCGCCCGCCACGCGGCACGCGCAACACGAGGAGGGATACCTGTGGCGAGGGACGGCGCACGAGATGCGTTCCCTGCTGCGGCGGATGCACGCGAAGGAATGGATCGACGCCACGGCTCTCGGGAACGGGCTCGCCGAGATTGAACGGTTCGTCTTCCACGACCGTCCACAACTGCCTCCGGCGCTGCCGACCTACTTCATGGGCGGCGCCGCGCCGCCGCCGTTCGCGACCGTGCTCTATCCCGGCGAGAGCTGGTTGTACGTGGGCTCCGCGCCCATCGCCGCCGCCTCGATGTCGTCCTCGGCCTGGGCAGACGCCGCCGGCGGCGAGGCCTCGGGGCCCGCCAGCAGCCGGCGGAAGGGGCGGTAGAAGGCGTCGCGACGCTGGCCGCACTGGCTGCACGAGCCCACCGGACGGCCGCAGACGAGGCCGTCGCGGATCCGCGCCAGGGCCCGGCCGCCGGCGATGGCGGCGAGGTCGTCCTCGGGGTAGAAGCCGATCGGCTCCTGCTCCCAGAAGATACAGGGGAAGACCGCGCCGTTCGGACGGATCACGTAGGTCTCGCCCGGGTAGGCGCAGCCGTTGCGTCGCTCGCGCCACAGGTGGCGCCAATGCTCCCCGCGCTCGAGCCCGGCGCGCAGGCGGAAGACGCGGCGGCGCCAGCGTCCGGCCAGGCTCCGCGGACGCTCGGCGGCGGTCTCGAACTCGGGGTACGACGTCAGCCGCATGCCCCGCGCCACCGCCTCCTCGGCCACCGCCCGCAGGTCCGCCCGCAGCGCCTCGGGATCCTCGCCGTCGAGCAGCTCGGGGCCCACGTCCACCCCCGTGGTCCGCGTCACGAAGCGCACGTCGAGCTCGCCGGCGCCGTGGGCCGCGGCGAACGCCGGCAGCGCCCGCAGCTCGTGCCGGTTCGACCTCATCCAGGTGAAGATGACGCGCAACCGCGGCCGCCGGCGCCGCCGCCTGACCTCATTGAGCAGGTCGAGGCGCGAGAGCAGGCGGTCCCAGCTCCCGCCGACGCGGATCTTCTCGTAGGTCTCGCGGGTGACGCCGTCGATCGACGCCGCCACCGTGGTCACGCCGGCGTCGACGATCGCCGCCGCCGTCTTGTCGGTCAGCGCCAGCAGGTTGGTGGGGAACCACAGGTCGGGCACCCGGTAGCGGCCGGCGATCGCCAGGACGTCGCGAAAAGCGGGATGGACGAGAGGCTCCGCGGCGCACCCCAGCGCCACCCGCCAGGCGCGCGGGAAGAGGTCCGCGGCGATCTTCTCGAACACCTCGACCGGCATGTTGCCGCGCTCGGAGAGCGAGCGGTCGAACGGCGCGAAGCGCAGGCGGTCGACCGCCGAGAAATAGCACATCACGCACTTGAGGTTGCACCGCTCGGTCAGGTCGAGCACGATGGAAAGCGTCCGGCGCATCGCAGCACCCTATCACCTCCCGGCGACGATCACCGCGTAGTAGGAGGCGACGCCGGAAGCGAGAAGCTCGTCCTCGCGGGCGAGGAGAAGGCCCAGCACCTCCTCGCGCGCCGCGGGCTCGAGGGCGTCGAGCCGCAGGTGGGGATAGATCACCGCCAGCAGGTTGCCGCCGTAGTCCCGGCGCTCGCGGACCTCGAAGAGCGTCTCGATCAGGGGAACGATCTCGGACGAGCGCACCGCCTCCGACGGATCCCGCCAGTCGACCGGCAGCGGCAGGCTCCCCCCGAGAGGACGCCACCGTCGCCGCGCCCGCGCCGCCGCGGGGAGCTCGCGAAAGACCGCCTCTGCCGCCGCCAGCAGCTCGCGCCGCCACTCGTGGCGCGAGGGCCCCACGTACTCGTCGGCGTAGAGCACGCCGCCCGCTTTCAGGGCGCCTGCGGCCTGGCCCAGGCACGCCTCGAGCTCGCGCACGTGGTGCAGGGCCTGGTGGACGAAGACCGCGTCGTAGCTGCCCGGCTCGAGCCGCAGCCGGTCGAGGTCCGCGCGCTCGTAGGCGATCCCCGGATGACCCGCCTCGCGCGCCCGCTGACGCGCCAGCGCCAGAGCCTGCTCCGAGAGGTCGAGCCCGAGCACCGTCCCGCACAGCCCCTTCGCCATCAGGTCGCGCTCCAGCACACCCTCGCCGCAGCCCAGGCTCAGGGCGCGGGGAAAAGGACCCTCGGCGATCTCGGCGGCGAACCACTCGAGCGGCCAGACGTCGGGCGATCCCGTGACCCGACGGTTGAGGCACCGGCGCACCGTCGGCTCCGCGGCCCAGGTGCGCAGCCGGCCCTCCGCCAGCGCCCGGCCCCAGTAGCGCCGCACCATGAGCCGCCGGATCATCCGGTCAGCGTATCAATAGATCCTGCGCGAGCGATTCTTCGAGGGGTGGCACTTCGCTGAACCGGCGGCGGGACCAACCGCCCTGACCCCGCGTCTAGGGTCGTCCGCCGAGCCGCAGCTCGTCGGGCGATTCCACCTGGAGCACCTTCTCGGCCAGCGCCGCGAGGTCGTCCAGCGACGTGATCTCGGCGATGCGCCGCCGGGTCTGCGCGGAAAGGCGGCCGAAGCGCTGGGAGAGGAGGTTGAGAACAACGCTCCGGAGCTTCTCCTTGCCCTCTTGGCGCCCTTCCTCCTTGCCCTTTTGGCGCCCTTCCTCCTTGCCCTCTTGGCGCCCTTCCTCCTTGCCCTTCTGGCGTCCTTCCGCTCGAAGATCGTCTGCCCACGTCGTGATCATCGCTTCTACCTCTCGATATCCCGCCTCGCGGAGCAAGGCCTCGTACTCCGGAGCCGTCTGCGCATCCAGTTTGACGTATGTTCCCACGAAGTTCAAGAGCCGAAACCGGCGGTCCTCGTCGAGCCCGGGGGCCTCCAGGATTCGACGCAGACAGGCGAGCGCCGCCTCCGCGCGGCTGGCGAAGCCCTGGGGCCTCATGAGCACCGCGAACGCCCAGGCCAGCGGCTCCGGACGGGCGAGGTACTCCCGCGCCGATGCTCCCGAGAGCCCCAGGCTGTTGTAGGCGAAGGTGTTCGGGACGCAGCCGAACGAGACCGGCTTGAAGCTCGACTGGGTCAGTCCCGCCTCGCCGCCGTGCAGGTAGACCACCGCCGTGTGCACGGGCAAACCCGTGCCCAGGGTGAGCACGTGGTTGTAATCGCGCAGGCGCACGAGCTTGCGCTTGCGGTACGCGTGCTCGATCTCCACGTGCGCCAACGCCTGCGGCTCAGGGTCGGAGGGCACGCGGATCTCCGCCACCAGGTCCGGGAACCAGCGGCGCCCCCGCAAGAGGTCGTTGAAGCGCTCGCGGCCGGGAACGAGCTCGAGCTTCGACACGTCGGCGGCGGCCGCCAGGTGCGGCAGGGTGAGCGCCAGCAGGTCGGCCGGGAAGGCGATGCCGAGCTCCTTGACGATATGGTCGTGAAGGCCACGCATAGGTCCTCCGTCGCCGCCTCTCAGGAACGAGAGCGGCCCTCGAGAGACGCGCGCAATCCGTGCACGCGTCTACTGAAGACTTGTAAGACGTATGAGAGCCGTGAATTCTGACGCGGGATTTGAGGTTTTTCGCCCGACGGGGCCAGTAGAAGGCGCTCCTGCAACGTCCACCAGGGGGCCGCGACGTAGCCTCTTTCGTCAGTGGGAGAGCCCGGAACACGGCGACGAGCCCTTCGCCACCTTGACCGACCGCAACACGGCCCTGCTCGCCGCGGCGTTCCTGCCGCTGGTGGACCGGACGCGGAGCTTCTCCGTCGACCCGGAGGACGCCGGCGGCCCCGTGCTGTAGCGTGACGGCCGCGCCGTGGGCCGGATCCGCTACGGCGATCCGGAGCTGACGGAGGCGCTGAACCTCGCCGAATGCCCCCGGCCGGGCAGGGGGCGTCAGAGCCACTGGCTTCCGGAGGGATCTCGACCGGTGCAGGCCCTGTCCCGCACTATACTGACCCCCCACCATGACGACTCCGCCCCCGGCTCTCACCGTCGTCATCGCGACCTACGACCGCCGCCCGATCCTCGAGCGCACCCTCGACGCTCTCGCCGCTCAGACGCGCCGCGACTTCCTTGTGGTCGTGGTCGACGACGGCTCCGGCGACGGCACCTGGGAATGGCTCGAGAGCCGGGCGTCCGCGGCGGCGGTCCCGGAGCTGGCGGTGGCGCGGCAGGAGAACCGGGGCCAGGGGCAGGCGCGCAACCGCGGCCTACGGCTCGCCGCCGGACCCCTGACGCTCTTCCTCGGCGACGACGTGATCCCCCGTCCCGACTTCGTCGCCGAGCACCTCGCGGCGCACGCCGCCGCGCCGGAGCCGCGGGCCGTCGTCGGCTTCACCGACTGGCGCCGCCGCGAGATGAAGGTCACGCCGGCCCTCGAGATGGCCGGCCGCGAAGGCCACCAGTTCGGCTACGGACACATGACGCCGGGCGGCGAGGTGCCCTTCACCTGCTTCTACACCTCCAATGTGTCGCTGCCGCGCGAGGCCCTGGGGGCCGATCCGTTCGACCCGGCGTTCCGCCGTTACGGCTGGGAGGACGTCGAGCTCGGCTACCGCCTGAGCCGCCGCGGCTTGAAGCTCTACTACCACCCGGCGGCCGCCGCCGAGCACCTCCACCCGATGACCCTCGCCGACCTCTTCGCCCGCCAGCGGCTCGTGGGCCGCGGTCTCGACGAGCTGCTGCGTCTCCACCCGGAGCTCGCCGGCAGGGCGCTGCTGGCGCCGCCGTCGCCGCCGCGCTGGTTCGGCGCCGCCCGACGCCTGGTCCCGCCCCTGGTGCCCCTGCTCAGCGCCGTCGACGGCCTCGGCGTGCCGCTGTCCACGCGGGTGCTCCATCGGGTGCTGATGTGCGGCTATTACCTGGGGCGGGAGGAGGCGCGGGCCTCGTGACCCGTCGTCAGCGCGGCGACGTCGCCGGGGCGGTCCGGAAATCCCCCTCGGCCCCCCTTTTATGCAGACTTGCATTATGCTGATCTGCATAATCATGAGATTCGTCGACCGTACCGCAGAGATGGCCCGCCTCGACCGGCTCGTCGCCGGCGACGAGGGAGCCCTGGCGGTGCTCTACGGGCGCCGCAGGATCGGCAAGACCCGCCTCCTGCTGGAGTGGTCGTCGCGTCATGGGGGGCTTTATCGTCACGGCTTCCTCACTTTGCTCCAGGGAGACCGAATGACCAGGAAGCGGGGAGCCCTGAGGGACACGCTCGACACCCGCCATTTTGGCGCATCCTTCCTCAACTGCTGAAAATAGCAGACTTGCCCACGTGCCGCCGCCAAGAACGCCCCGAAGGCATATCAGGGCTGCCGGGGGAGGATTTGGACGGCTTCAGCCGTCCTTCCGCAGCGCCCGTCTTCTAAGATAGGCGCCGTGGGAGGACCGGAGCGATGACCGCGGAGGAACGCTGGCAGCGGATCGAGGCCCTGGCGCGCGCCGCCCTGGGCCACGAGGCCGCCGAGCGCGGTGCCTTCCTCGACGCCGCCTGCGGCGGCGACGAGGCTCTGCGCCGCGACGTGGCGGAGCGCGTCGCCACCTACGAGCGGGCGCGCGACGGCGCCACCGTGCTGGCGCGGCCGGCCTACCACCCGCCGCCGGCCGTGGAGCTCGAGCCTGGACGCGAGCTCGGCCCCTACCGCATCCTGCGCCAGATCGGCGCCGGCTCGATGGCCACCGTCTACCTGGCGGCGGCGGTCGGCGACGGCGAGCCCGGCGGATTCCAGCATCGGGTGGCCGTCAAGGTGGCGCGGCGCGACTTCGCGACCGAGCGTCTGGCGCGGCTCTTCCGCGCCGAGCGCCAGGCCCTCGCCCGCCTGCGCCACCCCAACATCGCCCGCCTCCACGGCGGCGGCACGCTCGACGACGGGCGTCCCTACGTGGTCGTCGAGCACGTGGACGGCAGCCCGATCGACGAGCACTGCGAGCGCCACGCCCTGCCGGTCGCCCGGCGTCTCGAGCTCTTCTGCCAGGTCTGCGCCGCCGTCCACTACGCGCACGAGAACGGCGTCGTCCACCGCGACGTCAAGCCCACCAACGTACTCGTCACCCGCGGCGGCACGCCCAAGCTCCTCGACTTCGGCATCGCCGTCCACGCGGACGGCGGCGAGCCGGGCGGGGAGGAGGAACGCCCCATGACGCCGCCGTACGCCAGCCCCGAGCAACTCCTCGGCCGCGAGATCACCCCGCTGTCGGACGTTTACTCCCTGGGGGTCCTGCTCTTCCGGCTGCTCACCGGCCAGCTTCCCTACGGCGAGGAGGCGCGGGGGCCCCGCGAGATGGCGCGTCTGCTCGACGAGCGCTCGCCGCCGCGGCCCAGCGGCGTGGTGCCGGAGCACGAGCTGCGGCGTCTGCTCGCGGGGGGCCTCGACGCCATCGTCCTCAAGGCCCTCGCCCACCGCCCCGATCACCGCCACGCCAGCGCCGACGCCCTGGCCGGTTCTCTGCGGACCTGGCTCGGCGCCGCGTCGTAAGATGGCTCCGAGAACGTCCAGGAGAACCTCATGCACCTTGTCCAGCACTTCCGCCTCCGGCCGCTCCTCGCCGCGGCCGCCCTCGCCATCGTCTTCAGCGGCGCCGTCCACGCCGGCGACAAGCCCCTCACCTTCGCCGACCTGATGCGGTTCAGGACGCTCCACCATCCCTCGATCGCGCGCGACGGGAGCTGGATCGCCTACGACCTGCAGCCCGACCGCGGCGACGGCGAGGCCGTGGCCCGCTCGACGAGCTTGCCCGTGGAGCACCGTATCGAGCGCGGCGCCGATCCCCGCACCTCCGGCGACGGGCTCTGGGTCGTCGCCACGATCGAGCCGTCGTTCGCGGAACGCGTGAAGGCCGAGAAGAAGAAGGACGGCGGGAACAAGGACGACAAGGACAAGCCCAAGAAGGGAATGGCGCTCCTCCACCTCATGGCCGGCACCGAGCTGCGCTTCGAAAAAGTCGAGTCGTTCGCGCTCTCCGACGACGGCCGCTGGCTCGCCTACAAGCTCCATCGCGAGGAAGAGGAAGAGAAAGACGAGGAAGAAAAGCCCGAGGAGGAAAAGTCCGAGGAGAAGGCCGAGGAGGAAAAGAAAGCGAAGGACAAGGAGGAGAAGAGGAAGAAAGAGCTCGGCTCGACGCTGATGCTCCGCGACCTGCGCGAGGGCCAGGAGATCGCCCTCGTCCACGTGAAGAGCTATGCTTTCGACGAGCCCTCGGCGCTGCTCGCCTACGCCGTCGAGGCGCCGGAAGGCGCGGGCGACGGCGTTTTCCTGCGGGCACTGCGCAGCGAGGGCACGCCGCAGCAGGCGCTCTTCCAGCAGGACGGCACGCGGTCGACGCACCTGACCTGGCTCAAGAGCGGCAAGGAGGAAGAGCAGAGCTTGTTGGCGTTCGTGACCGCGCCCCTGGACGAGGAGGGCGAGGCCGGCGACGCCACCGTCTGGGCCTGGGAAGGCGCGGGCGACGCCCGCCGCGTCGCCTCACGCGACGAGGCGCCCGCGGGCTGGACGGTGCCCTCGGTCAATGAGCTCAAATGGAGCCGCGACGGTCAACGGCTCTTCTTCGGGTTCAAGCCGGTCGATCCGGAAGGTGAAGACGACGACGAAGACGGGGAGGAAGAGCTCGATCCTCATGACTTCGAGGCGATTCTCGAGGACCGGGGGGTCGACGTGTGGCACTGGAACGATCCATTGATCAATTCCAACCAGAAGAAGCGCTGGGAGGAGCGAGAGAAGGACCGCACCTACCGCGCGGTCTTCCACCGCGGCACCGGGCGGGTCGTGGCGCTGGCGGACCTCGAGGTCCGCGAGGTCGAGGTGCCGGAGAATCCCCGCGTCGCCCTCGCCCGCGCCGACGTCCCGTATCTCAAGGAGGTCACCTGGAGCGGCCGTTACGCCGACCTCTACGTGGTCGACCTGGGCAGCGGCGAAAGGCAAGAGATTGCGACGCGGCTGAGCGAGGAACAGACCGCGTCGCTTTCGCCTGGCGGCCGTTACGTCATCTATTACGACGAAGGCCACTTCCACGTCTATGACGTCGAGCGCCGCACCGCGCGCAACGTGACCGCCGCTCTCGGCGTGCCCTTCGCCGACGAGGACCACGACTATCCGAGCCCGCCGCCCGACTACGGCATGGCCGAGTGGCTCGCCGACGAGGGCGCCGTGCTCGTCTACGACAAGTTCGACGTGTGGCGCGTCCCCACCGGCGGCGGCGCGCCTACTCGCATCACCGGCGGCTTCGGCCGCGAGCGGGGCTACAAGCTCCGGGTGGTCGACCTCGACCCCGAGGTGGACGCCCTGGAGCGCGGCGCGCCGCTGCTGCTCGAGGCCGAGCACGATCGGCTGAAGCACGAGAGCTTCTACGCCGCGCGCGAAGACCGCGAGGGCGTCGAGCCGCTCTACGAGACCGGCGAGCACCGCCTCGGCTTCGTGGCCCGCGCCGAGGACGCCGACCGCCTGCTCTTCACCCACGAGAATTACAACGAGTTCCCCGACCTGTGGACATCGGATCTGGAGATTTCCCCCCTCGATCCCCCCAAGGGGACGCTGCAGCTCAGCGAGCCGGTCAAACAGAGCGACGCCAATCCCCAGATCGACGAGTTCGCCTGGGGCACCGCGGAGCTCGTCGAGTGGCGCAGCCTCGACGGCGTCCCGCTCCAGGGCGCGCTGATCAAGCCCGGCAACTACGAGCCCGGCAAGCGCTACCCGGTGCTCGTCTACTACTACCGCTTCTCCTCGCACCGGGTCTACGAGTTCAACGAGCCGGTGATCAACCACCGCCCCAGCTTCCCGATCTACGCCTCGAACGGCTACGCGATCTTCTTGCCCGACATCCGCTTCGAGGTCGGGCGTCCCGGCTTCTCGGCCACCAAGTGCCTGGTGCCCGGCGTGCAGAAGCTGATAGACATGGGCATCGCCGACGGCGACGCCGTCGGCCTCCACGGCCATTCCTGGAGCGGCTACCAGACCGCCTTCGTCATCACCCAGACCGACGTCTTCGCGGCGGCGGTGGCGGGCGCCCCGGTGTCGAACATGACGAGCGCCTACAGCGGCATCCGCTGGGAGACCGGGCTGGCGCGTCAGTTCCAATACGAGATGTCGCAGAGCCGCATCGGCGGCAGCCTCTGGGAATACCCCGAGCGTTACGTCGAGAACTCTCCGGTGTTTTACGCCCACCACATCGACACGCCGCTGCTGATCGAGTTCGGCGACGAGGACGAGGCGGTGCCCTGGTACCAGGGCATCGAGCTCTACCTCGCCATGCGGCGGCTGGGCAAGGAGGCGATCTTCCTCCAGTACCGCGGCGAGCCCCACCACCTGAAGAAGTACGCCAACAAGCTCGACTACTCGATCAAGATGAAGGAGTTCTTCGACCACCACCTCAAAGGGGCGCCGGCGCCGGCGTGGATGACGGAAGGGGTGCCTTATCGGGGGGAGTAGGGACGCCTGATCGAGCGCGCTGGAGAGGGGCGCCGCAGGCTATGGCGGCAGGCGCCGTCCGTGAGCTCCCACTCGGCCGACACGAGCAGGTGGCGGACCTGCACTACGCCGATACGCCCGCCTACGGCGAAGGCCCCGCGAACCTGCATTCACCGGCCCCGAGGGTAGAGCCTCAGCCCCTCAACCGAGGTCGAATAGGGGACTCGGGGGGGTACGGTGTAGACTTGGTCGTAGGAGGACACCCCATGAATTTCGACCGTGTCTCCATCCAGCCGTCCCGCATGAACGGTCAGCCCTCGATCCGCGACCTTCGTCTGACCGTGCGCCGGGTTGTCGAGCTGGTCGCCACGTATCCCGATCGGGAGGAGCTCTTCCAGGAGTTTCCTGAACTGGAGGAGGAGGATGTCCGGCAGGCGCTGCTCTATGCCTCCACGTACCTCGAAGACCGGGCTGTGAACCTTTCGCTGAGCCATGAAGCTGCTGCTTGACCAGGGCCTACCCAGGACAACCGCGGGCTCTTGCGCGCCGACGGCATCGACACGGTCGATGTCGGGGAAATCGGCCGTGCCACCGCCGATGACCTTGTGATTCTGCAACTTGGGAAGGACGAGCCGGGCTGAATCGTCGCCGTCGGCGACCAGCACCGGGATGCTGCGGCCGATCTGCCGGCTCGCCGGCCGCCGGCTCGGGCAGCCAGACGGGATCGCGGTGCGCGCCGGGCCACCGCAACCGAGGCGTCTTCTACGACGTCCGCTGCGCTCTGCTCCGGCGGCGTACCCGAGGGGATCAGGAAGACCGTCAGGTACCAGTTCGACGGCCGCTCCCGGCGGTGCAAGCGCTCCTCGGCGAGCGCGTGCCCGGCCCCCCTAGACCCACGAGGGCGAGCTTCAGGGCCTCGACGAGACGCGAGCGGACTTCGAGGGAGGTGGCAGGGGCTGAGGCGTCCATGGCGGCCTCGTCAGGCACCTGCGCTCTCGATCCAGCCGCGCCCGGCGAGGACTCGTCTCGCGAGCAGGATCTGGTGCCTGGAGAACTGCCGCTTGCGTTCGCCCCATTCGTAGGTCTTGGCGATGACGTCCTCCTCCGAGGTCACGCCCTCGCGCGCGACCCAATGAACGGTGGCGAGCAGCTCCAGGCCGAAGGGCGACTCGAATCCTTCCACGAGCTCGGCGACGCGCTCGAACCGCTTCAGCGACTCCGGATGTGCGGCCAGCGCGACACGGGCATCCTCCACCGCCCCGGGCACGAGCTCCAGAGACTTGTGGGGCGCATCGCCTCCCGCGCCATACCCCGAGACGTAATACCCTTCGATCGCACGGAGAACGTGCCGCAAGTTCTCCGCGTAGGGCCCGTAGGGACCTTTCGCCAGGCGCAGACGCAGCGGTTCGCCAGCCTCCTGCATGAAGTACATCAACTTGTGGACCTCGAGCAGCGAGACGAAGGGATCGAGGAGTCCTCGCAGGTAGCGGTCCATCAATCCGACCAGTGCGGCCCGACCCGGGGTCATCTTCGGAGCTTTCTTCGCCCGGCGGCCCTCGCCTGCGGCAGGAGTGCCTCGGGGCTCGAACACCACGACCCGCACCTCGGATGCCTCGCGCAGGGCGCGCTCGATGCGGTCCCGGACCTCGGCCCAATCCAGCCCACCGAGGCCGGCACCCAGCGGCGGAAGGGCGATCGAGCGGATTCCGCGCGTGCGGATCTCCGTCACCAGCGCCGCGAGCCCGGTCTCGATGTCCTCGATACGAGAACTGCCACGCCAATGGCGCTTCGTAGGGAAGTTGATGACGTACCGGGGATGCGTGAGCAGGCCCGTCTCGAACACGAACATGCGGCCGGGCTGGACCTCGTTCCTGCGGCAGGCCGCCTCGTAGGCCTTGAAGTTCTCCGGCCACGCCCGCTTGAACTGGAGCGCGATCCCGCGCCCCATGGCACCCACGCAGTTGACCGTGTTGACCAACGCCTCGGCGTCTTCCGCGAGAATGTCGCCTGTCTTGTACTCGATCATCCCGGGGCTCTCTCGCTCAAAAGTACCAATCTGGCCGCTCCTCGATCACCGGCCGGTGGGCTGCGCCCGCGAGTGACGTGGTCGCGGTCGTCCGGGTCGCGTACGATCGTACACCGATCCGCTCGACGAGCGCGAACGGGAACTGCTCGTACACGAGGAGCTCGGCTTGTTTACGCTCCTTGACCTGCGAGTCTCGGAAGTCGCTGGACGCGATAGCCGCCCAATCGAGCTGGTCCAACTGGTCCGGCCTTGCACGGAACTCCGTGTAGAACGCTCCGGCATTCGAGAGTGAGAAAGCCCAGCGTCGGTCGGCGGCGTGAGCCCAGCGCAGGACCTCGTGCAGATCGGCCTCGAGGTGGACGATGGGCCCCTGTCCCCCTCGGTAGCTCAAATCTGTTTGGTTGCCGCGGTGAATCACGTACAGCATGACCGAGCGGGGGCAGAAGTAGAAGGGAACGTAGTCGCCGACCTTGGTGCCGGGATGGCAGGCAACCTCGAGCTTCTCGATGCGGCGGCGCTTGATGGCGGACATGCCGATTGTCTGGTTCGGTCCACCGCGTTGGGCCATGTCGCGGTCGCACACCAGACCACCGCCCTGCACGATCGCACCCAGGTTGTCGACGTGGGTAATGTGGTAGACCTTCGGCTTGGCCGGCGGCACTGTCATGACAGGCGCCTCCTTCGCATCGGCCCACCCGGGCCTGGTACGGCGGCGGGCACGACCGGCGCGCTGCGACCCGCGTGTGCGACCGTGCTCGCCTCCCCCCGCGGCGTACCCGAGGGGATCAGGAAGCCCGTCAGGTACCAGTTCGACGGCCGCTCCCGGCGGTGCAAGCGCTCCTCGGCCAGCGGGTGCCCGGCCCCCGGACCCACGAGGGCGAGCTTCAGGGCCTCGACGAGACGCGAGCGGACTTCGAGCGAGGTGGCCGGAGGTGGGGCGTCCGATCTCTCCCGAAGGCTCATGCTGTCTCCCGGGTCGCGAGGGATCGTACACCGATCCGCTTCCGTTCCGGGTCCGGGCGTTGAAACCCCCGGCTACCGGCTGGCGCCCGGCGGGCAGAGGCCCATGCAGCCAGGGCTCCACTGATGTCCGCCCGCTGGCCGTCAACCTGGTAACTGGTGTATGCTTCGAGCAGCGGCGCCGCGAGTGACCCTCGCTGAGCAAGGTGCGGAGCTGAGGTCTCGACGGTAGCCAGCTAGCTGAGGCGGTGAATTCTAAGCCATGTCTATCCTGCCAGGGGGAATACCGGATGAGGCCAGCGACCTTTTGACGCCGCCCATGGCCAGCCCGGCTTTGGGCCGCTAGAATTCGGAGAAGCCAATGCACCAACCGCGAGTCTTTGCCGATTTCCACAACGCTGATGCCCGCGGACGCCTGCGCCTGAATAGCGTGGGCACCATGGAGGATCTTTCCCGGCTGAACATTGCTCTTCGAGATGGCCTCTCGCTGACCATTTACAGCGAGGATCTGGAGGTGAACGGCCAAGTGCGCTATTCCACGAAAGAACACCTGTGGGTGGCCGTTATCGATTGGAATGCCATCAAGAGAACGGAATGCGAGGCGGCCGATACCCAGGACGAGGCGATAGAGCAGAGGAAGACAGCCTAGCCCTAGCTCTCGTCTTCCCCAAGCGCTCCGCCCACGCCGCGATCAGCGGCTATCTCTATCATCTCTATCAGACGTGTTTGGGCGTCCTGCGCTGGCTCGATCTCGCGGACGACGAGGTCCTCGTCTGCGAGGGCGACGAGGCGCCGGGACGCGTCACTTCTGGATCAGGTGCTCGAACTGGCGGACGCCGGAGGGCGAAGTCATCTCCTGAATTTGCTAACGCGGCGCGCTAGCCGGCACCCACCCGGGAAGGTCGGTCAACCACGCAAGAGGGAGTAAATGCGCTTTTCTCAGGCGAGGTCCCCGAGGGGATCAGGAAGCCCGTCAGATACCAGTTCGACGGCCCGCTCCCGGCGGTGCAAGCGCTCCTCGGCGAGCGCGTGCCCGGCCCCTGGACCGACGAGGGCGAGCTTCAGGGCCTCGACGAGACGCGAACGGACTTCGAGCGAGGTGGCAGGGGCTACGGCGTCCTTGGCGGTCATTGGCCGTTCTCGATGACCGATCTCATGCACCAGAGCCTCAATCTCCGCGCCGAGGGCGCCACGACGCTCGAGCACCAGGGTGGATCGTCGAATCGACGGGAACTGCTCCGTGAGGGCGTAAAGAAAGAGCTCGTAGTCGTCGATCGCGCGAAACGGATCGCTCATGAAGCACCCGCACCAACCCACGAAGGCTCGAACCGTTGCGCTGCTGGCGCCGAATCTCGTCTCGATAGGAAGCCTGGCGACAGAGCCAGGTACAATAGACGCTGACCCACTCGCCGAAGTCGAGCACCCAGCTCTCGTCCTGCGGCTCTTCGCCCGACGCATAGGCGGCGTAGAAGATCTCCGAACGGACACTCGGGGAGCGGTCATCTACGTTTCTGTCTCCTCTAACGCTCGGCATCAGCGGCGGCAGGCAGCGCCCTCCGCTGCATGCTGTTGTTAGACGGCTCGGCTACGCCTGGTCTCCAGACCTCCTGACCTACCCCCATTCGGAGATGTCCGGTTGAGCCCCGCCTGAGGGCTCTCGAGGGCCTGGGAAGGCGAGGCTGTGGGGTGGCTCGGGCTTCATGGCGAACCGCATCCGGAGCTTGGTGCCGGGGAAACGCGTGGCGGTGGCGTTGAGCTGTTCGCAGACGGCGGCGAGTGCCTGGGTCTTGTGGGGGGAACTGA
>Ga0299906_10000684_pt1 | contig 30324 bp, 30 predicted proteins | sample RVTome_14_FD_200259 | JGI IMG/M metagenome (GOLD analysis project Ga0299906, IMG submission 200259) | Soil microbial communities from uranium-contaminated site in the Upper Colorado River Basin, Wyoming, United States - RVT145D125 (version 2) ...
GCTCGGCGAGGTCATCACCGCTGGGAACGTGACCGAGATCCGTGCCCGCGCGATCGTCGAGGCTGCCAACCACCCGGTCACGCCCGCCGCCGACGCAGAGCTCTCAGATCGCGGCGTGCTGATCATCCCCGACATCATCGCCAATGCCGGCGGCGTCACCGTCAGCTACTTCGAGTGGACGCAGAACATCCAGCAGTACCGCTGGGAGGAGGATCGGGTGAACGCCGAGCTGCGCAAGGTGATGGCGTCCGCGTACGGGGCGGTCGCGGGCTACGCCGGCGATCACGATGTCGACCTGCGGATGGCCGCCTTCGACATCGCGGTCGAGCGCGTCGCCCGGGCGGCGCGGCTCCGGGGCTACGTCTGAGCCCGCGACAATCCCCTATCCGCGCCAAGAAATGACCCGTTTGGGTCATACCCGTCGGCTCATCCCCGGGACTACGCTCGTCCCTGCCGGCCAGGCTGGCCCGCAAGGGCCTACTGGCTCCCCCTGCGAGCCGTCGTCCCATGTGGAAGGCGGCTCGTCCCTTTAGGATTCGACGCCGTGAGCGACCTCCACGGCCACGCGCACGCGCACGGCGAGCCCACCTCGCCGCTCGGCTTCACCGGCGAACGCGTCCTCCCCGACGAACCCGAGTGGGCGTGGTGCTTCCAGGCCCACAAGTTCGGCTACGACGACCTCGCCGAGCGCATCGCTCCCGGCGCCAACGTCCTCGACATCGGCTGTGGCGAGGGCTACGGCGTCGAGCTGCTCGCGCGGACGGCCGGCGAGGTCGTCGGGTGCGACTATGCGCTCGAAGCGGTCCGGCATGCACGAGACAGGTACGGCACCGATCGCAAGGCCTGGCTCGTGTGTGATGCCCAGCATCTTCCCTTCAAACCCGGGGCCTTCGACGTCGTATCCTCGCTCCAGGTCATCGAGCACTTCCGCGATACCGACGCACACCTGCGGGGGGTGGCACAGACACTGCGCCCCGACGGCTGGCACTACGTCGCCACGCCCAACATCAAGCAGATGTCGGAGGCGGAAGCCGCCAACGAGTTCCACCTCCGCGACTTCACCGCCGAGGATCTGCGCCGGTCGCTGGCCGAGCACTTCGCGCAGGTCGACGTGGCCGGCATGTTCTACCGCGAGGACTCGCCTCGGGTACGCGCGATGCGGGACGCCGAAGCGCGCGAGCAGCGCGACGCCGGCCGGCTCGCCCGCACGGAACGCTGGCTCGCCAAACTGCCCGGCCGCGTGCGCGTGACGATCCGCCCGACACTGCGCGCGGTCCTGGGGATCACGGATGCGAACGCTGCTCGCAATGCGATCCTGGCATCCGACTTCGAAGCCAGGTCGCCGGCGGAAGAGTCCTTCTGTCTGATCGGGATCGCGCGCGGACCGCGAACGTCTTGACCGGGATCGCACCTCACGCCCGCCGGTTCAGGCTCCGGCGGGTCTTCGGCCCCAGATAGCCGGTGGAGGAGATCCCGCGCGCGCGCTGGTAGCGCTTCAGGGAGTCCCTGGTGATCGGGCCGAAGTACGTCGTCCTCGGCGCGCTGCGTGGATAGAACCCTTCCTCGAGGAGACGGTGCTGCAGATGCCGGACCGCGTGCCCGCGTGCACCCTCACCCATGTCCCGGGCGAACAGGTGGCGGCGCCACCGCACCACGTACCAATCGCTCCGCAGGCCGAAAACCGCCTGGAATCGGTCGCCTGAGAGCCCGATACGGCCTCGGGAGCCTTCGACGACCATCCGGCGGACGCGGCCGCCCCAGGCGCCCACGCCGCTGCGCTTGGTCACCCGCACCCCCGTCACGGTGCCGATGTCCGGCCAACGGCTCTCCAGCGCGGACGCGGGGATCACCCGGCGCCAGGCGTGATGGGGCGAGATGCGATCGGCGGGATCGGGAACCGCGCGCAGGTACGGCGCATCGCCGCGATCGGTGTAGCCGCCGGTGGAGGAGGAATATTGGGCGAAGATCGCCCGGCCTCGATAGGTGAGGATGCGATCTACGGTCGCCCGGGTCGCCCCCGTCGCGCGCGGATGGGTCGAGATGGTCGGCCGGTCACTGAGGCTCTCGCGCCACGCGACCCCGCCGTAGACCTGGCACCCGGTAGAGGCGCAGATGTCGTGGGTCATCCCGGCGCGCCGCGCGCGCACCGCCACGTTGGCGGCGTAGGTGCGAGCAGCGACGGCCTGCGCGCGCAGCGCTTGCCCCGGCCAGGACGCCGGCATCTCGCGCGGCAGAACCGAGGCTACGTAGCGCTCGAACGCGACATGGTTGACGGCGGCGAGCTGCTCGCGACGAGGACGGACCACGATCGCGCCTTCGTATGCGCGCAGACCCCCGCCCGGTCTGAACAGCCAGACCGGTGCGCGGCCCGCGCGTACGACGACCGCCTGTTCGGTCACCATCATCCGCCGCCACGGCCCGCTCCGGCGGCGTGCTCGCTCGACGATCAGCTTCGCGCCGGCGCGCCGAACGCGAACGAGCGCCTCGGGTTTCTGGACCGTTGAGCGGCGATCACCAGAGGCCACGGTGAACGGCTTGCTGCTCCACCCGATCATCCTGCGCGCGATCTGGACCCGAACGCGGATGACCTCGATCGGCCGCGAGCGAGACACCGAGGCCGCTCGGTAGTAGTGCGACACGATCCGGCGCCAGTCGGCACCCTGCTCGGCCATCCCGCGCGCGCCCCATTGCCCGAGGCCCCGGCCGTGCCCGAATCCGCGCCCGGTGACGATCAGCGCGCGAGAGGGATGGCTCTCGATGGGCGAGGCATCGGCGAGAAGCAGGGCGCCGGCCGTCAGCACCACGACGGTGGCCGTCGCCACGCGCCGCGCCAACCCCCGTCCGAGCATCGACCACACGAGGGATTCCCCTACCCAGAGCGGGAAACCTCAAACACCCCGAGCGTTCGGCTAACGACGAGCCGGGGCCGAGGAGTCTGCTCAGCAGGCAGCCAGGACGGCGTCCGGTTCGCCGGCCAGACAGGTGAAGATCGGGGTATCGCGCAGGGTGAACCCGCTCGAGGCAGCCTCTCGCAGTTCCATCACCAGGTCGAGGAAATCCTCGGGGTGATCGCTCTCGAACGCCACCACGAACTCTTGGTCGTCCAAGCCGAACGAGTAGGTGGTGTTGAGCTTCACGCGCGGGTAGCGGTGTCCGACCTCGATGTGGGCGTCCATCATCGCTTGGCGCTGCTCGAAGGGAAGCAGGTACCACGCGCGCGTCTTCACGAACGGATAGACGAAGAGGTACCTGGCCCGGCCCGGCTTCACCTGGAGCTTCTGCCGACGGCCCGGGTCGAGGCGGTCCTCGTACGGCGAGCGCTTGGTCATGGCGAGGAACGAGTGCGGCTCGGTGAGGTGACGGCCCATCGCGGTCGCGCGCACCTCGGCCGCCAGCACGTGGATCGTCTCGAGGTCGGGCGCCGCCTCCCACAGCAGGAGGTCGACGTCGCCGCGGGTGCCGATGGTGGAGTACGAGCGAAGCATCGGGATCCGCTCGCGCCACCCGAGCAGTACTTCGGCGAGCTCCTTGCGCGCGGCGGCACGGTCCTCATCGGGGAGCGCCGCCCACGACGGCGCCGCCTTGTAGAACGCGTACCGAACGATCTGGCGCGGGTGCGGCCGCTGCTCGCTCATGCGATCGAGGGTACCCCAGCAGGCGCGCGCGCGTCCGGCGCGATCACGTTCTCGTCGGCGCGTCGTGAAAGCCAGAGGAGGAACAGAAGCGCCGCGTAGCGCGTCCACACGGCGATCTCGAGCAGCAGGAATCGCAGGTCCGGATCCCCGGCGGAGACCAACGGCTGCGACAGGAACCACGCGCTGATCGAGAACCACACCGCCGCATCGGTGACGATGAACGCTGCGAAGCCGTACCACGGGATCCGCACGAGCGCGAAGAATGGCAACAACCACAGCGCGAACTGCGGCGAATACACCTTCGCGGTCAGCAGGAAGATCAGCATCGCACCGAACGCAAGCGCGTAGGGGCGCGCTCGCTCGCGCTTGGACTCGGCGTACATCAGCAGCCCCAAGCCCGTCACGAACAAGGCGCCGGACAGGTACCCGGTCAGCTCGGGATACGTGCGCCACCAGAAGCTGTCCGCGGTCGCGCTCCCGCCCGAGGCATGCTCGAAGATCATGAACCACGAGGTCTCGAAGTTCGGGAACCGTGTCGACTGGAACCGCCACGGGAACAGCCAGCCGGGCGGGTTGATCAGAAGGATCGGCAAGTTCAGCGTCAGGAATCCGATGGCGGCCCAGACGATCATCGCGACCGGCGCAGCCCCGCGTTCCCGCCATCGCGACAGCACCATGCCCGGCAGCAGTGCGCCGGGGAACAGCTTGGTCGCGGCACCCACGCCGATCAGCAGCCCTGCAGATCGATCCGCCGTCTCTCGATACGCGAGCAGCGCGCCGATCATCAGCGTGACCGCGAGCAGGTCCCAGTTGTGGAACGCGTAGAGCAGCAGTGGCGTCCCCAGCGCGAAGAACAGCACCCGGCGACGATCCTCCACCATGAGCAGCAGCAAACCGGTGCCCAACAGCGCCGCCATCGCGAGGAACAGGGCGTTCAATCGGAAGAACGACTGGCCGTCGTCGACCATCGCGGCGATCGCGCCCACGAACAAACCAGTCCCGACCGGATACTCAAGGTCCCCGTCCAGATCGAATCGCTCTCCCGGCGGCGGGTCGCCGTCGCCGTCCCCGGAGACGTACGGGAAGCGGTCGCCCAGGCCCCGGAACGAGTACAGCGCGAGGATGTCGTTGTAACAGGAACTCCGATACTGGTAGCCATCCCAATGGTGGGTCGTGCAGCGATCCTTGATCCAGAAACCGCCGAGCAGCGTGAGCAGAGTCGCGGCCACCACGACGACGACGACCGGTGACAGCGTGGCGCGCGCGCGCATCTAGGTCGTATCCGGTGAGGGGTCGGGTGTGGGGCTGCTGGAAGCCGTCTTCGACGGCAACGGGCTGCTCGAGGCGGTCGGGGATGGCGTCAGGCTGCTCGAACCTGAAGGCTTCGGCGTGCTCGGTATCACCGTCTGACTCGGCGTCGGGCTGGGGCTCTCGGGGCTCGGGGTCGCGGTGGGGGATGGCTTCTTCTCGGACGGTGGATCGGGGAACGGGCTCGGCGGCACATCCCCCAGCGCCTCCAGCATGAAGGCCTTCCATATGGCCGCGGGGAACGATCCCCCGGTCACGTTCCGCCCGCGCACGTTCCGCAGCTTCTTGCCTCCCTCTGCGTACCCGTTCCATACCACGGTCGCGAGATCGGGGGTGTAACCCGCGAACCACGCGTCGTTGAAATCCTCGGTCGTACCGGTCTTCCCCGCGGCCGGCCGGCCGATCTGAGCCGCGGCCCCCGTGCCGCGCTCGATCACGCCCCGCAGCACGAAGTTCACACGGTCGGCGGTGCCCTCCTCGATCGCGCGCTGATCGTCGGGACGGTCTGCCTCGAAGAGCACCCCGCCCCCCGCGTCGGTCACCCTGTCGATCAGGGTCGGCGGCCGGAAGACCCCGCGCGCGGCAAGGGTCGCATACGCAGACGTCAGGCTCAGCGGCGTCACCTCGATCGTTCCCAGCGCCAGCGAGGGTACCGGCGGCAGCTCCTCGGCGATGCCGAGCAGGTTCGCGACCTGAGCGACGTGGTCCGGCCCGACGTCGAGGATCAGCTGAGCGTAGACGGTGTTGACGCTCAGCTCGGTCGCACGCCGAACAGTCAACGTTCCGTGATCTGCTCGATCGTAGTTGTTCACCGTCCACGGCTTGGGCGGGATGTCGAAGGTCTTCTTCGCCGGGGCCCGGTACTTCTGCGAGGTGGGCAGCTCGGCGTCCACCGCCGCCGCGAGCACCATCCCTTTGAACGTGCTGCCCGGCTGACGCTTCCCTCGCATCGCGATGTTGAGCTGGCGCCGGGCGAAGTCGCGCGCGCCCACCAGCGCCCGTATGTGACCGGTGTTCGGATCGATCGCGACCAGCGCGGCATCCGGATCGTCCGCGCGGTCGTAGACCGACCGGACCGCGCGCTCGGCCGCGCGCTGCATGACACGGTCGAGCGTCAGCTGCACGGTCACGCCGCCGGCGTAGAGCTTCCTCGGCCCGATCTCGCGCTCGAGCTGCTCGCGCGCAGTCTCCAGCGCGTGGGGCGCGAGCCCGCCCGCCACGCGCCGCCGGACCTTGACGAGTTCGTCCCGTGCCGCGCTTTGTTCTTCCTCGTCGATCCTGCCCTGGGCGTGCATCAGTCGCAGGACGGTGTTGCGGCGGTCGCGCACACCCTCGGGGTCTCCGGCTGGGTCGTAGGACTCGGGGGCGTGGATCATGCCCGCGAGCATGGCGCTGTCGGCAAGCTTGAGCTTAGCCGCGTTCTTGCCGAAGTAGGCCTGCGCGGCAGCCTGCACCCCGTACGCGCCGCGCCCCAGGTAGATGGTGTTCAGATACAGTTCGAGGATCTCGTCCTTCGACCGCTGCCGCTCGAGCTTGAGCGCGAGCACCGCCTCCTTCACCTTGCGCAGAACGGTGCGCTCGTTCCCAACGAAGGCGTTCTTCACGTACTGCTGTGTGATGGTGCTGCCGCCCTGCTGAACTTCGCCGCTGACGACGTTGCGTATCGCTGCGCGCGCGATCGAGGGAAGGGAGACACCCCGGTGCGTGTAGAAGGAGCGGTCCTCGACGGCCACCACCGCGTCGCGCAGGTGCTGCGGCATCTGCTCCAGGGGGATCGAAACCCGATCAGCCTCCGCGCTGATCCGTCCGATCGCTCGTCCCTGGTGATCGATCACGCGCGCGGACTGAGCGACGGCGATGTCGGCAGGCTCGGGGATCCCAACGAACGCGTACACCAGTCCGACCAACAGCACGAGCAGCAGCATGACCGTCGCGGCCCCCAGGATCGCCCAGCGCACGAGGAGACGCCGCCACCGGCGGGACCGGTCAAGGCCCAGGACGCGGCGCACACCACGGCGAACGCGACCGCCGCCCGCGGACCGGCGGCTGCGCGGCTTGGCGCGTGCGCCGGCCGTGACGCGACCACGCCCGGCAGAAGGGCGTGAGGTTCGTCGCGGAGGCTTACGGCTCATCGATGGAAACGTCCTCGGCGGTCAGATGAATCCTCTGCGGATACCTACCCAGAGCAGGGCGAGCACACCCGCAGCCCCCGCAACGAGCCCTCCGCTGACGAAGCGCGGGACCCGAAGCGCGCTCCCCGGCGGCGACGACGCGCGCTGCTCGAGCAACGGTCGCGGGTGTGTCGCGGCGACGAGCCCGCCGACGGCCGCGATGGCGAACAAGATGCCCAGATCGTCGGGCACCCCTCCGGTGAGATCGGTCAGCGGCCGACCCGCACCCAGGAACGGCGTGACCGGGGTTGTGATCGCGCGCATCGCGCGCCCGGGGACGACCGCGATCGTCAGCGCGGCGGCCCCGGGAAGGATCAACCAGATCGGATGCGCGCGCGCCGCGATCCCGCGGGTGCCGGACGCGCCGGCGACAACGAGCCACAAAAGAGCGAGCGCGGCGGGCAGCGCGACCGCCAGGTCGCCGGCTTCGCCGATCCCGCGCGCCAGGGCGGCGGCGCACACCACCGCGGCGCCGGGGAACGTCGCACCCAGCGGCGCAGCGCCGATCGTCGGAGAGGCGGCCCGCGCGCCGCCGAGCAACAGCAACGCAGCGCCGACGAAGGAGCCGGCGGCGAGCAGCACGGCACCCGAGATCGCCGAGGCGCCGCCGATGCCGAGCCCGGTGAGCACGAGCGCCGCTGCCGCGGCGAGCGCTGCGCCCCCGGACGCCTCGCGGGCCGCCCGGCGCGCCGCGAGCGCCGCCACCACGGCGCCGCCGATCGCCATCGCGCGCGCGCCGCCCCCTCCGGATAGCGCCACCCACCCCGCCAGCAACAGCCCCTGCGCGCGCATGGGGCCGAGCGCGATCGATGCGCTCAACGGCTCAACCTCGGCCGTATCGCTGAACGTGCGAACGAACGGCACCGCGCCCGACCGGATCGCGGCGGCGACCAGGATCAACGCAGCCGGCGAACCCGACAACGTGGGAGGGACGCGCATGCCGTCCTGGGCTGCGAGCAGCAGGCCCGCGACCGCGAGGACATCCGACAGCACGAACCACCGTGCCGCCCTGATGCCGTTGATCACACCGTCCGGCGCCGAGGCGAGCACGCTCGCCGCAGTCGCAGCGACGAGGAACGCGGCGACGGTGAAGACGTCGGTCGATATCAACGCCCCCGCCGCCGCAGCAGCCGACGCGAGATGCGCGGTCGTCGATGTGGTACCTCGCTCGCTCGAGGATGGGATGCCGGCAGCCGCGACCACGAGCGCCCCCAGCGCCAGCCCGGCGCGCCACGCGTCGGTCTCGAGTCCCCGGGCTGCCGCCGGGTCGCCGGGGATCGTGTGTACGAGCACGAAGATCGTCGCGCCGATGCCCGCGCCGAGGCCGGCGAGCGCGATCACCCGGCGCGCGCGCGCACTCCCGCCGCCGACAAGGATCAGCAGCGCAGCACCCGCGGGACCGAGCGCCGTCAGCGGCAGCGCGAGATTCACGGGGCCTCACCCACCAGCGCCAGGACGACGGCGATCCCGGCGAGCACTACGGCGACGGATCCGGCCCGTTCGATCGAGGCGATTCGTCGTCCGACGACGACGACGGAACCGATCGCGACCACGGCGAGCGCCCAAGGGATCAGGTCGGCAACGCCCGTCACCTGCGGGCCTGCGAGCAGCGCGACGATGACCGACACCTGCACCGCGATCGCGACCGCCTCGAGTCGGTTCGCCGGCGCCCCGGTTACGAGCACGCGCTCCCGCAGCGACGGCGCGAGCAGCGCGAGCAGCGCCGCCACCCCTGCCGTCCACAGAGCCGCGACGGTGAGGGGATCGCCGCGGAGCAACCCCACCCCGGCGACGGCGTGCGCGCCGCGCACGCCGTCGACCATCACCGTTCCGGCGCGCATAGCTGCGACCACCGCGAGCCCGGCCCACACGGGCGCGACCGCGACCTGCCGCGCAAGCGAGGCGGCCGCGAACGGCTCGGACGAGGCGGCGAGCGCGGCGGCACGGCAGCCGACCGCGAGCGCAGCAACCAGCAGCACCGACCCGTCGAGCCGGCCGAGGATCACGATGATGGCACCGGCGGCGGCGGCGAGCCCGGACGCGAGCGCGACGCGGGGATGGATGAGCACGCGCTCAGGCTACCGTCGTGCCGGGTCCCGGGCCGCGAGGCTCAGTGGTCCGCCTGGGGCCACTCAGCCGGTTGCGTGCTGGTGGCCGCTGAGGAAGCTCCGGACCAGATGGTTCCACGAGCAGCTCGTGCACACCTCGACCGCGTAGCAGGCGAATTCGCCGAACCGCCGGCGAAGCTCCTCCAGATCGGACCGCCGCCTGACCCTGCCGTTCTCGCGTCCCTTGAGCTCGCGACCGTAGGTATAGAAGACGAGGCGGAGATCCTCTTCCTCGCAGACCGGACAGGTCTCCCCGGTCTCCTCGCCGATGAACCGAGCAGCACGAACCAGCTCGGGGTGGGCGTCGCAGACGTCCACCTTCGAGCGCAAGCCTCCGCGGAGCTCCCGCAGGAGCGCCCTGCGTGCCAGCCGATAGTCCACCGCGGGCATGCCGGCCATGGTACACCGGACGTGGGGACAGACTGTCTCACCCGTCCGGAAGATCCGGAAAGGACTCCGGCCTCCGTCGCCGAATCTTCCCACCCGTGCGGACGCGAGCAGCTCCCATCGCCCTGGCCGCAGCGCTGCTCGTCGCTGCTGTGCTGACCGTGCCCGGACGGGCGCTCGCCGCCGACACCAGGATCCAACCCGGCGCGCGCATCGTGCGCCCGGCGGGATGCACGCTCAACTTCGTCTTCCGCGACGCGGCAGCGCGGCTGTACATCGGAACGGCGGGTCACTGCGTGTCAGGTGTGGGAGACCGAGTCGCCACACCCGAGGGCGAGTTCGGCACGGTCGTCTTCCGGATCCTTCGCGGGGACGACGACTTCTCACTGATCCGGATCGATCCGGCGTTCTACGCCGAGGTCAACCCTGCGATGCGAGCGTGGGGCGGACCGACCGGTGTTACCACCGCCGACACGACAGGGATCGGCGACGCGTTGCTCCAGTACGGCTACGGGATCGTCTACAGCACGACCGAGGTGACCAGAGCGCGCGGCGGGATCCTCTACAACGACAACGCGATGTCCTACCACGCCGAGGTGCCGGCGATCTTCGGGGACAGCGGCGGCCCGGTCATCCACGCCGCGACCGGGCGCGCGCTCGGGATCGTCGCGAACATCGGCGGCCATCTGCTGAACGGCCCGACGGTCCAGCGGGCCATCGAGCTGCTCGCAGAGGCCGGCATCGACGTTTCGCTGGCTACGGCGGGGTTCACGCCACCGGCATGAGAGCCATAACCGCGACGCTGGCGCTGGCGGCAACGGTCCTGCTCGTTCCCGCTCCCGGATCCGCCGTCCCCGGGGAGACGCCGATACAACCGGGCGCCAAGATCTTCTCACCGGTCGGGCAGTGCACCATGAATTTCGTCTTCACCGATCCGGCCGGCACCCTGTACATAGGCACCGCCGGGCACTGCGCACGCGTGGGCGACCGGGTTTCCTCCGAGGAGGGTTCTTTCGGGACGGCGGTGTACAGCCACCGCACCACCGTCAAGGACTTCGCACTGATCCGCATCGACACGGACCGGTACGACCAGGTGGATCCCGCGGTGCGCGCCTGGGGCGGGCCGACCGGTCATACCACCGCGACGGAAACCACGATCGGGGACCCGCTGCTCCAATACGGGTTCGGGATCGGGTTCGGCGAGGCGGCGGAGACCAGGCAGCGGCTCGGGCCGATGTCCAACGACTCGTTCACCCGCTACCGCGCGTACGTGCCGTCCAACTTCGGCGACAGCGGCTCTCCCGTGCTGCACGCGGCCACCGGCAAGGCGCTCGGGGTCGTGGTCGAGTTCGCCTACGCCACCGGCCTGTCCGAGGGCCCGACAGTGGAGGCGATCCTGGCCGATCTGGCGGCCGAAGGCTACGCCCTCGCCGTCGTGACCGCCCCTTGGGAACCGTTCATTCCCAACTGATCTCACCTCTGACCTGCGGAAACGATCGACCGCGGTGGGTGATCCTCCCTGTTTGACACAGCCCGGTCGGCGGGGCACCATAGGGAACCTCGATATATCGGTTCGATATATCGAAGTTGAGGTAAGTCGAGGTGGACAGGTGCTAGAACTGGCGGTGCTCGGACTGCTCAAGGAACGGCCGATGTACGGCTACGAGCTGAAGAAGCAGCTCGACGAGCGGCTCGGGCATGCATGGCGGATCTCCTACGGGTCGCTGTACCCGACGTTGAAGAAGCTCGCCAAGTCCGAGGCGGTCGAGATGGAGTACCCGAAGGGGGAGACATCGCGGCGCAAGAACGTGTACCGGCTGGCCCAGAAAGGCGAAGAGCTGTTCGAGCAGCTGCTCGAGGAACAGGGACCACAGGCGGCCGAGGACCGCGAAGCCTTCATGCTCCGGCTGGCCTTCTTCCGCTACACGAAGCCGGAAACGCGGCGCCGCCTGCTCGAGCGCCGTCGCGGCTACCTGGTCGAGCAGCTCGCTCGGATCAAGGATCGACTCAAGAACCTCAAAGAACGGATGGATGCGTATTCCCTGGAGTTGATGCGCCACGGGGAGCTGGAGATGGAACACGACATCCGCTGGCTCGACAGCATCATCGCGTCGGAGAAGCGGGCTGAGAAGAAGACGAAGACCAGACGCGTCGCGAAGAAGCCGATGCCCACGAGGCCGGCAGGCGGCGCGGGATAAGGGGGAAAGCAGATGACGGAACGGAAGGTACGGGTCGCGATCGCAGGAGTTGGGAACTGCGCGTCGTCGCTCGTCCAGGGCGTCCAGTTCTACCGGGAGGCAGACGACTCACAGGGCGTTCCCGGCTTGATGCACGTCGACGTGGGAGGCCTCCACGTCCGTGACATCGAGTTCGTCGCCGCGTTCGATGTCGATGCCAAGAAGGTGGGAAGGGACATCGCCGAAGCGATCTTCGCCGAACCGAACAACACCATCCGCTTCTGCGAGGACGTTCCGCCCACCGGCATCGAAGTGCAGCGGGGACCGACCCTCGACGGTCTCGGCCACTATTACCGCGAGATGATCACGGAGTCGCCGGAGGCACCCGTCGACGTCGTCGAGGCGCTGCGCGCGGCACGCGCCGACGTGCTCGTATCGTACATGCCGGTCGGCAGTGAAGCGGCCGCCCGGTTCTATGCCGAGGCCGCGCTTCAGGCCGGCGTCGCGTTCGTGAACTGCATGCCGGTATTCATCGCCTCGAACCCCGAATGGGCCGAGCGGTTCCGGCAAGCCCGCGTTCCGATCATCGGCGACGATATCAAGAGCCAGGTGGGCTCGACGATCCTGCACCGCTCGCTGGCGAAGCTGTTCGAGGACCGCGGCGTGCAGATCGATCGAACGTACCAGCTGAACTTCGGCGGCAACATGGACTTCATGAACATGCTCGAGCGTGAGCGTCTCATCTCGAAGAAGATCTCGAAGACGCAGTCTGTCACCTCCAACATGAGTCACGACCTCGGCGCCGAGAACATCCACATCGGCCCCAGCGACCACATCCCATGGCTGCACGACCGCAAGTGGGCGCACATCCGGATCGAGGGACGCGAGTTCGGCAACGTGCCGATCGTGATGGAGATGAAGCTCGAGGTATGGGACTCTCCCAACTCGGCCGGCATCGTCATCGATGCGGTCCGGATCGCGAAGCTCGCACGCGAGCGTGGCATGGGAGGTCCGATCATCGGCCCGAGCGCGTATTTCATGAAGTCCCCGCCCGTGCAGTATCCGGACGAGGTCGCGCGCCAGATGGTCGAAGACTTCATCGTCGGCGGGCAGACCGTCAGCCTGAACGGGAACGGCTCCCACTCCAACGGCAACGGCCACCGTGCCGAGGCCACGACACGGCTCGCGCCCGAGGTCGGCTGACGAGATGACCACGCCGGCGCGCGCGCTCACCACGCGCCGCCGGGTCGGTGAGATCTTCGCCGGCGAGGGCTTCCGGCGGTTCTTCACCGCGCGGCTGATCTCCCAGTTCGGCGACGGGGTCTTCCAGCTCGCCAGCGCGAGCGCGTTCATCTTCGAGAACCCGGGCGCGAACCCCGCTCTGCGGACGCTGATCGCGTCGGCGATCACGCTCATCCCCTTCAGCGCCATCGGCCCGTTCACGGGGGTGTTCATCGACCGATGGGAACGGCGCACCATCCTGACCTGGGTCCCGGCCGGACGCGCGGTACTGACCGCCCTCGCGCCCGTTGCCGCGATCGCCGGGACGGGGAGCCCTCTGTTCCTCACGGTCGTGCTGCTCGTGCTTTCGGCCAACCGATTCTTCCTGGCGACGATGAGCGCCGTCCTTCCCCAGTTGGTCCCGGAAGACGACCTCGTCACCGCCAATGCCGTCGCGACGACGGGCGGGAGCGTCGCCAACGTCGTCGGCCTCGCCGCTGGCGGTGCGCTCTCTGCGCTGATCGGCGGCACGGCGGCCTCCGGATTCGCGGCGGTCGGGTTCATGGGGGCGGCGGTCGTCGCACGCCTGGTCCCCGTGCATCGCGGGTTCAAGGCCGAGCAGGCGCCCCTGTGGGATGAGATCGTGCGCGTCGTCCGCGAACTCGCCGCCGGCCTCCGCGTCCTGGGGAGCTCGCGCCGATCCGTCTACGCTCTTTCGGGGATCTCCATGATGCAGACCCTGGTGGGGGTCATGGTCGGTGCCCTCACCGTGTTCTTCCTCCGTGATCTCCAACTGGGGATCGAAGGCTCCGTACGATTGCTCGTGTTCCTCTCTGTGGGGATATTCCTCGGCGTGATGATCGTGCCCGGTGTCGCCAACCGGACACGCCACGACCGGCTCGTTCCGGTCTCCTTCGTGATCGCCGGCATCGCGACGCTGCTCGTCGCGATCGACATCACCAAGCTTCGGGTCGAGGCCGGGACGCTATTCGTGGGGCTCTCGTACGCGTTCGTGAAGATCCCGGTGGACACGATCGTGCAGGAGGAGATGCCGGACGCCTTCCGAGGCCGCGCGTTCGCGGTATACGACATGCTGTTCAACCTCGCGCGTGTCGCCGGCGTCGGGATCGCAGCGCTGGCGTTCGAGACGACGGTTACGACCGCAGGAGTCATGCAAGCGATGGCGGTGACAGGTCTCGCGGTAGCCGTGATCCTGTGGTGGTGGGAAAGGAGGGTCCACATGTTCGGACGACGGAAGCGTGGAGGGAGACAGCCTTCGGTTGAAGAGCTCTTGCTGCCCGGCGAACTCGTGACGGTGCGCTCGTACGCGGGATCCCGCGCCGACGAGGAGCCCCGCGTCATCGTCGTCGGCGGGATCGAGCTTCCGGTCGAGGAGATCCACTGGCGGGCCGTGATCGAGGAGGACGGTCGCCGCAGTCGCGCCTTCGTCGTCAGCGTCGGCGGGCGCCGCGTCCGGCTCACCTACCGCGAGGATCAGGGCTGGGAGATCGAGCGGTTGCTTCCTCCGCCGCCGGTGCTCTCCGGCACGGCCGACGCGCCCCCACGGTAACCGGCCTTCGCGTGCTGCCCGGGGTACAGCACGCGTGAGCTAGAAGGCGTGAGTCGGTCTAGGACGGTCCGCCCGGTTCTGTACCGGTTCCGCTTTGACGCATCTTGACCATCATGCCGCCACGTTCTGCGGCCGAATGTCGTTAAGAGAGGCGAGGATCGAAGGTGATCCCAACCGGAGCGTCGAAGCTGATGACATGGGCCTGAGCCGGGTACTACACGGGATCCGCACCCGAGGGTGGGGCAGCGGACGGCGCCAAGCCGGCCCAACCGCGTTCGTCCTCTCCGGCGGCGGCGTCCTCGGCGCGGTGCAGGTAGGACAGATGCACGCGCTCGTCGAAGCGGGGGTCATCCCCGACCTGCTCGTGGGGACGAGCGTGGGCGCGATCAACGCCGTGGCCCTGGCTGCGGACCCCACCCCAGCCGGCGTCGCACGCCAGCGCGCGGCGTGGGCGGCCCTCACCAGCGAGGACCTGTTCCCGGGAAGCCGTCTCCGTCGGGCGTGGCAGATCGTGTCCCGTGGCGATCACCTCTATCCGAATGACGGGATCCGCCGGCTCGCCGACCTGCTTCCCGTGCGCACGTTCGAGCAGCTTGCGATCCCCTGCACGATGGTGGCAACCAACCTGCGCACGGGACGCGACCACTACTTCTCGTCCGGTCCGATCGCACCGGCCATGCTCGCATCGACCGCGCTGCCCGGCATCTTCCCACCGATGACCATCGACGGTGAGACCTACGTCGACGGCGGGATGTCGAACAACGTTCCGATCAGCCGGGCGTTCGAGCTCGGCGCGCGCAGGATCTACGTGCTGACCTGCGGGGCGCAGAAGCCGATGCCGCGTCCGATACGCGGGCCCCTCGACGTTTTCACGCAGGCCGTGTCGCACTCGCGCATGGCCGCGGCCGAGGATCAGGTGCGCAGGTTCACGGAGGTTGCGCGGATCGAGATGATGCCGACGTTCCATCCGGGAATGATCAGGTTCAACGATCCAACGCACTCGGCCGAGCTCATGGAGCGCGCGTACGAACTCACGCGCGCGCATCTGAGCGGCACCTCGATCCTGACGCCCTCGGCCGCCACCGCCCCCGCCCCCGCGGTCGCGCCCGCGACCGCCTAGCCACCTAACCTCGAAGCACGCGGATGCGCGAGAGAGGCCAGTAGCAGGCCCTCACCACACCGACGATCGCAGCTCGCACCACCGGACCGGATGCCCAGCTGTCGGTCGATCTCGTCCGGTTGTCACCCGTCAACCAGAGCGATCCATCCGGGAGCCGCCCCGGCGCGACACCGACACGCTTGACGACCTCTCGTCCACCCATGCGCGCGACCACGATCTGCCCCGCGACAGGCTCGCCGGGACCCGGCGGCCGCACGGCGAGCAGCTCGCCCGGCCGCAGCGTCGGCATCATGGACTCGCCCGCGACGCGGACGGCGAACCACGTCCTCACCGTCCGCAGCAGGAGCACCCCGCTGACGAGCAGAGCGAGCACGCCGATGCGACGCACCATGGCTGGGATGCTAGCCCAGCCGTCGGGGTGGTATACCTCCCACGAGAGGACAGCGAATCGAGGGAGGTCCCGATGTCATTCCGTTCGTGGTTGAGCCCGCGGATCGTGCACGCCCACTGCGACCTGCCGTGCGGCGTTTACGATCCCGCGCAGGCTCGTATCGAAGCTGAATCCGTCAAGGCGATCCAGCAGAAGTATCAGGACTCCAAGGACGAGGAGTTCCGGACGCGCGCGATCGCGGTCAAGGAAGAGCGCGCCGAGCTGGTGAAGCACCACCTGTGGGTCCTCTGGACCGACTACTTCAAGCCCGAGCACCTCGGGAAGTCCCCGAACCTGCACACGTTGTTCTGGGACGCGACGAAAGCGGCGGGCGACGCCAAGAAGTCGACCGACCCGGATCAGGGGCAGAAGCTGCTCGACCTGATCGGCGAGATCGACAAGATCTTCTGGGACAGCAAGAAGTAGCGCGAGCAGCGCACGGATCGAACGAGGGGCCGTGGACGCGGCCCCTCGTCACGTGTCTCGTGGTGTCATCCCATGCTGCCGGCGCGATACATGCCGAAGGCGTTGCCCTGCGGGTCGACGAACATCGCGACCTCCGGGCCGCCCGGCGTCTGGGTTGGCTCCAGCGCGGTCTGGGCGCCGAGCTCGTTCGCGCGGACGAGGTACGCACCGAGATCGGGGACTTCGGCCCACAGCGTGATGCCACGCCGGTCGTCCTCCTTGGACACGGAGATCGCACCGGCGCATCCGTACTCGGCCTGGGTGCCGATCATGGCGTAGCTGAATGCCGGGTTGTCCATCTCCTGGTACGTCCAGCCGAAGAGGTCCGCGTAGAACCGCTTCTGCTCCTCGTAGTCGCCGCCGTTGATCTCGAACCAAGCGATCGGCGCGCCATCACCGTCGCTGACGCCTTGGGGCTCGCCGTCGGGCGAGCCGACCAGCCCGATGACGTTGCCCGCCTTGTCGGCGAACAGCGCAATCGTCGGACCGCCGGGGATGTCCATCACTGGCATGACGGTCGTCGCACCGAGCGCGGCCGCCTCGTCGAGCGTGGCCTGGAGATCGGAGGCCTCGACGTAGAAGATCTGCTGGGGCCCTCCATCCTGCGACGCCGCGATCCCTCCGTTGATGCCGCCACCGCCGTGTGTATCGATCAACCCGTAGTTCATCTCGGGCATGGACGTGACGTGCCACCCGAACAGCTCGCCGTAGAACTTCTCGAGCATCTCGCGGTCGGGACCGTGGATCTCGAAGTGCACGACTGCATTTCCCATCCCCTTCTCCCTTCTCTTCCCCATCCTTCCGCGTCTCTTCAGCGGGTGCGATCCTAGAACCCCGCCACGACGGCGTGCTGGGTGAACGTGACGCCGCAGGCGGCCTTGGCCATCATGACGGCGCGACGTCGCTCCATGGATCCGGCCCCGGGTCCCCGCCGGACGCGGCAACCCCGAGCCGGGCGAGGTAGTGATCCCAGCCTTCGCCGTGCTGCTCGACGGCCCCGGCGGTTGGCAGATCCCGGTGTGTGAGCCGAACGAGGGTGTATCCGGCCGAGGCTTCGAAGGTCACCTCGACCACCGTCGATCCGGGCGGCAGGGCTGCGTTGTCCTCCCAGCCCCACGTGTAGACCAGCCGGCGGGGTGGATCGATCTCGACGAACTCGCCGACGGCCCACGCGTTCCCCACCACGCGGAACCGATAGGCGCCCCCCACGCGCGCATCCACCTCACCCTCCTGCGCGTTCCACCGCAGAAGCTTCTCGATGTCGGTGAAATAGGTGAACACAACCTCGGGGGGCGCGGCGATCTTGGCCTCCCTGGTCAGCCTCAGCTCATCGCTCACGGGCATCACGCTCCTCTATGTCTCGCTCAACGTGTTCCTTCAGCCGGGCGAGCGCCTCGTCCCAGTACCGCTCGAGGAAGGCCTTGAGGCCGGGGACGGCCTCGGGACGCGCGCGGTAGAGCCGGCGGCGTCCATCGCGACGCTCGGCCACAAGATCCGCCTCCTTCAGCACGCGGAGGTGCTGCGAGACCGCCGCGTGCGTGATCTCGGGGAACGCGGCAGCGATCTCGCCGGCCGGCCGCTCCTGGGTCCAGACCAAGCGCAGGATCGCTCGCCTGCGGGGCTCCGCGATCGCCTTCAGGGCAGCCTCCATGGGCACAAATTTAAGGCAAGACTTAAATTACGTCAAACCCGTGCCGCCTACGGCAGGCCTCGCGCGCGCGCCCAGTCGTCCAGGAGCATGAAGGCCTCCTCGCGCGAGTACTCGCCTCGGTCGAGGCGGATCTCAAGCAAGTGGTCGAGCGCCTCGCCCACGGTCGGGCCCGGCGGGATGCCGAGGTGGGCCATCACGTCGTTGCCGTCGATCGGCGGACGGATCCGCTTGAGGTCCTCCTCGGCGGCGAGCTTGGCGATGCGCTGCTCGAATCGATCCATCGCCGTCTGGAGCTGGCGTGCCTTGAACTTGTTCCTGGTGGTGCAATCTGCGCGGATCAGCCGGTTCAACGGATCGAGCAGCTCGCCGGCGTCGCGCACGTAGCGGCGAACCGCGGAATCGGTCCAGTCTTCGGCGAAGCCCCAGAATCGAAGGTGCATCCCGATCAGATGGCAGACCTTGTCGATGAACTCGGTGGGATAGCGCAATGCCTCCAGCCGTTTGCGCGCCATCTTGGCCCCGACGATCTCGTGGTGATGGAACGAGACCTTGCCTCCTTCGATCTTGCGGGTCGCCGGCTTGCCGATGTCGTGCAACAGCGCCGCCAGGCGCGCGACGACGTCCGGGTCCGGACCGGGGTCGGCAGCCGCGATCTTGTCCACGACCGCGAGCGTGTGGGCGAAGACGTCCTTGTGGCGGTGCTCGGCGTCCTGCTCGAGCTGCAACGCCGGGACCTCGGGCAAGAACACGTCGCACAACCCAGTCTCGGTCGCGAGCAGCAATCCGCGTGACGGCTTCGGCGATGCGAGCAGCTTCGACAGCTCGTCGCGGATGCGCTCGCCGCTGACGATCTCGAGGCGGTCGCGCATCGAGCGCATCGCCTCGACCACCTCGGGCTCCGGATCGAGCTCGAGCTGCGACACGAACCGAGCAGCTCGAAGCATGCGCAGGGGATCGTCGCTGAACGACGCCTCCGGCGCGCCCGGCGTACGCAAGCGCTTGCCGACCAGATCGTTCACGCCGCCGAACGGATCGATGAACTCGCGCTCGGGCAGTTGGACCGCCATCGCGTTGACGGTGAAGTCGCGTCGCGACAGATCCTCGAGCAGCGTCGGGACCGGGACCACCTCGGGCTTGCGCGAGCGCTCGTCGTACCGCTCACCACGGAAGGTCGTGATCTCGAAACGGCGACCGGCCTTCTGCACGCCGACGGTGCCGAACTCGATCCCCTGCAGCCACTTGCCCTCGTGCCACCCTTCGACGAGACGCAGCGTCTCATCCGACGGCGCATCGGTTGTGAAGTCCAGCTCGTCCACCCTGCGCTGCAGCAGCGCATCCCGAACCGCGCCACCCACCAGGTACAGCTCGTGGCCGGCCTCGCGGAATCGAGCCGCCAGGTCGACGGCTTCGGGAGGGATGTCGAGCAGCTCCTTGAGGAGCGCGGCCATCTCGGGCGGCATGCTCATACCGTCAGCGTATCCGTTCCGGGCGTGGCTGAAGCGAGGTTACGCCTGAGCGTGACCCGACTGCCGCAGGCGTACCATGAAGTCGTGCGGGTTGGTGGCGGCGGCGATCGCCTCGTCGAGCGTCACGGTCCCGTCCTTGTACAGCTGGGTGAGATGCTGATCGAAGGTCTGCATCCCGTAGTACTCGCCCTCTTCGATCACGCCCTCGATCTGATCCGTCATCTCGGGATTGACGATCATCTCGTAGATCCGGCCGTTGGCCACGAGCACCTCGACGGCGGGCGCGCGTCCGTTCTCGTCCGCGCGCGCGAGCAATCGCTGCGATACCACGCCCTTGAGCACGCCACCGAGCGAGAGCCGGGCCTGCATCTGCTGGTGGGGCGGGAAGAAGTCGATGATCCGGTTGACGGTCTCGTTCGCATCGACCGTGTGGAGCGTCGAGATGACCAGATGGCCCGTCTCGGCCGCATGGAGCGCCGCGCTAACGGTCTCGAGGTCGCGCATCTCGCCGATGAAGATCACATCGGGATCCTGGCGCGCTGCATAGCGCAACGCCGTGTGGAAGTCTGCGGTGTCGATCCCGACCTCACGCTGGTCGACGATGGACATCCTGTCCTCGTGCAGCACCTCGATCGGATCCTCGATCGTGATGATGTGACAGCGCCGTGTCATGTTGATGTGCGAGATCATCGCCGCGGTCGTTGTGGTCTTGCCCGAGCCGGTCATCCCCGTGACCAGGACCAGACCACGCCGCTCCTCGGCCAGGCTCCGAACGGACGGCGGGAGGCCGAGCGACTCGAAGGAAGCCGTGCCAGGCTGGACCCGTCGGACGGCGGCGCCGACCATGCCGCGCTGACGGAAGACGTTCACCCGGAACCGGCCCACGCCGGCCAGGTGGTAGGCGAAGTCAACCTCGTTGCTGCCGCGGAACTGGCGCAGCTGCTCGTCGGTCATCATCGAGAAGCAGAGCCGCTCACAGTCCTCGGCCGACAGCAAGGGGACATCCACGGCGACCAGATCGCCGTCGACTCGCATATACGGTGGTCCACCGGCGCGCAGGTGGATGTCCGACGCCAGGTTGTCGGCGGCGGCCTTCAGCAAGGCTTCGATCGCGAGCATCCATTCCGGTCATCGGCGGGCGAAGGTGTCGTCTTGAACGGAGGGTCAGCCTGCGGCGGGAGGTGCCTGGGGCGGCTCGGCGTCGTCGGACATCGTCCCCGCGGGAGCCTGCGCTTCCAGCTCGCGCTCGAGGCGCGCGCCCATCCCCTTCCAAGTCAGCGCGAAGAGAACGATCAGCACCAACAGCACCACCGCGCCTCCCGCGCCGAGATACCGCTGGGCGACCCGCCAGGATTCACCGAGCAGGTATCCCGTCGCGGCGATGGCGCTGACCCAGATGCCGGCCCCCAGCAGGTCTGGGAGGATGAACCGGGTGAACGGCATCCGCACCGTGCCCGCCACCAGGGTCCGGACGCTTCGAAGGAAGGGGGCGAACCGCCCGACCAGGATCGCGCGCGCCCCGTAGGAGCGGAAATAGTGCTCCATCAGCGGCAATCGCCTGGGGGGCAGGAAGAAGAACCGGCCGAGACGATCCACGATCCATCGGCCGGCGCCGCGTCCGATCAAGTAGCCCACGACATCGCCCAGGACGGCGCCCGCGAACGCGACCACGATCACCTCATCGAGCGCCAGCGGCGCCTGCGCGCGATCCGTCGCGGCCGGCGATGCAAAGAAGCCGCCGAGCAGTAGGACCGACTCACCCGGGAGCACGGAGGCGACGACGATGCTCGACTCGAGGAAAGTGGCCGCGAACACGATGATCAGGCCCCAGTCCTCGAACCAGGGTGTGATCGCATCGAGCAGGCTCTCGATCACCGTTGCAGCAATCCTACGCCGCGAGCCCTCGTCCTCTTCCCGTCCACTGGCCCGTCAATCCAACGGTGGAAGGCGCCGCCGGACGAAGAGCCGGAGGCTGACAAGGATCATCACGATCCCGAAGATGCGGCGGAGGGTGTCGGGGTCGAGGCGGACCGACGCAAGCGCCCCCAGGACGGCTCCCACGATCCCGGCCACGGCGAGGGGGACCAGCAGCGGCAGGTCGACGTTGCGACGCCGAACATTCAGCGCCGTCCCCACCAGCGTGGTCGGCACGATGACCAGCAGCGACGTGCCCTGCGCGACGTGCTGCGACTGATCGAGCAGCAACACCATGGCCGGCACCATCAGGAACCCGCCGCCGACGCCGAACAGGCCCGCGGACGCGCCGGCGATCAATCCGACGATCAGCGCGATGACCACGTCGGCCGCGCTCACGTGAGGACCAGTCTGATCCCGAGCGCCATCGAGAGAGCGGCGAACGCGACCCGGAGCGCCGGTTCGGGGATGCGGGCGAGCGCGCGCACACCAAGCGGCGCCCCTACGATCGCACCAGCCGTCAGCACAGCAGCGATCCGGAGATCGACCGCTCGCTCGGTGGCCGCGTAGACGACGGCGCCGACCGCGGCAACGGGCACGATCGCTGCCAACGAAGTCGCGTGCGCGCGCCGCTGTGCCATCCGAGCGACGAAGACGAGACCAGGGACGATGACGAGCCCGCCTCCGACGCCGAGCAGTCCCGAGATGAGCCCACCGGCCATGCCGATCAGCGGGATCGACCACGCTCTCCGTCCGGTCCGCATCGCGGCGATGGTAGCCGAGCACCGCCATCCGGTCGCTCGGCGCCGACCGGAGGTCGAGTAGCATCGTTGCCGTGGTCCGTCGCACCCTGGTCCTTGCGCTCGCGCTGACGGCGGCGGTGCCGGGGTCCGCTCCGGCCGCGCTCGCCGCCCAGGATGCAGCCTCGGTCGTCATGCGGATCGGACGCATCAGCCCGTTCGTGGACGAGTCCAACCCACTTGAGATCGTGGCGCAGGTCTTCAACGGGGGAGACGATGACGCCCGGGACGTGACGATGCAGGTGACGCTGTATCCGCCGGTGCTCTCCCGATCGCAGCTTCGCGAAACGATCGACGCCGGGACCGCGCGCGCGCCCATCCACACAGCGGGCCAGGCGCGCCCGGACCCGCTGCCGCCCGGCGAGCGGGCCATCCTGAGCGTCCGCCTGACCCGCACGGATCTCGCCGGCCTGACGGGGACGGGCGTCTATCCGGTCGCGATCACCATCTCGGTCAACGGCATCGCGACAACGTACCGAACGGCTGTGCCGTACATGGGCTCGGCGCCGGAGACCCGGTTGAACCTGACCTGGCTCATGCCGGTCGGTCGCGACAACGCACTCCAGCCCGGTGGCGCCTACAGCGAGGAGCTGCTCGAAGCGATGCGACTGGACGAGCTGCGCCAGCAGATGGACGCGGTGGCCGCACGTCCCGGCTTGCCGGTCACCCTGCTCCCGGCGGGATCGTTCATCGATTCGCTGGCCGATCTCGCCGACGGGTTCGCGTTACAGGCTGCGGGGGGTGCGCTCACGGGGGTGGACCCGCAGCATCCCCTCGCGGCAGCCGCCGGGCGCTCGCTCGAGAGCCTGGCCGCCGCGGCCGGCGTCGTCGGTGAGGTCGGCAGCGCCGCGTACACGCCGGCGGATCTCGCTGCGTTGAGCGCGCACGGGCTCGGCAGCGACGTGGTCCGCCAGATCGGCGCGGGCCGCCGCGCGGTCGAGCAGCATCTGCGCCGCACGCCGAGCTTCCGCTTCCTGGCGCCGCCCGGTTTCCGCCTCGGACCCCTCGAGGCATCGACGCTGGCGACATTGGGCGTTGAAGGCGTGGTCGTGGATCCCGCTACCCTGCCGGCGCCCCCGCCCACGCCGGAGGACCATCCCGGCCTCCGGTACGACCTTTTCGGCGTTTCCCGCCCGGTGCTGCTCCGCGCAGGAACCGAGCGGCTCGGGAGCTTGCTGATCGATGCCGACCTGCGCGCGCGCCTCCAACAAGAGGACCAAGGCGTCCTCTTGGCGCAGACCCTGATCGCAGAGACCGCGAGCGCCTGGCTGGAGGTGCCTTTGTTCGCTGAAGACCGGCTGCTGGTGCTTGCCTCCTCATCGATCCCCAAACCGGCGGCGCTCACGGCTGCCCTGGACGGGCTGGCCGCCGCCCCGTGGCTGCAGATGCGGACCGCGACCGACGCCCTCGCCATCCTGCCACCCCGAGCTCCCGCCATGGATGTCGAGCAGGTCGTGCCTCCGGATGCGGCAAACCTCGCGCGCGCGCGCCAGGCGCGCGCGTCGCTTGAGCTGCTCGACTCGATCTCGATCGAGCCGCACCCGCGCGCCCCGGAGCTCGAGCGCATGGTGCTGCTCGCCGAATCCGGTGAGTGGGAGGCAGAGCCCGAGCGGGGCGCCGCACTGGCGGGCACGGCCGTGCGAACGGTCGACCGGATCGTGACGGGGATCGGCATCGCGCCACGGCCGGTGACGTTGACCTCTCGCACGGGGCGCCTTCCGGTCACGCTGACCAACGCGACCGGGTTCCCCGTCCGCGTGCGCGTGCGTCTCGACAGCACCAAGGCCACGTTCCCGGGTGGCGATACGCGGACCGTCGAGCTGCTCGGACGGCACAAGACCGAGGACTTCGAGGTGGAGGCGCTCGCGACCGGCTCGTTCCCGATCACGGTGCTGGTCGAAACTCCCGACGGGCGCACGCTCGCGTCGCGCTCGGTCGTGCTTCGCTCGACCGCGGTGAGCGCCGTCGCGCTGGCCGCCGTCGGCGGCGGCGCGCTGTTCCTCATCCTGGGATCCCTGCGGCGCGGCCGGAAGCGACGAAGGAACAGCGCGCCGCGCGCAGGCTGATACGCTCCGCCGCGATGGCCGACGACCCCGCCGATCCTCGCCGCGAGCATCGCACCGACCCCCCTCCGATCGAGCAGGATCCCTCCACCCTTCCTCCTCCCGCTGCCCCAGAGGCGCCCGGCGCCCCAATGTCTCTCGCGCGCGCGACGGCCGTGATGAGCGTCGGCACGGCGGCTTCGCGACTGACCGGGTTCGTGCGCCTGGCGGTGATCGCGTGGGCGATCGGCGGGACCGAATCCAAGCTCCCCGACACGTACAACCTCGCGAACTCGATGCCGAACATCGTCTACCAGCTGGTGCTCGGCGAGATCCTGGCCACCGTCTTCGTGCCGGTGTTCATCGAGTACATCACCACCCGCGATCGCGACGAGTCCTGGCGGCTTGCTTCGACGATCCTGAACCTGGCGATCATCTTCAGCGTGGGGGCGTCGGTGCTGACCGTCCTCGCAGCACCATGGCTGATCCAGATCTATACGTTCCGGGTCGAGGATCCCGTACTGCGCGCGCAGCAGCAGGAAGTCGGCGCGTTCTTCTTGCGACTGTTCCTTCCCCAGATGATCTTCTACGCAGCCGGAGCGGTGCTCACCGGCCTGCTGAATGCGCATAGGCGCTTCGCCGCACCGATGTTCGCACCTGTGCTGAACAACCTGATCGTGATGGGCAGCTTCATCGCTTTCCGCATGATGCACGGCGGCGACGTGCCGACCCTGACCACGCTGACGCTCGGAGACAAGCTGCTGCTCGGCGGCGGAACCACCGCGGGCGTGATCGCCATGACGGTCGTGCTGTGGCCGTACGTGCGGCGGCTCCCGGGGCGATACCGGATCCGCGACCTGCAGTGGCGGCACCCTGCGATCCGCCACGTCGGGAACCTCGCGCGGTTCTCGCTCGGCTATGTGATCGTGAACCAGATCGGGCTGTGGGTCGTGTTCATGCTCGCCAACGGCGTGCAGGGTGGCGTCTCGGCTTACAACAGCGCCTGGATCCTCTACCAGCTCCCGTACGGCATCTTCGCCGTGAGCATCATGACGGCGCTCGTCCCGAACCTGTCCGAGCATCATGTCCGGGGCGACGCCGCCGCGTTCCGCCGCGACCTCTCCCTCGGCCTGCGCACGACCGCGTTCATCGTGTTCCCGGCTGCCGCCGGCTTCGTCGCCCTGAGCGAACCCATCATCCGCCTGCTGCTCGAGCACGGGGTGTTCGGGGTGGGTTCGACCGAGTTGTTCGCAGACACGCTGGCGCTGATGGCCGTCGGCCTCGCTGCCTACGCGGCGTTCCAGCAGCTGATGCGCGCCTTCTACGCGCGGCAGGACACGCGCACGCCGTGGATCGTCAACATCATCGCCGTCGCCACCACCGTCGCCACGGCGATCCCCGCGTTCGCCGTTCTGGGCGTCCCGGGCCTCGGACTCGCGCACGCGCTCACGTACATCGTCGGCACCATCGTCGGAGGCGCGATCCTGCGCCGGCGCGCCGGCGGACTGGACGGCGCGCGCCTGGCATCGTCTCACCTGCGCATCGGCCTGGCATCGATCGCGACCGGTCTCGTCGCGTGGGTGGTCGCCGAAGGCATGGGCGACGTCGTCACCGTCGAGACGCTGGGCGGCCAACTCGCGCAGGTATCGGTTGCGATGGTGGCCGGGCTAGTAACCTATGCGGCGAGCACGAAGGCGCTGCGCGTGGAAGAGTTCGACGGCTTCATCGCATTGCTCGCGCGCCGCTCCCGGCGACGAAGGAGGACAGCGTGAGGCTCGTTCACGAGGAGCGCGGGATCATCCTCAGTTGGATCATCAAGCTGCTGCTCAGCCTCGCCATCTTCGGCGTCGCCCTGTTCGAGGCCGGCGCGGTGATCGTGTCCCGCGTCACGGTGGATCGCATCGCGATCGATACCGCGCAAGAAGCGAGCCTGGAGTACGAGCGGACGGGAAGCTCGAGCAAAGCCGAGGCGCTCGCAGCGCGCCACGCCGAGCGCAACGGGGCCGCGCTGGTCGAGTTCGACGTTCTCGATGGCGGAGAGGTGATCCTCGTCACCATCGAGAAGGAGGCCCCCACCCTGTTCATCGACCGCATCCCCGGCTTGAAGGATTTCACGCTCGCTCGCGCGACGAATACCCGCCGGGTCACCTGATGCGAGCCCACACCGCGGGCGACGTCCTCGGCGAGCGGTACACCCTGAAGAAGACCGAGTGGTCGACGCCGCTCGGCCCGGTGTGGCTCGCGCGCGATCGCGTGCTGGACCGCGCCGTCTTCGTGCAACTCCTGTCACCGGAGCTCGCGGCCGATGAGATCGCGCGCAAAGCGTTCCTCAAGCAAGCGGCCCGGGTCGCACAAACAACCCATCCTGGGCTGCTGCAGGTCTTCGACATCGGCGAGGACCCATCGTTCGTCGTGCTCGAGCACGCGGCCGGGGGCCGGCTGACCGATCGCCTGCGGTCCGGCCCGATGCGCTCGGCCGATGCGGTTCGAGCAGCGCTCGGGCTCGCGCGCGGCCTCGAGGCGCTGCACGAGCGCGGGACCTGGCACGGGTCTCTTTCGCCATCCACGGTGCTGTTCGACGACGAGGGTCGGGCGAAGATCCTCGCGGTGGGCGCCGCCGACGTCGGCGCCGTCGTTCGCAGCGTCGACCCGACCGCCGAGCAGCCCGACGGATACCGTGCGGACGACCTCGACGCCCTCCCCGCCGATGGGGATCGGTACGCGCTGGCGGCCCTGACCTATCACATGCTCACCGGGCGGCCCCCGGGGAAGGCGCCCGCGCCGGCGCGGCAGGTGCGCCGGGACGTGCCCGGCGATATCGACGCGATGCTGCGCCGCGCGCTGGACCCCCAGCCCGCGAACCGCCCGACGCTCGACGAGTTCGAGGGGGGCTTGGCACCCCACGCGCGCTTCGTTCCCCGCGACGCGCCGGGGCCCCGCTTCGCCGGCTCGGAGTTCCGTTGGCTGGTGCCGGTGCTGCTGATCCTGGTACTCGGCGGGCTGGCGACGACCTTCGGCGTCGGGTTCGTTCGCGACTTCGCCAACCGCGACGATGAGCCGGTGACGACGGAGACAGCGACGCCGCAGGCGCCCGGCTCGGCTCTCACGGTCGCCGAGGTGACCGACTTCGACCCACCTCCCGGCAACGGAGAAGAACACAGCGAAGACGTGGGCAAGACGATCGATGGCGATCCGCTGACCGGCTGGCGCACGCTCAACTACGCCGAACGGGATCTCGCCCCAAAGGACGGGGTCGGATTGATCTTCGATCTGGGTGAGGCCAGGGACCTCGCATCGATCACCGTGCAGTCCACCCTGCCGGGCTGGAAGGCCGAGATCCGGATCGCGGACGAGCCGGGCGACGACGAGGAGGCGTTCCGCCGCATCACCACCTTCACCTCCGGCAGCGAGGACGAGGTCCGGCTGCCGCAAGGCACGATGACGCGTTACGTCCTGCTGTGGATCGTCGAGCTGGTCGAGGACCGCGGCGGGACCGACTTGCCCTATCGCGCCGAGGTCGCCGAGGTCGAGTTCTTCGCGCGGTAGGTGCCGACGGTCGGGGACGACGACGGCTCGGGGTATGCTCGCGCAGATGCGCGTGACCGTGTGCACCGAGGACGACCGGGAGCGTTTCGACGCCGCCGTGGCCGCCTCACCACGCGCCGACGTGCTGCAGTCCTGGGAGTGGGGCGAGGTCAAAGCCGCGACCGGCTGGGACCCGTTGCGGTTGCTGATCGAGGACGAGCAAGGCCGCGCGCGCGCCGCATGCTCGGTGCTGCGCCTCACCCCGGTCCGCGGCGTGCCACCGTTGCTCTACGCGCCGCGCGGCCCGGTGGTAGCTGAGGGCGACGGCGGGGCGTTGCGCGCGCTGCTCGACGAGATACGGCGGCGCGCCGGCAACGCGTTCCTGTTCAAGTGCGATCCGCCCGCCGAGCCGGGCGCCTGGCCGGCCGGCGCGCTTGAGGCCGCCGGGCTGCGCCATGTGTCCGGCGGCGCCTTCGGTGGCGTGCAGCCGGTCGCGGTCATGGTGCTCGACCTCACGCCCGGCCCCGACCAGGTGCTCGCCGGCTTCAAGTCCAAGTGGCGGTACAACGTCCGGCTCGCCGACCGCAAGGGCGTCGTGGTGCGAGAGGGGGATCGTGACGACCTCGCCGGCTTCCACGCCATCTACCTGGAGACCGCGAAGCGGGACGGGTTCGTGGGCCGAGGCCGCTCGTACTTCGAACGGCTCTGGGACGTGCTCGAACCCCGCGGCATGCTGAGGATGTGGGTGGCCGAGTTCGACGGAAGCCAGATCGCCTCCATCATCTGCACCATGCTGGGCGAGCGCGTCGTGTACAACTACGGCGCCTCGGCGAACGAGCATCGCAACGTCATGCCCAACCATCTGCTCCAATGGACCGCGATCCGCTGGGCGGCGGAGAAGGGGTTCAAGGTGTACGACTTCCGGGGCGTGTCGCCGGTGCGGGATGGGGAGCCCGTCGACGATCACCTCGCCGGCCTCAACCGCTTCAAGGAAGGGTTCGGCGCAACCTACGTCGAGTACGCCGGCGAGTTCGACCTCGCGTTGCGGAACGGGTGGTACGCGATCTGGCGCGCCGCGGCGCCGTCCGCGATCAAGGTGCGCGCGCGGCTCGCCGGCCGCGGTCCGGAGGCGGCGGATTGAGCGGACGTTCCACGTGGGTCGAGATCTCCACCGCCGCCCTTGGATCCAACTTCCGGGAGGTCGCCGAGCACGCGGGCGCGCCGGTGTGTGCGGTCGTGAAGGCGAACGGCTACGGCCACGATCTGGTGCTGGCGGGGCGGGCCTTCGCGCAAGCCGGCGCAGAGATGCTCGGCGTCACCAGGATCGAGGAGGCGCGCGCCCTCCGCGCTGCCGACATCGCCGCGCCGGTCCTGATCATGGTCCCGGCCGCCGATCCCGCCGAAGCGGTCGCGCTCGGCTGTGAGATCGTTGCCTGCTCACGCGAGGAGATCTCCTCGCTGCCGGCCGGGGCGCGCGTGCACCTGAAGATAGACACCGGGATGGGACGGCTGGGAGTGCGACCGGAGGATGCTGCGGAAGCGGCGCGCGCGGTAACGGCGCGCGCGACGCTGGCCGGGGTTTGGACCCACCTGGCCGACGCGGCGAAGCCGAGCGGGCGCGCGCAGGTCCAGCAGTTCGCCGACGTGGTGGCGAGCCTGCGCTCGGCAGGCATGCACTTCGTGGCCCATTGCGCGAACTCGGCCGCGGTGATCCGTCGTCCCGATGCCCGCTTCGACATGGTCCGCGTCGGCACGGCCTTGTACGGGATGGACCCGCCGGGCGTGCACGCGCCCTGGACCAAGCGCGAGGCCCTGACCTGGTACGCGCGCGTCGCCTCGGTCCGCACGCTGCCGGCCGGCGCCACGGTCGGGTACGGCTCGGAGTGGCGAGCCAAAGCGCCGACGCGCGTGGCGACCGTGCCGGTCGGCTACGCCGATGGGTTCACACTCGAGCCGCGCGCACGCACCGAGACGCTCGGCGCGGCGGTGAAGACGTTCCTGAGAAGCGTCGCGACGGTCGCCCGGCCGCAGCGTTCGGCGCGCGCGGTGCTCTTCGGGGAGCGGCGCGCACCGGTCGTCGGTCGCGTCGCCATGCAGGCCGCCACCGTCGTGGTGGACGACATGCCCGACGTCGCGATCGGTTCGGTCGCTCGGATCCCCGCGCGCCGGGTGACGATCTCGTCCTCGATCGAACGGATCGAGGTGAGGGCGTGAGATTCCCTAGGTCAACCTCAGGCGAAGATAAGCATCACCGCCCCTCCGTGTCGGTTGACGTCGTAGGGCTCATTGGTCTGCCACATCTTCCAGATCACGCGCGACCAAGCCCGAGCAAGG
>Ga0299906_10000685_pt1 | contig 30315 bp, 27 predicted proteins | sample RVTome_14_FD_200259 | JGI IMG/M metagenome (GOLD analysis project Ga0299906, IMG submission 200259) | Soil microbial communities from uranium-contaminated site in the Upper Colorado River Basin, Wyoming, United States - RVT145D125 (version 2) ...
AGCTGCTCGAGGTGGGCGCCAACGGCGTCCTGAGGCTCCCTCCGGACGCGAACTGGGACGCTCGCCTGCAACGGCTCATCGACGTTCCCATGAGGAGGGTGGCGCGCTTCCCCGTCCGCCTGGAGATGGAGGCGCGGACGGGGGTGAGGGAATCCGCCGCCACCGCGGTCAATCTCAGCGTCAACGGAATGCTGATGGAGTGCCCGGTCAAGCTCCGGGTGGGGACGGACGTCGACCTGCGCCTCGCGCTTCCCGAGGAGCCCGAGCCCGTCGTGGGCACCGCCCAGGTCGTGCGCATCGCGGGCAGGAACCGCTACGGGCTGGAGTTCTACGGCCTGGAGGGGGAGGGCACCGAGCGGGTGCGCCACTTCGTGAGCGGCGTCGAGGCCGAGCCGGAAGCGGGGGAGCTATAATCCCGTTTCGCCCTCGAGCCCGGGGGCGCGCGCGCCTGGAATCCCCCTCCCGGAGGCGGCGCCGGCGGCCAGGAGCCATCCCGACATGAACATCCCGACCCTGAGGTCCGAGCTCGAGCTTCCGTCCGAGTTCGAGCGCCTCCGCGACGTGGCCTACAACCTCTGGTGGTGCTGGGCTCCGACGGCGAACCGGCTGTTCCGGCGCATCGACCCGGAGCACTGGAAGCGCTACAACAACCCCGTCCAGCTCCTGATCGGGATGCGCCCCGACCAGTGGGAGGCGCTCCTCAAGGACCCCGAGCTCGGCGGTCTGTACGAGTCCGTGGTCCAGGGCCTCGACGAGTACCTCGCGCGTGCCGCTCCGCTCTCCGGCGTCGGAGCGGAGCTCGGCGGGCCCGTGGCCTACTTCTCGATGGAGTTCGGGCTGCACGAGTCGATCAGCGTCTACTCGGGGGGCCTGGGCGTCCTGGCCGGAGATCACTGCAAGGCGGCCAGCGACCTCGGCCTCCCGCTGGTCGGCCTCAGCCTCCTCTACAGGTCGGGCTACTTCCGCCAGACCGTGGACGCCGACGGGTTCCAGCAGCACTTCTACCCGTCCTACGACTTCGCTCGCCTGCCCGTGCTCCCGGTCCAGGCCCCCGGGGGCGGGCGCCTCACCGTTCCGGTGGACCTCCCCGGCCGGGTGGTCCAGGCGGCGGTCTGGAAGGCCCAGGTGGGCCGCGTACCCGTGCTCCTGCTCGACACCGACATACCGCAGAACGACGCCGCCGACCGCCCGATCACGAGCATCCTCTACGTACGCGGCCGGGAGATGCGGCTGTGCCAGGAGGTGGTGCTCGGGGTCGGCGGCGTGCGGGCGCTCCGGGCCCTGGGGCTGGCCCCGGCCGTCTGGCACATGAACGAGGGGCACGTGGCGTTCCTCGGCCTGGAGCGGAGCCGCGAGCTCGTGGCGAGCGGCGAAGGGCTGGAGGACGCCCTCAGGAGCGTGGCGCGCAACACCGTCTTCACCACCCACACCCCGGTGCCGGCGGGAAACGAGTCCTTCTCCCGGGACCTCGTGCGCCGCTACCTCGAGCCCTGGACCCGTCAGGTCGGCTGCGACGCGGAGGAAGCTCTCAAGCTCGGTACCGAGAACGGCGATTTCAACCTCACCGTGCTCGCGATCCGCCTGTCCTCCCGGGCCAACGGCGTCAGCCGGCTCCACGGCGAGACCGCGTCGGCCATGTGGCGCCACCTCTGGCCGGGAGCCCCCGAGTCCCCCATCGGTCACGTGACGAACGGCGTCCACACCCAGAGCTGGGTGGGCCCCGAGATGCGAAAGCTGTACGCGAGACACCTGTCGGCCTCCTGGGAGGACCACCTTCTCGAGCCGGAGCTCTGGAGCCGCGTCCACCAGATCCCCGACGAGGAGCTCTGGACGGCGCGGCGGCGGCAGAAGGAGCGGCTGATCCGCGCGGTCCGCGAGCGGCTCCTGGTCCAGGCGGCCCGCCACGGGCTGGCCCCCGACGAGCTGCGGCGCGTGGAGACGCTGCTCGACCCGAACGCCCTGACCATCGGGTTCGCCCGCCGCTTCGCCACCTACAAGCGCGCCGTGCTCGTGCTCTCGGACCTGGAGCGCCTGAAGCGCCTCCTGGCCGATCCCGATCGGCCGGTACAGCTCCTGTTCGCCGGCAAGGCCCATCCGGCCGACCGCGCCGGCCAGGAGATGATCCGGCGGCTGTTCGAGCTGACCCAGGGCGAGCTGCGGGGTCGGCTGGTGTTCGTCGAGGACTACGACATCCAGCTCGGGAGAGCCCTGGTCCAGGGCTGCGACGTCTGGCTCAACACGCCCCGCCGGCCCCAGGAGGCGAGCGGCACGAGCGGCCAGAAGTCACCGATCAACGGCGGCGTCAACCTGAGCGTGGCGGACGGGTGGTGGGCCGAGGGCTACCGCGGCGACAACGGCTGGGCGATCGGCTCGGACTCCTACGGGAGCAGCGAGGAGCAGGACAGCCGGGACGCCGAGTCCCTCTACCGGCTGCTCGAGCAGGAGGTGATCCCGGCCTTCTTCGAGCGGGAGAACGGGCTCCCCGGCCGCTGGCTCGGCCTGATGCGCGCGTCCATCGAGTCGGTGCTGCCACACTTCAGCGCCCATCGCATGGTGCGGGACTACGCCGAGAGCGCCTACCGGCCGGCGGCGCAGCGGAGAGGGAGCGAGGGCGCGCCCACCCTGCCCTGATCGCGCCGGGGGACCGGCGCCGGCGGTGGGCTCAGGTGGCCTCCATCCGACGGATCGCGTCGTGGAGCACCTGGTAGACGCGCTTGCGGTCGAACACCACCTCCCGGATCGCCATGCCGGCGCCCGCCAGGTCGGCGGCGTGGATCACCATGTCCGCCTGGAGCTTGAAGGCCTCCCCCGCGTCGTTCGTGGTCACGTCCGAGCCTACCAGGATCAGACAGATGTGGCGCCGGTTCTCCGCCGGCATCCGGATGATCTTCTGGTAGGGGTTGTAGCCCCCCGAGGCGGCGACGGTGTGGGTGGTCACGACGATGTCGAAGGTGGCGCGGTCGAGCAGCCGGGTCGCCTCCTCCCAGTCGTCGAGGGTCTCCACCTCGTAGCCGGCGCGGGTCAGAGTCACGGTGACGGTGCCCGCCTGGGAGATGTCGGGGAGCGCGACCAGGGCCTTCTCGCCGGTCTTCGGCTGCTCCTTGTGCTCGTCGATCTCCTTCTTGATCTGCGCCCGCATCTGGAGCCGGGCGTCCTCCCCGGCGGGAGGAGCGCCCGCCCGCGGTGGCGAGGCCGGGGGAGGCTCCGAGTCGGCCACCTCCGGGCTCACCGCCCGCACCGCCCGGGTGGCGCCCGTCGCTCCCTTGCCGGGAAAGCGGACGGCCTTCTGGCACTTCGGGCACTTGACGCTGAACGGTCGATCCGGGACCCGCGCATCGTCGATCACGATCCGATTGGAGCAATTGGGGCAGCTGGCCTGCACGGGTTACCTCTCGTAGCCGTCGGGCTGCTTGGGCTGCTCCGCGGGGTGACCCGCCTCGGTGTCCAGCTTGAGGGCCAGGTTCGTGCGGTTCGTGGAGTACGAGAGCCCGACCTCGCGGTCGACGATGCCCGCGTTGATCAGCCGCTCCAGCTCGTAGTCGAAGCTCTGCATCCCGTCGAGGATGCTGTCGTTCATGGCGTCGACGAGGCTCTTCCCCTCGCGCTCACCCTCCTGGACGTACTCGCGGGTGCGGTTCGTGGACCTCAGGATCTCGCATACGGCGAGCCGGCCCCCGCCGATCTTGGGGACCAGCCGCTGCGACACGACCCACTTGAAGGACTGAGAGAACCGCGTCCGGATCTGGCGCTCCTCGTTCTTGGGGAACACGCCGACGATCCGGTCGATGGTCTTGGAGGCGTCGATGGTGTGGAGGGTGGAGAGCACTAGATGGCCGGTCTCGGAGGCCTCCAGAGCGATCGAGATCGTCTCCACGTCGCGCATCTCGCCGACCAGGATCACCTTGGGCGCCTGCCGCAGCGCCGCCCGCAGCGCCAGGGCGAAAGTGTGGGTGTCGGTCCCCACCTCGCGCTGGTTGATCGTCGACTTCTGGTGCGGGTGGAGGTACTCGACGGGGTCCTCGATCGTTATGATGTGGATCGCCTTCTCGCGGTTCAGCTTGTTGATGACCGCCGCCAGGGTGGTCGACTTGCCCGAGCCCGTCGGTCCGGTGACCAGCACGATCCCGTTGCGCTCGTTGGCGATGTCGTTGACCTGAGGGGGCAGGCCGAGCTCCTCCACGGTGGGGATCTTGTGAGGGATCACCCGCAGCACGATGGAGTAGGTGCCCCTCTGCGAGAAGACGTTGACGCGGAAGCGCGCCCGGCCCACCACGCTGTAGGAGAGGTCCGTGGAGCCGGTGCGGACGAGCTTGTCCGCCACGTCGCGCTTGCCGGCGAGGAGGCGCATCGCGATCAGCTCGGTCTGGTACGGCGTCAGGCGCTCGATGCCCGACCACCCCACCGATCGCAGCTGGCCGTCCACCTCGACCTGTGGCGGGCGTCCCACCGACAGGTTCAGGTCCGAGATGTTCGGAGCCGAATCCAGCATCGCGGTGAGGAGCGGGTCGATGTCGAAAAAGCCCATGGATTCCTCCAGGGAGCGGGATGATAGCACGCTCGCCCCGCGGGCCGTTCGGCGGGGCGGTGGATCGTCCGCCTCAGCCTGCGGCGAGCGGCGGCGCGGGGCGGTGATAGATTGACTCCATCTCCTGGAGGCGCCCCGATGAAGCTCTCGACGCGCATGGAGCGGCTCGGCACCGAGACGGCCTTCGAGGTTCTGGTGCGGGCCCGGGCCCTCGAAGCGCAGGGTCGGGACGTGGTCCACCTCGAGATCGGGGAGCCCGACTTCGACACCCCCCGGGAGATCACCGCCGCGGCGATCGGGGCGTTGGAGCGCGGCGCCACCCACTACGGGCCGTCCGCGGGCCTGCCCGAGCTGCGGCGGGCGATCGCCGAGGACTTCTCCCGCCGCCGCGGCGTGCAGGTGGAGCCGGAGCGCGTCGTCGTCACCCCGGGGGCCAAGCCGATCCTCTTCTACGCGATCCTCGCCCTGGTCGATCCCGGCGACGAGGTTCTCTACCCCGACCCCGGGTTCCCGATCTACGAGTCGATGATCCGCTTCTCCGGAGGCGTGCCGGTCCCGGTGCGGCTCCTCGAGGAGCAGGGCTTCGCCCTCGACGTCGACCAGCTGTGCGAGCGCGTCGGCCCGAAGACGCGGCTGATCGTCGTCAACGACCCGCACAATCCGACCGGCGGGGTGATCCCGGCCGCGGGCCTGCGGCGGATCGCCGAGACGGCGGTCGCCCACGGTGTTCCGGTGCTGTGCGACGAGATCTACAGCCGCATCGTCTACGAGGGCGAGCACCGCTCCCTCGCCGCGGAGCCCGGGATGGAGGAGCTCGCGATCGTGCTGGACGGCTTCTCGAAGACCTACGCCATGACCGGCTGGCGCCTCGGCTACGGGATCATGCCCGAAGCCCTCGCCGTTCAGGTGGCCAAGCTCCAGACCAACGCCGTCTCCTGCACGGCCACGTTCTCGCAGCACGCCGCCCTCGAGGCGCTGTCCGGGGACCAGTCCCCGGTCGAAGCCATGGTGGCCGAGTTCCGCCGCAGGCGCGACGTGATCGTGGCGGGTCTCAACGACCTCCCCGGAGTCGCCTGCGCGGCGCCCCGGGGGGCCTTCTACGCGTTCCCGAACGTGAGGGGTACCGGCTTCGAGAGCCGGGTGCTGGCCGACCGGCTGCTCCAGGAGGCGGGGGTGGCGTGCCTGTCGGGGACGGCCTTCGGGCGCCTGGGGGAGGGTTACGTGCGGTTCTCCTACGCGAACAGCCTCGACAACATCCGGACGGCCCTGGACCGCGTCCGCGGCTTCCTGGAGGCGAGGTGAGCGCCCCCAAGCCTCGCCGCCGGGTCTTCGCCACGTGCGACATCGGGGCCGAGGCCCTGGAGCGGCTGCGCCGGGAGGGGTACGAGCTGGAGGTGTACGCCGAGCTCGAGCCGCCGCCGAAGAGCCTGATCCTGGACCGTGTGCGGAGCGGCATCGACGCCCTCGTGACGACGCTCCGGGACCCGATCGACGAGGAGGTCTTCGCGGCCGGGGCCGCCGCCGGGCTCGAGATCGTGGCCCAGGACGCGGTGGGCTTCGACAACATCGACCGCGGGGCGGCGAACCGGCACCGCATCCCCTTTGCCCACACCGCCGACGTGCTCACCGACGCCACGGCCGAGTTCGCGTTCCTGATCATGGGCTGCGTCGCCCGCAAGACCTACCCCTCGGAGCAGATGGTGCGGGAGCAGCGCTGGTCCACCTGGCACCCGCACCAGCCCTGGCTCGGAGACGAGGTCAGCGGCAGGAGCGTGGCAGTGATCGGGGCGGGGCGGATCGGACGCAGCTTCATCAAGAAGGCGATCGGCTTCGACATGGACGTGCTGTGCTGCGCCGTCCCGGAGGAGGCCGACTACCTCGAGCAGGTGCGGAGCGTGATCCGGGCCCGACGGGCGGCCGGGTTCACCCGGCGGGACCAGACCATCCGCTACGTCTCCCTCGACGAGGCACTGGAGCAGGCCGACTTCGTCTCGCTCCACGTGCCCCTGATCCACCCCGGCGGGCCCGACGCGCCCACGTTCCACCTGATCGACGAGCGCCGGCTCCGGCAGATGAAGCCGACGGCGTACCTCGTCAACACCTCACGGGGCCCCGTGATCGACGAGAGCGCGCTGGCACGAGCGCTGAGGGAGGGGTGGATCGCCGGTGCGGCCCTCGACGTGTTCGAGAGGGAGCCGCTGCCCGCCGACAGCCCATTGCGGGACCCGGCGCTGGTATTGAACCTGCGGATGTTCCATCATTTCGCTTCGGCCGCCCGGGCGACGCGGCTCTCGCCGGATCCCGACGTGGGGATGGCGGGCCGGACGGTCCAGGCGGTGATCGACGTCCTGGAGGGCCGCTACGACGGCGATCCCAGGCGCATGCCGTACGTGGTGAACAAGGAGGGGTTCTAACCGGATGGCGACGGCGCTGGGACGGCCCCGCCCCGTGGAAGCCGTTCGCTTCGAGCGCCGACTCGCCGGCGCGCTGGCGTGGTGCGGCTGGCCGGGGGGAGCTGTGCCGTTCTATCGCCAGGCGCTCCGGCTGACGCCGGAGGACGCGGCGGCCCACTTCGGGCTCGGGGAGGCCCTGGCGCGCCTCGGAGACTGGAGCGGCGCGAGCTGGGCATTCCGGGCCGCGTCGGCCCTCAGGCCGAGAGACCCCGAGTGCACCGCGAACCTGGCCCTCTGCCTGGCGCGCTCCGGCCGCTGGTGGCTCGCCGTCCGCGCCTTCGCTCGCCTCGCGCAGCTCCGCCCCGCCGAAGCCGAGCCGCGCTTGCTCCACGCAGTCGCGCTGCGCAGGGCAGGGCGCTCCCTCGAGGCGATTCGCGCCTTCCGCTCGGCGGTGGGCCTGAGCGAGAACCCCCGAGGGGACCGCTCGCTGCTGGGCCCCAACGCGCTGGGGGGCGAGGGCTGGCGGGCGCTGCTGGCCGACCACCGGGTCGCGTCGACGCTGCGCCGCCCGTCGCGCCCGGCCGCGGCGCTCGGTGGGCTCTGGTCGCGGGCGGTGCGACCACGTCCGCTCTCGCCTCGCCGGCGGGCCTCCCCGTTGACGGCCCGGCGTTGATCGGCCCGGCGCTGGTCCTGCTGCTGCAGGTGACACCGCCACTGGACCCGCGGGAGGCCGGCCCCTTCAGGAGCTGTCTGGGTCTTCTGGACGAGGCGGCGATCCCCCAGTGCCGGGCTGTCCTCGAGTCACCGTTGCCTGCCGGCCGTCGCGCGATCGCGCTCCGGATCCTGGGCCAGCGACTGGCCGCCGTGGAGCGTTGGGACGAGGCGACCGAGGCGTACCGCCGCTGGGTGGAGCTGGAGCCCGAGGAGCCCGAGGCGCTGCGCCGGTACGGTGAGGTCCTGCTGGTGGCGGGAAGAGCGGAGCAGGCGATCGGAGCGCTCCGGGAGAGCGTGCTGTGGGGAGCCGAAGACGCCCGGGCCCACGGCTGGCTGGGGGTCGCCCTCAACGCGGCGGGCCGGCACTCCGAGGCGGTCCGCTCCTTCGAGGACGCGCTGGAGGTCGACCCGACCTTCTTCGCGGCTCGGCCCGGAGCTCGCAGCGCCTTCGAGGCCTCGCAGCGGGGCGAGCGCTGGCCCGGGCCGGCGAGAGAGATGCCTTGAGCGTGGTGACGGACCGCCTCGAGCTGGAGACCCGGGGCGAGTCCGAGGTGGTCGACGTGACCGGCCGGGTCCAGGGTCTTGTGGAGAAGCACGGTTTCGGGGAAGGGCAAGCCCTCGTCTTCGTGCCGGGATCGACGGCAGGCCTCACGACCGTCGAGTACGAGACGGGTCTGATCGAAGACCTGCCGGCGGCCTTCGAGCGGCTCGCCCCTCGCGACCTCCACTACCGGCACGAGGACACCTGGCACGACGGCAACGGGCACTCGCACGTCCGGGCCAGCCTGCTGGGGGCGTCGGTGACGATCCCCTTCAGCGGCGGGCGGCTGCTGCTCGGGACCTGGCAGCAGATCGTGCTGATCGACTTCGACAACCGCCCCCGCCGGCGCGAGCTCGTGGTCCAGCTCTCCGGAGATCGCCGCTGACCGGTTCCGGCGGGCGGGACCCGGGTTCGTTGTAGACTCGGCCCCAGACGATGCGACTGCATGTCGTGAGCCCAGCCCTGGCGCTGGCGCTGCTGCCGGTCTGGGCGGGCCCGGGGGAGCTTCCCTCCGCCGAGGTGACCCTCGAGGTATTCGCGGCTCCGGCTCCCGGACGGGTCCCTGAAGCGGCTCCGTTGCGATTCGCTCTCCTCGAGAAGGGGAGGATCTTCGTGGGTGGCACGAGCGAGATCGCCGTCGGCGAGCTCGAGGGCAGGGAGCGCAAGCAGCTCGAGAAGATGGTCGAGGCGGTGGCCGAGGACGAGCGTCTCGAGAGGGAGGTCACACTGTCCCCGGGCGCGGACCGCTACAGGCTCTACCTGGGCGACGAGAAGCGGACCATCGTGGCGAGCGGCGATCCGCGCCGGGCCTCGATCGCGCACCGCAAGCTCGCCGACCTGATCCTGACCCTGGAGCGCTTCGAGCACGCCTCGCTCCGCCCCCACGATCCGGCGGAGGTGCTGGTTTCGGCCCGCCGTGGGGAGCTGGTCGGGGGGTGTCGGGTCTGGGGCTTCGAGTTCCCCCTCGAGTCGGCCGAGCGCCGCCCGGTGGCCATCCCGGCCCGGGCTGCGAGCGGCTGGCCCCGGGGAGCCACGCCGGCCTCCGTATGCCACGAGGGCCGTCGCTACGTGGTGACCGTCCGGCCCCTCGTGCCCGGAGAGTCCTGAGCCCAGGCCGTTTCGAGCCCGGATGGAGGTTGAAGCTGGTCGTATCGTGCTATAGTGCCGACTGGAGGAGACGATGACCGTTTCGCTGCGGCGGGCGGTCCGGCCGTGAGGGCCGGCCCGCGACATTCGCGGCGCCATCGAAACCCCCACCGACGCGACCGATCGAACGGACCCCGCCACCAGGGATCCCGAGGGTCGCGCGATCCCCGGCAGGCCCCGATCCCCACGACGGGCCCGACGACTGAGGTTGCGGGCGTCGTGGAGCTTGCGGATGGCACCGGGGGGTACCTGAGGCAGGTCGCTCAGAACTTCGCCACGTTACGCGACGATGTCGTCGTCCCCGCCGTGATCGCGCGGGAGCATGCGTTGCGCCAGTGTGCGGAGATCGAGGGTCTGGCCCGGGACGGTGGCGGTGGGCGCCTCACACTGGTCGAGGTTCAGAAAGTGAACGGGATCGCTCCGGCCGAGGCCCGCGAGCTCCCCAACTTCGCGGACCTGGTGTCGATCAACCCGGACCATCCTTTCGAGCTTGCCAAGGGGGAGAACGCCAAGCCCACGCTCCGCGTGATCGACCTGGTCTCCCCGATCGGGCGCGGCCAGCGCGGCCTGATCGTCTCTCCGCCGAAGGCGGGGAAGACCACCCTGCTGGAGCACCTCGGCCAGGCGATCGGCGAGAACCACCCCGAGGTCCACCTCATCCTGCTGCTCATCGACGAGCGCCCGGAAGAGGTGACACACTTCCGGCGCGCCGTGCCGGCGGAGGTCCTCGCCTCCTCGGCGGACATGTCCTCCGAGGCCCACGTCCGACTCGCCCGCCTCGCCATCGAGCGCTCCAAGCGGCTCGTGGAGTCGGGTCGTCACGTGGTCGTGCTCCTGGACAGCCTCACCCGCCTGGGCCGGGCCAGCAACCGGGAGCAAGGCCCCGGCGGCCGCACCATGAGCGGCGGCGTCGACAACCGCGCGCTCCAGTTCCCGCGCCAGTTCTTCGGCGCGGCCCGCAACTGCGAGGACAGCGGAAGCCTCACGATCCTGGCCACGGCCCTCATCGACACCGGCAGCCGCATGGACGAGGTGATCTTCCAGGAGTTCAAGGGCACGGGGAACATGGAGCTGATCCTCGACCGGGCCATCGCCGAGCGCCGGATCTTCCCGGCCGTCGACGTGCTGAAATCGGGCACGCGGCGGGAGGAGCTGCTGTGCACGCCGGAGTCCCTCAGGCAGCGCCACCTGCTGCGCCGGGCCCTGGCGGATCTCTCCACGGTGGACGCGGCCCAGTTCCTGGTGGACAAGATCCACAAGACTCCGTCCAACGAAGCGTTCCTCGGAACGCTGATGGCCCCGGCCCCCGCCCGCCGCTTCCGCTAGCCGCGCCGGGCTCTCCCGGGAAGCACCTTGCACTACGAGCACCACCGCTGGTACAGCGACAGGCTGGGCCGCGAGATGGGCGTCGCCGTGTACGGGCACTACGGCGCCCCGATCCTCGTCTACCCCACGAGCGGCGGGGGCGAGGACGAGTACGCCGGAATGGGGATGATCGGCCATCTCGCGCGCTACGTGGAGCAGGGCCGGGTCAAGTTCTTCTGCGTGGGGTCGGTCAACCAGGAGTCGTGGCTGAACGAGGGTGCGCATCCGCGGCACCGCAGCTACGTCCAGGCCATGTACGACGAGTACGTGGCCCGGGAGGTGGTGCCCTTCGTCCGCTCCCACTGTCGCGGGGACGTGGCGATCACGACCACGGGCAGCTCCTTCGGCGCCTACCACGCGGCGAACTCGTTGCTGAAGCACCCGGACCTGTTCCGCCGCTGCCTAGCCCTCTCCGGCGTCTACGACTTGAGCCGCTACATGGGCGGGGACTACGACGAGAACTGCTACTTCAACAACCCGCCCCACTACGTGGCGAACCTGACGGATCCCTGGTACCTCGAACAGCTGCGCCACTGCGACATCCACCTCGCCACCGGCAGCGGCGACTGGGAGCGCCCCGAGGAGACCTACCGCCTGTCGCGGGTTCTCGGGGAGCGCGGCATTTCCCACTCCCTGGACGATTGGGGGCCCGACGGGGGACACGACTGGCGCTACTGGAAGCACCAGATGGACGTCTACCTCTCCCGGCTCTTCTGAGGGAGGACGGAACGCCGGGCCCGGTCTCGCGCTAGAATCCGCGTTTCGACCTGCCGTGTTCCGAGCAGGGCGCGCGCTCGCCCGGAGGCCCAGTGACCGAGCTCAAGACCGACCTCGAATCCCTGAAGATCGACCGCAGCGGCGGCCCCCGGCGCAGACCCTGGCGCTGGCTGCTGCTCGCCGTCCCCGCCCTGCTGGTACTGGGGACTCTGTACGCGTTGCGGGTCGGGCAGGCGCTCGGGGCCCCGCTGGTGGACGTGGTCCGGGCGAGCATCGTGCAAGGCGGCGGGACCCCGGGGGAGCAGCTGCTGACCGCCTCCGGCTACGTCGTCGCTCGCCGCAAGGCCGTCGTCTCGGCCAAGATCCAGGGCCGCCTCGCGGAGCTCCGAGTGGAGGAGGGCGACCGTGCCGAGCGGGACGAGGTGATCGCCCGGCTCGAGAGCGACGACTACGCCGCCCAGGTCGAGCGGGCGGAGGCCCAGGTGCTGCGCGGCCGGGCGGACCTCGCGGAGGAGGAGCGCAAGCTCGGCCTGGCGGAGCGGCTCGCCGCCGATCGGGTGGTGTCCCAGGACGACCTGGAGGCGGCCCGAAGCCGGGTGCGGATCGCCGAGGCCGCCCTCGCGCAGGCGGAGGCGGAGCTCGATCTGAGCCAGGCCTACTTCCAGAACACGCTGATCCGGGCTCCCTTCTCCGGGACGGTGGTGAGGAAGATGGCCGAGGTCGGTGAGAGCGTGGCTCCGATTCCGCCGGGGGTGAACATCTCGACGGCCTCCGGGGCGATCGTGGCCCTCGCCGACCTGGACACCCTGGAGGTGGAGGCGGACGTGAGCGAGTCGAACGTGGCGAAGCTGGAGCCCGAGCAGCCCGCGGAGGTCACCGTCGAGGCCTTCCCGGATCGCCGCTACCGGGCGGTGCTCCGGCAGATCATCCCGACCGCCGATCGGACCAAGGCGACGGTGATGGTCAAGGTGACGATCCTGGACGAGGACGACGACCTGAAGCCGGAGATGAGCTCGCGGGTCACGTTCCTGGCGGCGGAGTCGGAGGCTGCGGCGGGGGAAGCCGAGGCGCCCGCGGAGATCGTGACCGTGCCGAGCGGGGCCGTGGCGAGCCGCGACGGCCGCAGCGTCGTCTTCGAGGTACGCGATGGAGCGGTACGGGCCCGCCCCGTGGAGACCGGCGGCACCCGCTCCGGGTCGCTGGTCGTGACCTCGGGGCTCGCCGGCGGCGAGCGGCTGGTCCTGAACCCCCCGGAGTCGATGCAGGACGGGGACCCGGTGCGGATCGACGCCCCCTGACCGGCGGGATCCTCACTCGGGAAGCATGACAAGCCCCTCGTCCAGCTCCACGTCGGCCTCGATCGAGTCGTAGAGGTACTCCCGGGAGCACGATCAGCATGCCGTCGGCCGCGATCAGCGAGCCCTTTCTGAGGCCACGCTTCGCCCAGCACGTCTCGCCGGTCCGTGGGTCGAGGCACTTCAGGATGGCCGTGTCGAGCTGCAGACCAGCACGTCCTCGCGGCTGGTCCAGCGGACCTCGCCCCGAGCACGGCGAGAGTCCATGCCGCGATCGAGACTCCCTCCCGGGACTCAACCGATGATCGCGATCGTGCCGAGCAGCGCCCGGGCCAGGGACTCGTCGCCGGTGACCCGACTGAGAGCGGCGGCCTCCCCGGGTCCCAGGCCCTTCGTGAAGAGACGCCACGCGACGTCCTCGGGCAACGTGAGGGTCGCGCCGGACTGCTCCGGGGCGCCCACCGCCAGCTCCCAGCCCCTCTCCCCACGGACGCAGGTCCAGGATCCCCCAGCCTCCCCGTCGACCCGCAGCGTGACGGTCGTCCCGGCGGCCGCAGGCCGATCCCGCAGCGTCCTGGGCAGCGCCCGCACGAACGCATCGAGCACCGGGCCGAGGTAGCGCCTGTCCCGAAAGCCCGGGCGATCGACCGCGTCCCGGATCTGCTGCTGGTGATGCCAGCGTTCGGTGTACTCGCGCGCCACCTCCAGCCAGACGGGGGCGGCACCGGCCCCCGCCCAGGCCACCACGTCGCCGGGTGCGTCGAGATCCAGGGCGGCGACGTAGTCGCAGGTCTGGCGGCCCAGATGGCCCAGGAGGTCCACGAGCACGCCGGGGCTGAGTCGGCGCGTTGCGTCCACCCAGGAGTGGTTGAGGGCGTCGATGAAGGCCACCAGCTCGTCCCAGCCCGAAGAAGCACCGGGCCCGCCCGGCGGGGTGAAGCCGTCCCGCCTTCTGGAGAGCAGGCCGACATCGCCTCCCAGCAGGTGGAGCGCCACCGCCTTCACGTCCCACCCGCGGCACACCGTGGGCCTCTCCCACTCCGCGGGAGCGAGCCCCGAGAGCAGCTCGATCAGGCCCCGGAGCAGCTCCGGGAACAGCGGCGCCGTCTCGATCCGATCGGGAGGGCGCAGGCTCACCGGGGCGGTCGCTTCGCGCCGCCCAGCCGGGCGCCGAGGAAGCGGAGGCTGCGCGGGAGCACCGAGAGCACGTAGTCGTACCCGTGGTCTCCGGGCAGCAGCGCAAACTCGTGGGGGACACCCCGGGCGGTCAGGGTCTCGTGGAGCTGGCGGTTGCCGCGGAACAGCCCGTAGCGGTCGCGTTCGCCGCAGTCGAAGTAGAGCGCCGGCGTCTCCGGTCCCGCCTGCTGGGCCCAGCGCAGCGGGTCGCCCTCGGACCATGCGGCAGGGTCGATCGGGTTGCCGAAGACGCGCTCGAAGGCCCGCATGTGCCACTCTCCGGCACCTCGGGCCTGGGAAGGGATCTCCTGCAGCAGCATCGCGCTGTGGGCGGCGGCGGCACGAGCCACGTCCGGTCGTCGCAGCGCGATGCGCAGCGCGGCGTATCCTCCCATGGAGACCCCGAGCAGCGCGCGCCCCTCCCGACCGGGGATCACGTCGTAGCGCTCCTCGACGTGCCCGATCAGGTCCCGGGTCAGCAGCGTCTCGAAGGCCCCCAGCGGCGAGTCCAGGAAGAACGAGTTGCGTGCGGCCACCGACACCACGACGAGCTCCGGCACCTCGCCCGCTCCCCGCAGGCGCGCCAGCGCGTCGGACAGCCCGCGGCGGACCCAGAAGTCGTGGCTCTCGAAGAGGCCGTGGAGCGCGTAGACGACCGGGTAGAGGCGCCCGTCGCCATAGCCGTCGGGAAGGTCGACCAGGTAGGCGACCTCTCCGCCGAGGGCCGCCGACGAGAAGCTGCCGTCCCGGATCTCGGCGCGGGCTGCGGCGCCGGCGAGGACGAGGCAGGCGAGGCACGCCGCCGTTCGGGTCACCGGGCCCTGCTTCGCGACGGACGCCCGTCGAGGTGGCGCCGCACGGCCCTGAGCACGGAGTCGAAGCCGGCCGGCGTGAGCTTGCCGGTGAACGTATTCTGCTGCGAGGGGTGGTAGGACGCGAAGACCTTCAATCCGTCGCCCAGGTCGTGGGCCACACCGTGCCCGAAGGCGTAGCTGCGCCGGTCGAGACTCCCGACCTCCCGTAGCGCGCGGACGAAGCCGTCCAGGGCGAGCCGGCCCAGGGCGAGGACGGCGCGCACGTCGCGCAGCAGCCGCCACTCCCGGACCAGATACTCCCGGCAGCGCAGCGTTTCCTCGGGGGTGGGCTTGTTCGCGGGCGGCGCGCACCGGACGATGGGCGCGATGTAGCAGTCCAGCAGGCGCAGGCCGTCGCGCCGGGAGACCGCCTCGGGCCGGCTCGCGAAGCCGGCCCGGTGCAGGGCCGCGTAAAGGAAGTCTCCAGAGCGGTCGCCCGTGAAGACGCGGCCCGTGCGGTTCGCACCGTGGGCGGCGGGAGCCAGCCCCACGATGAGCAGGCGCGCCCGGGGGTCGCCGAAGCCCGGGGTGGGCTTCCCCCAGTAGTCCCAGTCCCGGAAGCGCCTGACCTTGATCCGCGCGACCTCGCGGCACCAGTCCCGGAGCCGGGGGCAGCGCTCGCACGCGACGACCTCGCGGCCGAGCCGCGCCAGGGAGTCGGCGGTCACCACCGCGGAGCGGCTAGCCGCTCTGCCCCGCGGCCTTCGGCTGCGCCTCGGCTCGGGCTGCCCCCCCGCTCTCGGACCTCTGCTTGCCGGCCAGGCTCGCCTTCAGCGCCTCCATCAGGTCGATGATCTGGGCCTTCGGCTGCTCCGCCGGGGCCGTGATCGCCTCCCCCTCCACCTTGCGCTGGATCGCCTCGTGCATCCGCCTGCGGACCTCGTCCTCGTAGTTCTCCGGGTGGAACTCTTCGGCGGCGATCTGCTCCACGAGCTTCACCGCCAGGTCCAGCTCGCCGTCCCTGATCTGGGCGTCGCCGACGGGGACCTCGTCGAAGGCTTTCACCTCGTCCGCGTAGTGGAGCTGCTGCAGCACCAGCCCCTTCGGAGTGGCGCGCAGCATCACGAGGTACTGCTTGCCGCGCGCCGCCCACTTCGCGAGGGCCGCCCGGCCGGTCCGGAGCATCGCCTCCCGGAGCAGCGCGTAGGCCTTGTCCCCGCCCGTGTCGACGCCCAGGTAGTAGGGCGTGTCGTAGTAGATCGGGTCTACGGTGCCGGCGGGCACGAACTCGGTGATCTCGATCGTCCGGTTCGCCTCCTCCTGGAGCGTCTTGATCTCCTCGTCGGTGAACGTGACGAACTGCCCCTTGGAGAACTCGTAGCCCTTAACCATCTTGTCCCTGGGCACCTCGCCTTTCGAGTCGAAGTACTTCTGCTTGAGCCTCTCCCTGGTGTCGGCGCTGAGCAGGTTGAAGCGGATCGACGCGCCGTGCTCTGCCGCGGAGTAGAGCTTCACGGGGATCGACACGAGGCCGAAGGAGATCGTCCCGGAGCTGATCGGTCGGGCCGGCATGGAAGGAAAAGTCTAGCACGCGGGATCGGGCGCCCTGGCGGCGGACCGGCGGCGGCCCTTCGGCTGGCGGACCCGCCTCCGGCTGTCGGCTCCGGGCTGCTACGGCTCATCCCCGGGGCGGTACTCCCGCTCCAGGAGCGCACCCCACCCTCCGGATCCCACTCGGCGAGCAGCACCAGGGAGTCCCCGGCCCCGTCGTGGCGGGGCCGGGTGTAGATGGCCCGGAGGTGTCCGGGCCGCCGGAGAGCGGCAGGTCGACGCGGCGCGTCGCAGCCGCTGCACCTCTCCCCAGGGGACGTCGATTCGCCCGAACGCCCGCTGCAGGCCCCGGGCGACGTCGGCGAGGCGGGCCGACAGCTCGGGGAGCGGAGCGTCGTCGACGCGGTCGCGATGATCGGGTCGGAGCGTCGCAGCGAGGACGGCCGCGACCGCCCGCTCCGGCGTCCCGCGTCTCAAGCGGAGGCGTCCCCGGACAGCTCGGGGTCCAGCCAGCGGGTCTCGTCGCCGTCCACGAGCAGGATCGACTCGAACTTCGCGCCCACGCCCCCGCGGGCGACGTGGGGCTCCACCGCGTACAGACCCGCGGGAGCCCCCGAAGGCACAGGGTTGATGAAGGGGTACGGGGCCCCGGCGAGCCGGTGCCGCGCCAGCGCGAGGGCGTAGCCCGGCAGCTGGAAGCCCCGGCCGATGCGCGGCAGGCGCAGGAGCCGGCCCGGGAGCCCGAGCAGCGAGTGACCCAGGACCGCGGCCGGGTAGAGGGAGTGCACGACCTCGAGCCCGGACCGCTCCACGACACGGCCGACCCCGGCGACCGGCCGCGTCCGTGGGGCTGCTAGTGCGGGGTCAGGCCGCCTTCTCGGACTCGCCCGTCTCCCGGAGCTGCTCGAGGGCCTTCTCGAGGATCTCGTCGGTGGGCTCGCCCTCAGCGCCCTCCTCCGGCTCCGTCACGCGGACCGCCACGTCCGGGCTGAGACCCCGCTGGTGGATCGCCGTCTCGTCGGGTGCCTGGAACGTCGCCACGGTCACGAGCAGACCCCCCTCCGGCAGGGGAAGCAGCTTCTGGATGCCGGTGCGCCCGAAGGTGTGCCCACCCACGAGGGGGACCTCCGCCGACTGGGACAGCGCCGCCGCCAGCACCTCCCCGGGACCCGAGGTGCCGGTGTCCACGAGGGCGACGAGCGGCATGCGCCAGGCGACGCGGTCCGGCCTCGCCTGCCAGACCTCCTCGGGCACGTTGCGGCCCTTGCGCCGCGAGAGCACCCCCTCGGCGACGAACAGCTCGGCCACCGGTACCGCGTCCCCCGGCTCGCCGAAGGCGGCTCCCCGGAGATCGAGCACGAGGCGCTCGGCCCGCTGTCTCTTGAGGCGCTCGAGCTCCTCCCGGAGCCGCTCGGCCACTCCCGCGCTGAAGTCCACGACCTTCACGTACCCGATTCCGGGCTCGACGATCCGCGACTCGGGCGGCACCCCACGCATCGTCTCCCGGGTGAGCTGCATCTCGATCGGGTCGACGCCGGCCCGCAGCAGCGTGACCTGGACCGTGGAGCCCGGCTCGCCCCTGAGCAGGAGCTCACCGGCCACCGCGCTGACCGGTCGGGAATGGGTCGAGCCGATCGACTTGACGATGTCTCCGGGGCGAAGCCCGGCCTTCTCGGCCGGCGACCCGGGGCGGGCGGCCACCACCATCAGGAAGCCGAAGCGGCGCGACAGCTCCACCCCCACGTCGGCGCTCCCCTGGGAATCGGGGTCCTTGTACTGGAGCAGCGTCGCAGGGTCGAGGTAAGCGCTGTCCCCGTCCAGCGCTTCGAGGAGCCCGCGGCTCGCCCCGTCCATGGTCCGCTCCAGATCGATCGGCTCCACGTAGCCGTCGATGATGAGCCGGACCACCTCGTTGAACACCGCGAGCTGCCCGTAGGTGTTGTCGCCCATGACCCTGCCCAGCAGCGAGCCCGCCGCCAGGTAGCCGATCAGGCTCGTGCTCAGGATCGCGACGAAGAGACGTGTGCGTGCGTCCATCCCAGCAGTATACCCGGCTACGGTGTCTCGGCCAGCCACTCCTCGGGGTCGAGGGCCCGGCCCCGGAAACGCATCTCGAAGTAGAGGCCTGGGCCCCCGAGCGCGGTCGACCCGACGCTGCCGATCTCCTGGCCGGCCGTTACCCGGTCGCCCACCTGGACGTCACAGCTGCCGAGATGCGCGTACAGGGAGTGGTGCTTGCCTCCGTGGTCCAGGACGAGCATGAGGCCGTAGCCCTGGAAGCGGTCGGCGAAGACTGCGGTTCCTTCGTGGACGGCCCGCACCTGTCGGCCGGAGGGAGCTTCGATCTCGATGCCGTTGTGCACGGTGTAGGTCTCGAACCGGGGGTGCTTGTGGCGACCGAAGCGGCTCCGGACGGGGCCGGAGAGCGGCCAGGGCAGGGATCCCCTGAGCGCGGTGATCGGGATCGAGACGGAGCCTTCACCCAGCCCGCTGATCAGGCTCTCGAGCTGGGTCTCGGCCTGCTGCAGCTCGCTGACGTAGGCCGCACCGATCTCCTTCTCTTCCACGATCCGGGTCAGGAGCTCCGTCTTCGCCTTGCGGTCGGCGTCGAGCTGCCGCCTCGCCCGGGCCACCTCGGTGCGCAGCTGGAGGGCCTCGGCCGTCCGCTGCTCCAGCTCGGCGCGGGTCTCGACGACCGCTTCCCGAGCGCGCTTGAACGCGGTGAAGCGCTCGTTGTCCCGCCGTGCGAGGGCGGCGACGAAGCGGTACCCGCGGAAGAAGTCGGCAGGGCGGTCGACGGAGAGCAGCAGCCTCAGGTACGAGAGCTCTCCCAGCTTGTAGAGGGAACGGGCCCGGGCGGCGAGGAGCGGGCGGGCCGCCGCGATCGACGCCTCCAGCTCCTCCAGCCGCGCCAGGGTGGAGTCCATCTGCCGGTTCGTCTCGTCCAGGACCGCCCGCACCTCCCGCAGCTGCTGGGTGCGGAGCTGGACCTCGAGCTCGAGCCGCTCCACCTCGCCGAGCAGGCTCCGCTCCCGCTTCCGGAGCCGGGCCACCTCCTGCTCCAGGGCCTCCCTCCGGTCGCGGATCAGCTGGAGCCGCTCCCCCTCCGGGCTCTCGGTCGGGGGCCGGGTCGCCCGAGCGGGGGGGGCGGCCGCGAGGTACGCGGTGAGGATCGCCAGGGCCCCGCTTCCGGCGAGCCCGCCCCGGGCCCGGATCAGCTCCGGGGCTCCCGGTCGTCGGCCCTCAACGTCTCGTCCACGGGCCGCGTCGCGGCGCTGCGGTCGTGGGCCCGGGTCGCGTCCGGATCGTCGAGGGGAATCATGGTGGCGTGGATGACGGGAAACAGCGTGGGGAGGCTGGCGCCGGCCTCGGGTCGCTCCGCGTCCGGCATGAGCCCCGCGAGGTACTGCTTCAGGGTCAGGTTCGTGGGACCGTAGCCCTTGTCGTAGAGAAAGTGCTCGCAGGCCTCGCCCATCTCGGCGGCGGACTGGAAACGCGCCGTCGCGTCCCGCTCCAGTGCCCGGTTCAGGATCTCCAGCACCGAGTCGGGGATGTCTGGATTGAGGTCCCTGGCCGGAGTCATCGCGCCCGCCACGACGCGCTCGAGGATCTGCGTCGTGTTGCGTCCCCGGAACAGGCGCTCCCCAGTGAGCAGCTCGAAGAGGACGGCTCCGAGCCCGAACAGGTCGCTTCGGTGGTCCGCGCGCATCTCCACGATCATCTCCGGGGCCATGTAGGCGGGCTTTCCCGCGAGGCCGTGCTCCCGGCTGCCGGCGGCCGCCGCGATCCCGAAGTCGATCAGCTTCACGGTACCCTCCCGGGTGACCATGATGTTTCCCGGGCTCACGTCCCGGTGCACGATGCGGGCCTTCTCGAACACGTACTGGAGCGCCCGGCAGACGCGGCTCGTGATGAAGACGGAGAGCTCGGGGTCGTAGCTGCGGCCGAGCTCGGCGTGCCGCTGCAGGTAGTCCACCAGGGACCAGCCGTCGATCAGCTCGAGGATGATGCAGAGCTGGCCGTCGATCTCCTCGAAGTCGAAGATGCGACCGATGTTCTCGTGGTCGAGCACCGCGTAGCGCCGGGCCTCCTCGACGAACATCCGCACCTGCCCCGGGTCCTGGCCGCGGCGGACCTGCTTGATCACGATGGGCCGCTCGAAGCTCTCCTTCCCGATCAGCAGGCCACGGTAGACCTTCCCCATGCCCCCGGCGCCCAGCTCGTTGATGATTCGGTACTTGTCGGAGCTCGCCACCAGCCCTCTCGTTCCGCCCTATACTACCGGCTTCATGCGCTACCTGGGGCTGGACGTGGGGGACCGCCGCATCGGGGTCGCCCTGTCCGACGAGACGCAGACCCTCGCCACGGGCCTGGAGACGCTCGAGCGGGTGGGGCCGCGGAAGGACCTGCGGGCGATCGCCGAGCTCGCCCGGCGTCACGCCGTCGGGGAGGTCGTGGTGGGCCTGCCCAGGAACATGGATGGTTCGCTCGGTCCGCGTGCGCGTCGAGCCCTCGAGCTGATGGACGCGCTCCGGCCCCGGCTGGAGGTGCCGGTGGTGGCCTGGGACGAGCGGTTGACATCCGTGGTCGCGACGCAGGCGCTGATCGAGGCGGGCGTCTCGCGAAAGGGCCGCCGCGGAGCCGTGGACAAGGTGTCCGCGGTGCTGATCCTCCAGAACTACCTCGACTACCGCAAGCTGGCCGTCGCCGAGAAGCGCGACAGCGCCTGACCGCGTGCGCCGGCTCGCCCTCATCGGGCTGCTCCTGATCGGGGGGGCCGGGTACCTCACCTGGATGGAGCTGACCCGGAACGTCCTGCGCGACCCCTCGGAGACCCGGGTGCTGGTGGTGGAGCCCGGCGCCAACGCCGCCAGCATCGCCGAGCAGCTCTCGGGGCTCGGCCTGGTCCGGCACCCGCTCCTGTTCCGGGCCCTGGTCCGCGCCCGGGATGCCGGCGGTCAGCTCCGCTCGGGACACTACGTCCTTCGCGGACCCATGACCCTGGATCAGGTCCTGGACCGGCTGCGGCGGGGCTCCGAGCATCGCTTCGACCTGACGTTCCCCGAGGGAAGGAACCTCGAGGAGATGGCCGCGATCGCCGCGTTCCGGGGCCTGTCCCCGGAGCAGTTCCTCGCCGCCGCCCGGAACCCCGCCCCCGTCGCCGATCTCGATCCCGAAGCCGAGGACCTCGAGGGCTACCTGTTCCCGGACACCTACGACGTCCCCAGGGGAGACGCCGCGGCCGCCGAGATGGTGCGGCGCATGATCCGCCGCTTCCGGAACGTTCTGGGCGAGCTGCCGGAGCCGGAGCAGCGGGGGATGAGCGTGAGGCAGCTCGTGACCCTTGCCTCCCTGGTCGAGCTGGAGACCGCGCTCCCCTCGGAGCGGCCCCGGATCGCCGCTGTGTTCCTCAACCGCCTGGAGCGCGGCATGCTGCTCCAGACCGACCCGACGGTGATCTACGCGCTTCGGCTCGCCGGGGGGTACGACGGCAACATCCGAAAGCGGGATCTCGAGATCGACTCTCCCTACAACACGTACCGCAACCCGGGCTTGCCGCCGGGGCCGATCGCCTCCCCGGGCCGGGAGGCGCTGCTCGCGGTGCTGGACCCGGCCGAGGTGGACGACCTCTACTTCGTCAGCCGCAACGACGGATCCCATCACTTCAGCAGCACGCTCCGCGAGCACGAGCGCGCCGTGGACCGCTACCAGCGGCGACGCGGGCGGCCGAACGGGGGCGGGTGAGGCGCCGCCGGGGCCCGAGCCGCGCTCCCTACGCCGGCGCGTTCGAGCGGCGCCTGAAGCCGTCCGCGAGCGTCGCGGCGGCGATCGGTCTGACGGTGCTCGCCGCCTACCTCGCGAACGGCCGCCCGATCGGCTCGGGGGACGCGCGGCCCACGGAGCGGGTCGCGGCGAGCCTGGTGACCGAGCTGGACTTCGACCTCGACGAGTACCCGGAGGTGACGCCGCCCTTCGCAAGGGAGGTGGACGGCCGGCGCGTCTCCATCTATCCGGTCCTCTCGGGGCTGCTGGCGGCACCCGTCTTCCTCGCCGCGAGACAGCTCTTCGCGATGGACGAGACGGGAACGGCACTCGCGGGCAAGCTGGCCGCGTCGCTGCTCTCCGCGGCGGCCGTGGCCGTCTTCTTCCTGGCCCTCGGGAGGCGCCAGCTCCCGTCGGAGGCCGGGGGAGCCGCCCTGGTGCTGGGCCTGGGCACGGGGCTGTGGGCGGCGAGCCAGGCCCTCTGGCAGCACCCGGCGGCCGTGCTCTTCGTCTGCGCTTCGATGCTGTTCCTGGTTCGCGCCGAGGAGGAGCCCCGCTGGGCGGCGCGCGCGGGGCTCCCGCTGAGCCTCGCCGTCGCCGCGCGCCACGCCGACGTGGCTCTCGCCGCGGCCCTGGCGGTCGCTTGCGCGGTCCGTTGGCCGCGGCAGCTCCCCGGGATGTTGCTCTGGGCGGCGCCGGGCGCCGCGTTCGTGCTGGGCTACCAGTGGCTCCACTTCGGCTCTCCGCTCAGCCACGGCTTCTCCGGGGCGCTGGACCGCTTCGACGCAGCGGGGGTCGGTCACCTCGGGTTGCTCGCCTCGCCGGCCAAAGGGCTGCTCGTCTACACCCCGGTCGCCGCGGTGGCCGGGCTGGGCCTGGCGCGCGCTCTCGGTCGCAGCGCCGAGCGCCCCCTGGCTCTCAGCTTCGGTGCGGCCTGGCTGGCCCACTGGCTGATGACGGGGGCGTGGGGAGAGTGGCACGGCGGGCGCTGCTGGGGCCCGCGGCTGATGACCGACGCCCTGCCGCTCCTGTTCTTCTTTCTCCCGCGCGGCCTGGAGCGCGCGGGACGGCTGGGAACGCTGCTGGCGGCGCTCTCGATCGGGGTGCAGGCCCTGGGAGCGTTCTCCTACGACTACCGCTGGGAGCGGGTGGAGCGGCGTCGGGGCGGGGGTGAGGCGCCGCCGCTGTGGAGCGTCCTGGACAGCCCGATCCCCTTCCACCTGCGGGAGCGGGTCGTGATCGCGGCGCTCCCCGGGGTTCACGACGGCCGCGCGGTGGTGCACCGCTACCCGCTCGTGGTGCTCGGAGCGCGCGGCTTCGCCGTGGGCTTCACCGAGGGGCGCACCGTCGTGAGCGGCGAGCCCGCCAGCTTCGGGGACGTGCACCTCCAGCAGGGGGCCTTCGTGGAGGGTGGGGCGGCGCGCCTCCGGGGCCGCTGGGCCGGGTTGTTCCTGCGGGTCCTCCCCGAGGCGCGCCCGCAGCGGCTGCAGCTGCGGCTGATCGGCAGCGGCACGGGGACGCTCTACGTGGGGGAGTCGACCTTCTGGAGCGCCGCCCCGCGCTGGGCGTCCTACCCGGTGTCGGGCCGCTTCGACCTGAGCCACGGCTACGAGTTCGCCGGCTCGGGGGGGGGCGAGCTCCTCGTCACGCTGGGACGGGCCCGGGGGGAGGTCGACCTGGAGGCCGTGCGCCTGACGCCGCGCTGACTCCCCGCGACGCTCGCGTCGGACGGGACCGGACCGTCACAGCGGACTGCTAAACTGCCCCCGGATCCGATGCCGCGAAGAACCACCGCGTTGCTCTGGGCGATCGCTCTGCTGGTCACCTGCGGGCGGGTCGCCGTCGCCCGGGACACGGCCGCCGCTGCGCAGGTGGACCGGATCTTCTCCGGCCTCGGGGACGGGCCGGGCTGCGCCGTGGGGGTGGTGAGCGGCGGCGCGCTGGTGCTGGAGCGGGCCTTCGGCTACGCGAATCTCGAGCACGGGGTGGCGATCGGGCCGGACACGGCCTTCGACGTCTCCTCGGTGTCGAAGCAGTTCACCGCCGCCGCGGTCGCGCTGCTCGCCGAGCGCGGACTGCTCTCGCTCGACGACCCGGTGCGCGAGCACCTTCCCGAGCTCCGCGCCCACGGCGTCCCCCTCACCCTGAGCCACCTGATCCACCACACCGGGGGCGTCCGCGACTATCTGGACCTGCTCGACCTGGCCGGCCGCTCCGCCGCGGACGGTCACACTCTCGACGAGCTGGTGCGGCTGATCGGCGGCCAGAGCGGGCTGAACTTCGCCCCCGGGACCGCGCACCTCTACTCCAACTCGGGTTACGTGCTGCTGGCCGCCGTGGTCGAGCGGGCCACGGGGCGCGGTCTCGCGGAGGTCCTGGAGGAGGAGATCCTCGGGCCGCTCGGGATGAGCCGCACGCGAGCGTACGACGATCCCGGTCTCGTGATTCCGCACCGGGCCACCGCGTACACCCCGCGGAGAGACGGCTCCGGCTACGCCGTCGACCACTTCCACGGCTTCGCCGTACCCGGGGACGGCCAGCTCTACACGACGGTGGGCGACCTGGCCCGGTGGCAGCTCGCCTTCGAGGAGGGCGCCTTCCACAGCCCCGGCTTCATGGCGGGCCTGCTCGCCCCAGGGCGGCTCTCGAACGGCGAGCCGCTGGAGTACGCCTTCGGCCTGAGGCTGGGGGAGCTGCGCGGGCTGCGCACCGTGCGGCACGGCGGGGCCTGGGGCGGCTTCCGCTCTCACGTGCTGCGCTTCCCCGAGGCCGCGCTCTCCGTGATCACGCTGTGCAACCACGGCGGCGTCCGGCCCGAGGAGCTGTCGGAGCGCGTGGCGGAGGTCTTCCTCGGAGGCCGGCTCGCCCCCGAGGCCGCGGGACCGACGCTGCGCCCCTCGGTGGTCGCGCTGGAGGCCGCGCAGGGGCTGTACGCGGGGCGCGACTCGGAGCGGCTCTGGGAGCTCGCGCTGCGCGACGGAACCCTGGTCGCCCGGGCGCTGCCCGGACCTCCCCGGCCGCTCGGACCGATCGCCCCGGGCCGCTTCCGGATCGGGGAGATCCCCTTCGCCGAGCTGCGGATCGAGGCCGGGGCCGGGAGCCGGCGCCAGCTCCTGATCACACTGGACGGGATCTCCGAGGAGCGGTTCGACGAGCTGCCGGCCTTCGAGCCGGGAGCCGGCGCGCTCGACGAGTACGCCGGCCGCTACCGCAGCGAGGACCTGGACGTCGTGGTCGCGGTGGAGGCGGGAGCGGAGTCCCTCCAGCTCGTTCCCGATCGCGGGCGGCGGACGCGTCGCGTGTGGCCGGGCAGCCGGGACGCGTTCTTCGACGACTCCTGGCTGGTGAGGTTCGAGCGCGACGCGGCGGGGGCGATCACGGGGCTCTCGATCGGGACCGAGCGGACGCTCCGGGTGGCCTTCAGCCGCCTCGGGAGCTGAGCGCCCGCTCCCCGGCGACGGCGGTGCGCCCCGGGTAGGCCTCCAGGGCCCGAGCCAGGATCGCCACCGAGACCCGCAGGTCGCCCTCGTTCAGGACGTAGGCGATGCGCACCTCGTTCCGGCCCAGGCCCGGGGTCGCGTAGAAGCCCGCCGCCGGCGCCACCATGACGGTCGCTCCCTCGTGCTGGAAATCCTCGAGGAGCCAGCGGGCGAAGCGGTCCCCGTCGTCGATGGGCAGGCCGGGCATCAGGTAGAAGGCGCCCTCGGGCTTGCGGAGCCTGACTCCGGGGATCGCCGACAGCCCTTCGTAGAGCACGTCGCGTCGCCGCCGGTACTCCGTGAGCACCGCGCGGCCGTACTCGGGACCCAGCTCGTCGGCGCCGGTGGCGATCGCCTGGGCCAGCCCCGGAGCCGAGAGCCGCGCCTGAGCCATGCGCAGGCAGGCCTCCCGCACCGAGGCGTTCCGGGTGGCGAGGGATCCCAGTCGGATGCCGCAGGCGCTGTAGCGTTTCGACAGGCTGTCCGCGACCACCACGAGCTCCTCGTAGCCGGGGAGCTCCAGCGCGCTGACGGCGCGCTCCCCGTCGTAGACGAACTCGCGGTAGACCTCGTCCGCGATCAGGAACAGCCCGTGCCGGCGGCAGAACTCCGCGATGCGGCTCAGCTCGTCCCGGGAGAGGACCGTGCCCGTGGGGTTGTTCGGGTTCGTGACGATCACGCAGCGGGTCCGGTCGGTGCGGGTCTTCTCCCAGGCCTCCCGCGGCGGAGGGTGGAACCCGTCCTCGCCGCGGCAGGTGAGCGGGACGAGCCGGATCCCGCTGAGGGTGGCGAAGGCGCTGTAGTTCGTGTAGTACGGCTCCATCACCAGGGCCTCGTCCCCTTCCCCGGCGCAGGCCATGAAGGCGAACAGGCACGCCTCGCTGCCGCCTGTGGTGACGAGGAGGTCTTCCGGCCGCAGCTCGATCCCGAGCTTTCGGTAGTAGCCCAGCAGTGTCGCGACGAACTCCGGGGTGCCGCCCGAGGGCGTGTACGCCAGGGTCCGATCCGCGATCCGGCCGAGGCGCTCGCGGAACGACGCGGGCGTCTCGATGTCGGGCTGCCCGATGTTCAGATGATAGACGTGGACGCCGCGCCGCTTCGCCGCCTCCGCCACCGGGGCCAGCTTGCGGATCGGTGACTCGGGCAGCCGGCGCGCGCGCCCGGAGATTTCGGGAGGCATGGAGAGATTGTAGCGGGGAACGGTGGTCAGTTATGAGTCATGAGTCTTGAGTTCTGAGTTACGGAACCTCGGCGACGCCCGGACCCACGGCCCCGCAGCCTGACTCGATACTCGAGACTCAGAACTCACAACTGGAGCTCTCGCGGCTACAGGCGCGAGAGCTCCAACGTCACCTTCACCCGCTTCCCTCCACGATCCACGACCAGCGCGTGGCGTCCATCGGTGCGGAAGACGGAGCGGAGGTCCTCCAGCGTGAACTCCTTGCCCGGGCGGGTGTTGACCTCGAGGATCGCGTCGCCGCGCTGCAGGCCCGACCTGGCTCCCGCGGAGTCGGGCTTGACGGCCACCACCCGGAACCGTTCGGCGCTCTGGGGGTCGGCCGCCAACGTGACGCCGCTGCGGAAGCGCTTCGCCAGGTCGTCCTTGTCGACGGCCGCCGCCATGGCGGTCTCCATGTCGATCTTCTTCTGCTCGATCAGGCGCTGCAGCTCGTCGTTGAGCAGCGACATGCCGAGGGCGCGGCTGACCTGCATGATCCCCGGGACCTGCACCGTCTTGTGCTCCCGGATCAGGTTCGAGACGGCCAGGGTGACGACCATGACCTCGAGCACCGCGAGGCGCCCTCCCGTGGGCTTGCGCACCAGGGTCTGAGCCACCACCCCCCGCAGCACGTCCCCGAGCACGCTCCGCACCTGGGACTGCTCCTCGGCGGGGAACTGGTCGATCACCCGGTCCACGGCGCTGACCGCGCTGTTCGTGTGGAGGGTGGCGAAGACGAGGTGGCCGGTGTTGGCGGTCTCGAGGGCGAGCTGGATGGTCTCCCGATCCCGCATCTCCCCGACGAGGACGACGTCGGGATCCTCGCGCAGCGCAGCCCGGAGCCCTCGCGCGAAGCTCCCGGTGTGGCCGCCGATCTCCCGCTGGTTGACGAGGGCCACGTCGCTCTCCTGGAGGAACTCGATCGGGTCCTCCAGGGTGAGGATGTGGCAGGCCCGCTTGCGCTTGATGTAGTCGACCATGGCGGCCAGGGTGGTCGACTTGCCGCTCCCCGTCGGTCCCGTGACGAGCACCAGCCCCTTGGGGATCTCGCAGAGCTTCTTGAGCACGTCCGGCATGCCCAGCTCGTCCAGGGACATGATCTTGGAAGGAATCTGGCGGAAGACAGCTCCCGCGCCCTTGTAGTCCCGAAACAGGTTGACCCGGAAGCGCGCGACTCCCGGAAGCGTGTAGGCGAGGTCGGCGTCCCTGTCGGCGAGGAACTCCTCCCTGTGGCGCCTCTCGAGCACCGGCTCGACGAGATCCCAGACCTCCTCGCTCCCGAGGGGCGCCGCGTCGGCCATCTCCTGCATGTCGCCGTCGACGCGCCAGCGCGGCTTGTGGCGCGCGGACAGGTGGAGGTCGGAGGCGCCCTCGGCGACCATCCTGCGGAGCAGGGCGTCGAGCCGGGGAGAGCTCGGAGCGGCGGCGTCCTCGGCGATGGCCGGCATCGACCCGGTGGTCCACCCCTCCACTCCTCCGTGGCGGCTCACGATCTGATTGAAGAGCTCCAGGTCCAGGTGGACGGGGACGAGCTCCAGGCCCGGCAGCTGCCCGTGGACGGCCGAGGTGACCGCGCTCGTCGGCTCGTCCACGAAGCCCAGGGTCAGCGCGCTCCCGTCCTTGGCCAGGGGGAGCACGCGGTGGCGGCGGCAGAACTCCGAGGGGAGTAGCGTGACCACCTCGGTGTCGGGCATCCCCCGGCTCGCGTCGTACTGCGGCAGGCCGATCTTGCCCGAGACCTGGGAGAGCCTGTAGGCCAGGCCCTGGGAGAGCCCGATCCCGAAGTTCGGGATCTTCTGGAACATGGCCTCGAAGGCCTTGGAGCCGAACTTCAGCGCCAGCACGTCGGCGGCTGCGGTGACCGACGCGGTGCGCTGCTCGCCGAGCAGCAGCCCGACCTCGCCCACGCTGTTCGGATAGGGGACTCGCCCGAGCGCCGTCGCGTCCCCTCCGCGCCCCGCCACGCTGATCGTCGCCTCCCCTTCGAGCAGCACGAAGAAGGAGTCGGCGGCGGTCCCCTGCTCGATGATCGTCTCCCCGGAAGAGAACCGGATCAGCTCGCCGGCCTTGAGGATCTGCGGGAAGTGGTCCGGCTTGAGGGCGCGGAACAGCGGGCAACGGGCGAGAACCTCGCCCAGCTGCTTCTGCTGCCCGGCGTTCGGCGTGACGGTCTCCATCGCAGGCCCTCCTTCGCGCGAGCTTCGCCGGCCGCATCGCGCGGGCGCCTGATTGTAGCAAGGCGGCTACTGCCCCGGGCTTCTCCCCGGCGGTCGATCGAGAGGCCAGACGTCGCTCTGCCGGGCCCAGCCTCTTGCGCCCGACGAGTCCTCGACTCTCAGGTAGCCCGCGCTCTCCGCGAGCACCGGGAGCACCTCTCCTTCACGCAGCTCGCCCACGGTCGCCGCGGACGCCGACGCGGATTCGAGGAGGGCTGCACCCGGCACCGCGACGACGGCGGTGGGTCGGCCGAGGGCGCCGGCGAGGGGAACGGCTCCGACGGCCAGTGCCAACGCAGAGCTGGCCCAGACGGCGCGCCCCGCCCAGGGGGCCCGGCTGCGACGGGCGACGGCATGGCAGAGCACAGACGCGACGGCGGCCGCGAGGGCGACCCACCCCAGGCGCAGGCGCCGGCCGAGCCGGGCCACCGCGCCGAGAGGCTCCGGGGCGAGCTCCGCCGGCTGTAGCGAGGCGGCCTCCCGCAGCCGCTCGATCTCCCTGCCCAGGCGCCCGTCCCCCGGCTCCACGGCGCGACCGCGGAGCAGCGCCCAGAGCGCCTCCCCGAGCGCCCCGCGCCGAGACGCGACCTGCGCCCAGTTCCAGTAGAGAGAAGCGCTCTCGCCCCCCGCGACGGCGACGGCGCGGTACTCCTCGACCGCCCGCAGCAGGTCACCGGCCCGGGCAGCCTCGTTCGCGGCCCTGAAGCGGCCATCGGCGTCCTGGGCAGTGATCGTCGCGGCGACGAGCAACAGCAGTGCTGCGAGAGCCCTCCTCATCGGCGCACGAGCTCGGTGGCGCGCCGGGCGATGTCGCGAATCTGCTCCGAGTAGTCGCCGAGCTGCGGGGCGTAGCGGATGAACTGGACCTCCTCGATCAGCCCCCGGGCTTCCCGCTGCTCCGCGCCCTCGGGGTCAGAGACCGTCCCGAAGACGTCGTGGAGGGCCTTCTCGATCAGCGCGGCGGCGGCCTCCTTCGTCATCTCGTCGCGGCCGGCGCGCTGCAGCTCCCTGAGCGCGTGCTTGACGTTCCCCTGCGGCGCTCGGTGTCCGGCCCCGCGGAGTCGGAGCGCACCCGGGCCGAGCCAGAGCAGGACGTGGAGCCCCAGGGCGCAGAGCAGGCCGACGGCGAGCACCCGGGTGCTCACGTCCCGCACGCCGCGGGGCAGCTCGAGCTCCGCGCGGAGCGCCGGCCCGTCCCGTTCCGCGCGCGCCGAGCTGGCCGGGGCGGTCAGGGGAACGCCCGCCGCGCCGGTGACCCGCAACGGGAGGGGAGCCGTCTCGGTGCGCTCGACCTGCCCGGAGCGAGGGTCGTAGTAGGCGAACTGGAGGGAAGGCACCTCGAGTGTCCCCGCGGTCTCGGGGACCACGACGAACTCCCAGGTGCGGCTTCCGGACATGCCCCCTGGACCCACCACGATCCG
>Ga0299906_10000686_pt1 | contig 30299 bp, 25 predicted proteins | sample RVTome_14_FD_200259 | JGI IMG/M metagenome (GOLD analysis project Ga0299906, IMG submission 200259) | Soil microbial communities from uranium-contaminated site in the Upper Colorado River Basin, Wyoming, United States - RVT145D125 (version 2) ...
GCCGCCGGCGCCGTCGCCGGTCGTCCGGTCTCGAGGTATCCCGTCGCCCCGGTCTGAAGTTCAGTCATCGCCCGTGTCGCCGCCCGCACGTGCTTGATGAGCTCGGCGGTAATGTGCGCGGACATGCGATTGAGACCGCCGACCGCTTCGATACTCCTGCGTAACGCAACGGACGCCGCCAGCAACCCTTCGCGCTGGGCGGGAAGCAGCGACCGGGTCAGGGCCGAGATGGGCATCCCGGGTGCGTTCGTCACGCCGATCCCCTGGGCCAGACGGTCGACCAACTGTCGGCGCAACCCGTCGCGGTTGCGAATCCGCGAGGCGAGAAAACCCTCCCGGGCCGTACACGACTGCAACGCGTCGATGTCGGCACGGCGCGCGGCCTCGAGCTTGCTGCGCAGCGTCGTGGCCAGCTCGTCGTGCAACACGCGGATCTCGTCGAGCACTTGCGTGAGGTCACGTACCGTAGGGTCGATCGCCGCGGTCAATGCCTTACTCTCCTTGCCCACGCCCGATCACGGGCCCACTCCTGCCGGAGTTCCCTGGGGCGGCTTGATACGGAATCGCGCCGACGGCGTCGGCGGCCCGCGCGGACCCGTGCTGACCGAGGGTCCGCTTGAAATCGTCGTTTTGCCGCATCCGCAGTCGCTGCGCCTCGGTTTGCCGCGCCGCACGCCGCGTCCCGTCGATCAATTTCCGATAGATCGCGTCGGTCAGGGGGGAACGTCGCGCCCGACCCGCCTGTTGGGCGAGCTCCATGTGTAGCTGTCCTGCGAACACCTCTTCGCCGCGTCCGCCGTGGCCGTACTCGCCTTGGAGCGAGCTGTTCCGCGTGGCCTTGAGCAGCTCGCCGTAGAAGGCGATGCCGACGAACTCGTCGATCTTGCCGCGCAGGCGTCGGGCGCGAGCCTTGGCCTCGCCGGTGAGCGTCGGCGGGCTCGGGGCGGTCGTCGTGATGGGGTCCGTCGCGTCCATGCGTTCGGCTACTCCTCGACCACGATCAGCTTCGCATGAAGCTGACCCGCGCGGTTCAGTTCCTCGATCACATCCATCTGCCGGTTGGTGTCTACCTTCAACTGGTTCAACGCATCGAGCAGGTTGGTCAAGCTGGCGCCCGCCTCTTTCTCGAGGTTCTGGTCGAGAGCGACGAACGACCGAGTGTCGACCGGTACAGCCTCCGCGTCGTTCTCGGCGGTCGGGCCGGCCGTCGTGATGGTCATGCCGCGTACCGCGATGCCGGACGGGGAAATCTGTACCTCGCCGGTGACCACGATGGTGCCGCGTTTTCGGTTGAGTACCACGCGGGCCTCGGCGTTTTGCATTCCCATATTCAGATCAACGGCCTGCACGTCACCGATGAAGCTCGCCGCGTTGTTTTGCTCGGCGGCGGGAATCTCGACCATGATTTCGCGCGGACTCATGGCCCGGGCGATCGGCCGCTGTTGGCCGGTGTCGCCCGGATCGTCAAAATGGTCGCCGCGATCCTGGTCGATCACATTGGCGATGTGGTAAGCCAAGGGATAGGAAGCCTGGTTCTCGCTGATGAGCAACGTGATGTAATGCCGCTCGGGCTGCACCCAGGTTTGAAGTCCCGCCAGCTCGAGCCGTTTGCCGGCGCGGCCGTACACTTCAATCAGATCGCCGCCGGTGGCGATGTAGGAGTGAATCACGTCCGCCTCCATCACCGCCCCTTCGCGGATGCGACCGACGTTGGGCGCGTCGTTGTCGCCGATCACCGCCCCGGCGGCGAACGCGAACAACCGATCTCCCCGCGGACCCAGCAACGGACTCTGCATCAGTTGACCGCCGACGATCGACTTCGCGCCGCCGATGGCGGCAACCTCGACATCGACCTGGTCCCCTTCCCGCACCCCGTGCTGGGGAAGGGTTACGGTCAACGTGACGATCGCGATGTTCTTGAGATCCAATACGTCTCCGGAGGTCACCGGCGCGGAGAATTTGTTCATCCATTGCGCCAAGGCCCGCATCGCCTGGGCGGACGAGTCGCCGTCGCCCGTACCGTCCAGGCCGACCACCAGTCCCAGTCCGGTCAGCCGATTGACACGGGTTCCCTTGAGTCGGACCAGATCACCGACCCGCGCCGCATCGGCTTGCGAAGCCGGTATCCAGGTCGCGGCCGCCAGGGTCAGGGCGACGAGGCGGCGACGGGTTGTGCGAGTGGTCTCATGCATCACGTTCAATCACTACACTTAAAACGGCCTGAGAAAATCCAGGGCCCGCGGAATCCAACCGCGACGGGTGGCGTCGCGGTTCGGACCGGTCGCGTCCGACTCGACCACCACGTTGGCCACCTGCGTCGAGAGAATCGAGTTGTCGGGAAGCACGTCGTCGCTGCGACACTCGCCGGTCAGGACGAATGTTCGCTCATCCTCGTCCTCTTTGATCGTTTTGATCCCGCCGATGATCAGGTTGCCGTTGGGTTTGACATCGACGATCTTCACCGCGATCCGGGTGATCAGACGCTCGTCCCGCTGGGACCGCCCCTCCCCCTCGAAGCCGCTGCCGAAATCCATCTTGGCCCGCGGGATGCCCGCGCTGAAACCCTGCGGAATGAGCTTGTGGTCGTGCAGGCGCACCCACTGCTCGATGGCGGCTTCGAGTTTGAAATCTTTCTCCTGCTCCTGGATGGCCCGGTTCTGCGAGCGCTTGGATTCGTTGACGATCACGGTGATCAGCTCGCCGACCTTGAACTTCTTGGGCGTCGGCGACTTGACCGCGAAGAAGGAGTAGCGTTCGAGGACGGGATTCCCGCGCGGCTTGTCGCGGACCGAGACGACATCGTTTCCGTAGAGCTCGGCGGGCGCCGGATTCGCCTCGGCTTCTTGGCGATCACCGGCGTTGAGCAGGGAGGACGACTGCCCGTGCACCAGCGTCGCGGGCACGAGGATCGTCAGAATCCAAACCAACGTATTCGTGATTCGTGAACTCATCGCGAAAACCTCCGATCCGCGAGCGCGGCGAGTTTGCGTGGCGGTGCGGTGGTCAACTCGGCCGTCCCCGGCCCGGTGATCCGCACGAAATAATTCTTGCGCGAGGCCTCGTTCATAACCTCGATTACGTCGCCGTATCCGCCTGCCTCGCGGGCCTTGGCCACGGTCTGAATGTTCACCCGACCGCGACGCACGGTGATCGATACACGGTCGTTGCGTTCGACCAGGGTCAGCGGCATCACATCCCCGACGCGAATCAAATCACCGGTGGGCACGAATCGCCGCGCCTTGTTACCGATCAACGCGGCGGGTTCGCTTTCGGGAATGTCCGCGACCCGCGTGAACGTCCGTTCGGCAAACGTCAAATCCTTCTCGGTCACGACCGCGTTGCGATTGACCCCGCGTCGGGTCACGACGACCTTCTTGGTCAGCATCACGTCCGCCACCACGGGCAGCGTTTGTTCGAGTCGACCGCCCCTGCGCACCTCGACTTCGAGCCCGACCATGCCCAACTTGCGGTCGTCGGTCGCCCGAATGCGAAAGTTGTACTCCGGCGTGGACAAGCTCAACGCGTCCTGGATCCTGGCCGGCAACGAAACGACGACATCGCCGCCGTACTCGGCCATGCTGTGGTCGAGATAGCCGCGGATCGCGTCGCCGAGGGTGACGGGCTGGGTACGATCCCGACGCGTCTTCGGCGCCAGGGGTACCCGCGACTCGCCGGCGCGCGGGACGTCGGCCTGGGTCGCTTCGGGCATCTCGGCGGGACGCGACACCTCGCACCGGGTCGCACCCATCAAAGACAGCGCGGCGAAGTTCACGCCGCCGGCGCGTAACGTAGCACGAATGGGATCACGTGGGAGCACGCGAGAAGCGCCCGCGACCGGTGATTTGACGATGCGGAGATTGCCGATCGCCTCGGTCGAAGCGGCATCCAAGCCGGTGACGACGGCCACATCGGCGATGCGGATGAATTCATCGGTTACGACACCCACGCGCTGAATGCGGATGGTCTGCGCGCTCGCACCGGCGGCGGAGACGAGGAGAACGAGGGCGCACGCCCCCCTGCCACGGCGACGACGTCGAACCGGCAGGCGTGATCCGGTTTCACGGACGATCATGATTACCTCCTCAGGTTACCGACGATTTGCAGCGATTCGTCGGCGGTCTGGATCGACTGCGAATTCAACTCGAACGCCCGTTGCGTCGTGATCAGCTCGATCAACTCGCGCACCGGGTCGACGTTGCTCAACTCGAGCGCGCCTTGACGGATGGATCCCATCCCATCGGTCTGTGGGTTGCCGGTGAGCGCTTGGCCGGACGCGTCGGTGGCGATGTGCAGGTTCTTGCCGATCGACAGCAGCCCCTCGGGATTGACGAACCGGGCGAGCTCAACCTGACCGACCTCCGTGATCGTCGAATTCTCGCGCACCGACACCCGGCCATCCCGGCCGATGGCGATGCTGCTGATCGGGATATCGGGATCGACCTGCACCGGCGGCTCGAGGGTGGAACCGTCCGTGTTCCCCAATACCAGTGTGCCGTTGGCATTCCGCGTGAAATTGCCCGCGCGGGTATAGGCCGTGAACGGCTGGCCCTCGAAGATGGTGGTTACCTGGAAGAATCCCTCGCCCTCGAGGAGCATGTCGAGCGGGTTGCCGGTGGTGTCGATGCCGCCTTCGCGGTGATCCACCTGTGTGCCGGAGACCGCCGAGCCGAGACCGACCAGAATGCCGTGCGGAATGGGTTCGTCCTCGGCGTTGCGAATACCCGGCTCGCGGCGGACCTGGTAAATCAAGTCTTCGAAGTTGGTGCGCGAACGCTTGAAACCCACCGTGTTCACGTTGGCGAGGTTGTTGGCCAGGACATCCAACTTGGTGTCCAGGGCCCGCATTCCCGATGCCGCACTGTATAACGCCGCTATGGCCATGCTCGGTTACTCGCTTACTCGCTGCTCAACGGTTCGTTACCCGATCCTTCCGATATCGCTGGCGGCCCGGCCGTTGATCTGATCCTGCATCGTGATCATGTTCGCATTGAGCTGATACGCGCGGGCGACTTCGATCATCGACGCCAGGGCCTGCACCGGGTCGACCGTCGCGCCCTCGAGCGCCTCCGACCGAACCTGGGCCCGGGCCGCGATCGGTCGCTGCTCGAACGCGTCGAATCGGTTGCCCCCGACCTTGCGTAACGCCTGCTTGTCCTGGAAGTCCACCACGCCCAATTGCGCCACGGCGGCGTCGCCCTGGAGCAGTCGGCCGGCGGAATCAATCCGGATTGTACCCGCACTGAGATCGAGGATGATTTCCTGACCCGCGGTGTCGAGGATGGGATGCGAACCGGCCACCATCAACAGCCGACCGGCGGCGTCGGTGGTGAACCGACCGTCGCGTGTGTATTGGGTCCCGCCGTCGGCCTGAACGCTGAAGAACCCCTCACCATCGAGGGCCACGTCGAGCGCGCCCGACGAAGGCTCGATCGGGCCTTGGGCGAACGTCGTGTGGGTCGGTGCGACCAGACTTCCGCCGGTATGCCCATCGAGCACGGGGTGAGCGAACCGGGCGTCGCCGCCCTCGTTCACTTCGATCGGGCGCTGACGCACCACGGCGAGGTCATGCTTGAACCCCACGGTGTTCGCGTTGGCCAGGTTGTTGGCGATCAGGGCTTGCCGATATTGATTCGTCTGCAAGCCCGCGGCCGATAGCCACATTCCGTACGTCATGGGTCATCCACCCCATCTGAGAGCTCCGAATCTCGCACTTACGTCGTGTGCGGAACTCCCGGTTTCGGCGGCTCCACCACCGTGCCGTATTGCGCGAAACGCCGGGCATCTCCAGCCAGGTGCTTCGCGGTTGCAATCGTGGCGGCCTCGAGGACCCGTGTTCCCAGCGTCGCCCAATCCGTGGCGAACGCCTGCGCGGTGATCGCGTCGATCCGGTTCGCGTCGGCGTCGGCAGTCCTTGCCGTGTCATGCATCCGCATGCTCCAGAAACGTTTCCCGCGACGTTGCGCAACCGGCACGAAGCCGGCGCAACGTCACCTCGGCCGCCAAGAGAAACCCCTCGGCGAAAAACGGAGTTACGCAACTGGCGTACCAGTCCGTCCCGGATGCGAAAAAAAAGTCGTGATGACCAGGCTGATGTGCGATGAAAACACTTGAAAACAAGGCGTTCGATGAATTATCGTGTGGCTGGGATTTTTCGCGCCCCCCAAACCGCGCGAATTCCGCATGGCGCAGAAGATGCGTCGACCGGGCAGGTTCCGCGCGTGAATCCGAGCGCTGCGCACGGCCCGGGTGATCACGGCATACGCCAGGATCATGGCGACCGGTGGCAACGAGTCTCGAAGGTGTCTACTACGTCCGTGCGTCATCACGCCCGGTCTCATGCCCCAAAAGGGCTACCGAATGTAGCCAGGGGTGGAGCGCAGCGGAACCCCTGGTGAGCGAGGAACCCCAGGATCCCCGCCCCGGACGGGGCGGACGAATGATTTGTGCGCGCGGCGACGAGGTTCGTGTGCCCCTTGCGGGCAGGGATCCCGATCGACTCGCCAACCAGGGGCTCCGCTTCGCTGCGCCCCTGGCTACAAACGTCGACCCCGCCGGGGCCGTGCGCGCCTTGCCGTGATTCACGCAGGGTTGGTCAGCGGCGGCAAGGCCGTGCTATGGGCTGTGCCTTTTCGGTTTTCCGTTCAACGGAGCCGGCACTGCTCCCAGCACTGCTCAGAGAGCATCAGAGAGCAGCGGCACACCTGGCATCATGCCGAGACCATGCATACGGCGCACTGACAAATCGACACCTTTAGTTCTCGAGCGATTTGATGGCGACGGTTCGGAAGTGGATCGGGACGTTCTCGGATTGCAGCCCGATCTTGCCCGACGTGATGTTGGATCGGGTTACCCGGTTGACCACCACACCGTCGATGACCAGGGTGATCGTGTCGCCACGACAGGTGATCTCGTAACGATGCCAGTCGCCGGGGCTCACCGCGTAGTCGCGCAGGGGGTTCTTCTCGCCGAACGTGACCTTCGCCCCGTCGATCTCGTAAATCTTGCCCATCTGGCCGACGTTGAGATTCGGTTCGAGCGACTTGGGCCAGACTTTGTCTTCGCCGCTGATGTGCACCAACACGCCGGCGTTGCCGATCTTCTCGGGATAGGCGAACTCGAGCAGCAAGGTGTAGTTGCGGTAGTCCTTATCGGTGCGCAGGTAGCAGACCGGCTTTCCCGAGCAGCGGAGGACGCCGTCGGCGACGGTCCAGGTATCGGCCGACGCCTTGATCGGCACCCAGTTGTCGATGTCCTTGCCGTTGAACAACGGCGTAAAGCCGGCGACGTACCGTTTCCAGTCCTGCCGTAAATCGTCAAGCACGCGAGCCGGATGGCCTTCGATGTCCTCGCCGACGTTCTGATCGACGGTGATCACCTTGCCGTCGCGACCGACCACCACGGTCCAGCGCGAGGTGATGCCGGCCTTGCGCTCGGGGATGCCGAACGCCTTGGTGATCTTGCCGCCGATGTCGGCGATCAGGTCATAGGGCAGACCATACTCGTCGCAGAATTTGCGTTGGGTTGAAACGTCGTCCTGGGACACACCGATCACCACGGCGTCGAGCGCGTTGAAATCCTTCGCTCGGTCGCGGTAGGCTTGAACTTCGCGGGTGCAGCCACCGGTGAACGATTTCGGGTAGAAGAACAGCACCGCCGGCCGGTTGCCGTACAACGTCGTGAGATTGACGGTTTTTCCGTCCTGGTTCTTGGCGGTGGTTTTCGGGGCCGGTTCTCCCACCTTCACCGCCAGCGCCGGCGCTGGAGCAAGCAACACGAAAGACAGCATCAAGGCGCGGATGGACATCGTTCGAAACTCCCAAGACGGTTGACGTTGCTGCACGAAACTCGCCGTCTACGCCCTACCGGGCGTCGGCGCGTTACCTCCCCACCGTGCGATCTCCGGCACGTCGCCCAGTGCGTATTGGCTCGGGCCGAGGCGATCGTTGGATTTGATGAAATCGTTCCACTCGAGCTTCCGGCCGGTGTAGGCCGACTCGCGGATCATGATCGCGGTCAGGGTCGCCCAGGCGACGTTCTGCGCTTCGTTGAGCGGTTGGCCGGACCGGATCGAGGCGATCAGATCGACGTGTTCCTGCTCGTATGCGGTGCGTCCGCCGGTGACCGACACCTTGTTGAGCCGGCCGGTGCCACCCCGCCAGTTCGCCGTACCCTTGGTGCCGACGACGCGTTCGGAGACGTTGTTCTCGCACCCGTTGATCTGCCGACACATCGAGTGCACGTGAACGCCGTTGGGGAAGGTCAGGTCGGCGGAGAAGCAGTCATACTGATCGCCGGTCACCCGCCGATGCCGACCGCCCATGGCCACGACCTCGACCGGGTGCGTGCCGATCGCCCAGTTGATGATGTCCAGGTTGTGCACGTGCTGCTCGACGACGTGATCGCCCGACAGCCACGACCAGTTGACCCAGTCGCGGATCATCCACTCCATCTGCGACCACTCGTCCTTGCGGTTGCGATACCAGAGCTGGCTCTGGTTCCAGTAGGCGTTGCCGCCGACGATCTCGCCGATCTCGCCGTCGCCGATGCGCTTCATGAGTTCGACGTAGGGTTTCTGGTGCCGGCGCTGCGTGCCCGCGACGATGCCGAGGTTCTTGCTCTTGGCCTGCTCGCCCGATTCGAGAATGCTGCGGATGCCGGGCGCGTCGACCGCCACCGGCTTTTCCATGAATACGTGCTTGCCCGCGGCGATGGCCGCTGCCAACTGGGCGGGACGAAAGTGCGGGGGTGTGGCCAGGATCACCAACTCGACGTCGGTCTCGAGCAGCTTCTCGTACGCGTCGAAGCCGAGGAACTGTTTGTCCTTGGGAACGCTCTGACCCTTCTTCGCGAGTTTCTCGAGGGCGCCGTCGATGCGATCCGCGAATACGTCGGCGACGGCGGTGATCTGCACCGCCTTGTCGGCGTCGATGCAGTTGATCATCGCCCCGCTGCCGCGTCCGCCGCAACCGACCACGCCGACCTTGATCGGACCGTTATCCAACGCGCCGCGAGCGATGTACGGAAATCCGCCGGCCGCGACGCCGACCGCCGCGGTTCGCTGCACAAATCGCCGTCGAGATATTTGTCGGTTCTTGTCGGTTTTCATGATGGGCATCTCCTCGCGCGCATTTTTCTTGAATCCAGCACTGTGACCGCAATCAGCATCCCGCGCCGCAAACCTTCCTGTCAAGCGCCGCGATGCGCATTCCCGGTCGGCGGGTCCGTCAGTTCGCCGCACCGGCCTTGGCCGTGGTTTCGAGCTTCCCCTTGAACGGCAGCACATCGGGCACGACGACGACCTCGGTGGTGAACTTGAACGGGAACCTCCCCCCGCTGTCATACGTCAGCTCGACGAAGAACGCGGTCCAGCCTTCTTCAGGTTCCGAGACACGACCCAGGTAAACGCCGCCGCGACTGGGCGACAGCGGCGCGCTCGTCCAAGCCTTGCCGATCGTTTCGAGCCGGAAGTCCCTCGCCTCGGGATTGGTCGCCTGCCAGAGCTTCACCGCCTTGGGCCGGTCCATGGTTTTCACAAAAAGACTTCCCGCCTCGCGATCGGCCTTCCAGGAAAACTTGGGGCGCTCCTGGCCGGCCAGGATCGACAGGTAGAACGCCCCGATGCTCTCGAGCGCGTCGGTATCGCCGAGTCCGTGATCGCTGTTGGGCACGTAGCGCAGGTATTTCTCGCCGAGCAGATCGTCGAAGTAGAATTGCGACGAATCGGGCAGGAAGAATTGGTCGCCCGACGAATTGACCATGTACTTGGGCATCTTGAGTCGGTGGCGGTAGGCGTAGGGATCGACCAACGCCAACAGCTTCGCGTAGGCCGGCGACTCCTGCTGGTCCATAATTTTATGGTGCTCGTAATCCCCCACCGCCGGGGCCCAGAAACCGTAGGCTTCATAGTGGTGGGTCATGGAGACCTTGACGTTCACCACGTCGATGACGATGGGGATGACGGCGACGACGCGCGGATCGACCGCGCCGGTGAGCCAGGTCGTCCAGCCGCGCTTGGACCCGCCGGCCACCACGAAGTGTTTGATCTTCATCGGCCGCTGGTCCAGCCCGCCCAGGCATTCGACGATCGCGTCCATGGCCCGCACCGCGCCGGTGACCATCGGCAATCGCGGCAGCCAGGTCGGGTCCTCGGTCTGGAGAAACTTGTTCCAGCAGAAGGCGATTAAATCGTCTTCGACGCGCGGCTTGTTGTCGCCGTCGACGAAGCTTAGCGGCTGGTTGGGCGTCATGCCCACCGTCGCGACGACCGAATTCGTGCCCAAGGCGAGTTGGCGGGTACGGTCGTCGGCCTTGTCGGGCGCGGGTCGGCCGTTGCGCCCGCCGCCGATGAGCAGCAACGCGGAGTTGCTTTTGGCACCCTCAGGTCGGGCGATGACGACCCAATGCTTCCACAACGGCCGATCCAGGTCCTTGGTCGTCCGCCAGGTCTGCGAAGTCACCTCCAAAACGTAGGTCGTTAAACCCTTCTCCTGTTGGGTGGACACCAGCCGCCACGCGAAGGCGGGATCTTTCTTCTGGACGTAGTCGTCCAACGCCGTGCGCGGCGGTGCCGCGGCGTCGGCGAGGGTCGAATTCAAGACGACAGAGCAACTGACAATTGCAAGAACGATTCGGGAGAAGTGCATGGTTCGCCTCCAATGGAACATCACGCGAGTCGCGAATTCGTGTTCAGCATGATGAACGTTATTAAGCCGCCGAGCTTGCTCGGCGCTGATACGCGTAACCGACTTCGCAGCCGGCCGCGCGGCATGCATGCCGCGGCTCGGATCACGTTCATTCAGCATAGCGTCATGGGATCGTTTTGCGAGCCTCCGAGCGACTATTTCCGCGTGGCGGTGAGCAGCGGGTCCTGGACTTCCGTCTGCCAGGCGAGCAGCTGGGCCTGCAGGTCGGCCGCGCGGGTTCGATGCGCGGGCACGTCGATCAGATTGAGATGCTCGTCCGGATCGGCGGCAAGGTGGTAGAGTTCATCGGGCGGCGTGATCGCGCCGTAATGACGCACCAGTTTCCAGGACGGCGTGCGGATCATGCGCATCCGGGCCTCGAAGCCGTGGTGCATGTCGTAGGCTCCGAACAACGTGTCGTCCCAGCCGACCTCGTCGCCGCGCAGCAGCGGGGTGAAGTCCCGGCCGTGGATCTTCACGCCGTCCGGCAGCTTGACGCCGGCCATCGCGAGGATCGTGGGATAGAAATCGAGGTTCGACACGGTCCGGTCGATCACTTGGCCGGGTTCGACCACGCCCGGCCAGCGCACCGCGGTCGGGATACGGATCGACGTGTCATACATGTTCGGACGCCGACCGGTCTTGCCCGCGACGATCCAACGGGCGTTGCCCTTGTGACGAATGCCGTGGTGGCCGATGTTGTAGCCGTGGTCGGAAGTGAACAGGACGATCGTGCGCGATGACAAATCCAGAGCATCGAGCGCGTCGAGCAAGCGCCCGACGTTGCGATCCACCGACGAGACGCTGCCGTAGTATTCGCGGGTGAGACGCCGCACTTCGTCGCCGTCCAGTCCCGGATAGGCGTCGGGCACGGTCAGCGTCTTGCCGACGTAGTGTGCGGAATCGGTGGACGGCACCGGATGATACGGCGCGTGCGGAGCCCGGAAATGTACGCTCATCGTGAACCGCCGATCCCGGTTGCGCTCGACGAACCGAATCGCATCGTCGACGAGCACATCGGGCAAGGAGGCGGACAACTCCTTGACCACGCCGTCGATCTCCAGCTCGGGTTTCATCGGCCGGGTGCCGCCGGAAAGGAAACCCATGAAGTGTTCATAGCCGACGCGATGCGGATGAAAGCGCGGCTGCGTGCCCAGATGCCACTTGCCGACCAACCCGTTGACGTACCCGGCTTCGGCGAGCACCTCAGGCCAGGTCACGATGGCCGGGTCCAGCCCCAAGTTCTCCTCGGTCCGCGGGTTGATCCAATCGGTGACGCCGACCTCGAATCCCCAACGCGATGCGATCAGCCCCACCCGCGAAGGACTGCACACCGGCGTGACGACGAATGCATTGTTGAACCGCGCCCCGCCGAGGAACAACCGGTCAAGGTTGGGGGTATGAATCTCCGGGTTGCCGTTGGCGCCGACCGCCCAGTAGGCCTGATCGTCGGTGTACAGCAGGACGATGTTGGGCCGGTGGGCTTGGGCGGTTATCTGCGCCGTGCCAACAAGCACGCTAAGGCCGGTCATCGTGACCCGCCCATAGGCACGACCAGTGTGCAATCTCATTTTCAAGACTCCTTTCGCCGTCGAATCATCTCGATCATTCTGTCAGAATAGCGTATCGTTACCGTTGCCGCACCCCGGCGAGATGAGCACCGTCGCTCGTCAACGCCAAGGCGATGGGGATCTCGGATGGAACCGACATTGCTGCCAATCGATCAGATTCAACTTGATGCCCACGGTCGATGGGACGAAGATGCCACTTGCCGTAAGTGTGGGTGCAACCTGCGCGGGCTGGAATCTATGGATACGTGCCCAAGTTGTGGCATCGTCGCTGCTCGTACAATTCATGGGATTCGCTGCAGCTTTGCGATCCCGGTTGGGTTTCCGCGTTGGCAGGAGGCATGAACTGGATTGTCGCGGGAATTGGCTCCGCGCTCCTGGGCATGGCGATGGTATCGACCTTGGCAGGGCACTCCGGGACACGTGCCGATTCTCTATTGTTCATCGGGGTCGTTGGCGCCATAGGGCTTATCAGCATCATTGGGTATTGGAAAGTGACGACGCCCGGCCCGGATCCGATTCAGCACGAACACGGGCTCGGCGCGAGAAAGTTGATTCGCATCAGTCCCGCGCTGGAATTCTCTCCGCAAATGATTCAAAGGATTCCAGGCGACGTCTACCCAACTGCAGCATTCGTCGCTCGTTTCGCGGCTTCTGTTGCGGCGTCGTTCATCGTGCCCGCGGTGTGCACGTACTTCATGCACCTCGCGCATCGACTCCCAACTGCGCAATTGGCCGGGACCGCCCGGACGATCATGATGGGCATGTTCGTTTTTTTGCTTTATGGTTTGTGATCCTGATTTTACGGTTTAGAGCAGCGTCCCCCAAAGCCGCACTGTTGAACAAGGCGATGTGGTCGAGCGGCGATAACACGAGTAGGACTTGATACGATGCGGATTATGGTGTGCCTGGTTGCGATGATCGCGTTGGGGGGCGGTAACGTGGTGCGCGGATTGGAGCCGCTTCGGTCGCCCAACTTCGTTGTGATCTTTACAGACGATCAGGGCTACGCCGATCTCGGCGGTTACGGCGCGAAGGATTTCACGACGCCCCACGTGGACCGGCTCGCCGCTGACGGGGTGCGCTTTACCGATTTCTACGTAGCCCAGGCGGTATGTTCGGCGTCGCGAACGGCGCTGCTGACCGGATGCTATCCCAATCGCGTCGGCATCCGCGGGGCGCTCGGGCCGGGGTCGAAGATCGGCATCCACGCCGACGAGTTGACCCTCGCCGAGGTGCTCAAGACCCGCGGCTACGCCACGGCGATCTACGGCAAGTGGCACCTCGGTGACCACGAGAAGTTTCTCCCGACCCAACACGGCTTCGACGATTACTACGGCCTGCCCTACTCGAACGACATGTGGCCGTTCCATCCGACGGCCAAGCATTTCCCGCCGCTGCCGCTGATTTCAGGCACGAAGGTCGTCGAACTCAATCCCGACCAACGCAACCTGACCACGGACTACACCGCTCACGCGGTCAAGTTCATCGAACAGAACAAAAACCGGCCGTTCTTTCTCTACGTGCCGCACAGCATGCCGCACGTGCCGCTGTTCGTCTCCGACAAGTACAAGGGCAAGTCCAAGCAGGGCATGTACGGCGACGTGATCATGGAGATCGACTGGTCGGTCGGCCGGATCACGACCGCGCTCGCCCAACACGGGCTCGAAGAGAACACGCTGGTCATCTTCGCGTCGGACAACGGACCATGGCTCAGCTACGGTGACCACGCCGGTTCGGCCCGGCCGCTGCGCGAGGGCAAAGCCACGTCGTTCGACGGCGGCGTGCGCGTGCCCTGCATCATGCGCTGGCCCGACAAGATCCCCGCCGGAAGCGTCTGCCGCGAGCCGGCCATGACCATCGACATCCTGCCTACGCTGGCCCGACTGGCCGGAGCCGACGTGCCCGCCGACCGCATCATCGACGGCAAGGACATCTGGCCGCTGGTGTCCGGACAACCGGGGGCCAAGAGCCCGCACGACGCCCTCTACTTCTATTGGATCGAACACCTGCAAGCGGTGCGCAGCGGCAAATGGAAACTCCACTTCCCGCACGCCTACCGCAGCCTCGAAGGCGACCCCGGCTCGGGCGGCGCCCCCGCGCCTTACGTCCAACGCAAGATCGGCATCGCGCTGTTCGACCTCGAAACCGACATCGGCGAAACCACCGACGTCGCCGCCCGACACCCGGAGGTGGTCCAACGCCTGCAAGCTCTGGCCGAACGCGCCCGCGTCGATCTCGGCGACTCGATCACGAATCGCAAGGGCCAAAACGTCCGCTCGCCGGGAAGGATTTGACCGCAAGCGATGCGAAATGTTCGACTGAATCAGGCCGGTATCTTACCGTTCCTTCGCGCTGCGTTCCTGTCGTTGACGTTGTGCGATGGGACGGCCTCGGCCAATACGACGCCGATCGAAACGATCCACATCATACCGATGAGTCATCTGGACATCGGCTTCAACGATACGCCGCGCGAGGTGGCGCGAAAATATGCCGCGGCGGTCGAGGAATCGATCCGGCACGCGAAGGCCGATCCCGCCTACGTGTGGAACATCGAAACGTTCTGGCAGTTACGTCAATGGCTCGATGGCTCGCCCGAACCGGAGCAAGTTGACGCGTTCGTGAAGCTCGTCCAAGCCGGGCGGATCGGCGTCGGCGGATCTTTCCTCTCGCCGCATCCATTCGTCATGTCGCAGTGGTCGTTGGAACACTTGTGCGTGCCCGCGATCGAATGGGGGCGACAACACGGCGTGACCATCGACTGGGCATGCCTGAACGATGTGCCCGGCTATCCCGCGGATCTTCCCGCCGCCCTCTCCCGACAGGGCATCCGCTACCTGTTGCTCGGCGTCAACCAGTCTTTGACTCCTGTGCTACCGAAGCATCTCGTCGATACGCCGTTCTGGTGGGCGGCGCCGACCGGCGAGCGCGTGCTGACCTTCATCGCAGAGCACGGCTACACGGCCGCGTACATGCGCATGGGCGTCGACCCCCAAACCGCGCGGTTCTTCGCCCGTAAGCGGTTCGGCGATCTCGATCCCATGGCGACCATGGAAAAGGGTATCGGAGAACGGCTCGCGGATCTGGCAGCCGCCGAGTACCCGTTCGACGCATTTCTCACCATCCACGCCTTCGACAATTGGGGCAGCAAGCCCGCCCAACGTCTGCCCGAAGCGGTCGCGACATGGAACCAAGCCCACGGTACCGAAGTGAAGCTGAGAATCAGCACCCCGGCGGCGTTCTTTACGCATATCGACAATCGCTACGGGCGCGACTTGCCGGTGCGGCGCGGCGGGTTCGGAGGCGAGTGGGACCTGATGCGGTTGAGCATTCCGACCTACATGCGTCGCCTGCGCACGGAGGAGGCTCGCCTGGCCGCCCTGGATAACGCCGGTTTGTCCAACGTGCAAAACCTGTTGATCGGCTACGGACACTCGAACGGACTCGGGCCCGGCTGGCCGAACTTGTTGACCCGCGCGCAGACGATCGAGCACAACCGCTGGTGGGCGAATATCGCCGCCGGCTACGCCGACGCCAAGCCGACTCGAAGCCCGAGTTCCGTGCCGACCACCCTGCCGTTGCGTCCTGACGACACGCTTCAGACCAACGGACTCTACGCAGGGCAGATGATCCTATTCTCGCCGGGGCTCGGTGATCCGCCGTCGTTGCTGAGTTCAGAAACGTGGACAGCTTTGCCGCCGCTTCGACTCACCGACGGCACGCTGCGCTTGCGTCATCGAATCGACCGCCGCAAGTTGCCCGAGCCGGCCACGGTGGTGTGGGCATGGAAAATCCCGCCGGCCGATCTCGACGACGATCCACAGGTCGAGACCGCGAGCGGCTGGGTCACGCTCCCCCGCGACGATCTCCGCTCCGACCGACCGCCCAAGCAATGGATCTCGCCCCGCCGAACCCGGCTGGGTAAGACCACCGTCGGCAGCAACACGATTCTCCTGCTCCGCCGCGATCCGGAACGCTACCCGGGTTGGTTGCTGGCGCTCTGCCTGCGTCAATCCCTCGAAGGGCGGTTCAAAGGAGACGAGAAAGAGCCGCTCACGTTTGAACAGGCCTACCCCGGTGAGCAGCCCATCTGCGAGTTGACCTTCGACGTGCGCGAGGCGCCATGATCGCCCAGGTGTGCCGTACGAGATTACGCGAAACGCAACCCTTCCAACGTCTCGTCAATCCACGTGTCGGTGATCTCGCGCTCGTCGATGACCGTGCGCTACAACTCCGCGTCTCGCACGTAACGTCACAAAGTGCGGTGCGAATGAGGTCGTAATCGATGACCAACGGGTCGGGGCTCGACTCACCGACGTACTCGACGCGATGATTCCGGCGCACACCCGCCGCTTCCGCCGTCGGGGCGAGGCAGGCGCCGTATCGCGCTCGTGACTTCCCCAACCGTGCCGCTATGATGCGGTGCGATCCTTTCAAACCAAGGGAGTCACGATCGTGCAACTGAAGGTCAAGCAAGTCGAGCTGGTTCACGTGCGGATTCCGCTGCACGAGCCGTTTCGGATTTCCACCGCCGAGGTTTCGGTCAAGGACGCGATCGTGTTGCGGGTCGAGACGTCGGTCGGAGTCGGCTGGGGCGAGGCGTCGCCGATGGCGGGTGATTTTTACGTCGCCGAAACGCCCGAATCGAGTTGGGAAGCGCTGACCACGTCTCTCATCCCCGCGTTGCAGCGGCACGGTGCGGTTACTTGCGAACAGGTCGCCGACGCGCTCGAGCCGATGAGCGATCAGGCGTTCGCCCGGGCGGGGCTCGAGTCGGCGCTCTGGCACGCGGCCGCTGCGGCGCGCGGCAAGCCGTTGTGGGCGCTGCTCGGCGGTCGCAACCGGCCGATCGCCTCGGGCGTGGCGGTCGGCATCACCGACACCATCGACGAACTCGTCGACAAGGTCGACGGGTACGTGGGCGAGGGCTACCGGCGGGTGAAGATCAAGATCAAGCCCGGCTGGGATGTCGAGCCGGTCGCGGCCCTGCGCGAGCGCTTCGCCGACGTCCCGCTCATGGTCGACGCGAACGCCGCGTACACCCTCGACCAGGCCGACGTGTTCGAAGCCCTCGACCGCTACGACCTCATGATGTTCGAGCAGCCGCTGGCCGGCGACGCGCTGGACGACCTGGCCGCGCTGCAACAGCGCGTGACCACGCCGATCTGCCTGGACGAGTCGGCCGAAACCCTCGAAGCGGTCCAGCGGATCATCAGCAAGGGCTCGGGCCGGATCATCAACATCAAGATTCAACGCGTCGGCGGCTTGCAGCGGGCCCGACAGATGCACGACCTGGCCGCCTCGGCGAACCTGCCCTGCTGGCTCGGCACCATGCCCGAGCTCGGCATCGCCTCGGCCCAGGGCCTGCATCTGGCCACGCTCGACAACTTCGCCTTTCCCACCGACGTCGAGTCGTCGGCCCGCTGGTTCGTCGACGACCTGCTCGAACCGCCGATCGTCATCGACGCCGCCGGCATGCTCCACATCCCCGACGGACCCGCGACCGGTTACCGCGTCAACCCCGATAAGATCGCAAAGTACGCCGTCAAACGCGCGTGCGTCTGACCCGGTGCTCGGGACACCTGATCCGAACCCCAAGCGGCAGCGCGGGGCCAAGAACCCGCTCGCTTGCGCTCGCGGCTCGGATGAAATGCCCTCCGCGCCGGACGGCACAATCGTGATTCAACGACAACTGTGCTTGACGACCGTGCTTCTGATTGCGCTGTGATTCTGGTACAATTCAACGATGGACACGCCGACACAAACGAAGGTCGACGTCGCCCGGCGACGATTTCTCAAGACCACCGCGGCCACCGCGGCGGGATTGACGATCGTGCCGTCCCGGTCGGTCGCCGGCACCATGGCGAACTCGAAAGTCGAGCTCGGCATCATCGGCACGGGCGGGCGCGGGGTGTGGATCGGCGATTTGTTCCAGAAGCGCTCGGCCTGCAAGGTCGTCGCCCTGGCGGATGTTTTCGACGATCGGCTCGATCGCGGCCGGGCCCGGCTCAAGGTCGAGAAGGGTCGTTGCTACAAGGGACTCGACGCCTACCTGGACCTCGCCGCGTCCAAGCTCGACGCGGTGGCCGTCATGTCACCGCCCTACTTTCATCCCGAACAGACCGCCGCCGCCGTCGACGCCGGTCGGCACGTCTATCTCGCCAAGCCGATCGCCGTCGACGTGCCCGGGTGCAGAACCGTCGTCGACGCCGCCCGACGCGGCGCGGGCAAGACCAGCGTCTTCGTCGACTTCCAAACCCGCTCGACGGCTTCGTTTCAGGAAGCGGCCCGGCGCGTCCACCAAGGCGCGATCGGCCAACCGGTGCTCGGTCAGGTGTTCTATCACGGCGGACGCCTGCGTCCCCAGGCCGATCCCGCGGACACTCGCGACGCCGCCCGACTGCGCAACTGGGTGTTCGACAAGGTGCTCTCGGGCGACATCATCGTCGAGCAGAACGTTCACGTAATCGATCTGGCCAACTGGTACCTGCAAGCGCCGCCGGTCCGGGCGGTCGGGAGCGGCGGGCGCAAGGCGCGCACCGACGTCGGTGACGGCTGGGACCACTTCGTCGTCACCTACACGTATCCCGACGATGTGCTCGTCGACTTCAGTTCGAGTCAGTTCGTCGAGGGGTTCGGCGACATGTGCGTCCGTCTGTTCGGCACGACGGGCACCGTCGATTCGCACTATGCCGGCCGGGTGGTCATCACCGGACAAAAAAGCTGGACCGGCGCCGACGACAAGGTCGGCAAACACGACGGCCAACGGGTCAAGAAGGCCAACCGCAACATGTTCACCGACGGCGCGGCCGACAACGTCAAGACGTTCATCAACGCCGTCCGTGCCGGCGAAGTGCTCGACAACACCGAAGCGTCCGCCGAAAGCACGCTGGCCTGCATTCTCGGCCGGTCCGCCGCCTACGCGAAACAACCCGTCACGTGGGACGAAATGATCCGGGCCAATGACAAGCTCGAAGCCGATATCGTCGTTTAACCCCGACGTGCGACGGACCGCGCCATGACCATTTCCCCGGACGGTTTCCCTCCCATCCTGCCGCGACCGGACGAGCTTCCCGTCGTTCACGATCCGCGCAAGTCGGTGTATCTCGACGAAACCGACGTGGACATCCAGCGTGTTCGCTCCGCGTTCGCCGTCGCCCTGCACATGCACCAACCCACGATCCTGGCCGACACCGACGACCTGACCACCGCCGACCTGGTCAACAACCTGCAATTCATGCTCGAAAGCGACCGCGACGGCGACCGACACAACGCTCGCCGCTATGCCGTCTGCTACCGGCGCATGGCCGATCTCGTTCCCCGGCTCGTCGACGCGGGTACGAGCCCGCGCATCATGCTCGATTACTCCGGGACGTTGCTCTGGGGGCTGGAAGACATGGGGCGCGGCGACATCCTCGACGCCCTGCGCAACGTCACGCTCGAGCCGCGCTACCGACGTCACGTCGAGTGGCTGGGCACGCTGTGGGGCCATGCGGTCGTGCCGTCGACCCCGATCCCCGATATCCCGTTGCACATCGCCGCCTGGCGTCACCATTTCGCGACCGTTTTCGGCCACGACGCCCTGGCGCGCGTGCGCGGTTTTTCGATGCCCGAGATGCACCTGCCCAACCATCCCGACGCGGCGTTTGCGTTCGTATCCGCGCTGCGCCAGGCCGGCTACACCTGGCTGCTGGTGCAGGAGAACAGCGTCGAACTATGCGACGGCTTGCCGGTAAATCGACCGCACCTGCCGCATCGATTTGTCGCGCGCGACAGCGAGGGTAACACGGCATCGATCACCGCCCTGGTCAAAACGCGTCATTCCGACGTGCACTTGGTCGGCCGGATGCAGCCGCTCGCCGAAGCGAAAACGCTCGACTGCGAATCGTTGGCCGGTCGATCCATCCCGCCGTTGGTTTCGCAGATCTCAGACGGCGAGAACGGCAACGTGATGATGAACGAATTCGGCCGGGCCTACGCCAGCGCCGTCGAGGGCATGACCGCCGACGACCCGGTCATGCTCAACGGTACCGAGTATCTCGAATTGCTCGAAGCCGCCGGCCTCGGCCCGGCCGATTACAGCCCCATCCAGCCGCGCGGTCAGCATCGCATCTGGTCGCGTGTCGTCTACTCCGGTCGCGACGAGCTCGACCGCATCATCGACGACCTGCGAGCCGACGACGCGCACTTCGACATCGAGGGCGCGTCCTGGACCGCCGACCGAAGCTGGGTTCGCGGCTACGACAACGTGATGAATCCCATGCTCCGCCTCAGTGCCGCGTATCACCAAACGTTCGACGAAAAGTCCGTCGACCCGAACGACGCGAATCATCCCGCCGCCTTACTCTACTTGCTGCTCTCGCAGACAAGTTGCTATCGCTACTGGGGTCAGGGACGCTGGACCGAATACGCCGAGGAGATCTGCCGACGCGGCATGGTATGCGTCAAAAGTGCGTGACGCTGGTGCGAGAATCCTTTCTCGCACCGCTCCTCGCAGGAATCCTTTCCTGCGTATGCGAACATAACAACAACCCATCTCGCAGGAAAGGATTCCTGCATTGACAGGTGCGAGATAGGAATCTCGCACCAGCGATTAACACCGCTCAACCGCCATCGCCACCGCTTCACCACCACCGATGCACAGCGCGTTGATGCCGATGCGGGCATTGCGATCGGCCATGGCATTCAGCAGGGTGACCAGGGTGCGCGTGCCGCTTGCGCCGATCGGGTGGCCCATCGCCACCGCTCCGCCGTGCACGTTGAGGCGATCGTGCGGGATGTTCAACTCGTGCATCGCGGCCATCGGCACCGCGGCGAACGCTTCGTTGATCTCCCACAGATCGATGTTGTCTACCCGCATCGAGAGTCGGTCCAGCAGCTTTTGAATCGCCGCGATCGGGGCGATGGTGAACCACTCCGGCTCGAGCGACGCGGTGGCATAACCCAGAATGCGCGCCGACGGGCTGACACCCAACGCCGCCGCGCGCTCGGCCGAGAGCACCACCACCGCCGCCGCACCGTCGTTGATGCTCGATGCGTTACCCGCGGTAATCGTGCCGTCCTCGCTGAACGCCGGGCGCAGGCCACGCAGCTTGGTCTCGCCGAAGCGCGGGATCTCCTCATCCTCGCGGACAGACTCGATCGGCGTGATCTCACGTGCGAACACGCCGTTCGTCGCCGCGGCTTGCGCACGCTGATAGCTAGCCACGGCGTAATCGTCCTGCGCTTCACGTGTGAATCCGTAGCGATCGGCACAGCGGTCGCCGCACCGGCCCATGGGGGTTCCGTTGTAGGCGTCGGTCAACCCGTCGTGCAGCATGGAGTCGATCAGCTCGCCGTGCCCCATGCGATAGCCGTCCCGCGCTTTCGGCAACAGGTAGGGCGCCTGCGACATGGACTCGGTTCCGCCGGCGACGACCACCGACGCGTCGCCGCACTGAATCGCCTGGGCCGCGAGCATCACCGCTTTGAGCCCCGACCCGCAGACCTTGTTTACCGTCGTCGCCCCGACGCGGACCGGCACACCCGCGCCGATGGCCGCCTGTCGGGCGACGTTCTGACCACAGCCGGCACTGAGTACGTTGCCGACGATGACTTCGTCGACCTGATCGACGTCGAGCTGGGCCCGCTCGAGCGCTTCGGCGATGACCACGGACCCCAGCCGAGGGGCGGAGACCTCGCGCAACGCGCCGCGAAACGCTCCGATCGGCGTCCGCACGCCACCGGCAAGAACCACTTCACTGCGCATGATACGCCTCTCCACGGATCATAATAATGTGTTTAGCGGCGACCCGCAGGGGAGCGCGTGTTTGAAGTGTCATGAAACATATCGACGCGCTCCCCTACGGGTCGCCGCTAAACGAAGAGGTTACGATCGACGCGAAACGTCGTCAGCCCAGTCGCTCGGCCAGGGTCTCGCCGATCCGGGCCGGGCTGTCGGCGACGCTGATGCCCGCTTCTTCCAGCGCGGCGATCTTGGATTGCGCGGTCCCCTCGCCGCCGGAGATGATCGCGCCGGCATGGCCCATGCGCTTGCCGGGCGGGGCCGTCTGACCGGCGATGAACGCGACCACCGGCTTGGTGACATGCTCGCGCACGAACGCGGCCGCGTTCTCCTCGTCGGTGCCGCCGATCTCGCCGATCATGATGATCGCGTCGGTGGCGTCGTCGGCTTGGAACATCGCGAGCAACTCGATGAAATTCAGACCCTTGACCGGATCGCCGCCGATCCCCACGCAGGTCGACTGGGCGATGTTCCGGCTCGAACACTGCCAGACCGCTTCATAGGTCAACGTGCCGCTACGGGAGATGATGCCCACGGTCTTGTCGCCGTTGGTCGCCGGTCGGTGGATGTAACCCGGCATGATCCCGATCTTGCACGCCCCCGGTGTGATGACCCCCGGACAGTTCGGGCCGATCAACTCGACGCCGAGTTCGTCGATGAACGCACGGGCCTTGACCATGTCGAGGGTCGGGATGCCCTCGGTGATCAGCACGACCAGCTTGACGCCCGCCGCCGCCGCTTCCATGGCCGAGTCGGCCGCAAAGGGCGCAGGGACGAAGACCATCGTCGCATCGGCACCCGTGGCCGCCACCGCTTCGTGACAGGTATCGAACACCGGGAGCCCGTGCTCGCTCTTCGTACCGCCCTTGCCCGGTACGACCCCGCCGACCATCCGTGTGCCGTATTCCAACGCCTGTGCGGTGTGAAACGCACCCGCTCGGCCGGTGATGCCCTGACAGATTACCTTGGTGTCCCGGTCAACCAATATGCTCATTGTGCAGATCCTCGTGTGTCGACAACCCGGCCGCGTCCATCACGACCGAGGGCATCATAACCGCCCGATCCCGTCGTAGTCGAGTTAGGGTTCATCCGAGTTGCGACCGCCGTTCGCCGATCGTCGAATCTTCTCGAGCAGCGCGGCACGATCGGCATGGTCCGGATCGAGCAGCAAGACCTTGTGCCAATGTTCGTTCGCTCGGACGTGATCGCGCTGTCGCGCGTAGGCATCGCCCAGCCGGCGATGGAGCTCGGGCGAGTCGGGATTCGACGCGACAGCTTGTCGCAGGTGGTAGAGAGCGAGCTTGAAGTCACCGTCGATCGACGCGTGCCGCGATACTTCCAGATGCGCGTCGACGAGCACGGAACGGCAGGCCTCCGGATCGAGTCGGACCGCGGTGCGCAGCAAGCGTAGCCCCTGATCGACATGGCCGATCCGCAGGCACGCCCGAGCATAGCGTTCATAGAACTCGGCTGCCTGCGCATCAGATCGATCCGTTTCGGCCTTGGCGTAGAGCGTTCGAGCGCGATTGTAGAAACCGGCCTCGAGCCAGATGTCCGCTTCCAGAACGTCTATCGTGGGGCCCGTCGCCCCGCGGATACGGGCCGCGACCAGGTGGTAAATCGCCGACGCCGGTGGACATACGCGAAACACGTGGTCATCACCCGCGGCCGGCTCGAGAACATAGCCGCCATCGACGAGGGTTCCCGGCTCGGCCCCGGCGAGGCGCATCACGGTGATCTCGCCCAGCAATATACGACGATTCAAGTATGCCCGCGCCAAACCGAGATGGAGTTCCGCCGTGTCGAGCCCCGCATCGGCGGCACGCTGATACGATTCGATGGCCAGCGCCCATCGCGCGCAGCGGGCGTGGGTTCGAGCCAACAGCTCGAGGTCCACCGCGTGCCCGGGCCGGATGCGTAGCGCTTGTTGCAGATCACGTCGCGCCGCCTCGGGAAGGCCGCGCTCGAACGCGACCCGGGCCCGTACGTGGTACAACGGGTAGCCGAGTATTTCTCCGGGCAAGTCGCCGAGGACGGCCGCCGCTTCGTCCCAGCGACCGCGATCGGCCAGCATTTCGCCGCGCAGCAATCGAGCGGCAACGTGTTCGGGATGTGCGTTCAAGAAACGGGTCAACTCGCGATCGGCGGCGCCGATGTTACCTTGGGTGCGTAATGATCGAATGTGCGCCAGTTTCTCGGCCGGATTGGCGGCGTCCGCACGGATCGTGATCGAGCAGGCGATTGCAATAAGCGTTGCGTTGCGTATAGAACCCGCTCGCCGGCGTTCGCGGCTCGGATGGGGGTGACGGCCACATTGCATGGTTACACGTTCCGCCGACGCCGCGACACCAGTTGATCCGCCAAACGCGTCGGCTCGGGCAGGCGATACTTCGTGCAGCACCCGGCGACCAGCTTGACCGCCTCGGCGAGCGTCACCCGATGGCCCACGCTGACGTAGACCGCTTTGACGCCGTCGCGCGTACGCAACACCGAGCCGATGCGATCGCCGTTCTCGTACAGGCCGACACAGGCGCCCCGCCGGATCGACGGCTCGGTGTGCTTGCCGCACAATCGACTCTTGGCACAACCGATCGTCGGCTGGTTCAGCAGCACGCCGACGTGACACGCCAAGCCGAAGCGTCGCGGATGGGCCCGGCCCTGCCCGTCGAAAATCCACGCGTCGGGTACATGCTCGAGCTTCCTGGCCGCCGCGAGCAACGCCGGTGCTTCGCGAAACGACAACAGGCCCGGAATGTAAGGGAAACGTGCCGGCCGAACCGCGGTGACCTCTTCAACCACGCCGGCGTCGACGCGGTCCCAAACGACGATGCCCGCGATGCAGCGTCGCCCGTCCGGCGAGAAGGCGAGATCGGCCCCCGCCACCAGACGCGTCGTTCTCGGTAAGGCACACTCGACCACATCGTCCCGCAACGCACGCTGAATCGCCATAGCACGTTTCGGGGTGACGCACCAACGATGCCGAGCGGCGGGTACCTTCATGCCTAGGCACCCACGGGCGCCGCGGCGACGCTGCCGATGCGCTCGATGGCGTCGTCTATCGCCCGGCCGGTCGCTTCGAGGCTGGTCACCATGCGTACCCGTTTCGGATCGGTCGACAGGCAGAGCACCCCGACCTCACGCAGCTTCGCGACAAACGCGTCCGACGACGACCACGGCGCTTCGACCTCGAAGAAGATCAAGTTGGTCTCCACGGTGGCCTGGTCGATCACGATGCCGGGCATCTCGGCCAAGGCCTTGGCGATTTTCCGGGCGTTGGCGTGATCCTCGGCCAGCCGGTCGACGTGGTTTTCCAAAGCATACAGCGCCGCCGCCGCCAACACCCCCGCCTGCCGCATCGCTCCGCCGAACATCTTGCGGAAGCGTCGGGTACGCTGAATCATCCGCGCCGACCCGGCCACCGCCGAGCCCACCGGCGCCCCGAGCCCCTTCGAGAAGCAAGTCGAGACCGTATCGACGTACTGCGTGTACTCGGTCGGCTTTCGGCCGGTCGCGACACAGGCGTTCATCAGCCTGGCGCCGTCCATATGCACCGCCAGCCCGTACTGGTCGGCCACGGCGCGAATCTCCGCGACGCGTTCGACCGGCCAGACCGCGCCGGCGCCGCGGTTGTGCGTGTTCTCGATGACGATCAACCGCGACTGGGGCAAGTGCGGATTGTCCGGATCGCGAACGACCGCGCGCACTTGCTCGGCGGTGAACACGCCGCGCTCGCCGTGAACCAGTCTCGACGAGCAGCCGGCCAGCGCCGCCGGACCCGCCGTCTCATAGTGAAAGAAGTGGCTGTCGATGTCGCCGATGATCTCCTGGCCCGGTTCGGTGTGGGCGCGGATCGCGGTCTGGTTGCCCATCGTCCCCGAGGGCACGAACATCGCCGCCTCTTTCCCCAATCGTTCAGCCACCATCGCTTCCAGCTTGTTGACGCTCGGGTCTTCGCCGAACACGTCGTCGCCGACTTCGGCGCGGGCGATCGCCTCGCGCATGCCCGGGGTCGGACGGGTCATGGTGTCACTGCGTAGCTCGATCACATCGGTTCGATTCATGAAAACGTCGCCTCTTGGTTTCCGGGTGCTGAACGCTCGTTCCGATTCACGCGTGTCACGGCGAGCAAGCTCGTCGGCTAAATGACTTCGATTACGGTTCGGCCGCACTGGTGGCGATACGCCGCTGCCGCACCGCCCATACCCTGAGATCCGCCGGCAGTGCGGGGTTCGCCAGCGCTGTATCGTACCATGGGATCGCCTCGGCGTCCTGATCGATCCGGCGGTGCAGCTCGCCGACCAGATACCGAGCCACCGCATCGTTCGGCGGCTGGATTTCGTCGTTTTGTAATGCATGCGCCAAGTGGGCGGCGGCATGGGCTTGCAGTTCGCGCTCACGGTCGATCGACCGTGCCATCCGTTCCGCCGCCTGTCGCAACGGGTCGGTCAGGTGCGGGTCCGTGCATAGCTCCGTAAGTAGCGGCTCGGCGTGGGCATGCTCACCGTGACGCCGCAGCAACAACGCCATGGCCAGCTTCACGAAAGGTATCTGATAGCGGTTGAATCGTCCCTCGCCCAACGCCGCGGCCAGATGGCCGACCAGGCGCAGCTCGCGATCCGACTGATTCGATTGCGCGTCGGCCGGTTCGACCCAGCGCTTGGCGTAAGCCAGCACCCGCGCCAAACGCCGGTCCGGCGGGACCATGGACGTATCCTCGCGCACCAGCCACGACCAACGCAGATAGAGCCATCCCAACGCCTCGGCCGACCGCCCGCGCCACTGATAGCACTGCACCGCCAGAGCAAAGCGACGATCCGGATCGATGTCGCGCTGGTCGGCGCCCGGATCAATCACCATGGCCGCGTCCAACTTGGGAGCAACCCGGACCTTCTCGATGAACCCGTCGGACAGGGTTACGTCAACGGCGAAATCGGTCAGGTAGCCCGCGTACGAGCAGGTCGGGCACGTCGAGATGCGGGCGTATACCTGCTGCGGCCCGTCGGACCGGGAAAACAGGTCGCGATCGACCCCGCCGCGCGAGTCGGCGGAAACAACCGCCAAAGCATCAAAGTGCGCAGCACAAACCGGGCAAGTCACCGCCACCGGCGCGATCACCGAAGCATCAACCCAATGCTCAAAATCCAAACAGAAAAGAATCAGCAATAACGATCTGAACCCGCAGCGCAAGCGAAGGGTAGTAAGCACGACTAACTTCTCACTTCTCACTTCGGAAATCACGTTCCGCCGTTGTCGCTCGGGGGGAGGATGTCGAGTTCTTCCAGCGCGCGGCGTGCGGCCAATTGTTCGGCCTCACGTTTGGACGGTCCCCACGCGCCGCTGAACCGCTGCCCGCGAACCGAGACGCACACCTCGAAGCACTTGCTGTGATCGGGCCCCTGCTCATCGAGCAACTCGTAGACCGGTGTGGCCGAGAGCACTTTCTGGGCGTGCTGTTGCAACTGCGATTTGTAGTTGTGCTGATGATCCGACGCGTCGGCGTCTTCGATGTGTTGGGTCACCGTTGCCAGGATGAATCGCTTGGCCGGCTCGAGCCCGCCGTCGAGGTACATCGCTCCGATCACCGCTTCGTACATCGCCGCCGCGAGCGAATCGGGCAACGGCGCCCGACCGGTCATCCCCTTGCCCAGTTTCAGGTGCTTGGGTATCCCGATATCCGTCGCCATCGTGCAGCAGGTCTTGCCGGAAACAACCGACGATTTGATCTTCGTCAGCTCACCTTCGAGATAGGTGGGAAAGGTCTCGAACAATTGCTCGCAAACGACCGCCCCGAGTATGGCGTCGCCGAGAAACTCGAGCCGCTCGTTGCTGGTCAGGCGCGTATGTGCCACCGACGCATGCGTCAACGCCTCGATCAGCAGATCGATGTTCTGAAAGCGATACCCGATCGCTTCCTGTACGGCTTCCAGGGATTCGGGGTCAGGCACGGTCATCCACCCGGATCGAGCGGGGGGGCAAACGGCGGCATGGTCCGAAATGGTCCGCCGCGAGGGGGTTCGATTTCGGGAAAGCGAGTCGTACCAGTCATGAAGCAGCACAATGGCTGTCGTCCAGTGTGCTGTCTCACGGCTGAAACGACTCGGTTGCCCGCGACCCAGTACCATCGACGTTTGCAACCCAGCCGGATCGATTATACTACTCACTGTATTATCGTCCGCCCGCGGAGTCAATATTAGCCTGGAAACAGACGCGCGGCCCGGTTCGTGACGGCCCGGTTTGTGACGGCATTGGCGATCCGAAATTCGCGTCCGGAGCCCGAGCCTGTGGGCGTCGCGCTGGCTTCGGACCATGTCGTCGCGTAGAATGCCCCCCCCCCAACGGGTCGAGCACGAGGGGGGTCGAGCACGAGGGGGGTCGAGCACGAGGGGGGTCGAGCACGAGGGGGGTCGAGCACGAGGGCATCAACCAGCAAGGAACGACGGATGGAATCCGACAAGATCATGTTCGAGGTGTATCGCCGGGCCGACTATGGCCGGGAATTCGCGGTGGTGTATTTCACCGAGTTGAACGAACACAACAAGGAAGCCGAGATCAGCCGCGCCATGGCCGGCGAGCACGTCTACGACGGCTTCATCAACACCCACGGCAGCAAGGACGCCAAACGCATCATCGCCGACTTCGTCGACCGGCTGAATCGCGGCGAATCCCCGACGCCGCAAACCCTCGAGACCGCCCTAGCCGATTTCATTCCCGCCTAGAAACCCATACCCTAGAAGCGCAGCACCATCTGCACGTAGAAGAAGTCGGCGTCGTCGATGCCGTCGCCGCCCGTCTTGCTCGTGAACGTGCCGGGCAGGAAGTAGGCGTACCCGACCTCGGCCCCGACGCGCCGATCGAACTGATAATTGACCTGCAGGTCGATCTCCTGCCCGACGTAGCGGCCGCTGTCGCCGGTCGGGTCGACCAGGCCGGCCCGGACGAACGCGTCGTTGTCACTGGCCAGCCAGAAGGTGCGGTAAACACCGGTCAACTGAAGCTTGTCCGTCGGCCGGGCGCTGATCTGGAGCGTCGGGTTGATGACGTTCTGCCACGCGATCAGGTTCTGGAAGCTGTACATCGTCTTGGACGCTCCGAACAGCGGATTGAACCGCCCGTCGCGGCTGTCGTCCGGGTCGCGATCGCCGGTGGCGTAGTTCACCGCCACGGAGACCCGCGGCTTCCACGCATGCTTGACCGCGTACCCGATCTCACCGTGCGCCGCGAAGGCCCGAACGTCGAGATCGCCGTTCTCGCCGAACTGATACGCCGCGTCGACGTCATAGTCGAAACCGGTTTCGCCGATCGGACCGTAAGCGTGCAGACCCATCGTGTGAAGTTCGCGATCGGCACGATCACGATCCTTACGATCCTCGTCGAGGATCAGGTAATAGGGCTCGAAGGTGACGACCTCCGACCAGCGTCGCCACGCGGGGATGATGCCGTACAACCAGCGCTCTTCGTCCGGGTGATCGAACTGCAGCACCTGCCGGTCCACCGGTTGCACCGCGAAGAAGTCGAACTGCCAATCGTTGCTCCGTTGGCCGAGTTGGACGCGGAATCCGTCGAAGGCGTTGGTGGTGTTGCGAAATCGGTTCCGGGCGATCAACCGACGGTCGACGTAGTCGAACGACATACGACCGGCCTGAATCCTTGCCGGTCGGTTCCGGCCCAGCGCGTCGTTGAAATACAGCTCGCCGAAACCCTGGAGCAGATCGGCTTCATCGGCGTCGCGGTTCAGCTCGGGCAGCTCGGTTCCGAATTGCCGGGAATCCTGAAACTCGATCCCGAACCGGAACGGATCGGCAATCTCACGGATGCCGAGATAGGCGCGGCTGCGCATCAGGAAGCGCTCGTCGTCGGCCAGACCGCGGCGGTAGTTGTCGTCGCGCATCTCGAACCGCGTACGGTGCTCCAGCCCGAAATCCAGCCAATCCAGGTCCTCGGTGCCGGGAATACCGCTGGCGCTCAACGGCCGCACGTAGAAACCGGGCGGTTCGGGTTCGCCCGCGGTGGCCGCCGCTTTGGGACGCACATACCAATCGGGCTCGGCCGGCTCCGTGTCGTCCGCAGTTGCTGGGTCGTCCGCGGTTGCCGGGGCGTCCGCAGTTGCTGAGGCGGTTGTCGCCGATGGGTTCGTGGTGGGAACGGGGTCGGCCGCCGTGGCCTGATGCCCTCCCAGCCCGACGAAGCCGACAATGGTACCGACCGATATGAGCAAATACCTCACACGCAGATCCTTAATAACCCCCAGGTCGTGCTCGATTCGAC
>Ga0299906_10000687_pt1 | contig 30234 bp, 43 predicted proteins | sample RVTome_14_FD_200259 | JGI IMG/M metagenome (GOLD analysis project Ga0299906, IMG submission 200259) | Soil microbial communities from uranium-contaminated site in the Upper Colorado River Basin, Wyoming, United States - RVT145D125 (version 2) ...
AGGGCCATGATCGCCTTCCGCCTGGGAGCGGGCCTGAGCGGCAGCGTGGGCCTGCTCGCCCTCGGCCTGGCGGTGGTCGGTCTCTACGGCATCGTGACCCTGGGCGTCACCCGACGAACCCGGGAGATCGGGATACGCATGGCCCTGGGAGCGGAACGGCGGCGCGTGGTCGGGATGCTCCTCGGCCAGGGCATGCGCCTCGTGGCCGTCGGTGCAGCCGTCGGCACGGCCCTGGCCCTGCTCGTGGGTCGCGCGCTGGGAGGTCTGCTGGTGGGGGTGGCCGGCGCCGACCCGGCCACCTTCGCGACGGTGCTGGGCGCTCTCGTCGCCGTCGCCGCGGTCGCCACCTGGCTGCCCTCCCGCCGCGCGGCGCGGGTGGACCCGGCCCGGGCGCTACGGACCGAGTAGCCGGGAGCGAGCCGGGAATCGAAGAGCCCTCCGTTGGTGGCCTGGCAGGCGGCCTTGGCCGGGATGACCGTCCGGATGTCGCCGATCGTGGCACTCTCCGGTCGGCCGGGGTGCACCGAGGGTCGCCAGCGAGAACAGGATGCCGAAGGCGCTCAACACACGTATCCCATTCGGAGCGGCGATCGACGGGCTCGCCGCGCGTCTGCTCGGGGGACAGGTGGGCGGCCATGCCACGCCGACGACATGCCAGCGGCAACCGCGGCCATGAATCTCGGGGAGATCCTTCTCCGTCACGCGATCGCCGGCGCGACGCGATTCAGCAGGCGTTCGCCCGCGCTCGACGTCGGCCTTCGGCGCCGATTCAACCGCCTGCGGAAGCCGGGGGTCGCAGCCTGGCTGAAATCCAGCGTTCGGCTCATAATCCCGATGACCGATGGACAACCCCTACATACGGCTCAGCCTGGACTTCAACGACACCCGGCTGAGGGCGATTCTGGCGTCGGGGCAGGCCGTGGTGCTCTACCGGCTCGCCATAATGAGCAAGGACGGCGACTGGATCCTGAGGGAAGACCAGGAGACGCTGGCGCACGTGATCGCAACGCTCGGGCGCCGCGCGGCACGCTATCGGTACGGGGCTCCGCTCGACCTCAGGTGGTTGGCACACGGCTGGAGCTCCCACCTCGAGTTCCATGAAGCGGGCCTTCGCCTGCGGTGCGACTTCGTCACGCGGCCGCCGCGCGTTTCGCCGGCCACACTCGCGGCGCTCTGGAGATCTCCCGCACAGAAGGAAGTACCCGTCGTCACCCTGCCCATCCTTGTCGATCTCAAGAAGACAAACCGTGAGAAGGACTACGCGGTGATCGGCGAGCTGGCGCGGAGGATGGAGGAGCCGCATCTCCAGGCACTGCATTCCAGAAGCGCCCGGGACCTGTTGCAGCTCTTCGCGGAGCATCCCGCGGTCGTCGCCGAGGCGGCGCGCGAGCGGCCGTTGCTGTCTCGGATCCGCGAAGGCCGCGAGGCGATCGAGCGGCTGCTCGACGAGGAGCGGCGTGCCCTCATGCGAGCGAATGAGAATCGTCTCGATCGCTACCTGGCCGCCGCGAGGCGCTGGCGGGACCACTGGCCTCGGCTATCAAAGGAGCTCGCTGACCTCCCGCTGGCTGCTGCCCATGAGATGATGGCTGCGAAGGCGGCCGAGCTGCTCCCCTACGAGCCATGAGCGATAGGCGCGACGAGTTCCTCAGCGAAGAGGACTTGGACCTCGAGAATCTCTCGACGCAAGAGCTCGAGGCCTGCTGGCGGCTGTGGCTCGGCCAGGCACAGGCCACGAACGACCAGGACCGGGCTTCATACTCGCACGGGGTCTTCGATCGTGACCCCGCCGAGCCGGAGTAGCGGCTCTCGAAGGAACGCCTCCTGACCGCGCCCCGCCAGCGGCCGGCAAGTCGCCAGAATCCGGGGTTCCCGACCGCCGCCAGCGTTAGAGGCCAGCGCAGCGCCCTCCCCACTCCCATGCCCGGCCCGACCGCGAAAGCAAGCTCATATCCTCTATCCTTCTGATCCGCCCGCCGCCCCCTCGTCACTGAAGAACGGTACACTGCCCACAGGTGCAGCAGCGCCATGGCCGAGGGGGCCCACGTCCAAACTGCGTGCGTGCGCGACGCCTCCGGTTCTGCCCCGAGCGGACGAGGAAGGCCCCCAGGCCGACGAGAATGCCCTCGTAGACCTGCAGCACGGCCATCAGCAGGACGAGGCTCGCGACCTGGCCGGCCTGGATCTCGAGCGCTTCGGAGAGCAGCCAGCACCCGAGGAGCATGGCGGACGCACTGAGGGCGTAGAGGGTTCGACTTCATCTCGATTCTCCGTGCGGGCCGTTCGAGAGGCTGCAACCCGTGTGCCGGCGATCACATCGGTCTGGTCGAGGTGAGTGAATTGGCTGGAGCGGCGACCCTCGAGCCCGTGCCTCGGCTCCGGTCCGCGCTGGCGCAGGCGGCAGATCGCGGCCGCTACGCCCAAAAGTGTCGTACGAAGCGGTCCTGCGCCCCGCTATCCGAGGCGGCGGCGGATCTCCCCGGGGTACTCGGGGAAGTAGCGCTCGATGGTCGATATGGGAAATGACCCGAGGATCGACTCCTTCGGCTCCCGTTCGAGCAGGAACTCGAAGGACGCCCGGAGCAATCGCTCGGGGTCGGCGCCCGAGGCGTAGCGCTCCAGCTCAGCCGCCCCGACGGTGACGCGGTGCTCGGTCCGACCCCGGGCGTCGGAGACGGAGACGAGGTACTCTCCCCCGCTCTGCGCGGTGACGTCGATCGTCGAGCCGCTCTTCTTCATCTCGAATCGGCGCCCAGGAACGGCGCGCCCAGCTTCTGCCGGAGCGCGCTCCTGAAGCGCTCGAGGTCCGCGACGCTCCCGAAGGCCCGCTTCGGTACGAGCACGAACTCCTCGGGGCCGCGGTAGAGCATGAACAACTGCGGCAGCACGGCGTAGCGCTCGAACCCGGACCAGGCGTGCTCGCCGCTCGCGGGGCCTCCCTGGACGCTGATCCCCTGCGCCCCCACCGTGAGCCGGGTCGGGGCGAACAGCCGGCGCTGGCGGTGCCAGCGCCAGGCAGCCGCCAGGGGGCAGCCGAGTCCGGCGAGCGCCGCGAGCCCGGACAGCAGGTAGCAGGCCCACACCAGCGCTGCCGGCGCCGCGTCCCGCTCGAGGACGACGCCCAGGGCGGCAAGGCTCACGGCCCAGGCGAGCAACGTCGTCGCGCCGAAACGACGGCGCTGGTGGACCTCGACCGCGCGAACGATGTCGCTGGGTCCGAGCCGGTACCTCAGGCAGATGCCTTCCATGTCCTCGAGGTGGGGCGCGGCTCGCCCGGCACCCCGCTCATTCTAGGCACTCAGCGCCGAAGCCACCACTCCGCGAAGGCCCGGGCCGCCCGCCCCCTGGAGCTGAGGGCGAGCTTCTCGTCCAGCTCCATCTCCGAGTAGACGCGGCCGTCCCCCTCGGACGGAGCGAACACCGGGTCGTAGGGGAGAGACGCCTCCCCGGCCCGTGCCGGATCGGAGCGGAGCGTCCCGGCCGCGACTCCGGAGAAGACCTGCGGACGCCCTGCCGGCTCCAGGTAGGCGAGGGCGCTCCTGAAATGCGCCTCCCGGCTGCGCCCCTCGAGCAGCCGCAGCACGCCGGCGATGCCGATCCGCTGCACCACCCACTTGCTCAGGGGACCCGGAAAGTCGGGATAGGCCTCCAGGAACAGGCCGGTGTCCTCGACGATGAGCGGCCGCCCCAGGATCTGGGACGCGGCCAGGGCCTTGTCCCGGGCGATCTCCTCGACGCGGTCCCCTCGTCGCTCCGGCAGGTCGGCCGCCACGACCTCGAGGGCCACGCCGTACTCCTCGAGGACGTGGGAGACCTCCCGGGCCTTCCCGGGGTTCCCCGTGACGAAGACGAGCCGCCCCACCGGGCCCTCAGGCCTCGCCGGAGGCGGCCTTGGGCGAGTAGCCGTCCGGGTAGTCCTCGAGCCGGTCGTACCAGCTCCGCTTCAGGATGAGCGTGGTCACGGCGATCAGCGCGGCGCAGGCGAGCAGACTCCCGTACTGCTCCGTGACGAGGTAGATCCCGGCCGCGGTCAGGGCCGTCTGCCACGCGATGCCCACGACGACGTTGAGCATGTCCCGCCCGAAGTCGCCGTTCGCCCGGAGCCCCGGGCGCTCTTCGGCGAGCTTCGCGTGGATCGGCCCCCAGAAGCCCCAGGGGCGCACCTTCAGGTAGAAGTTCTTCAGCACCGCCTCGTCGTCCGGATCCGTGGCCAGGCTCCCGGCGACGCACCCCGCGAGGGAGAGCGCGAGGATGATCGGGAAGGCGTAGAGGGCGTTCACGTCGGGCATCAGCCGGGGGACGACGATCGCGGCGAGGATCCCGCCCGCCATGCCCCAGAAGTAGCCGTAGCCGTTGAAGCGCCACCAGTACCACTTGAGCAGGTTCGAGGCCGTGTAGCCGCCGTACAGGGCCGCCACGATCCAGTCCACGATCGCGTTGAGGGACTCGACGAAGAACCCGACTCCGGTCCCGACCAGGACGACCAGGATCGAGGTCGCGTAGCTCATCCGGACGTAGCTCGAGTCGGGGGCGTCGGGGGCGTAGTAGCGCTTGTAGACGTCGTTGACGATGTAGGCGGGAGCGGCGTTCACGGTGGCGGCGTAGGTGCTCATGAAGGCCGCGAGCAGCGCCGCGATCAGCAATCCGAGCAGCCCGGTGGGGATGAACTCCCGCATGGCGAAGGGCAGCACCAGCTCGAAGTTGACGTCGGAGCCCATGGCGTTCAGCTCGTCGCTGAAGAACACCAGGGCCAGCACCGTCAGGCCGGTGATGAGCATGTAGCGGGGAACCAGCAGCACGACGCTGACGATGCCGCTCATCTGGGCGGCCTCCCGGGGAGTCCGGGCGGACAGCACGCGCTGCATGTCGTAGTTGGGGGCCGGCCCCGCGGCGCTCTGCAGGAAGCCCTTGAAGAGCATCAGCATCACGATGACGGTGAACAGCTCGCGGCCGTCCCGTGCGAGCCTCCGGTTCGCCTCGTCCATGAGGCCGGTCCAGTCCAGGCCGAGGGTCCAGCCGAAGGAGATCTCCCGCCAGCCGGCCGGGACGGCCGCGTCCAGCATCTCCGGCGAGACCTGCTGCATCGCGATGATCCCGACCCAGATGCACGCTACGGTCATGATCCCGAACTGGAGCACCTCGGTGAAGACCACGCTGAACATCCCCCCCTTCACCACGTACAGGGTGGTGAGGGCCGTGATGATCAGCCCGTACAGGTTCGCGTTCAGGGCCGGGTCCGCCGAGAGCTGCCAGGGGATGAAGGTGGAGGCGAACAGGCCGATCCCGATGAAGCCGTAGGCCAGGAAGCCCACGACGTTCAGGATCGCGAACACCACGACGATGAGGTGGGAGAGCTGCGCGCCCCTCCCCTCCCCGAACCGGAAACGGATCCACTCGGCGCCGGTGATCACCCCGGAGCGGCGCAGCCAGACCGAGAGGAAGATCATCATGAAGACCTGGTTGAAGACCGGCCACAGCCAGGGGATCCACACGCTCTTCAGGCCGTAGACGAAGAGCAGGTAGACCATCCACATGGTGCCGCTGATGTCGAACATGCCCGAGGCGTTGGAGAGGCCGAGCATGTACCAGGGGATCGTGTTGCCGCCCAGGAAGTAGCTCTTCAGGTTGCGGGAGGCGCGGCTCGAGATCCAGAATCCGATGGCGATCGTCACGAGGACGTAGGCGCCGATGATGAGCCAGTCCAGCAGCTGCAGACGCATGGTCGGGTCGGCTCCTCAGCGGGGACGGCGCGTAGTCTGCCACGGCCGGGCCCGGCCCGGGGTCCCCGCTACGGGTCCGAAGCGTCCGCGGACCAGATGTCCCCCACGGTGAAACCCTGGGGGAACGGGTCCTCGGGGTCCAGGACGTACTGCGCGAAGCCCGTGATCCAGGCGCGACCGCTCAGGGTCGGCACCACCGCGGGCCGGTCTCCGACCCTCGTCTCGCGGATCAGGCGCCCCGTGAAGACCGTCCCGAGCACGCTCTCGTGGTGGAAGTCCTCTCCGAGGGAGAGCTGGCCCCTGGCGTGCAGCACCGCCATGCGGGCGCACGTGCCGGTGCCGCAGGGCGAGCGGTCGAGGACGGCCTTCCAGGTCTCGGGCCGCGTGGGGTCGAAGGCACCCGTGGAGACCACCACCGCGTTGCGGCCGTGAGCCCCGGGGCTCACCGGCGGCCCCCACAACTGGCTGATGGACACCCCCTCGATCCTCGGGTCCTCCGGGTGGCGCACGGGAAGCTGCTCCCGGGCGGCGGCCTTGAGCTGCTCCCCGATGCGCGCGATCTCGCCCCCGGCAGCGGCCGTCAGGGGCACGCCCAGCGCGGCGGCCTCCGCCATCACGTAGAACATCCCGCCCCAGGCCACGTCGACCTTCACGGTGCCGAGGCCCGGGACCTCGATCGGAACGTCGAGGTGGACGGCGAAGGCGGGCACGTTCTCGAAGGTGACCCGGACGACCCGACCCGCCGCGACCTCTGCCTCAACCTCGATCAGCCCGGCCGGGGTCTCCAGCTTCAGCCGGACCGAGGGCTCCTGAGCGGGCAGCATCCCCGTCTCGAGGAGCGCCGTGGCGACGCAGATCAGGTTGGAGCCGGACATGGCGGGATACTCGGTCTGCTCCATGATCACGAAGGCGGCGTCGGCGTCCGGGCGCGTGGGCGGCAACACCAGGTTGCAGCACAGCGCGGGGTAGCCCCGGGGCTCTCGCAGCATCAGCTTGCGCAGCTCGTCGCGCTCGGAGCGGAGCGCCAGCATCTTGTCGAAGAGCGTGGTCCCCGGGACGTCGCGGACGCCACCCACGATCACCCGTCCGGGCTCGCCGCACGCGTGGAGGTCGACGGCGTGGATCACGCGCGAGAGTCGCATCTGCTGGCGGGATTGTAACTTCGGGGCACCGCTCATCGGTGGTAGCGTTGCCCTCCCAGGAGACCCTCATGACCGAATCGCCCTTCCGGGGCGTGATGCCCGCCGTCACGACGCCGTTCCGCGACGACCTCAGCGTCGACGTCGAGCTCCTGGCGCGCCACGTGGGCTGGCTCGTCGCGAACGGGGCGAGCGGGATCATCCCCCTCGGCTCCCTCGGGGAAGGCGCCACGCTGGACTTCGAGGAGAAGCGCACGGTCCTGAGCACCTGCGTGGCGGCCGCGGGGACGGCTCCCGTGACCCCCGGCGTCTCGGCCCTGAGCACCGCCCAGGCGGTTCGGCTGGCCCGGGAGGCCGAGGGCCTCGGCTGCCGGGGCCTGATGGCGCTGCCGGCCTACGTCCACAACGGCAAGTGGCACGAGACCCGGGCGCACTTCGGGGCCGTGCTCGCCGCGACGCCGTTGCCGTGCATGCTCTACAACAACCCGATCGCCTACGGAACCGACGTGACACCGGAGCAGGTGGCGAGCCTCGCCGAGCGGCACCCGAACCTCGTCGCGGTGAAGGAGTCGAGCGGCGACGTGCGCCGGGTCACGGGGATCCGGGCGGCGACCGGGGATCGGATCTCGGTCCTGGTCGGCCTGGACGACATGATCCTCGAGGGACTGGCCGCGGGCGCCTCGGGCTGGGTCGCGGGGCTCGTGAACGCCCTGCCCGCGGAGTCGGTGCGGCTCTTCGAGCTCGGGTCGGCAGGATCCCGGGAGCAGGCGCTGCAGCTCTACCGCTGGTTCCTGCCGCTGCTGCGCCTCGACACCGTTCCGGAGTTCGTGCAGCTCATCAAGCTCGTCCAGGCCGAGGTCGGGATGGGCTCGGAGAACGTGCGCCCTCCCCGGCTGCGCCTGCCTCCCGAGGATCGGGACGCCGCGCTCCGGACCATCCGGGCAGCGCTGGAGCAGCGCCCGGGCCGTTGAGGAATCCGAAGCAGGAGGCGCGCTGACGCCTCAGCGGTGCACGACCGTTCCGGGCGCCGAGGGGGCCGGTTCCGGGCCGGGGAGTATCTCCCGCAGGTAGGCGTCGACCCCGCGCTCGCGCCGCCAGTGCCTCGGGTAGCCGAGGGAGACCTCCTCGAAGCGGACGCCGTCGATCCAGTCGGTGGTCCTCAGGTGGAGGTGCCCGGCGACGACGACCCGCGCCCGGTACCGGACGTGCCAGTCCTCGGTCCGACGGGTCCCGCACCAGATGGAGAAACGCGGGATGCGCGGGATCCGGACCAGGTCGCGCCGCAGCGGATAGTGGTTGACGAGGACCGTGGTGTGGTCCCGGCAGGCGTCCTCGAGCCGCGGTTCCGTGGCCCGCAGCCGGGCTTCGCACCAGGCCTCCCGCGTCGGGTGGGGATCGGGATGGAGCGCGCTCTCGTCGAGGCAGCGGACGCCCGCCTCCGCCGCCCACGCCACGGCCTGCTGCCGCGGCACGCCATCCGGCCGGAAGCTGTAGTCGTAGCCGATGAACAGCGGCGCCAGCCGGCACGGGCCGCCGGGGCCCTCCCAGAGGGGGTAGGGATCCTCGGGGGTCGACACCCCGTAGCGGCGGCACAGCGCCACGAGGGCCGCGTACTTGTCCTCGCCGCGGAGACCGTCCTCCCGTGTCGTCCACAGCTCGTGGTTGCCGGGAACCCAGAGCACGCGGCGGAAGCGCCGGGTGGCCGCCTCCAGGGCGAGGGCGAGATGGGAGAGCGTCTCGCCCACGTCCCCGCCGATGATGAGCCAGTCGTCGGGACGGGGTGACAGCTCCAGGAAGGCGCGCCGGTTCGCGGCGTGGCCCAGGTGGAGGTCGCTGATGGCGAGGAGCTTCAAGGGACAGTCGCCGAGTATAGCGAGCGATTGACCCGCGTCCGGAAGACGGCATAGCCTGCTGGAGGATGCCGACCCTGACCCCGGATCTCTCCCCCGTCGCCACCGAGCGACCTCGGGGGGAGCGTTCCCTCGGACGCTACGCGACGGGCCGCCCCGGCCCCACCGTGGTGGTCACCGCGGGACTCCACGGGAACGAGCCCGCTGGGACGGTCGCGTTCGGGCGCGTGCTCGACCGGCTGGAGAGCGGGGGCCTGCCGCTCCGGGGATGCCTGCTCGGGCTGGCCGGCAACACCCGGGCCCTGGCCAGGGGAGAGCGCTTCCTGAGCCGTGACCTGAACCGTCGCTGGTCTCCCGACGAGCTCGCGAGGACCCTCCCAACGGGCGCGGACGGGCTCTCCGACGAGGACCTGGAGCAGCGCGAGCTGCTCCAGGCGCTGGCTCCGATCCTGGCCCCGGCGACGGCGCCCGTGGTGTTCCTCGACCTGCACAGCACCTCGGGAGCCGGCGCGCCCTTCGTGGTCATGGCCGACGTGCTCCGGAACCGCCCGGTGGCCTTCGCGCTGCCGATACCTCTCGTCCTGGGCCTCGAGGAGTTCGTCGACGGCTCGATGCTCGGCTACCTGTGCGACCTCGGGCACGTCGGCGTGGCCGTGGAGGGCGGCCAGCACGGCGAGCCGTCCACCGTCGACCACCACGAGGCGGCGATCTGGCTCGCCCTCGCCGCCTCGGGCGCCCTCGCGCCCCGCGAGGTGCCGGAGGCGTCGCGATGGAAGGCGCTGCTCGAAGGGGCGACCCGCGGGCTGCCCCGGGTGGTGGAGATCCGACACCGTCACCGCGTCGACCCGGAGGACGACTACCGGATGCTGCCCGGCTTCAGGAACTTCTCCCCGGTTGCGGCGGGGCAGCACGTCGCCACGGACCGGACCGGGCCGGTGAAAGCCCCGGAGCGCGGAGTGCTGATGCTGCCGCGCTACCAGAGCCAGGGGGAGGACGGGTACTTCCTGGCCCGGCGGGTCTCCCGCTTCTGGCTCGGGGTCTCCCGGGTGCTCCGTGTCGCCCGGGTGGATCGCCTCGCGCCGCGTCTCCCCGGGGTCCAACGCCACCCCGCCCTGCCGGACCACCACGTGGTCGACCCGCGGGTGGCGCGCTTCTTCGTCACCGACCTGTTCCATCTCCTCGGCTACCGGCGGATCCGGATGGACGGCGGGCGACCCGTGTTCTCCAGGCGACGGCCCGACCACGGGGGCGTCGCGGGGCTCCCCCGGGAGCTCGCGCCGATCGCGCCGGGAGCGGCCTCGATCTGACACGAAGGTGTGCCGGCCGGGCCACGCTCCCGGCGCGAGGTCCGGGCGCGTTCCGTTGAGACAGAGCCACTTGCGGGTTGGCAGCCATCTCGCCATGGCAGGGCGCGGAGGTGAGAAGGATGACTGCTCTGCTGGCGCTGCTGTCCGTGGTCGCGAGCTTCACGCTCGCCGTCTCCGCCGCCCGGATCGTCCTGGGGCTGCTGCTGGCCCTGGCCTTCGGTCGCCGCTGAGCCGTCAGCGGGCCGGGAGCAGCAGCTCGTCCCCCTCCGGTGTGAGCAACGTGACGCCGAGATCGGCGTCGACGCGCACCACCGTGTAACCCTCGACGGCCTCCCCGGGAGCCACGAGGGCGACCCGGCCCGAGAGCGCGAGCGCGGCCCGCAGCGCGGCCCCCTGCTCGATGAACCCCACGAGCCGCGGACCGCTCTCGGCCGGAGCTGCTTCCTCCCCCGGCGCGAGTAGCTCCGGTCTCGAGGCCGGCCGAGCCGCGGGCGCGGGAGCGGCCCCGAAGAGGAAGAGGTTCCGCCCGGGCAGGGCGTCCTGCCCGCCGGGCCCCCGAGCCTGCGCTCGGGCTGCGGGGGGCGTCTCGGCCTCGGGCGGGGAGCCGGAGGGCGAACGACCGGCCCGGGGCGACAGCCAGAGGGCGCCGGCAGCCAGCGCGAGGGCTCCCCACGCGGCGGTCCTCAAGGACTCCCCCGCAGGATGAAGCCGGTCAGGTCGAGTGCCAGGGCGTCGTCCCCTGCGGGTCTGAGGGCGACGTCGTCCAGGACCAGGGAGCCGGTCGGATGGGCGAGGCGGTCCAGGAGGCGCAGCAGCTCGCCCTGGTTCCCCTGCGCCCGGAGCGACAGTGAAGCGGCCGCCGGTGTGGTGGCCGGCGCCACGCTGAGACGGACGCGGCTCAGGTCCAGCCCGGCGAGGGCGTCCACCACCGCACCCCGGAGCGCGGTGAGCACCTCGCCCTCCACAGCCACCGAGCCCTCCTCCAGCGCCAACGCCCGGGCGCCCCGGCGGCGCTCGGCCTCGGCCAGCCGCGATCGGATCTCGGACAGCTCCGCGGAGACGCGTCGCGTCTCGGACTCGGCGGCCGCACCGCGCGCCCGCGCCGGCGGCACGACGAGAGCCGCCGCCGCGATCGCGACCACGATGGCGGCCAGCCCCACCCTGCCCGGGCTCACGGCAGGTCCCGGTGCGGCTCGTAACGGGCGGAGAGCCGGGCCGAGAGCTCCCCTTCCCTCGACTCGGGACCGGGCGAGAGGCCCACGAACCGGTCGGAGGCGTCGAGCCTCTCGATGAGGTCGTCGTACGCCCGAGATACGCGGGCCTCGACTCCGAGCTCGAGGGAGAGCGAGTCCCGGTAGCCGAGCCTCAGGGAGCTGAGACGCACGTCGGGGCCCATCGTGGCCTCCAGCTCTCTGAGCACCCGCGCCGGGGGAGCGTCGGCCGTCAGGATGATCTGGGCGGCCGCGACGTCATGGGAGCCCGGACGCACCTGCAGCTCGTTCAGCCGTTCCCGGGCCTCCCGGAGCGCCGCCCTGGCCTCCGCCGCGGCCGCCTCAGCGCTGTGGGCCCAGCGCCGGGCTGCCAGGCTCGCGTTCATCGCGGCCAGCGACGCCACGATCCCCGCGACGAGCAGCACCCGGTCGCCCGCTCCCGCCCGGGAGCGGCGGGGCCGCGTCGAGAAGTCCGGGGCCTCCGTCAGGCCACACCTCCCAGCCAGGCGACGTCGTCCATACCGGGGGCACGATCCAGGTCCGGCCAGCCCGTACGAGCGCGGTAGCCCGCCGCCCCGAGCGCCGCCGCGGCCTGCTCCGAGCCGGGTCCCACCACCCGGATCACCGGGGAGGCGCTGCTCCCCGCCAGGCGCGCTTCCCGATCCAGCTCACGGACGAGACGCGGCCACGTCCCGGGGCCGGTCCCGAGGCGCCGGCTGCGGTAGGCCTCCAGAGTCCCTCCTTCGCGCACCGCGAGCCCGAACGCCACGTCTCCCAGCGCGACGTCGAGCCCGCGCTCGTTCGCGGGACGCCCCCGCAGCAGCCCGGAGACGGCCGTCAGGGGCGCGAGCTCGACCCGCTCGGGCTCGAACCCGGCCTCCGCCGCGACGGACTCGTACTCGGCGACGACCTTCCGGCGGGCCGCCCCGGCGAGCAGGCGCCCGCCACCCACCGGGAGGCCGTCGACCACCGCCTCCTCCACGGGGTAGGGAAGGCCCGGGCCCAGGCGAAAGCGGGCCAGCTCCCGAGGCTCGAGCGAGCTCTCGCCCGCGACCAGAGCGACCCGGCCCACGCCGTCGGGGAGGATGAGGCGGGCGCGCCGTCCCCTCCCGAGGTCACGCTGGATCCGGCCGAGCGCCGCGAGGACCTCTCCCCGCCGCGCCAGGTTCGGCTCGAAGGGCCCCGGTACCAGAGCCCCGGGGGCGAGCGCGGCGCGGGCAAAGCTCACGACCCGGAGTCGCCCGAGGCGGCTGGCCAGCTGCGCCACGCGGACGGCCTCGGCGTCGAACGCCACCACCAGCCTGGGCCCACCGAGCATCGCCCGCCATCTTAACCGGGCTGTCCGACCGCCCGCCGTCCCGGAGGCCCGGGTGCTATAGAATTGAGGGCCGGTCGCTCGACATCCCGAACAGCCGAGGTGGCGATGAAGGTCTTCGACACGCCTGAGATCCGGAACGTGGCCTTCGTGGGGCACGGTGGTTGCGGCAAGACGTCGCTCTCGTCCGCACTGCTGTTCGACATGGGAGCCCAGAACCGAATCGGCCGCGTCGAGGACGGCACCGCCCCCACCGACTTCGATCCCGACGAGCAGGAGAGGAAGATCAGCCTGCAGACGTCCCTCGCCCACGGGGAGTGGAAGAAGCACAAGATCAACCTGATCGACGCGCCCGGCTACGCGAACTTCGTCTCCGAGGCGCAGTCGGCTCTCCGGGTCGCGGACGCGGCGATCGTGGTCGTGGACTCGGTGGCGGGAGTCGAGGTCCAGACGGAGAAGATGTGGGAGGTCGCGGCCGGCTACGAGCTGCCGCGGATCCTCGTCGTCAACCGGATGGACCGGGAGCGGGCCTCGTTCAGCCGCACCCTCGAGTCTCTCCAGGCCAACTTCGGCCGCGAGGTGATCCCCACCGCGATCCCTCTCGGCGAGGAAGCGGGCTTCAAGGGAGTCGTGGACCTGCTCGCTCAGAAGGCCCACGTCTACTCCGACGACACCGGCAACTACGAGACGGTGGACGTCCCGGAGAGCGTCGCCGAGGTGGCCGCGGCAGCCCGGGACCAGCTCGTGGAGATGGTGGCCGAGAGCGACGAGTCCCTGATGGAGAGGTTCTTCGAGGAGGGGACGCTGCCCGCGGAGGAGCTCACCGCCGGCCTCCGCCAGGCCGTGCGACAGGGCCGGATCTTCCCGGCCCTCCCGACCTCGAGCCTCGGCAACGTCGGGCTCCACCTGCTCCTCGACGCCATCGTCGACCTCCTGCCTTCGCCGGCGGATCGGGGCCCGACCCCGGGCGGCAGCCCCACCGGCGACGGGGAGGCCAGCCGGCAGCCGGCAGCAGCGGAGCCGCTCTCGGCCTTCGTCTTCAAGACGATCGCCGACCCCCACGCCGGTCGGATCAGCCTGTTCCGGGTCTACTCCGGGACCTTCAAGTCGGACACGACCGTCCACAATGCCGGGCGCGACTCTCCCGAGCGGATCGGGCACCTCCTCGTCCTCCAGGGGAAGAGCCAGACGCAGGTCGAGGAGATCCGCGCCGGGGACCTGGGTGCCGTGGCCAAGCTGAAGGACACGCACACGGGTGACACGCTGTGCGACAAGGCCGAGCCGATCCTGTACCGGCCCGTGGCCTTTCCCGAGCCCCCGACGACCTTCGCGATCGAGCCCAAGTCCCGTGGAGACGAGGACAAGATCTCCACGGCGCTCCAGCGCATCATGGAAGAGGATCCCGTGCTCCGGGTCTCCCGGGACGAGCAGACGAAGGAGATGCTCCTCTCGGGCATGGGCCAGCTCCACATCGAGGTGGTCGTGGGCCGGCTCAAGAAGCGTTTCAAGGTCGAGGTCAACCTGAAGAAGCCCAAGATCCCCTACCGGGAGACCATCAAGGGCTCGGCCGAGGGTCACGGCCGGCACAAGAAGCAGACCGGGGGACACGGCCAGTTCGGGGACTGCAGGCTCCGCATGGCGCCCCTCCCCCGCGGCGGGGGCTTCGAGTTCGTGGACGACATCTTCGGAGGGTCGATACCCAAGAACTTCATTCCCGCCGTGGAGAAAGGCATCGTCGAGGCGGCGGCGCGGGGCGTCATCGCAGGCTACCCGGTGGTGGACTTCAAGGTCGAGCTGTACGACGGCCAGTACCACGACGTCGACTCCTCCGAGATGTCCTTCAAGATCGCCGGGTCCCTCGGGTTCAAGGACGCCGTGGCGAAGTGCAAGCCCACTCTCCTCGAGCCGGTGATGAGGGTGGAGATCTACGTGCCCGAGGAGTTCGCGGGGGCCGTCATGGGCGACCTCTCCAGCCGCCGCGGACGACCCCAGGGGATGGAGCCGAAGGGCAGCCAGCAGCTGGTGCGCGCGGAGGTTCCCCTGGTGGAGATGCTGACCTACGACGCCGACCTCACCTCGATGACCGGGGGGCGCGGCTCGTACCACATGGAGATGTCACACTACGACGAGGTCCCGTCCCACCTGCAGGACAAGGTGGTCGCCGCGTCCAGGGCCGAGCGGGGGGAGTCCGACGATGCGGCTTGAAGGGATCGCGCCACACGCGCTCCGGGGAGCGCGACGGCGGGGGGACCCGCCGGGAGACAGGTGAAGAATGCGGCCTAGCCATCGATCGATCGCGAGATCCGTACTGTGCGTGGCGCTGCTGGCGTCCTCCGCGGCCGCCCAGGAACCGCTGCTGGTCGGCGACGACGGGGTGCCCGCTCCCAAGCGCACCCGCTTCGTGAGCCCCGAGTTCCCCCCGGAAGCCGCCGCAATGGGTCTGCGCGGAATCGTGATCCTGGAGCTCGTGATCGGCCCCGACGGGCGGGTCTCGGACGTGGTGGTGATTCGGAGCGTCCCCCCCTTCGACGAGCACGCGACCGAGGCCGCCCGACAGTGGGAGTACGAGCCCACGGTCGTGGACGGCAGGCCGGTGAGCGTGCGCCTCACGGTTCCGATCAGCTTCCGCTGGCCGCTGCCCGAGGTGACGCGCCAGGTGGGGATTCCGGAGCTGCGCTCGGGCATCAGCCCTCGCGTGCCGGAGGGAGCGGACGGTGCCCGGGAGGTCACGGCCTACGTGACCCTGGGATCGGGCGGTGAGGTGGTACAGGCCGAGACCCTGGAGGGTGAGCCTCCCTGGTCGGAGTCCCTGATCCAGGCACTGCTGACCTGGCGCTTCGACCAGCGGGCGCTCCCGGAGCAGGGAAGCCTGTCGTTCCGGGTCGTGGCGCGCTTCCCCGAGGGCGAGGACGATCCCATCGATCTGCGGCTCGTCGGCCCCCAGACCAGCGAGACTCTCGTGGCCGACGCGGGCTCGGAGCCGGTCGCGCCGTCGGCGCCCGACGCTCCCTCGCCACCGGCACCGGCGCCCGACCCGGAGCCCGAGCCCGCGGTGCGGCCCCCGGAGCCCGCGGCGGGGCCGGAGGAGGCGCCCCAGACCGAGCCCGCCATCGAGGACGAGGAGGTCGCCGGACCCGACGTCGGGCCCGCTCCCGACCCGAAGGCCGAGCCCGATGCCGGGGTCGAGCCCGAGGAGGATGCAGTCGACGAGGAGCCCCCCGTCGCTCCGGACCCGGAGGCCGCCGCCCTGCCCTCAGCGGAGGAGGGCGAGCCGGCCGGCGAGCCCGAGACGATCACGGACCCGGCCTCGGAGGTTCTCCCCGCAGTGGGAGCGCTGCTCCCTCCCGAGCCTGCCCCGGCGCCCCCGTCCGAGCCCGGCATCTCCGCCGTGCAGGGTGTCTTCCTCGAGGCAGGCGTCCCCGACCTCAGCCGCGGCCGCCGACCCATCGTCCCACCCTTCGCGCGGATGACGGGCGAGAACGGGGAGGCGACGGTCCGCTTCGCGGTCGATGCGTCGGGAGAGACCTTCGTGAACAGCATCGACGGCCCGGAGACGTTCCGGATGGCGGCCCGAGCCACGGTGAACTCGTGGTTCTTTCCACGCCAGAGCCCGGAGCGGCTCTACCTCGTCGCCACGTTGACCTACGAAGGAGACGGCGCACGCGCCGTGGTGCGCCTCGAGAAGGCGCCCTGAAGCCGCCCTCTACTCCGAGGCGGCTTCCTCGTCGGTCTTCGTCTTCTTCCGGGCGCGCGGCTTCCTCTTCCCGGCGTCGTCCTTGGGCTTCGCCTTCGCCTCGGGCTTTGCCTTCTCGTCCTTGCCCTTGGCCTTGGCCTCGTCCTCCGACTTGAGCTTGAGGTTCGAGCCGATCAGCTCGACGATGGCCATCTCCGCCCCGTCGCTGCGGCGCGGCCCCAGCTTCAGGATCCGCGTGTAGCCCCCCGGTCGGCTCGCGAAGCGAGCCCCGAGGTCGTCGAACAGCTTCTTCAACACGACCTTGTCCTGGATGTCCCGGAGCACGAGCCGGCGCGCGTGGAGCCGGTCGTCCTCGCGCTTCGAGAGCGTGATCAGACGCTCCGCGAAGGGCCGCAGCTCCCGCGCCTTCGCCAACGTCGTCCGGATGCGCTCCTTGTCGAAGAGCGCCGTCGCGAGATTGCGGAGCAACGCGATCCGGTGTGCGCTCACCCTGCCGAGCTTTCGATGGGCGACGCGGTGTCTCATCTGACCTTCCTCATCACGACGGCCCGCCGGTGGCGGGACGGAAGACGGTTGGGTTTCGGGCGTCCGCCGTGCGCCGGGGGCCACGCCCCCGGCGCCGGCGCTCGATGCCGCGCCCTAGGGGGCCGCCGGCGGGTAGTTGTCCAGCTTCATCCCGAGAGAGAGCCCCATCCCGGCGAGGATCTCCTTGATCTCGTTGAGCGACTTGCGCCCGAAGTTCTTCGTCTTGAGCATCTCGGCCTCGCTCTTCTGCACGAGCTCGCCGATCGACTTGATGTTCGCGTTCTTCAGGCAGTTGTAGGACCGCACCGAGAGCTCCATCTCGTCCACGCTCTTCCCGAGCTTCTCCATCCACGCTTCGCGCTCCTGGTCGGAGATGGCCGTCGGCTCGGCGGCCGTCTCCTCGTCCTCCAGGTTCACGAAGATCGAGAGGTGGTCCCGCATCAGCTTGGCGGCCAGCCCGGCACCGTCCCGGGGCGACACGGCTCCGTTCGACCAGAGCTCCAGGGTGAGCTTCTCGTAGTCCGTCGCCTGGCCCACGCGGGCCGCCTCGACGAAGTAGTTCACCTTCTTGATCGGTGAGTGGACGGAGTCGACCGGGATCCAGCCGATCGAGAGGTCCTCGTCGAAGTTCTTGTCCGCCGAGACGTACCCTCGACCCTGCTTCACCCGCATCTCGAGGGAGAGCGTCGATCCGTGCGACAGCGTCGCGACGTACGCGTCCGGGTCGAGGATATCCACGTCCGGATCGGGCGTGATGTGCGACGCCTTGACCTCCCCCGCCTCGGACGTCTTCAGGTAGAGCGTCTTGTGGTGGTCCACGTGGATCTTGAGCGGGATGCGCTTCAAGTTCAGTATCAGGTCGGTGGTGTCTTCCATCGCCCCCGGAATCGGGGAGAACTCGTGCAACACCCCTTCGACCCGGACCGCCGTGATCGCCGCTCCCTCGATGCTCGAGAGGAGCACGCGACGTAGCGCATTGCCCACGGTCGTACCGAACCCGCGCTCGAAGGGCTGCGCGTAGAAGCGACCGTACTGATCGGTCAGGCTGTCCCGGTCGACCTCGAGGCGCTTCGGCCTCTGAAACCCTTTCCAAAGCATCTTCTGCCAATCCTCCCGGCGGCCGGAGCCCGGCCGCGGTTCCTACTTCGAGTACAACTCGACGATCAGCTGTTCCTGGATGGGGAAGTTCACGTCGTCCCGAGCCGGAAGGCTCAGCACCTTTCCCTTCATGCTCGTCTCGTCCAGCTCCAGCCAGCGGGGCACTCCGCGCCCCTTGACCGCCTGAACCGATTCCACGACGAAGCCGTTCTTCGCAGCCTTGTCGGTCAGCGAGATCTCGTCCTCTACCCGCACCTCGTAGGAGGGGACGTCGACCTTGCGGCCGCCCACCCGGACGTGCCCGTGGGCCACGAGCTGCCGGGCCTGAGCCCGGGAGGAGGCGAACCCCAGCCGGTACACGGTGTTGTCCAGACGGCGTTCCAGCATGATCAGCAGCGTCTCGCCGACGACGCCCTTCTGTTGAGACGCCCGGTCGAAGGTGCGCCGGAACTGCCGCTCCAGGACGCCGTAGATGCGCTTCACCTTCTGCTTCTCGCGCAGCTGGAGGCCGTAGCCCTGGAGCTTGTTCTTCAGACGGCCGCCCTTCCCGTGCTGGCCAGGGGCGTAGTTCCGCCTCTCGATTGCAGCCTTGCCCGAGAGGTCCCTCGCGCCCTTCAGGAAGAGGTTCATCCCCTCCCGACGGCTCAGTCTCCCGGTCGGCCCAGTGTATCTCGCCAATTCTTCGCTCCCGTCAGACGCGCCGGCGCTTCGGCGGCCGGCATCCGTTGTGGGGGATCGGTGTCACGTCCCGCACCGATCGGATCTCCACACCCGCCGCCTGGAAAGCCCGGATCGCCGACTCGCGGCCGCTTCCCGGTCCCTTGACGCGGATGTCCACGGTCCGAAGGCCGTGGTCCTTCGCCTGGGTGGCACACGTCGTCGCGGCCTGTTGGGCTGCGAAGGGCGTCCCCTTCCGGGAGCCCTTGAACCCGATGGCCCCGGCACTCGACCACGTCACCACGTTCCCCTCGGGGTCCGTGACGGTGACGATGGTGTTGTTGAAGGTCGCCTGGATGTGTGCGATGCCGTGTGCGACGTGACGCCGCTCCTTCTTGCCCTTCTTCTGACCGACGATCCTCGCCATCTCGCTCCCCTAGCGCTTGACGCGCACACCCGCTCGGCGCGGGCCTTTGCGGGTCCGCGCGTTGGTGTGGGTGCGCTGACCGCGGGCCGGGAGGCTGCGCCGGTGACGCATGCCCCGATACGAGCCGACCTCCATCAGCCGCTTGATGTTGACCGAGACCTCCTTGCGGAGATCACCCTCGACGGAACCCTGTGCGTCGATCACCTTCGCGATCCGGCTGACCTCCTCGTCCGAGAGGTCCTTCACCCGGACGTCCCGGTCGAGCCCCACCTCGGCGAGGACCTTCGCGCTCCGCGACGGCCCGATCCCGTAGATGTACGTGAGAGCGACCTCTATCCGCTTCTGAAGCGGCAGGTCGACGCCCGCGATACGTGCCATGCTCCTTTACCCCTGCCTCTGCTTGTGCTTCGGATTGCCGCAGATCACCCGCACCACGCCGGCGCGGCGGATCACTCGGCACTTGACGCACATCTTCTTGACCGACGATCGAACCTTCACCGTCTCTCTCCCTCGCTCGTCACGCCCTGCGCCGGACGATGCGCCCCCGGCTCGTGTCGTAGGGCATCAGCTCCACCTCTACCTCGTCCCCGGGCAGCACCCGCAGCAGGCTCGCCGCACCGGAGACGTGGACCGTCGCGCGATCCCGGCCCTCGTTCTCGAGGGCGACGGTGTACATCGCGTTCGGTAGTGCTTCGATCACTCTCGCTCCCATCACGATCGGCCTCGAGGCGTCATCCTCCGGCATGGCTCTCGGTCAGCGCCCTGTCCACGATGCCCCGCAGCTCGTCGAAGACCGTCTGCATGGGACGGTTCCCGTCGACGTGGTGCACCTCGCCCGTCTGCTCGTAGTAGCCGACCAAGGGGCGCGTGCGCTCGTCGTACTCGCTCAGCCGGCGGGCCACCACCGCCTCCTTGTCGTCCTCCCGCTGGATCAGGCGGGTGCCGCACCGATCGCAGACGCCCTGCTCCCGGGGCATCCGGCTCACCACGTGGAAGGTCGCCTGACACTTCGGGCACCAGCGCCGACCCGACAGCCGCTGTAGGAGCTGCTCCCTCGGCACCTCGATCCTGACGACGACGGCTCGGGACCCGGCCGAGAACGCCATCCCCTCGAGCCCCTTGGCCTGTGGCAGGGTGCGGGGAAACCCGTCGAGGATGCACCCCCGGGCGCAGTCCGGCTGCCCGATGCGCTCCTCGATCAGCTTGATCAACAGCCGGTCCGGAACCAGGTCGCCCCGCTCCATCAGCGGAGCGGCCTCGCGTCCGAGCTCGGAGCCTTCGGCGATCGCGTCTCTCAACATGTCTCCCGTCGAGATCTTCGGCACCCCGAAGTGCTTCGCGAGCCGGGCTGCCTGGGTGCCCTTCCCGGCCCCCGGGTAGCCCAGGAAGATGACCCGCACGGGGGCGACGTTGGTCTCATCACCGCCTGCCACGGATCCTCCGGCCGCCTTTGCCGCTGAAGCCGTCGTAGTGCCGCATCACGAGCTGGGCCTCCACCTGGGAGGCCGTGTCCATGGCCACGCCGACGATGATCAGGAGGGAGGTCCCGCCGAAGTAAAAGTTCAACCCCAGACCCTGGGTTATCCAGCCCAGGTTGTTCTCCGAGAGCCACAGGTCGAGAGGCGCCCCGATCACGGGGATCGGGGCGACCTTGAAGCCGGCGATGAGGAACTCCGGCAGCAGGGCGATCACTGCGAGGTACAGCGCCCCACCGAAGGTGATCCGCCCCAGGACATGGTCGAGGTACTCGGCGGTCCGCTTTCCGGGGCGGATCCCCGGAATGAAGCCGCCGTACTTCCGCATGTTCTCGGCGACGTCGTCCGGGTTGAAGACGATCGCGGTGTAGAAGTAGCAGAAGAAGATGATGAAGGTCACGTAGAGGAGGTTGTAGAGGGGCATGCCCCACTGCAGCTGCTCCTGCACGTTCTGGACCCACTCGCTCTCGTACCGGAAGAAGGAGAGCACCGTCTGAGGGAAAGCGATGATCGACGACGCGAAGATCACCGGGATCACGCCGCTGGTGTTCACCCGCAGCGGGAGGTGGGTCGCCTGTCCGCCGTACATGCGCCTCCCCACGACCCGCTTGGCGTACTGGACGGTGATACGCCGCTGACCGCGCTCCACGAAGACGATCACCGCGATCACGACGACCATCATCGCCACCAGCAGCAGCGTGCCGATCAGGCCCAGCTCGCCGCGGCGCACCTTCCCCACCGTGTCGAAGAGCCCTCCGGGGAACCCGACCACGATTCCCGCGAAGATCAGCAGGCTCATCCCGTTGCCGACCCCCCGCTCGGTGATCTGCTCGCCGAGCCACATGATGAAGGCGGTCCCCGTGGTCAGGGTGAGCACGGTCATCGCCTTGAAGGGGAGTCCCGGGTTCTGGACGATCTGGAACGTGCCGGCGACGGTCAGGCTCTCCAGATAGCCTGCGATGGCGAGGGACTGGATCACGGAGAGGAGGATCGTTCCGTAGCGGGTGTACTGCGTGATCTTCCGCCGGCCCAGCTCGCCCTCCTTGGAGAGCTTCTCGAGATAGGGCCAGACCACGGTGAGGAGCTGGAGGATGATCGAGGCCGAGATGTACGGCATGATCCCGAGGGCGAAGATCGTGACCTTCGCCAGGTTCCCCCCGGAGAACATGTCCACGAGCCCGAACCAGTTCCCCTTGTTCTCCTCGAAGAACTGGACCAGTGCCTCGGCGTTGATCCCCGGGGTCGGAACGTGGTTCCCGAGGCGATAGATCGCCAGCATCCCCAGGGTGAACAGCACCCGCTTCCGGAGATCGGGAACGTCCCAGATGTTGCGTAGCGATTGCAGCATCGACCTGAGCTAAGCCTCGCTCTCGTTCTCCGCCTCGGCGGCCGGAGCGGACACCACCTCCGCCTTGCCGCCCAGGGCGACGATCTTCTCCTGGGCCTTCCGGGAGAAACCGTGGGCCCGGACGGTCAGCTTCTTGGTCAGCTCCCCGTCCCCGAGGATCTTGACCCCGACCCGCCGGCGCCGCACGATGCCCCGCTCCCGGAGCAGCTCCGGGGTCACCACGTCGCCGACGTCGAACACCTCGAGCCTGTCGAGGTTGACCACCTCGAAGTGCTTTCGGAAGATGGCGTTGCGGAAGCCGCGCTTGGGCAGCCGCCGGTGGAGGGGCATCTGCCCCCCTTCGAAGCCCAACTTGCGGCTGTAGCCGCTGCGGCTCTTCTGGCCCTTCTCGCCGCGCCCCGCCGTCTTGCCGAGTCCGCTCCCCGGACCGCGGCCGACGCGCTTGGCCGTGCGCACGCTCCCGCGAGCGGGCTTGAGCTTGTGAAGTCCCACGCCTGTCTCCTAGTCGACGATCGAAACCAGGTGCGTCACCTTCCGCACCATCCCACGGACCTCGGGCGTGTCCGGCCGCTCCACGATCTGGTTGAGCCGTCGCAGACCCAGCCCCCGCACCGTGTCCCGGTGCTCCGGACGATTCCCTATGACGCTCCGCACGAGCTTGATGCGGAGTGTGCCGCCTGCCTTCTTCTTCTTGTCAGCCATTCCCTATCCCGCTCGGGCCCCGGTCAGGCTCCCGCCTCCGGCGCCGCAGCGGCGACCGCCGGAGCCGCCGAGGCGTCCGGTCCGGGCTCCTCCTGCCCCAACAGCTCGGCCACGGTCTTGCCGCGTAGGCGCGCAACCTGGGCGGGCTCCTTCAGGGCGAGCAGCGCATCGAGGGTCGCCTTGACCACGTTGTGGGGAGTCGTGCTGCCGAGGCTCTTGGTCAGGAGGTTCTGGTAGCCGGCGGCCGTGATCACGGCCCGGACGGCCCCGCCGGCGATGACGCCGGTACCCTCGCTGGCCGGCTTCAGCATCACGACCCCGGATCCGAACCGGCCCACCACCGCGTGAGGGATCGTGGCCCCCTTTTCCGTGATGGGCACCCGGTACAACCCCTTCTTCGCGATCTCGACGCCCTTGCGGATGGCAGACGCGACCTCCCGCGCCTTCCCCATGCCGTAGCCCACCACTCCCGCGCCGTCGCCGAGCACGACGAGAGCCGTGAAGGACAGGTTCTTGCCCCCCTTCACGACCTTGGTCACCCGGTTGATGGCGACGACCTGGTCCTTGAGCTCGAACCCCGCGGGGTCGATCTTGTCGCTCGGATACCGCTTCATTCGCCCTTACCCTTCAGAACTCGAGCCCGCCCTCGCGAGCCGCGTCGGCGAGCGCCTTCACTCGCCCGTGATAGCGGAAGCCCCCGCGGTCGAAGACGACCGCGGCGATGCCCCGTTCCTTCGCCCGCGTCGCGATCAGCGAGCCGACAGCCGTCGCCGCCTTGATGGTCCCGCCCCGCCCGCTCTCGTCTCTGACGTCCTTGTCCAGGCTCGAGGCGGCACACACCGTGTTCCCGGCGTCGTCGTCGATCAGCTGGACGTAGATGTGCTTCTCGCTACGGAACACGGCCAGGCGAGGCCGCGCCGGCGAGCCCGCGATCTTCTTCCGGATCCGCCGCCTGATCTGCTGTCGAACCTGCTGCCGCGACTTGCTCATCTCACCTCGACGGGCGTTCCCCGGCGGCCGGCCGCCGGGCGTCCCCGCTCCTCGGACCTACTTCGCGCCGGTGGCTCCCGCCTTGCCGGCCTTCTTCTTCAGCACCTCTCCCGTGTAGCGGATCCCCTTCTGCTTGTAGGGTTCCGGCTTCCGGAAGCCACGGATCTCCGCGGCCACCTGACCGACCTGCTGGCGATCGATCCCCGAGACGACGAGGTGCGTGTTCTTGTCCACCTTGACCTCGATCCCCTTCGGGACCGGGTACTCCACGGGGTGCGAGAATCCCAGGTTGAGCACCAGCTTCTTCCCCTCGATCGCAGCCCTGTAGCCGACGCCCACGATGTCCAGCTCCTTGGAGAAGCCCTTCGAGACCCCGGTCACGGCGTTCTGCGCCAGGGCCCGGGCCAGACCGTGAAAGGCCCGCTGCTGCCGGCCGTCGCTCGAGCGCTGGCATGCGAGCTGGGTCCCCGACAGCGAGAAGCTGATCCCGGGTGGCACCGGCGTCTTCAGCCGACCCTTGGGTCCCTCGACCTCGAGTGCCTGATCGCCGATCTGCACCTTGACTCCCGCCGGAACCTGTATGGGCTTCCTGCCTACCCGCGACATCGCCTCCCCCCTACCAGACGTTGACGAGGATCTCGCCGCCGACGCCTTCCCGCGCCGCGCTACGCCCCGTCATGAGGCCCCGCGAGGTCGAGAGGATGTTGATGCCCATCCCCCCGTACACGCGCGGGATCTCGTTCTTGCCGCAATAGATCCGGCACCCGGGCCGGCTCACCCTCTGCAGGTCGGTGATCACGCGGGCCATGCCGGGCCCGTACTTGAGATAGACGCGGAGCACCCCCTGGCGGGGGTCCTCGTACACCTTGAAGTTGGAGATGTAGCCCTCGTTCTTGAGAATCCGGGCGATCTCCCGCTTCATTTTCGAGTGCGGGACGTCCACTCTCGACAGTTTGGCCCGGACGCCATTGCGAATCCGGGTGATCATGTCCGCGATCGGATCGGTCACGTTCATCGGGTCAACTTCCCTACTGGTTCCTGAACGGCATGCCCAGATACCTCAGCAACAGCTTGGACTCCTCGTCCGACCTCGCCGTCGTGACGAAGGTGACGTTCATGCCCCGGAGCTTCTCGACCTTGGAGTAGTCGATCTCGTGAAAGACGATCTGGTCTTTGAGCCCGAGCGTGTAGTTGCCGCGGCCGTCGAAGGCGTTGAGGGGTACGCCCCGGAAGTCGCGAACCCGGGGCAGGGCGACGTTGAAGAGCCGGTCGACGAACTCGTACATCCGCCGGCCCCGCAGTGTGACCGTGGCGCCAATCGGCATCCCCTCGCGGAGCTTGAATGCCGCAATGGACTTCCGCGCCCGCCGCGTGGCCGGCCTCTGGCCGGTGATCCGCCCCAGCTCGTCGACTGCGGTGTCGAGCAGCTTGATGTTCTGGGTCGCGTCTCCGACTCCCATGTTTACCGACACCTTCCTCAGGCGAGGTACGGCCATCACGTTCCCGTACTCCCGCTCCTTCAGCAGGCGTGGCCGGATCTCCTTCTCGTAGAGCTCCTTGAGCCGAGCTTCCATCTCCTCGAACCCCTCGCTTTCCTCAGCTCGCCGCTCGCGGGCGATCACTTGTCAAGCTGACCTCCGCGACGGCTGACCCGGGTCTTCCGCCCATCCGCCAGGGTCTGGGCCCCGATCCGGGTGCGCTTGTCGTCTTCAGGGGAGACGATCATCACGTTGGACACGTGAATCGACGCCTCCCGCTCGGCGATCCCGCCCTTGATGTTCCGCTGCGGGTTCGGGCGAGTGTGCCGCTTGATCATCTGCACGCCCTGAACCAGAACGCGGTTCTTCTCCCGCAGCACGGCCAGGACCTTGCCGCGCTTCCCCTTGTCTTTCCCCGCGATCACCTCGACCAGGTCGTTCTTCTTCAGCCGGATCCGATGGCGGGTCTTCGCGCGCTGGGAGAGCCGACGAGCCGCCATCAGAGAACCTCCGGTGCGAGGGATACGATCTTCATGAACTTCTTCTCGCGCAGCTCGCGAGCGACGGGACCGAACACCCGGGTCCCCACCGGCTCCCGGGCGTCGTTGATGAGCACCGCGGCGTTCCGGTCGAAGCGGATGTAGGAGCCGTCCCGCCGGCGCTGCTCCTTGCGGCAGCGCACGATGACGGCCTTCACCACCTTGCCCTTGCGGGCGTGCTCCGGTGCGTCGGGAGCGGACTCCTTCACGTTGGCCGTGATGATGTCCCCGAGACGGGCGTAGCGCCCCGTGCCTCCCCCGAGAGGGAGGATGCACGAGATCTTGCGAGCGCCCGAGTTGTCGGCCACGTCGAGGACCGTCTGCATCTGGATCATCGCGCCAGCTCCCGCCTATACGTCCGCCGCCGGGGCGGCCGCCCGGGCGCGCCCGGTCGTGGTCAGGATCTCCTCCACCCGCCAGCGCTTCCGCTTCGAGAGCGGCCGCGTTTCCACGATCCGGACCGTGTCGCCGGCCTCGGCCCCCTTCTCGTCGTGGACGAGAAAGCGGCTGGTCCGACGGATCGTCTTCCGGTAGACCGGGTGCTGCACCATCCGCTCCACGGCGACGACGACCGTCTTCTCGCCCTTGGCGCTGACGACCGTTCCGACGCGCCGTGCGCGCCGGCCGCGTCCTGCGTCCTTCTGCTCGCTGTCACTCACCGCAGTCCTCACTCGGCGGCACTTGCCGCGCGGGCCTTCTCCACCAGAATCGTCTTCACCCGCGCGATGTCCCGCCGGGCGTCGCGAAGCTTGTCGGTGTTGTCGAGCTGCCCGATGGCCTTCTGGAACCGGAGCTTGAAGAGCTGCTCTCGAAGCTCGCTCTCCTTCGCTTTCAGGTCCTCGGCGCTCAGCTCGCGGATCTCGTCGGCCTTCATGAGTCCGCCCCCGTCTCGATCCGCCGCACGAACTTCGTCTTCAGGGGAAGCTTGTGGGCAGCCAGCCGCAGGGCCTCCCGGGCGACGCTCTCCGGGACTCCCTCCATCTCGTAGAGAACGCGCCCGGGCTTCACCACGCACACCCACTGCTCGGGGGCGCCCTTGCCCTTGCCCATGCGGGTCTCCTGGGGCTTCTTCGTGATCGGCTTGTCCGGGAACATGCGGATCCACACCCGCCCGCTCCGCTTCACGAACCGGGTGATCGCGATCCGTCCCGCTTCGATCTGTCGATCGGTGATCCAGCCCGGCTCCAGGGTCTTGAGGCCGAAGTCGCCGAAGGAGACGTGGCTGCCGGTCCAGGCCTTGCCTTTCATCCGGCCGCGCTGGACCTTCCGGAACTTGACCTTCTTGGGCATCAGCATCGTGCTACAGCCCCTTGCCCGGGCGCAGCACCTCGGCGTCGCCCTTGTAGATCCAGCACTTCACCCCGATCTGGCCGAAGTTCGTTCGAGCCTCCGCGAAGCCGTAGTCGATGTCGGCGCGCAGGGTGTGGAGCGGGAGCTGTCCGTGCAGGTACCACTCGGAGCGCGCGATCTCGGCGCCGTTCAGCCGACCCGCGACCCGCACCTTGATGCCCTTGGCGCCGAAGCGCAGCGCGGCGTCCACGGCCTTCCGCATCGCCCGGCGGAAGGCGATGCGCTTCTCGAGCTGCAGCGCTACCGACTCGGAGATGAGCTGCGCGTCGAGCTCCGGCTTGAGGATCTCCTGGATGTTGATGAAGACCTCCTTGCTCGTCCGCCGCTGGATCTCCTGCTTGAGCTTGTCGACCTCGGCCCCCTTGCGCCCGATGATGATCCCCGGACGGGAGGTGAAGATCGTGATGCGCAGCTTGTTCGCCGCGCGCTCGATGTCCACCCGGGAGACCCCGGCGTGGCTGAAGCGCTTCTTGAGATCGCGCTTCAGGGTCAGGTCCTCGTGCAGCAGAGGCGCGTACTCCTTGTCGGAGTACCATCGACTCCGCCAGGTCTTGTTGTACCCCAGCCGGAAACCCGTGGGGTGAACCTTCTGACCCATCCCTACTTCTCCCTTTCGGTGACGCACACGGTGAGGTGGGCGCTCCGCTTCAGGACCTGGTAGGCCCGCCCCATCGGGGCCGGGCGGACGCGCTTCGCGGTCGGTCCCTGGTCGGCGAAGCAGCGGCTCACGTACAGGTCCTCTTCGTCCAGCCGGCGCTTCTCGTCCCGGTCGGCCGATTGCACCGCGTTAGCGATGGCCGACCGGAGAGCCTTCTCCACGTCCCTGGCGATTCCCTTCTTCGAGAACTTGAGGATGGCCAGCGCCTCCGAGGCTCCCTTGCCCCGGATCTGGTCCAGGACGAGCTTCGCCTTCTGGGCCGAGGTCCGGATGTACTTCGCTCGTGCTCGCGCTTCCAGCACTGCCTCCCCCGTTACCGCCCGGCGACCTTGGCCGCCTTCTCCACCTTCGAGGAGTGGCCGCGGAACTGTCGCGTCGGCGAGAACTCACCGAGCTTGTGACCGACCATGTTCTCGGTGATGTAGACCGGAATGAACTTCTTCCCGTTGTAGACGGCCAGCGTGTGCCCGACCATCTCGGGAACGACGGTGGAGCGCCGCGACCAGGTCTTCACGACCTTCCGGTCGTTGGCCGCGTTCATCGCGTCGACCTTCTTCATCAGGTGCTCGTCCACCCAGGGGCCCTTCTTGATCGAACGTGCCATGGCCTGCTACCTGCGCCTCCTCACGATGAAGGATCGGGTCCGCTTGTTGCGTCGCGTCTTGTACCCCTTGGTCGGCTGGCCCCAGGGCGTGACAGGATGGCGTCCACCCGAGGTGCGCCCCTCGCCGCCGCCGTGAGGATGATCCACCGGGTTCATCACGACTCCCCGGTTGTGGGGTTTTCGTCCGAGCCACCGCGAGCGACCCGCCTTGCCGTAGGAGACGTTCTTGTGATCAGCGTTTCCCACCTGGCCGATGGTCGCGACGCAATCGACGTGGACCTTGCGGACCTCGCTCGACGGCAGCTTGATCTGGGCGTACTGCCCCTCCTTGGCCACGAGCTGGGCCGCCGCCCCGGCGCTGCGCACCATCTGGCCGCCCTTGCCCCGGCGCAGCTCGATGTTGTGGATCATCGTCCCGGACGGGATCGCGCGGAGCGGCAGCGCATTGCCGGGGAGGATGTCCGCCTTCTCGCTGGCGATGACGGTCTGGCCGACGCCAAGCCCCTCCGGGCAGAGGATGTACCTCTTCTCCCCGTCGGCGTAGCTGAGCAGGGCGATCCGGGCCGAGCGGTTCGGATCGTACTCGATGGCCGCGACCTTCGCCGGCACGTCCTGCTTGTCCCGCCTGAAGTCGACGACGCGGTAGCGACGCTTGTGGCCGCCTCCGCGGAACCAGGATGTGATGTGCCCGCGGCTGTTGCGTCCGCCCGTGCGCTTCTTCGGCTCGGTCAGGGCCTTCTCCGGCCTGGACCGCGTGATCGCGCTGTCGTCCAGCGTGGTCATGAAGCGCCGGCCGGGAGACGTCGGGTCGTACTTCTTGATGGGCATGGCTTGCTCTCAGCGCCTCACGCTTGCTCGAAGAACTCGATCATCTTCTGGTCCTTCTTGAGCACCACGTAGGCCTTCTTCCAGTCGGGGCGGCGGCCGGCGTAACGTCCCTGCCGCTTCATCTTGCCGTGGACGTTGGCGACACGGACGCTCTCCACCTTGACGTCGAAGAGAGCCTCCACGGCCTTCTTGATGTCCGGCTTGGTGGCGTCGCGCTGGACCTCGAAACAGATCGCCCGCTGCGTCTCCTTGAGCTTCGTGGACTTCTCGGTGATCAGGGGGCGGCGAATGACGTCGTAAAGGCTCCTCATCGCTGCAACCGCTCCTCCAGCTGCCCGATCGCCTGCTGCGAGACGAGCAGCGTCTGGCAGTCGAGGACGTCGTAGACGCTGACCGCGCTCGGGTCCAGGACCCTGACCCCGGGGATGTTGCGGCTCGCCAGGAGCAGCTCGAAGGAGGGCTCGGTCTCGACCACCAGGGTCTTCCCCTCCAGCTCCAGCTGTCGGAGCAGGTTGGCAAGCTGCTTCGTCAGTCCGGGCTTGCCCGGCTCGCTGCGCTCGATGGCGGGAACCTGATCCACCAGCTTCAGGGCTCCCTCGCCGGCCCGCTGGGACAGGGCCGAGCGCAGCGCTGCCGCCCGGGCCTTCTTCGGCATCGAGTACGAGTAGTCCCGGGGCTGGGGCCCGAACACCGTGCCTCCGTGCCTCCAGAGCGGCGTCCGCGTCTCCGCGACCCGCGCCCGACCGGTCCCCTTCTGGCGCCAGGGCTTGCGGCCCGTTCCCGACACCATGTCCCGGGTCTTCGTCTGGTGGGTGCCCCGACGCCCGACCGCCCGGTACTCCTTGACGGCCTCGTAGAGCAGGTGCTCATTGACCGCGATCCCGAACACCAGCGGCGCCAGGTCGCGCTCGCCCAGCTTCTTGTTCCGGGCGTCGTACACGGCGACGCTGCGCTGCTCGGGCGCCGGGCGCTCCTTTTGCACCTTCCTCACTGTGGCTCTTTCCTCAGCCATCGCCTCAGCCCTTCTTCCGGATGACGACGTAGCCGCCGCCGGCACCGGGGACGGCTCCCCGGACGAGCAACAGGCCGTTCTCGGCGTCCACGCGGACCACCTCCAGGTTGCGCACCGTCACCCGCTCGGAGCCCATGTGCCCCGCGGCGCGCATCCCCTTGAGGACCCGGGAGGGGTAGGCCGACTGGCCTATCGAGCCCGGGGCCCGGTGGAACATCGAGCCGTGGGTGGCTCTCCCGCCGCTGAAGTTGTGGCGTCGCATCACGCCCTGGAAACCCTTGCCCTTGCTGCGGCCCGTGACCACGAC
>Ga0299906_10000688_pt1 | contig 30225 bp, 28 predicted proteins | sample RVTome_14_FD_200259 | JGI IMG/M metagenome (GOLD analysis project Ga0299906, IMG submission 200259) | Soil microbial communities from uranium-contaminated site in the Upper Colorado River Basin, Wyoming, United States - RVT145D125 (version 2) ...
TATCTCCTGAGGCACATGGCCCCACCCCTCGTTCGAACAGCGAACAAGACTGACCGGCCCGGCCTGAAGCCTGGAGCTTGCGTGTGTTTCACGTGAAACAGCCTTGACCGGCGACGAGGATTGGAGGATTCTTAGGCGCCGACGGGGACTGAAGATCCATCTTATTGGTCATATGCCAGAACACAATCGCGCCTCGACGAGCGCGTCCGCCCGAATCGTGGCCGTCGCCAACCAGAAGGGCGGCGTGGGAAAGACCACGACGGCCATCAATCTGGCCACGTCCATCGCCCTGGCGGGCAGGCGGGTGCTGCTGGTCGACGTGGACCCGCAAGGCAACCTGACGAGCGGCGTCGGCGCGAAGACGCTGCGATCGGACACCGGCACGATCTACGAGGCGCTGCTCACCGGTGCGCCGCCGGTCCCGTTCGTCGTCCCGACCGCGGTGGCCAACCTCTCCATCGTGCCAGCCGACCGCAACCTGACGGGGGCCGAGATCGAGATGGTGGCGCTCGCCGATCGAGAGCATCGCCTCAAGCGCCTGATCGATCCGCTGCGCGCCAGCTTCGACCACGTCTTCATCGACTGCCCGCCGTCGCTCGGCCTGCTGACGCTCAACGCGCTGGTGGCGGCCGACGCGGTCCTGATCCCGCTGCACTGCGAGTACTTCGCGCTCGAGGGGCTGGCCGATCTGGTGGGCACGATGCGTCGCGTGCGCGCCGCGCTCAACCCTGCGCTCGAAGTCGAAGGCGTGCTCCTGACGATGTACGACGACCGCACGAATCTGGGGCGGCTCGTCGCGCGCGACGTGCGCGACTTCTTCAAGGACAAGGTGTTCAACACGATCATCCCGCGCAACGTGCGCCTGGGCGAGGCGCCGAGTCATGGCACGCCGGGGGTGATCTACGACGCGAAGTCGCGCGGCGCCGCGGCGTACGTGGCGCTGGCGAAAGAGATGCTCGCGCGGCACGCTGCGTGACGCGCGCGGATCCATTCGATGTTTCTCGTGACGCGCCCCATGGTGTGACGTCGTCGTGATCCCGCCCCTCGACGCGGTAAAAACGCGCTTCCGGCTGCCCATGACGGCGCACGTTTATCTTCCGTGCTGGTGGCGACGACGTCGCCAGTCGGTGTGCCTCCAGCGCGTTTTTGGGGCTACCGCGTGTCGCGTCGCCTCGAGGGCTCACGACAACGTCACACCATGGGGCGCTTGCGTCCCACCCAATCTCCAGGAGCTGCGATGGCAGAGAAGCGTTCCGCGCTCGGCAGAGGCCTCAGCGCGCTGATCCCCGACGCGCCCGTGGCACGAGCCGGTGGGCCGATCGAGGTGGACGTCGATCAGCTCGTGCCCAACACGCAGCAGCCTCGACACCGGATGGACGACACGGCGCTCGAGGAGCTGGCGCAGTCGATCAAGGCGCACGGCATCATTCAGCCGATCCTCGTGCGCCAGGACGGTCCGCCGTACCGGATCATCGCGGGCGAGCGACGGTGGCGCGCGGCCCAGCGCGCCGGGCTCCACCGCGTGCCGATCGTCGTGCGCGAGCTGCCGGGTGGAGACGGGCAGTCGCTCGAGCTCGCGCTCATCGAGAACCTCCAGCGGGAGAACCTCAATCCGATCGACCAGGCCCGGGCCTTCGAGCGACTCGCTGTGGAGTTCCAGCTCACGCCGGACCAGATCGCAGCCGCCGTGGGCAAGGACCGCAGCTCGGTGGCCAACGCCCGGCGGCTCCTGAAGCTGCCCGAGGAGGTGCAGGCCGACGTGTCGCTGGGCGCGCTGTCGGCCGGGCACGCGCGGGCGCTGCTCGCGCTGCCCGCTCCGGCCGCGCAACGGCACCTCGCGCGGGAGGTCATCGTCAGGGGGCTGTCGGTGCGCGAGGCGGAGGCGCTCGTCCGGCGGCTGTCGGGGCCGAAGGCGCCCGGGAAGTCCGGCGAGCCCGCCGAACCGGCCAAGGACGTGCACACCCGTGCCGCCGAGGATCGACTTCGTTTCGCCCTTGGCACGAAGGTCCGGATCGTCAGGCGCCGCCACGGCGGCCGGATCGAGGTGGATTTCACCTCCGAGGCGGAGCTGAATCGGCTCTACGAGCTGCTCACCAGCTCGCGATAGACCGTCGCAGGGCCTCGCCGGACGTGGTATAAATAGACGCTTGTGCCTCAGAGGTACAAGCTCGACATCCGGCAGACACCACGATAGACCACGATGAGCAAGCGGACTTCCGCAGCGCGGTACGCCAGGGCGCTGCTCGACGTCGCCGTCAGCGAGTCCACCGAGGATCGCGCCGGGCGGGACCTTGCGACGTTTGCCGACTTGGTGCGCGCCAACCCGGAGCTCCAGCGGACCCTGGCCAACCCGGTGGTCGCGGCGGCCGACAAGCGCGCCGTCGTGCAGCAGCTCGTCGATCGCCTGCAGCCGTCGGCGCCGGTCGGCAAGCTCCTGCTGCTGCTCGCCTCGCGCGGCCGGCTGCCGCTGCTGCCCGACGTCGTCGACGTCTATCGCGAGCGGCTGATGGAATACCAGGGCGTCATTCGTGCGGAGGTGACGACGGCCGAGCCGCTCTCGGCCGAGGGCGCCGCGGAGCTGCAGCGACGGCTGGCGGGCACGACAGGACGCACGGTCACGATGACGACGCAGGTGGACCCGGCGCTCATCGGGGGCATCGTGACCCGGATCGGCAGCACGGTGTACGACGGCAGCATCGCGACGCAGCTGGCGAAGGTGCGGCAGGCGCTCACGGAACGACTGTGACCGACGGCGGCCGGCGGTCGTGAGTGCCCGGGCCGCGCAAGGGTTGACATGGACATCAGAGCCGAAGAGATCTCCAAGATCATCCGCGACCAGATCGGCAGCCACGCCGTGCAGGTCGACGTCGCCGAGGTCGGGAGCGTCATCTCCCTCGGTGACGGCATCGCCCGCATCCACGGCGTGGAGCGCGCGATGGCCGGGGAGATGCTCGAGTTCCCGCACGGCGTGTTCGGCATCGCCCTCAACCTCGAGGAAGACAGCGTCGGCGCCGTGCTGCTGGGCGAGTACCGCGAGATCAAGGAAGGCGATCCGGTCAAGCGCACCGGCCGCATCATCTCCGTGCCCGTCGGCGAGCAGATGCTCGGCCGCGTGGTCAACGCGCTCGGCCAGCCCATCGACGGCAAGGGGCCGATCCAGGCCACCGGGACGCTGCCGATCGAGCGCCTCGCGCCCGGCGTCGTGGACCGGCAGCCGGTGAAGGAACCCTTGCAGACCGGGCTCAAGGCGATCGACGGCATGGTGCCGATCGGCCGCGGGCAGCGCGAGCTGATCATCGGCGACCGCCAGACCGGCAAGACGGCCGTGGCGGTGGACGCCATCATCAATCAGCGCGAGACCGGCGTCATCTGCATCTACAACGCGATCGGACAGAAACAGTCTACCGTGGCGCAGGTCGTGCGGACGCTCGAAGAGAACGACGCGATGCGCTACACGATCGTCGTCGCCGCCCCCGCGGCCGCCCCCGCGCCGATGCTCTACATCAGCCCGTACTCGGCCTGCACCATCGGCGAGTACTTCCGCGACAGCGGCCGGCACGCGCTCGTCGTCTACGACGACCTGTCCAAGCACGCGCAGGCCTACCGCGAGATCTCCCTGCTGCTGCGCCGTCCGCCCGGTCGCGAGGCGTATCCAGGAGACGTCTTCTACCTGCACTCGCGCCTCCTGGAGCGCGCGGCCAAGATGAACGCCTCGCTCGGCGGCGGGTCACTCACGGCGCTGCCGATCATCGAGACGCAGGCCGGGGACCTGTCGGCCTACATCCCGACCAACGTCATCTCGATCACCGACGGGCAGATTTTCCTCGAGGCGGACCTGTTCCACCAGGGCGTCCGGCCGGCGATCAACGTCGGCAACTCGGTCTCGCGGGTCGGCGGTTCCGCGCAGATCCGCGCGATGCGGCAGGTCGCCGGCACGCTCCGGCTCGACCTGGCCCAGTACCGGGAGCTCGCGGCCTTCGCGCAGTTCGGCAGCGACCTCGACAAGGGCACGCAGGCGCAGCTCAACCGCGGCCGGCGGCTGGTCGAGATTCTCAAGCAGCCGCAGTACCAGCCGCTGCCCGTCGAGAAGCAGGTCGCGATCGTCTATGCGGCCACCAAAGGCTTCATCGACGCCGTGGCCATCGAGGACGTCCGGCAGTACGGGGACGACCTCTACCGGTTCCTGGAGAGCAGCCACCCGGGGGTGCTCACCGGGATCAAGGAGAAGAAGATCCTCGACGACGAGGTGAAGGCCGCGCTCGAGGCGGCGCTCAAGGAGTTCTCTCAGCGGTTCACCGCCGGTCGTCCCACGGCGGGAGCGGCCGCCTAGCGCATGCCGTCACTCATCGACCTCCGGCGCCGGATTCGCGCGGTCAAGTCGACGCAGCAGATCACCAAGGCGATGAAGATGATCGCGGCCTCGCGCCTGCGGCGAGCGCACGAGCGCGTGATCGCGGCGCGGCCGTTCGCGCAGCGGATGCTGCGCGTGCTCAACGGCCTGGTGGCCGGCGTCGAGCCCGACGCGCATCCCCTGCTGCGCACGATGGGTGCCGAGGAGGGCCACCCGCTGCTCATCGTCGTCACGGCCGATCGCGGGCTGTGCGGCAGCTTCAACTCGAATGTCATCAAGGCGGCCGGCCAGTTCGTCGTCAGGCACGGGCAGGACGGCGAGGTGGCCCTGGGGCTCGTGGGCCGCAAGGGGCGGGACTTCTTCCGCCGCCGCGGCTTCGACGTGCGCTACGAGGCGGTGGGCGTGTTCCAGAAGCTGAGCTTCGCGGACGCGGCCCAGCTCGGCGACGCCGCCATCGAGCAGTTCACCTCGGGTGCGGCCTCGAGCGTGTACCTCGTCTACAACGAGTTCAAATCGGTGATCTCGCAACGCATCGTCGTGGAGCGCCTGCTGCCCATCCCGCGCCTCGACGTCGAGGGAGAGCGGGCCGAGGCGAGCGGCTTCGCCACCGACTATCTGTACGAGCCGACGCCGGCGGAGATCTTCAGGGACCTGCTGCCGCGTCACGTCCAGGTGCAGGTCTACCGGGCGCTGCTCGAATCGAACGCGGCGTTCTTCGCCGCGCAGATGACGGCAATGGACGCGGCCACGCGCAACTCGGCAGAGATGATCGAGAACCTGACGCTCTACATGAACAAGGTCCGCCAGGCCGCGATCACGCGGGAGATCATCGAGGTCGTGTCGGGAGCGGCGGCAACGTAGCCGGAGGGTGGGTCGGCGGACCCCTCGTGACGGGACACAGGATCAGCACACGCGGGACGACAGCGAGCCGGGCCCCGAAGCCCCGGCGGAACAGGCCATGGCAGAGACAGCAGCAGCGCAGAAGGTCGGCAGGGTCGTGCAGGTCATCGGCCCGGTGATAGACGTCGAGTTCACCGGGGGCCTGCCCGAGATCTACAACGCCGTGCGGGTCGTCTCGGAGGGCGGCCCCGGCGTGCAGGCGATCGACGTGGTCGCCGAGGTCGAGCAGCACCTGGGCGAGAACCGCGTGCGCACGGTCGCGATGAAGCCGACCGACGGCATGACGCGCGGGATGAAGGTCATCGACACGGGCGCCCCCATTTCGGTCCCCGTCGGGCCCGAGACGCTCGGCCGCGTGCTCAACGTGCTCGGCGAGCCGGTGGACTTTCCCGACCGCCCCGTGCTCTCGAAGGAGCGCTGGCCGATCCACCGCAAGGCGCCCACGCTCGAGGACCAGTCCACCGAGCTGCGGATGTTCGAGACCGGCATCAAGGTGATCGACTTGCTCGAACCCTACCTCCAGGGCGGCAAGATCGGGTTGTTCGGCGGCGCCGGCGTCGGCAAGACCGTCATCATCATGGAGCTCATCAACAACATCGCCATGAAGCACGGCGGCGTCTCCGTGTTCGGCGGTGTAGGTGAGCGCACCCGTGAGGGGAACGACCTGTGGCTCGAGTTCCAGGAGTCGGGCGTCATCAACACGGAGGACATGTCCAAGTCCCGCGCGGCGCTCGTCTACGGACAGATGACCGAGCCGCCCGGTGCCCGTCTGCGTGTGGGCCTCTCGGCGCTGACGGTGGCCGAGTACTTCCGCGACGCCGAGGGCAAGGACGTCCTGCTGTTCATCGACAACATCTTCCGCTTCACGCAGGCGGGCTCCGAGGTCTCTGCGCTGCTGGGTCGCATGCCGTCGGCCGTGGGCTACCAGCCGACCCTGTTGACCGAGATGGGCGAGCTGCAGGAGCGCATCACCTCGACCAAGAAGGGCTCGATCACGTCCGTGCAGGCGATTTACGTGCCGGCCGACGACTACACGGACCCGGCGCCGGCCACCACCTTCGCGCACCTCGACGCCACGACGAACCTGTCGCGGCAGATCGCCGAGCTCGGGATTTATCCGGCCGTGGACCCGCTGGCTTCCACTTCCCGCATCCTCGACCCGCGTGTGCTCGGCGAGGAGCACTACGAGGTGGCGCGCTCGGTGAAGCAGATCCTCCAGCGCTACAAGGACCTGCAGGACATCATCGCCATCCTCGGTATCGACGAGCTGTCGGAGGACGACAAAGTGACCGTGGCCCGGGCGCGGAAGATCCAGCGGTTTCTCTCGCAGCCGTTCTTCGTCGCCGAGCAGTTCACGGGGATCAAGGGCAAGTACGTGGCGATCGCCGATACGGTCCGCGGATTCAAGGAGATCGTCGAGGGCAAGCACGACGAGCTGCCCGAGCAGGCCTTCTATCTGGTCGGATCCATCGAGGAAGCCAGCGAGAAGGCGAAGCAGATGAAGGCCGCCTAGGCGCTGCCCATGGCTCTGCCCCGCACGATCACGCTGGAGATCGTCACGCCCGACCGGGCGCTGGCGAGCGAAGAGGTCGACGAGGTCCAGTTACCGGGCGCCGAAGGCTACTTCGGTGTCCTGCCCGGACACACGCCACTGCTCGCCTCGTTGCAGGTCGGCGAGCTCTGGTACCGGATCGGGAGCGAGAAGCGGTACCTCGCGGTGGCGTTCGGCTTCGTCGAGGTGCTGCCGCACCGGGTCACGGTGCTCGCACAGGTGGCCGAGCGTGCCGAGGAGATCGACACCGAGCGTGCGGAGGCGGCCCGCAGGCGCGCCGAAGAGCGCGTGTCGCGGCCGGACTCCGGAATCGACTTCGAGCGGGCCCGCGTCGCGCTGATGAAGTCCCTCATCCGGCTGCAGGTCGCCTCGCGCGCCCGCACACGGGCGTAAGATCGCCTCACCCCGCCGGGTCGCCGGCCGACGCGTTCGCGGCCGGGCGATCCGCGGTTGGCCGCACTCCGTGGTGTGACACTGCCGAGCCCGTGAACGACAGCAGCCCAGGTCTCCTGTCCCTCGACCAGGCCGTGGCCTTCGCCGCGGAAGCGCGCGCCCGCGGCGCGCGCCTCGTCTTCGCCAACGGGGTGTTCGACCTGCTCCATCCGGGGCACGTTCGGCTCTTGGCCGACGCGCGGGCCCTGGGGGACCTCCTGATCGTGGGCATCAACTCCGATCGCTCCGTGCGGGCGAACAAGGGCCCGTCCCGGCCCGTCACCCCCGCACCTGAACGGGCCGAGATCCTTGGCGCGCTGGCCGTCGTCGACGCCGTGGTCGTCTTCGACGACGAGACGCCACAGCGCCTGATCGAGAGCCTGCAGCCCGACGTGCTCGTGAAGGGAGCCGACTGGGGCGCCGACGCGATCGTGGGGCGGGCCGAGGTGGAAGCGCGCGGCGGCCGCGTCGTGCGGCTCGAGCTGGCGCCCGGGTTCTCCACCACGACGCTCCTCGAGCGGATGCGGCACGGCGGCCGCGCGCGGACGCCGTGAGCACCGGCAGGACGTCCGGGGCGCCCTCGATCACGCTGCAGGCGCTGCTCGGCCGCGCCGTGTCGTCGGCCGGCCTCGGTCGCGCGGCACCCACGCTGGCGGGGCTGACGCCGGCCGTCAAGGCGCTGGCGGCGGTCGCGGCGGCGCGGGGCCGGCCCGGCGTCACGCTGCTGGTGGCTCCCACCGACAGCGATGTGGAGCAGCTCACCTCCGACGCGCGGTTCTTCTTCGGCGCGCTCGAGCACGCCTCCGAGATCGCCGTCGAGCGGTGCGTCCTGCCGCTGCCGGCGCACCAGGTCGATCCCTATCGCGGCATGACGCCGCACTTCCGCGTCCTGGCGGCGCGCGCACAGGCCATCTGCGCCGCGGCGACCGGCACGGCACGGCTGATCGTGGCGTCGGCGGCGGCGCTGCTGCCCCGCGTCAGTCCCGCCGCGCGACTGCTCGAGGCGTCGGTCGATCTCCGTGAGGGGACCGACATCGACCCGCGGCGGCTGGCGGACCTGCTGGTCGATGCCGGGTTCGCGCGCGAGGATCCGGTCGAGGAGCACGGGACCTTCACGGTCCGCGGCGGTATCGTGGACGTGTTTCCGGCGAGCGAGGCCGAGCCCGTGCGCATCGAGTTCGTGGGCGATACCGTCGAGACGCTGCGCCGGTTCGATCCGGCCACGCAGCGATCGACCGCGTCGGTGGATCGCGTGCAGCTCGTCCCGGCGCGCGAGGCGTTCGACGATGCCGCGCGCGAGTCGATCCTCGAGGTTCTGGCCTCGGCCCCGGGCGGCCTGCAGGTGCTGGTCTCCGAGCACGACCAGATCGAGCCGCAGGTGAGCCGCGTCCGCGGGCAGCTCGAACGGAGCTTCGAGGACGCTTCGGGACGGGGACATGTCGCCGTTCCGTCGCCGGCCGACGCCTTTCTGACCTGGCACGATCTGGAGCCGCGCGTCCTGCGAGCGCGCCGTTTCGAGGAGCTCGCGTTGGCCGACGAGGCCGGCATGCAGCAGGTGACGTGCCAGCCTGCTCAGCAGTTTCACGGACGGGTGGGCGACTGGGTCGCCGAGATCGGGGAGGCCACGGCCCGCGGAGAGACGGTCCTGTTCGTGGCCGACAGCGCCGGCCGCGCCGAGCGGACGCTGGAGATCCTGCGGGACTACGACGTGGTGGCCGTGGGGCTCGACCAGGCCGAGGCCCGGCACGGGGCCGGCGTCCTGGTCGCGATCGGAACGCTGTCGCGCGGGTTCCGCCTGGGCGAGGCCGGGCTCCGGATCTATGCCGAGACCGACGTCTTCGAGGAGCAGCGCCGGGTCTCGTCCCGGCGCCGGAGCACGGCCGCCGCCTTTCTCTCGAACCTGCGGGACCTGAAGGTGGGCGATCTCGTCGTGCACGTCGATCACGGCATCGGCGAGTTCGTGGGGCTCAAGCAGCTCGCGACGGGGGGCCGGGCCACCGCCGGATCCGACGCGCAGGAGTTCCTGGAGCTGCGGTACCACGGGGAAGACAAGCTGTTCGTGCCGGTCGAGCGGCTCGACCTCGTGCAGAAGTACACCGGCGGCTCGCGGCCCGCGCTCGATCGCCTGGGCGGTACCTCCTGGGACAAGGCCAAGACGCGCGTCAAGAAGGCCATGCGGGACATGGCCGAGGAGCTGTTGCGGCTCTACGCCCAGCGCAAGGCGGTCTCCGGCCACGCGTTTCCCCCGGACACGCACTGGCAGGAGGAGTTCGAGGGCGCCTTTCCCTACGAGCTGACGCCCGATCAGGTGTCCGCCATCACCGAAGTGAAGCGGGACATGGAGACGCCTACGCCGATGGATCGCCTGCTCTGCGGCGACGTCGGCTACGGCAAGACGGAAGTGGCCATGCGGGCCGCGTTCAAGGCCGTGATGGACGGCAAGCAGGTGGCAGTTCTCGCGCCGACGACCGTGCTGGCCTTCCAGCACCACAAGACGCTGCACGATCGATTCGCGGGGTTTCCCGTCACGATCGACATGGTCAGCCGGTTCCGGGCGCGGCAGGAGATCAAGGACGTGCTCGACGGGGTCGTCGCCGGGCGCGTCGACATCATCGTGGGCACGCATCGGCTGCTCTCCAGGGACGTGCAGTTCCGGGATCTCGGTCTGCTCGTCGTGGACGAGGAACAGCGATTCGGCGTGGCCCACAAGGAGCGCATCAAGCAGATGCGCAGGCGCGTGGACGTCCTCACGATGACCGCCACGCCGATCCCGCGCACGCTGAACATGTCGCTCGTCGGCATCCGGGACATGTCGACGATCGAGACCCCGCCCAAGGACCGGCTGTCGATCCAGACCAACGTCGTCTCCTTCGACGCGCCGGTGATCGAGCGTGCCATTCGCGCCGAGCTGTCGCGCGGCGGGCAGGTCTACTTCGTCCACAACCGCGTCGAGTCGATCTTCTCGATCGGCGAGCTGCTCCGGCGCCTCGTGCCGGAGGCGCGGATCGCCGTCGGGCACGGACAGATGGGCGAGGAGGAGCTCGAGCGGGCGATGCTCGGCTTCGTCGAGAGGCGCCACGACGTACTGCTGGCGACGACCATCGTGGAGAACGGCCTCGACATCCCGAACGCCAACACGATCATCATCAACCGGGCGGACCGCTACGGCCTGTCGCAGCTCTACCAGCTGCGCGGCCGCGTGGGACGCTCCGATCGGCCGGCGTACGCGTACCTGCTGATCCCGCCGCGCGAGTCCCTCTCGCCGGTGGCGCGCAAGCGCCTGGCGGCGATCAAGGAGTTCAGCGATCTCGGCAGCGGCTTCCGCGTGGCAGCGCTCGACCTGGAGATCCGCGGCGCGGGCAACCTCCTCGGCGGCGAGCAGAGCGGCCACATCGACGCGGTGGGCTTCGAGATGTACCTCAAGCTGCTCGAGGACACGATCCGGGAGCTGCGCGGCGAGGAAATCGAGGACGAGGCCCGTGCCACCGTGAACCTGCGCGTCGACCTCAAGATCGACGAGGGCTACATCGCCGACATGAACCAGCGGCTGACCGTCTACCGGCGCATCGCCTCGGCCCGGAGCGAGCCGGAGCTCGAGACGGTGCTCGACGAGCTCCGCGACCGGTACGGCGCGCCGCCGCCGACGGTCCTGAACCTGGCCGAGTACGGCCGGATCCGGATCCTCGCGGACCGGCTCGGCGTGGAGGCGGTCGACCGAGAGGGCCGCCTCGTCGTCGTCAGATTCAGGCCCAACGCGTCGATCGACGGCGCGCGTTTCGTGCGCGTCGTCTCGGGATGGCCCGGGGCGACGCTCGTGCCGCCCGTGTCGATCAAGCTGGACCTGGATGCCCCGCCGCAGGCCTCCCCAGACGGCCGGGACCGCGCGCGCCCCTCGCCGGCGGGCCGGCGTCGGCCGGCGGCCGAATCGCGCGAGAGCTGGTGGACCGCACGGGCCAGGGCCGGGGAGGTGACCGCCGGGTTCAGCCGGGACGAGATCCTGCGGCGCCCCGACGGCGACCCGCGCGCGGCCGGCGGCGCCTTTTCGCGGGTGGCGGCGCTGCTCGAGGCGCTCGCGGGGCAGTCGTGACGGCTTTTCGGGGCCCGATGGCGTCGTATAAGATGTTGATGTTCAAGGAATTGGCATGCAGAGACGAACCGCGCTGCTGACCCTCCTGGTGCTCGTCGTCCTGGCCGCCCCGCGCATGGGCGCCGAGATCGTCGAGCAGGTACTCGTCAAGGTGAACGGCGAGATCATCACCAAGAGCGAGTTCGAGACCCGACAGTTCGCCGAGCTCCGGGCCCGGCCCGAGCTGGCGCCCGGCAACGCGACGCAGGCCCAGATCGAGGCGCTGGTGGCCGAGATCACCCCCGGGCTCATCCTGAACATGGTAGACGAGCTGCTCTTCGTCCAGCGGGGACGCGAGCAGGGCTACGCGCTCGGCGAAGAGCAGTTCGACGAGATCGTCAACGACATCAAGACCCGGAACAACCTCGAGGACGAAGAGACGTTCGCAGAGGCCCTGCGTCAGGAAGGGATGACGCTGGCCGAGCTGCGGCGGCAGATGGAACGGCAGATCATCGCCCGGGCCGTGGTGCGTGAAGAAGTGACCGACAAGATCACGGTCACCGAGCAGGAGGCGCGCGCCTACTACGAGGACCACCGGGACGAACTGACGACCCCCTCCGAGGTCACGCTGCGGGAGATGCTGTTCGAGGTACCGGTCCGCGACGGCAGCGTGAACGTCGCCGAGGCCGACGCCGCGCTGGCCCTGGCGCGTGAGATGCGGGCGCGCCTGGTGGCGGGCGAGCCGTTCGCCCGGCTCGCCGGAGAGCATTCGGCGGCGGCCTCGCGTGCCACCGGCGGGCTGATTGGCCCGTTCCGCACGGCCGAGCTGGAACCCGCGCTCGTCGAGCTGCTCTCCTCGATGGACGTGGGCGACATCAGCGAGCCAAGACGGACCGATCTCGGCTACCAGCTCCTGAAGCTCGAATCCAGGGTCGGGGCCACGCTGCCGGCCTTCGAGCAGGTGCGGAGCGAGATCACCAATCAGATCGGGCAGAGCCGCCTGGAGCTGGAGCAGGAGCGCTATCTGGACCGCTTGCGGGCACAGGCGACGATCACCTGGGGCAACGAGGAGCTGCAGAAGGCATACGACTCGGCGCTCGCGTCTCGGCGCGCTGGCAACGACGGGGAGTCGGCCGCCGTCGGCGGCAACTGAGGGCCGCCCCGGCGAGTCCTCCTGCCTGCCGATGGATCGGGACAGTTCCACTCACTCGCCCGGCGACGGGATCGCCGGGCTCGACCCCGGGCAGGCCTGGTTCGCGCTCTGGACCCGGTCCCGACACGAGCAGGTCGTGCGCGATCAGCTCGAGCAGAAGCGGATCGAGGCGTTCCTGCCGACAGTCACCAAGTGGAGCCGCTGGAAGGATCGGAAGAAGAAGATCGACTGGCCGCTCTTTCCCGGCTACTGCTTCGCCCGGTTCGACCCGCGCGAGCGGCTGCCCGTGCTCAAGTGCACGGGCGTGGTGAGCATCATCTCCTTCGAGGGCGAGCCGGCCGCGATCCCCGAGCAGGAAATCGAGGGCATCCGGCGCCTGGTGCAGAGCGATCTGGCGTACGATCCGTGCCCGATGATCCGGGAAGGGACGATGGTGGAGGTCGTGCACGGCCCGTTGACGGGCGTGATCGGGCGGCTGGTGCGCAAGAGCGAGAAGGCGCGGCTCGTGCTCTCGGTCGATCTCATCGGGCAGGCGGTGAGCGTCGAGGTGGACGCCGCCGACGTCAAGCCGTACTGAGGGGCCCTGAGGTCCGACGCCAACAGACCATGAAGATCGGTTCCATCGAGCTGCCGTCGCCCTTCGCCGTCGCGCCGATGGCCGGCATGACCGACACGGCGTTCCGGAGGCTCGTCAAGCGGAAGGGCGGCTGCGGCCTCGTCGTCACCGAGATGGTCTCCTCCGAGGGGCTCGTGCGCGGCATCGACCGGACGCTCGAGTACGCCGAGTACACCGAGGAAGAGCGTCCCGTCTCGATCCAGATCTTCGGCGGCGACCCCGAGCGGATGGCGGAGGCCGCCCGGATCGTCGAGGGGATGGGCGCCGACATCGTGGACGTGAACATGGGATGCCCCGTGCCGAAGATCGCGAGCCGCAGCGCCGGATGCAGCCTGATGCGCGACCCGATGCATGCCGCCGGGGTCGTGGCTGCCATGACGTCGGCCGTGCGCATCCCCGTCACGGTCAAGATGCGTGCGGGGTGGTCGGATCGGGGACGGAACGCGCCCGAGCTCGCGCGTCTCGTGGCCGACGCGGGTGCGGCGGCGGTCACCATTCACGGTCGGACGGCCGAGCAGTCGTACCGGGGCTCCGCCGACTGGGATCTGGTGGCAGGGGTCGCGCAGGATCTGCCGGTGCCCGTCTTCGGGAGCGGCGACTGCGTCGAGCCCGGTCAGGTCGTCGACAAGCTGCGGTCGGGCGTGGGTGGGGTGCTCGTCGGACGGGGCGTGCTGCGCAATCCGTGGATCCTGGCCCAGGCGGCTGACCTGGTCGCGGGTCGGCCGCCGCGGGAGGTCACCCCCGGTGATCGCGCGGCGTTCTTGCACGAGTACCTCGCGCTGCTCCTCGAACAGCGCGACACGGAGGCCGCCGGCTTCCGGCACGTCGCCCCGGGCACGGCGGGCACGCCCCTGCCGGCCCGCGGCCGCGAGCGGTGGGTGATCAACAAGCTCCGGGCGCTGTGCAGCTGGTACTCCAAGGGGCTCGAGGGAGGGTCGCACCTGCGCGTGCGTGTGAACAGGGCCGAGTCGATCGCCGAGCTTCGGGAGGTCATCGACGAGTTCTTCGCGACGATCCCGCCGGCGCAGTCCGTAGCCTGACCGCATGGCTTCCGACGTCTCAGGGCGCCTGCGCGAGACGGCCGAGACGCTGCTCGCCGTCAGCGAGGGGCCGTACGGCACGGCGGTGGCGGCGGTCGTCGAGCTCCTCGAAGAGGCGTTCCGCGCGGGTCGAACGCTGCTGGCTTTCGGCAACGGCGGGTCGTCGGCCGACGCCCAGCACTTGTGCGCCGAGCTGGTCGGACGCTTTCTCATGGACCGTCGTCCCTTGCCGGCCGTGGCGCTCACCACCAATCAGGCGCTGCTCACCGCCTGGAGCAACGACTACCGGTTCGACGACGTGTTCGCGCGTCAGATCGAGGGGCTGGGACGCCCGGGCGACGTGGCCTGGGGCATCTCGACGAGCGGCAACTCGGCCAATGTCGTCAACGCGCTGCGCCGGGCACGCGAGCTGGGCCTGAAGACGGTGGGGCTCGGGGGCGGTGACGGCGGCGGCATGGCCGCCCACTGCGACGCGCTGATGCTCGTGCCGCTCCAGCAGACGCCACGTATCCAGGAGGTGCACCTGGTCACGTGCCACGTCATCTGCGACGAGCTCGAGCGGCGCCTGTTCGGAAACGCCTCAGGCGGCTGAATAGCCGTCGGCGATCATCGAGGCCGCGGCCTGCACGCTGTCGCCGTCGTACCCGCCACCGCCCGCCGACAGGGTCGCCTCGTGCTGCTGGGCCCGGGCCGCGGCCCAGCGCGCACGGGCCAGCCGGCGGACCAGCGCGACCATGTGCCGCCGATCCACCGCGTGTGCGGCCGCCTCCCGCAACGACACGTGACGTCGCACGACGGCGCGGGCCAGCGCCTCGTCGGCCGATCGCGTGCCGGGCGTTCCCTCCCGCTGGGCGCGATCGAGCCCCTCGGCGTCGCCGGCCTCGATCAGACGGCAGATGTCGGTGGAGGCCATGACGAGATCGTGAATCAGGGCGCGGCCGCCGCCCAGGCGCCGCAGCCCCTGGTAGCCGACTGCCGCACGGAACGAGGCCGCCATGGCGCGGCGCAGATGCGCCTCGGAACCGGCCGCGATCTGAATGGCCTGGACGGTAGACTCGGCCACGATGCCGACGATCACCAGGCGGCCGCCGGCCGCGGCGAGGGTCGCCGCTTCGAGCGGCGGATCGGACTGTGCGCCGGTGACGAGCAGGGTGTCCGGTCCTTCCTGGGCCGCCCGGCGGATCGCGCCGGCGAAGTCCCCATCGCTGCCCGTGATGGTGCGATGGCTCACGAAGCCACCTGCCACGTCGTCGTGCACGCGCCCCCGACGCTTGAGCGAGATCAGGTAGCCGCCGCGATCGCGGCCGGCGAGGTCGGCAACCGCCGCGGCGAGGGTCTCGGCATCGGCCTCGGTGCGCGCGGAGACGACGATGAGGCCGTTGCCCTCGCACGCGGTGCGGACCTGCCGGGGGATGTGCTTGTGCAGCAGCTTCGGTGACGTGGACGGCCGGAGCTGGGCGACCAGGCCCGCCCCGTGGTGATCGTTGAAGATCCGGCAGCTGATGTAGCCGATCTGCTCGTCGTCACGTACCCACTCGCCCTCGGGGCGTGACTGCCACGCGCCGTTGCCGCCGCGGCCGAATGCCGTGGTCGCTTCCTCGACGACCGCCTCGTCGAGCGGCTCGGTGCCGAGCGGCTGAATCCGCTCGTCGATCCGTGCCGCGGGCGGCGTGCCGGGCCGCAGGTAGAGGGTGGTCGCGCCGCGACCGGCGGCGTACCGGAGCCACGAGAGCAGATCGCCGGGCGCCTCGGCGCGCGGGCGAGCCCCGGGCGTCGGCGCCTCGGCACGCGGGACGACCGCAGCTTCCGCGGGCGGAGCCGGGGGCGGCACCTCGCGCGGCGCCTCTTCCACGGCCTGAACGGCGGCTTCGGGCGAGGTTGCCTCCTCCGCGGTCGGCTCCGCTTCGGTTGCTGCCTCGGTGGGCTCCTCGGACTCGATCGTCACGATCAGCTCGATGCAGAGGCCCTGGCCCGAACGCTCGGCCCTGGCGGTGAGCGGCCGCGGGTAGGCGGGCGTGGTCACGGTCTCGGCAACGGCGCCGCGCTCGGTCAGTTCCTGACGCCCCTGGCTCGAGAGGATCTGGTCGGCGAGCGCTTCGACGGCGTTGACCGACAGGACGGCGCTGGCCACGTCCTGGCGCCGGTCGCCGGCAAGCACGTGAGGACGTTCGCCCGTCCGCATGACCAGACGGTCTCCGCCAGCGCGTTCGAGCGCGGCACACAGCGAGGGCATCAAGCTCATAGGTCAGTGTCCTGCAAAGCCAATTCGTCTTCGAACTGCAGCGCCGCCCGGAAGACCGGGTTGGGCGCGACTGCATGCATCGTCGACCGGATGACCGTGGCGCGCAGCACCTTGCGGACGCCACCGTAGCGAAGGAAGACGTCGACGGTCCGGCCGGGGCACAGTCTCTGGTTCGTCTCGGCCAGAAGCCCTGTCCGCGATAGGTTCACCAGCTGCATCGGGAAGCCCGCAACCGCCAGCCGCAGGTCGGCCTTGAACTCGTGGGCATCGCGCCGCGTCGCGCCGCGGCGCTCGCGCCCCTCGGCCGACGGGGATTCGGCGGGCGCGTCTGGCGCGACCGGGGGGGGCGGCTCCGCGACCGGTGCGACGCCAGAGAGATCCTCGACTGGTGCGGGCGCTGCCGGCGGCGGTGCCTGCGGCGTCGGGTCGGCTCCAGGCTCGGGCGCCATCACCGTCACCGTCTCGGCGACGAGCGACACGATCTCGTCCTCGTCGGCCGGCGGCGCGCTCGCCTCCGCGGCGTCGGCGTCCTGTCCGGAGGGGCTCTGCCACGTGGCCTCGAGCCCGGCGATCAGGTCGTCGAGCGACGCCTCCGGGACGCCGACGATGACCTCCTCGTCCGAATCAGGTGGCGGATCGCTGGGATCGCTCATCTTGCCGTCAGAACGCCTGCACCCTGCTTCCGAGGCCGCGCGCGGCGGGCGGGATGACCAGAGTGCGCTAGAATGCCCCAAATTGCCCGCGGACGTCGCCTCGACCACCGGCAGCCGGCCGGACGGGCGTGTTCAGCGGGAACTCCACGTGCTGCTCAGTTAATCGGTCCGGCTTTGGCCCACGATTAGCCCCTGCGATATTCTCAGCATGTCGCCGGGTGCCGAGAGGCGCGAAATGGCGAGAATTCTCATCGTCGAGGACGACGACGCGACGCGGGCGGGGTATCGCGAACTGCTCGCCCTGGCCGGCCACGAGGTCATTACCGCGGCCTCCTACCAGGAGGGCCGTCACGCCGCGGCGACCGAGAGCCCGGACCTCATCATCGCGGATCTGCGCCTTGGCGGCTTCAACGGTCTCCAGCTCATCCTGCTCAGCCCCCAGCCGGTCCCGACCATCATCGTGACCGGATTTCACGACGACGTCCTGGAGGAGGAGGCGCTTCACGCAGGCGCCACCTACGTGGTCAAGCCGGTCGCCCCGTCCACCCTGCTCGATCTGGTGAACCGCCGGCTGCAGAGCGCCACACCGGCCAACTAGACTCGGCCACGCCCCGAGAGCTTTTGTCCGCTGCACGGGTGTCTTCCCTGGCGCTGCGGAGGGACCAGAGACATAACACCTGCATTTTCAATGACATGACGTAGCGGATCCTTGGCTGCCGGCTTGCACGGAGAGGTACAAGCCGTCCACGGTCGTTGCCGGCCGGCCCATCTGATGTCGAACACGCAGAACCGTGCACCCGTGGCCCAGGAGCCCACGCCCTTCGAGGTAGCGGTTCGTGAACGAGCCTGGGACTGGCTGCTGGAGTTGCGCCGGAGGCTCAAGGTCGATCTGATTCTCGTGGACAGTCGTCTGGAGGCGCTGGTCGCGGCGCCCGCCGCCGAGTCCGCGCCGAGCCTCGCGGCGCTGCTCGAGAGGAGCGAGGCGGGCCTCTCCGCGGCGATTGCCGGGGCCATCGAGTCCCGCACGACGCGAACGATCGAGCACGCGGGGCTGCAGATGAGCTGCCTGGCGGTCGCGGGCCCGCGTGGAGCCGCTGGCGCCCTCGTCGTGAGTCGAGCGCCAGCCGCCCGGCAGGATCGAGGCGCGGCACGCACACAGCTCGAGCTGGCCGCCTCCTGGCTGGCCTCGGCCGTCGAATCGCACCTGGCGAGCCTGCCCACGGTGGTGGCAAGCGGACTGGATCGCGTGGCGCCGCTTGCGCATCTGCTCGGCGAGGCGGCCGAGCGCGAGGCGGACCGCGAGCTCGTCCGCCTGTTCGGCGAGGCGATCGCCGTCTGGCACGACGTCGAGGTGTCGGGCTTCGTGGAGACCGCGGGCGGCGGCTTCGTGCGCGACGTCACGCTGCCCGGCACCCGGGTGAACGCGCTCCCCGGGGACCTTCCCGCCGACGGCGTGCCGGAGCCGGGCGGGTTGAGCCGGCTGGCACAGGATCACGCGGACCGCTTCGACATCCCCGTGGACAGCGAGGTCTACGTTCGCCGCATTCGGCGCGATGGCGGGCGCTCGTGGCTGCTCGTCTTCATCGGCGCCATCGACGGCCACAGCCAGCAACGCCTCTCGGCATACGTCACGCTGCTGGAGCTCGCGCTGGCCTTGTCGACGACGGCTGTCACGGCCCGTCTGGTGACGGCCGTCAGTCGACGGCTCGCCGATGTGGACGACAGCCCCGAGACGCGGGCCCGCGGGACGCTCGACGAGCTTCGGACGGCCCTTGGGGCGACCACCGCGTCGCTGGCGATCGACACGGCGGAAGGAGCCCCGTTCCTGCGCGTGACCGATCCGCAGCAGGCTCCGGCGGCCGCCGGGGCGGGCTCGTTGCGACTTGTACTCGTCAAAGAGTCCGAACGGCATTACACTACGACCGTTTCGTTGACGCGGCCCGAGGATCGGCCGTTCAGCCCTCGCGATCACGAAGCCGCCTCGGCGGTGCTCGAGATGCTGGCCGCCTGGTCGCCGGCCGCACTCCAGGGGGCGCCGGCTGGCCGCGAGCGACGGGCGGAGGCGAGTCGGTTCGTGAGCCTGCTCGAGCGATCGGCGCGAGAAGCGATCGAGCGTGGCGCGCCGGTGGCGATCGTCGTGCTCGTCGTGCCGGAGGCGCCGTCGTTGCCGGGATCCATCCAGCGGTGGGTCGCCGGCATTCGCGGACAGATGCGAGCGTCCGATCTGGCGGGCATGCTGGCGGAAGGGGAGATCGGGCTGCTGATGCAGGACACGACGGCCGCGCACGCGAGAAGCATCGCCGAGCGCCTGAGGAGCGTGGTGGGAACAGCCCAGGGTCATCGACCCATCCTGATCGGAGTGGCAAGCCGCGCTCCCGGTGGAGAAGCCATCGACGGCATCGTCGCCGAGGCGCGCAGCGATGCGATGGCCAGCGCCCGACGCAGGCAATCGTCGACGCAGGCAGGTCGGGAGGCGCGACTCTGATGGCGCTCGGCGACCGCCGCGCGCGCGTGCGTCTCGAAGTGGTCGGCGCCCTGTGGGCGACGCTCGAGCTGGCCGAGCCGGCACGCGTCGTCAACATCAGCCGGGACGGAGCGCTCATCACCTCCCCGGTACCCATGACGCCGGAGACCGTGCAGCCCCTGCACCTGAAGGTCCAGGGTCACGATGTCACCGTGGACGCGCGCGTCCGTCACGTGCGGCGGGTGTCCGGCACCAACGAGCCGATCCGCTACCTGGTGGGGGTCGAGTTCCTCTCGAGCCCGCCGGCACTGCTGCAAGCCACGGACTGGCCGGTCGTCTAGCCCGGGCCTGCGCGCGACCCGGAGAGAAGGCCCCCCGGAGCCCCTCGCCCGCGGCGCCGGTCCCGGCTCCGACGACCCCCGGAAGGCTGCCGAAAGTCTTCTCCCCCCGGCGACTTAGCCCCAGTTCGGCCAGACTTTCTGAGCCTGTCCTCCCGCCGATCCCGCGGCGAGATCTGTTCTGCAAGATACTGAAAAAAAGGATGTTATAGGCGGTAGACAAACATCTGCCCTCGTCTGGCGACTCGCTTGCACCACGGTGGCCTCGACGCACGCGGGCGTCTGGTGCGCGACGTCGGTCCGGATCTGGCGGCCGGCGCGTGCGGAGGCTGAATGGAGGAGCGGCGACGGGCACCACGGCATCAGGTCGGCGAGGATTTCGCGAACCTGCCGGCCAACATGAACGTGCGAGTGCTCGACATCAGCACGGCGGGTGTGCTGCTGCAGACCACGCGGATGCTGAATCCCGGGTCGAGGGGCAACCTGCGCTTCACGCTCGCAGGGGCACCGTTCGCGGCCGACATCCAGGTGCGACGGGTGTCCACCGCGTCCGATGCCGGCTCCGGCTATCGCGTCGGCGCCAGCTTCGTGGGCATCACACACGAGCACCGGCAGCTCATCGAACGGTTCATGAGCAATGATTGACGCAGTACCCGACACTACGTCCCGTTTCGCCACGGCTGGCGCGTCGCGTCAGCGCAGTCACGTGCAGCTCACGGGCCGGAGCGCAGAGGTCCTGGCGCTCGAGCAGGAGATCGACCGCGTCGCCCGCTCGGACGCCAAGGTCCTGATCACCGGCGAGAGCGGCGTCGGCAAGGAGATCGTGGCCCGGGCCATCCACTCCCGGGGCCCGCGCGCGGCGCACGTTTTCGCGCCGGTCAACTGCGCGGGCCTGCCCGAGACGCTCCTCGAATCGGAGCTCTTCGGGCACGTCAAGGGAAGCTTCACGGGCGCCTATCGCGACAAGCCCGGGAAGCTCGAGACGGCCCACATGGGCACGATCTTTCTCGACGAGGTCGGCGAGATGACCCTGCGCATGCAGGGGCTGCTGCTGCGATTCCTCGAGACGGGCGAGCTCCAGAAGGTCGGTGCCGACGGCAGCGGCCGTGTGGTCAACGTGCGGGTGATCGCGGCCACCAACCGTGACCTGCGCGACATGATCAAGCAGGGGGCGTTCCGCGAGGATCTCTTCTACCGCCTGAACGTGATCCACATCGTGGTGCCGCCGCTGCGCGACCGCCGTGAGGACATCCAGGTCCTCGCCAACCAGTTCCTCTCGCAGTTCACCTCGCAGGGGCGCTCGTCCATTTCGACCATCTCCGCCGAGGCGATGAAGGCGCTGACGGAGTACTCCTGGCCGGGCAACGTGCGCGAGCTCGAGAACGTGATCGAGCGCCTCGTGGTCACGGTCAGCGGCTCGACGATCGAGCTCGAGCACCTCTCGTCCGAGATCCGGACCTTCGACGCCGTCCTGCTGCGCCCGAAGCGAGAGCGGCGCCGCACCGTGGCCGACGACCTCTACAAGCGCATGCTCGAGCAGCACGAGTCGTTCTGGACGGCCGTGTATCCCCTGTTCATGGATCGCGAGATCACCCGGGCCAACGTGCGCGAGGTGGTGCGCCGGGGCCTCGAGGAAGCCCGCGGCAACTACAAGATCGTGGCGCGCCTGTTCAACATGGAAGCGCGCGACTACAAGCGGTTCCTGAACTTCCTCCGCAAGCACGACTGTCAGATTCCGTTCAAGGAATACCGCTGACGGTCCGGGGAGCACCCTGAGCCGTGGACCTTCCCGGCGTTGCGCTCCCCCCCGCCGCCCGCACGGGCCAGGCCCGCATGAGCTGCGAGCAGCGGAACGCCCTGCTCGACGTGCCGGGCCAGCTCGATCCCGCCGAACCGCCCCGCGAATTCCTCCAGCACCTGGTCACGCTCCTCGGCGACGCGCTGCGCGCGAAGGTCGGCGTCGCCGGACGCCACGACGGGGACTGGGTGCTGGCCGCCGAGTCCGCGCCGGAGCCGCCGGTACCCGGAGTGGGCGATGGCGGCCCGCACGCCTTCGACCGCCTGGCCGCCACGCCTGGACCGCGCGTCGAGCTCGCGCGTCTCGGTGAGCACGACTGGACGCTCGTGGGACTGCCGAGCGCGCCCGGTACACCGGTGGTGCTCGTCCTCGCGGGCAACTGGACGGCCAGCGCCACGGACCTGCGCGAGCTTGCCGAGCGGCTCGCGGCGGCCGGCGGCGACGACACGCCGTCACGCGCGCCCCTCGATGTCGTGGTCCAGCGGCTCACGCGCGCGCTCGCCGACACCACGGGACTCGCGGCGGTCGGCGAGGTCATCCTGCATCACGTCGTCAGGGCCGTACCCAGCCAGATCGCCTCGCTCGCCGTGGCCGGCGACGACGACGAGCTCTCGATCGTGGCCACGCAGGGCTATCCGCGCGCGCTCGTCGAGCATCTGCGGATTCCCTCGGGCAGCGGCGTGATCGGATCCGCACATCGAACCCGCGCGCCGATCGTCGTCTCGGACGCGCGTGCGGCGCGCGGGCTGGAGCGGCACCGGTCGCGATATCGCACGCGTTCGTTTGCGGCCGTGCCGATCGTGGCGGGGGCAGAGTCGCTCGGCGTCGTCTGCCTGACCGACCGTGTGGCCGACGGACCGTACACGTCGCAGGACGTGGCCACCGTCGCCCAGTTGCTGGCGCCCGCCGCGCTCGCGCTCGGCCGCGAGCGCGTGTGGCGCGAGGCCCAGGCCTACGCGCAGGCGGCGGTGATCGACCCGGTGAGCGGACTGTTCAACCGCCGCTACTTCCAGGCGCGTCTCGACGAGGAGCTGCAGCGTGCCATCCGGCAGTCGACGTCGGTCGGGCTGCTGATGGTCGACCTCGACGGGTTCAAGGGGATCAACGATCGATTCGGCCACGTCGCCGGCGACATCGTCATCCGCGACATCTCGGAGATCCTGCGACGGTCGGTTCGGATCTTCGACGTCTGCACGCGCTTCGGCGGCGAGGAGTTCGCCGTGATGATGCCGGGTGGCACCCTCGAGAGCGCCTGTGCGATCGCCGAGCGGATCCGCCAGCGGGTCGAGGCCTACCAGCGAACCGAACCGGACCTGGCCGTGCTCCGCGTGACGGCCAGCATCGGCGTGGCGGTCTCGCCGCCGGGGCTCACGGCACGCGAGCTCATCGAGCGGGCCGATCGGGCGCTCTACCACGCCAAGCGGGGCGGGAAGAACCGCGTGAGCCGCGCCGACCAGCTGCCTACAGCCGGGGAATGAGCGGCCCCTCTGGCCGGTCTCCCGATTTTCGCCTTCTCTGACGTTCTCAGACTGATTCCGTTCGTCCGGCAGGGCCCAGAAGTCTCCGGACGCGCCTCGCGGACCGGACGGGCTCGTAAGCGGACGCTCGGACTTGTAACCGGACTGGCGTAGGTACGGCTTACCCCATTTGACAGAATTCGCACTATTTCTTATGTTTGCAGGACATTCCTTGATTTCCATGCAAGACCGTGATCTTTCAGACAACATTTTCCAAAACGGGTATTGACCTTAGTCGCGTCCAAAAGGCAGACTTATTTCCGTCCTGTTTCTCTGAGATATTTGGGAGTCATTCCGCATGTCGACAATGCCCGCGCCACGGATGACCAGAAGCCTGCCCGCGCTGCTCGGCGAGAGTCCGGCCATCCACTCGCTCCGCCGCGAGATCGAGGCCGCAGCGCGCACCGACGCCAAGGTGCTGGTGCTCGGTGAGACCGGCGCCGGGAAGGAAGTCGTCGCGCGCCTGATCCACGAGCACAGCTCCCGCTCGGCGCGCGCCTTCGTCGCCGTCAACTGCAGCGGCATTCCCGAAACGCTGCTCGAGTCCGAGCTCTTCGGCCACACGCGCGGCAGCTTCACCGGTGCCTATCGCGACAAGCCCGGCCTGGTGCGCCAGGCGGACCGCGGCACGCTGTTCCTCGACGAGCTCGGCGAGATGAGCCTGCGCATGCAGGCCGTGCTGCTCCGCTTCGCCGAGACGGGAGAGATCCAGACCATCGGCGTCGATGGCGTCACGGGCCGTTCCGACGTGCGTCTCATCACGGCTACCAACCGCAATCTGCGCGAGCGGATCGAGGAGGGGGGCTTCCGGGAGGACCTCTACTTCCGCCTGAACATCATCCAGATCCACGTGCCACCCCTGCGCGAGCGGGCGCAGGACGTGCTGCTGCTGCTCGGGCACTACCTGCGGCTGGCCGCCGAGACGCACCGGCTCCACTGCCCCGAGCTGACGCCGGAGGCCGAGCAGGCGCTGACGACGTACAACTGGCCGGGCAACGTGCGCGAGCTGAAGAACCTCGCCGAGCGTCTGGTCGTGCGCGAGTGGGACCACTCGATTCGCGCCGACGACCTGCCGACCGAGATCCGCGGCGGCCGCGAGCAGGCGTCGGTGTCGCCGAGTACGACGGTCACCTTCGGTCCGGAGACGACGGGCACGCCACGGCGTCCCGATCGAGGCTCGGGCACGGCCGACAGGCTCTGGGAGCGGCTCATCGCGGGCGAGAGCTTCTGGACGGTCGTGCACCAGCCGTTCAAGGCACACGAGCTGACGCGGAACGACCTGGCCGCCCTGATCCATCGCGGGCTCGAGCACACGCGCGGCAGCTATCGCGCGCTGCTTGGTGTGTTCGGCCTGCCGCCGACCGACTACAAGCGCTTTCACGCATTCCTCTACCAGCAGAACTGCAATCTGCCGGTGGGGCCGTATCGCACCGCCAGGACGACGCTGCGACGGCAGGACCGCAACGCCTCGGCGTTTCCACCGGCCTGCTGACGACGTCCGCGCCGCAACCACGGCGATGGGCGATCTCCCTCAGAGATCGCTCATCGCGCTGCGCGCTCCCTCCTCCAGATTGAAGTCGTAGACGAGCACCTGCTCGACGTCGGCGAAGAAGCGCCGCGCCAGCTCCTCGTGTGCCGGTGCTGCGAGGTAGGCCAGCAGGCCCGCCTGGTCGTCGAACTCCAGGACGGCCGCATGCGTGTAGTCCTCGCGCATCGCCTGCTCGTACGGACGTCCCGTCCGCACGCGGCGGCCGACACGTGCCCGGCGGAGTGAGGCGATCTCCTGGACCGCGGCCGTGAAGCTCGCCAGGAGCGCCTCACGGGCCTCGGGTGTGAGCGAGGGCTTCGGTCTGAACAGCACCACGTGGACAATCACCGGCGGCGTCCTCCCTTCTGCCCGCGTGGCGGGCGGCGGGCCTTGCCGGGGCCCCGGCCGCCCGTCGACCGGCCGCCCGGTGATCCGCGGCCTGGCGGCTTCGGTCCGGTACGGCGGCCGGACCCGGTGCGTTCGCGCGCGCCAGCGGCGGGGCCGGGCACGGCCTGCCCCTGCTTCCGTGCGAAGCGCTGCTGCCGCCGGCCCGCGTTGCGCGCCTTCTTCGCGTCCCTGAACTCCTGGCGGGGGTCGCGGTGCTCACCGCCGGGTCGCCAGTCGAGGCCGCGCCGCGAGTCCCTGGCGCGCGGCGCCTCCCGCGCGGCCTCGGGCGAGCTCCAGAGCCGCCCCCGCGCGAACCACTTCAATTCCGCGTCGGGCTGGGTCGCGGCGAGTCGCCTGAGCGTCGGCAGAAGGTCCTCGCGCAAGGCCGCGCGAAAGGCGGTCGGCAGTCCCCCCGCGATGATCGTCCAGTAGGCGTGGCGCGGCGGCATGGTGTCTCCGTGGCTGGCGTTCCGATCAGTCCCGGTCGAACCGCTTCAGCTTCTCGACGAGCGTGGTGCGCTTGATGCCCAGCAGCTCGGCGGCGCGGTTCCGGTTGCCCCCGGTGCGATCCAGGGAGCGCTGGATCATCTCCCGCTCGATGGCCGCGAGGTATGCCGGCAGGTTCAGGCCCTCGTCGGGGAAGTCCAGCGGCGGCGTGTCAGCGGCCGCCGAGCGCTCCTGCACCTCCGTGGGCAGATCGGCGTACTCGATCTGGGGGCGTCCGGCGCAGAGCGCCACGGCCCGTTCGACCGCGTTCTCGAGCTGGCGTACGTTGCCCGGCCATTGGTACGCCATCAGCTCGCGCATCGCGTCCTGCGAGACTCGCATCGGCGTGGCCGGCGAGAGCTTGGCCAGGAAGTGCCGCACGAGATCCGGGATGTCGTCCCGACGCTCCCGCAGCGGCGGCAGGTGCACCGGAATCACGTGGAGGCGGTAGTACAGGTCCTCACGGAAGCTCCCCTCGGCCACCATCTTCGAGAGCTCCGAGTTGGTGGCGGCGATCACCCGCACGTCGACCTTGATCGTCTGGCTGTCGCCAACCCGCTCGAATTCGCGCTCCTGCAGCGCCCGCAGCAGCTTCATCTGGAGCGCCGTGCTCATCGTCCCCACTTCGTCGAGGAACAGCGTGCCCTTGTGCGCCTGTTCGAACCGTCCCTGCCGCGCGCCGACCGCGCCGGTGAAGGCGCCGCGGACGTGTCCGAAGAGCTCTGCCTCGAGGAGCGTCTCGGGAATGGCGCTGCAGTTGAGCGCGACGAAGCGGTGGGCCCGCCGCGCGCTGTTGTGGTGGATCGCGCGCGCGACGACCTCCTTGCCCGTGCCGGTCTCCCCGGTGATGAGCACCGTGCTGTTCGAGTTGGCCACGGTCTCGAGCAGGTGAAAGAGCTTCTGCATCGGGCGGCTGCGCCCGAGGATGTCGCCGAACCGGTACCGCTGCTCGAGCTGCGACCGGAGGTACGCGTTCTCCGACTGGAGCTGCCGCTGCTCGAGCGCCTTCTGCAGGACGTGGAGGAGCTCGTCGAACTGGAAGGGCTTGGCGATGAAGTCCGACGCGCCGCGCTTGATGGCGTCGACGGCGTCGCGCACCGTGCCGAACCCGGTGATCACGATGGCGACGATGCTCGGGTAGCGCTCGCGGGCGATCTGGATCAGGCGTGAGCCGTCGAGCCCCGGCAGCCGCAGGTCCGTGATGAGGACGTCGAAGGCGAACTGGTCGAGCAGCTCGACGGCCCGTTCGCCGGTGTCAGCCTCGGCCACGTCGAAGCCGTGCTCGACGAGCCGTTCGGCCGTCAGGCCGCGGAGCGTGGGCTCGTCGTCGACGAACAGGAGGTGCGGGGCGTCGGGTGCCGGCAAGGTGCCAATATATTGACACAGGCGATCCTTAAGGATCTGTAACAAGCGGCCGATACTGCTGATCGATGTAGGCCGGCGGGCCAGAAGGGCCCGCTCCGATACCAATCAATGGCCGTCACCAGGAGGCCTGTGAGCGAGTTATGGACCGCCAGACCCTGTCGATCATGAAGGCGTGCGAGGCCGTGGGCGTCAGCCGGCGCACGATCTACAACTGGATTTCCGCCGGGAAGGTCGAGTACGTCCGCACCGCCGGCGGCTCGATCCGCATCTTTGCGGACACGCTGTGGCGCGACGCGGTGCCCCAGGCCCGTACCGAAGAGTCCGAGTCCAGGACGGCGTGAACGGCCAGCAGTCGGCGGGCGGCTCGACGACCGACGAGTCGCCGTCGAATCTCGATCTTCAGGCGCTCTTCCATCGCCTGAACAACCAGCTCGGCATCGTCCTGTCGCACGCAGAGCTGCTCGAGACCAAGGCCACCGACGAGGCCAATCGATCGCGAGCCGCCCAGGTGGTGACCAGTGCGCTCGCCGCGATGGGCACCGTCCGAGAGATCCGTCACCGAACGGATCTCGCCGGCTCCTAGCCGGCCCGGTCTGGAACAGGCTGGTCCTTCCATCGGCGATCCTGATCAAAACGGGAACACGCGGCCCAAAACTGTAATCGTGGTGTCATGATCTTGGCGTGCCAAACCGCCACATCGTCATGATATTGACGGTTTTCCGGCAACTCAGGTTCGTCTCTGCGCCGGGAGCCCACACGCGATATTGGTGCTCAAACGCTTCTTCGACAGTGACTTAGCCTGAAAATCGGCACGCGATTGCACTGCCGTGCGCGCCGCTGCCGCTGGTTGGTACCGCGGTTGCCTTGCATGGCGCTGGAGGTCACACTCATGCGCCCGCAGATCAGCAGCTCCCAGCACCCCCGAGTCGTCGCCGGACTCGCGTTCGTCGAACAGCTTGCCCGCCGCGTGGCGGCGACCATGCCCCATTCGATCGACATTGGCGATCTCGTCCAGGATGGCGTCATCGGCCTGATCGACGCGGCCAACCGCTTCGACGAGGGGCGCGGCATCAAGTTCGAGACGTTCGCCGAACGGAGAATCCGTGGCGCGATGATCGACGCGCTTCGCAAGGACGCCTGGCCCCGCGGGGTCAGACGGCAGCGTCGCGAGCTCGAGGCTGCCCGTGAGGAGCTGCGACGCGAGCTCGGGCACGAGCCGTCGCTGGCCGACCTGGCGCAGCGAGTCGGGTCCGACGAGAAGCGGCTGGGCCGTACCATCGTGCGCATCAACGCGATCGAGGCCACCTCGCCGCTCGCCAACCACGACACCCTCGACGAGTCCACCGTGCCCACCGCCCTGATTCCCTCCGAGCCCGAGCAACCCGACGTGGCCTACGAGCGCCGGGAGACGAAGGAGCGTGTGAGCGCCGCCATTGCGTCGCTCCCGCCCCGTGAGCAGACGGTGATCGGCCTCTACTACTATCGCGAGGCCACCATGAAGGAAATCGGCGCCGAGATCGGCGTCAACGAGTCGCGCGTGTCGCAGCTTCACGCGCGCGCGATCCGGCGGCTGCGCGACGCCCTGGGCTCGATCGCCCCGGACGCGATGAAGGTCATGAAGAGCGCCATCCTCGAGTTCCACCAGAAGCCGCGGATGGCGAAGGCGACGCTCGACAGCTCGGCCGGCCCGGGCGTGGTCGTCAACTACGCGAGCGCGTCGCGCACGTTGCGGAGCAAGTCCCTCAACCGGAACGGCTTGGTCAGCCAGCGGCAGCCCGTTTCCTCGAGGAAGCGCTCCGTGTCGGCGCCGGCCACGTCACCGGTCACGAAGATCACGCGGCGGGCGAGCGCCGGTGTCGCGGCGGCGATCGCGCGGTAGAGCGTGCGGCCGTCGACCTTCGGCATCTTCAGGTCGCAGATCACCAGGTCGTAGGCCTGGCTGCGGACGCGGGCGAGGGCTTCTTCCCCGTCGCCCGCGTGATCCACGCTCAGCCCGGCGTCGGTCAGCGCCTCGCTGACGGCCATCGCCAGGCTGTGCTCGTCCTCGACGAGCAGGACCGTCGCTCCGTGCGCCACATCGGTCGGAGCGGCCGGCGGCCGCTGGCGCGCCGTGCTTTCCGTACCGCTCACCGGCAACTCCACGGTGAACGACGCCCCGCCCGCGGGCGGCGTCTCGACGCTGATGCTCCCGCCGTGCTCCTGAACGATCGCGTAGGCGACCGTCAGCCCCAGACCGGTACCCTCGCCGGTGTCCTTGGTGGTGAAGAACGGATCGAAGATGCGGTTCTTCATCTCCGACGGGACGCCGGGACCGTCGTCGCTGACCTGCAGCGCGACCACGTCGCGCGCCGCGTCGTGCCATGTGCGCAGCACGAGCGATCCACGCCCGTGCGACGACAGCATCGCCTGCTCCGCGTTGATGACGAGGTTGAGCAGCACCTGCTGCATCTGATGGGCGTCGGCGAAGACGGGCGGCAGGCCCGCGGCCGCTGCCACGACGACCTCGATGTTGACCAGGCGCTGCTCGTGCGCGCGCAGGGCCATCGTGTCACGCACCACCTGGTTGAGGTCGATGAGCGACCGGGTGGACTGACGCTTGCGCGCGAAAGTCAGCAGCTTGCGCACGATGCGGGCGGCACGCTCCGACTGTCCGAGGATCACGTCCAGCCCGTGACGGGTGGCCTCGTCGGGCGCTTTCTCGGCCAGCCGCTCGGCCCAGCTCAGGATGGCCGCCAGCGGATTGTTCAGCTCGTGGGCGACACCGGAGATGGTCTGGCCCAGCGCGGCCATCTTCTCGGCCTGCAGGAGCTGCTGGTAGATGTCGCGCGCCTGGTCGTCGAGGCGGCGGCGCTCGCTGACGTCGCGGACGAGCGCCTCCACGTGCACGGCCCGCTGGCGGGCCAGCCGGTCCGCGCGGGCCGTCACCTCGACCCAGACCAGGTCACCGTCGTCGCGCCGCAGGCGCAGCAGGTAGTCGGTGACCACGCCGTCTCCGACCAGCCGATCCAGAAAGGCGGCGCGCGCCGCGCCGTCGACGAAGCGCCGGGGCGCGAAGGGGGAGACGTCGGCGTCGGGCGTTTCGGGCGTGCAGCCCAGGACGAGCTTGAGGTGGGCGTTGACGGCGAGGGTGCCGGAGCCGCCGGTCTCCTCGAGGCCGGTGCCGATCTGGCCGATGTAGACGCCCTCGTGGACCGCCTCGAACAGGCGCGCAAACGCATTGGCCCGCTGGCGATCCGGACTCCGGCCTGAAGCTGCCGCCACGTCGGAGTTGATTATACGGCCCCATGTCGGAGGGGTCCCCTGATGACGGAATCGTAATGGGGTCGGGGGGCGTTTA
>Ga0299906_10000690_pt1 | contig 30190 bp, 23 predicted proteins | sample RVTome_14_FD_200259 | JGI IMG/M metagenome (GOLD analysis project Ga0299906, IMG submission 200259) | Soil microbial communities from uranium-contaminated site in the Upper Colorado River Basin, Wyoming, United States - RVT145D125 (version 2) ...
TTGGGAGCAGGGAATCGGCGGAGACGGTGCCGGTTCCCGCACATCTCCCGCAGGTCCGCACCAATCACATCTCTCGGACCTGCACGAACTGTGGGCACAACGCCCGAACACGGATTGCCGGCGGCCTGAATGCGGCCAGATGGTCCATCGTGGACAGAAGGATCCGCCGATGCCGCCATGCCGCCCGACATGCCCGTGTGGTGCTGGTCGTCGTGCCCGCAAAGTCGCAGCGCGCAACGCGCTGCAGAAAGGTCAGGGCTCATGAGAAGGACTCATCGAGCATTCACCATCATTGAGCTGCTGGTGGTGGTCTCCATCATCGCGCTGCTCGTCGGCATCCTCCTGCCGGCGATCGGCAAGGCCCGCGAGCAGGCCAAGCTCACCACCTCGCAGTCCAACATGAAGCAGTTGGGCGTGGCGTTCAACACCTACTCGGCCGAGTGGAACGACCGCCAGCTCACGCTGACCGTGGACAGCTTGTCTCAGTACGGCAACAACTTCAACACCGCCATGGCCGGCTACAACGCCGCCCACCCGGGCGACTCCGGCGGCCACCCGCTGCTGGTCCTCGGCACGACCCCCCCGAACTTCATCTGGTTCTGGGGCGGCGCGATGCTGATGCCCATGCACTTCGATGGCGCCAACGCCGGCTTCGGCCACTTCCGCTTCCCGAACGTCCGTGAGCTCGGGCAGTACATGGGCGGCAAGTTCTACGATCCGGTGTACTTCGCCCCGAAGGATGCCGCGCCGTGGGCGGCCGCGGTGGAGACCTGCGAGAGCTACCCGGGCGAGTGGTGCCCCACCGGCGCCAACGGCCCGGCGAACGGCGTCTACGCCCCCAGCTACTGCTACTCCCCCGCCGCCATGTTCAACGCGGATGTCCTGGGCGACCGTGACGACGACGGCGTCTATTGGGTCGATCCATTCGGCATCAGCGCCGGCCTGCGGTCCCCCTCCATGTCGCAGTGCCTGTTCCCGGACCTGAAGACTCAGGCCATCGAGCACAACTGGCTCCAGAACACGTTCGGCACGGGCAAAGAGTGCAACGCCGCCATCGTCGACGGCATGTACGACGGCTGCGAGCCGTACTACTTCAACCACGCGTACAGCTCGACCCCCGTCATGCTGTTCTTCGACGGCCACATCGAGGGCGTCGGCACCCTGACGGTCCGGGCCGCCACCAGCCGCGCGCTGAACACGACCGGCTACGGCCTGTGGTCCACGGACACCCCGATGGGCGGCGGCTACGATGACAGCTCGCCCGGCGGCTACTTCAACGAGATGCGGACCGACTGGTCGTCGACCGCGCACCACATCCTGACCACGGATGGCATCCGCGGCCGCGATGTGTTCGGCGACAACTAAGCCGCGCACCTTGTTGGACTGTCCACGATGGAACTCAAAGGGCTGTGCCGCAAGGCACAGCCCTTCTTATTGCGCCCGGGTGCCATGCAACGCCGCCCCCGGATAGGGCGAGGCATGCCCATTCGTCAACCAGGATAGCGTGCGACCGGCCGCTGTCCGGGGGTGGGCCGGAAGCACGGGCGCACGCACAGAACCGGGGTGCCTGTGAATGAGCGCAGCGTTTCACAGCCGAAGGGCCGCCGATCGCCCATTGCCGTGGCACGGCCGAAGCGGCCTTCGCCACAGGCACCCGCGCGAGCGATCGCACATCAACCCCCGCGTGGTTCGCCTGAAGGGCGTACCACGCCACCCTTTGTCCACCGGGCGGCGCTGTCCCCTAGTCCAACTGATCGTCGCCAGCCGTTTGCGCGAATCATCGCCCCGGCGCCACGGCCGGCACGTGAGCGCCACGGCCGCCCGCTAAGATGACGTCATGAGCCACCACGATGACACCCGCCCGCCCCTGCGCCCGGCCAGCACCTGCATTCACGGCGGCCAGGCGGCCGACCCCTCGACGGGGGCCGTCATGCCGCCCATCTCGCTGGCCACGACTTACGCCCAGCGCTCACCGGGCGTCCACCAGGGCTACGACTACACGCGCGGCACGAACCCCACCCGCTACGCGTTCGAGCGGTGCCTGGCCCGCCTGGAGGGCTCGGCCCTCACCGAGAAGCAGGACACCTCCTTCGGCGCGTTCGCGTTCGCCTCGGGGCTGGCGGCGATCGGCGCGGCCCTCGACCTGCTTGACAGCGGCGACCACGTCGTGGCGATGGATGACCTGTACGGCGGCACGGGCCGGCTCTTCACCCGCATCCGCGAGCGTTCCGCGGGGCTGCGCTTTTCGTTCGTGGACCTGACGGACCTGGAGAAGGTCGAGGAGGCGATCACCGACCGGACGAAGCTGATCTGGGTCGAGACGCCCACGAACCCGACGCTGAAGGTCGCGGACCTGGCAGCTCTCGCGGCGCTCGGCCGGTCGCGCGGCATTCTGACCGCCTGCGATAACACCTTCGCCACGCCGCTGCTCCAGCGGCCGCTGGAACACGGCATCGACATCGTCATGCACTCGATCACCAAGTACATCGGCGGCCACAGCGATGTGCTGGGCGGGGCGCTGGTGACGGACAACGCCGAGCTGGCCGGGCGGATCCGCTTCCTCCAGTTCGCGGGCGGGGCGGTGCTGGGGCCGTTCGACTGCTACCTGGCCCTGCGCGGCATCAAGACCCTGAGCGTGCGCATGCGCCAGCATTGCGAGAGCGCGCTGAAGGTCGCCCGGTTCCTCGAGGCCCATGACAAGGTGCAGCGAGTGATCTATCCCGGCCTGGCTTCGCACCCCCAGCACGCCATCGCCGCGCGGCAGATGCGCTTTGCGGGTGGGCCGTCTGGGTCCGGGGGCGGGGGCGGGATGATCACGATTTTCCTGGAGGGCGGGCTCGCCGAGTCGCGGGCGTTCCTGGAGCACGTGCGTCTGTTCACGCTGGCCGAATCGCTCGGCGGCGTGGAGTCTCTCATCGAGCATCCGGCGATCATGACCCACGCCTCCGTGCCGCCGGATCGCCGCCGCCAGCTCGGCATCGCCGACAACCTGGTGCGGATCTCGGTGGGCATCGAGGACACGGACGATCTCATCGAGGACCTGGAGCAGGCGCTGGAGGCGGTGAAGATCGGCGCGGCGGCGGGCGTTTCGTAAGGACACACGGGCGCCATGCCTCGCCGCCCCCCCGGACTGAGCGTGGCATGCGCAAGACTCCGGGTGCCATGCCTCGCGGCTTTGGGCGAGGCATGTCCGGGACTCCCGGTGCAATGCAACCCCGGGTGCCTGTGGCTTGGCCGTCGAGTGCCATGCCTCGCGGCTTTGGGCGAGGCATGTCCGGAACTCCCGGTGCAATGCAACCCCGGGTGCCTGTGGCTTGGCCGCTTCGGCCATGCCACAGTGGTGCGAAGTCGTCAGCACAACACTGTGAAAGGCCCGCAAAGCCGGACTATTCACAGGCACCACGCGCCTGTCCCACAGACATGCCTCGCCCAGAGCTGTGAGGCATGGCACCGTCCGCGCGCGGCACGGCTCACAGAGCCGTGGCACCTACAGAATCGGCGCGCACGGCCTTGATCCGGTACACCGCGTACATCAGAAGCGCCACCGCGACGAGCAATTCCTTGTGCTCGTTGAGCTGCTCGAAGAAGTCGTGGTAGATCTGAATGTCCTCGAAGTCGGGGTTGACCCACCGGTACAGGGTCTTGACCTCCTTCCACGCGAAGCCGCACGCCATGCAGAAGATGACCGGCGCTTCGGCGATGGCCGGCCGCCACCCCGGAAGCGACCCCGGCAGCGGGCGCGGCCAGCGCAGCGTCCACATCAGCGGCAGAACAAAGAACATGACTACGAGAAAGACACTGCCCAGCGAGTTGACGGGCAGGTCCGTGTTGTGGAGATTCGTCTCGCCGCTCAGCTCGCGGTAGGGCTCGGGCGTTTCCCACCGGAAGTACGACTGGCCCCAGCTCATCTCCTCGCCGGCGAAGAACAGGGTCGCGAGGCCGATGAGGCCGATGATCGCCGCTCCGCCGCGCCCCCGCCCCCGCCCCCGGAGCGGTCCCTTCTGGCGCCGGGCCAGCACCCAGCCCTGCCAGAGCAGCAATGCCCCGGCCGCCAACGCCGCGCCGACGGTGACGATTTCCACGACCTGCGTCTCGCGATGACGCGTGTACAGGATGTAATCCAGATAGAACCGGGGCGAGATCAGGTAGATCAGCATCAGGACGCCGGGGACCGCCACGGGGACCATGTACAACCAGACCGGGTGGCGGCGGCGGTCGGGACGATCGGTCTTCTGGGCGGGGCCGGAATCCGGCATGGTCGGCATCCTCGATCGGTCGCGGGCTTTCGCCCTTGACCGTCCGGGGCATTCTGTCGAATGATGACCATCGGATCAATGCCGATCCCGCGAGGCGCCACCATGCCCCTGTACGAGTACACCTGCGAAGCCGATGGCGAAACGATTACCCTCCTGCGGCCCAAGCGCGATGCCGACAAGCCGGTGGATGACCCCGCCGGCCGCGGGCGGGTGTTCGTGCGGAGGCACAGCACCTTCCAGGTGAACGGCGCCGCCCGGCCGGGCGGCACGGCGGCGCCATCGCGCGGCTGCTCGTGCGGCAACCCGCACGGCCCCTGCCACAGTTGACCCGAACGCCGAACAAAGGGGGCCGAACAAAGGGGTCGGGAGTCTTTTTTTTCGGAAAAGACTCCAGACCCCTTTTTTCTAGGCCACGGCGCGGGGGGCGCGCATCAACTCGTCCTGAACGGCCTGAGCGATCGCCGCCGGCGACACGGCCGGCGCCTGCCAGGCGAGGCAACGGCCATAGCCCTTCGGGCAGGTCCCCACGGCAACATGGCACGGTGCGCACGGCGCATCGGAGGCCAAGGGCCGCACCTCGGGATAGGGCTCGGCGTGATGTGCCGACGTCGGTGCGAAGAGGCCGATGGACGGCAGCCCCAGCGCGCCGGCCAGGTGCAGCACAAAGGAATCGTGGGCCACGATCGCATCGAGGCCGAGCAGCACTCTCGCCAGGGCGGCGACCGTCGTCGTCCTGCCGCGCAGGTCGATCACGCCGCGTCGCGGGACGTCGTGCGTGACGGCCGGAGGTTGCGCGCCGAGCAGCGCGACGACCCGGCGCGCATCGAGAAGGCGATCGATCAGCTCAGCGGTCAGCGCTGCCGGGTAGGCGCGGAGCGAGCCCATGTCGTCGATGGCCAGGCCGACCAACGGCGCCGGACCGTCGGTCAGGGGCGCGCCGGAGCGCCACGCATCCGGAACCTCCACGTGAACCATCCGGCGGATGAGCGGCAGTCCGATGGCGTCGGCGAAGGTCTCGGGCAGCGGCCGCCCGGGTCTCTGGGCCGTCGTCAAGACGCACTCGAGGCTGAGATAGCGGTCGTAGGCCCCCCACTGCTCGAGAGTGAGCGGATAGGGCCGCACATCGTCGACCGCGGGCAGGCAGGAGAAGACCTCGCCCGGGCCCGGTGTGGCGGCGATGTCGATGCGCAGGTGCTCGTGGCGGCTGTGGATGGAGGCGAGGACCGGCTCGAGACTGAGGGCGTCGCCGAGGCCGCCGATGAAGGGCAGGATCATCCTGCCGCGCGTCTCCTCGCGGGGCCGGTACGGGGCCGGGCAGGGCGGCAGCGGGGCCTCGGACGCCAGCACGCCTGCCGCGCGGGCGCTGGCGGCCTCGACGTCGTGCATGACGAGGTCCACCCCGGCCGGAAGGGCCAGGATGCGCCGACCACGTTCGATGGCCACTTCGAGGTCGCGTTGGAGCCGAATGATCTTCACGGGTCGAACGGGTCGATCATCGCACGAGCCGCCGCCGGCGCATGAAAAAAAGCGGCGGTCACGGGACCGCCGCTTCGGTTCGCACAGGTGTCACGGAGGGGCTGCCGGCTCAGCCGAGCAGGCCGAGGACGTTCTGCGGCAGGGCGTTGGCGATGGCCAAGGACTGGCCGGCCGCCTGCGAGAGAATCTGCTGGCGGGTGAGGGTCGCCGTCTCGCGGGCGAAGTCGGTGTCGCGAATGGTGGACTCGGCCGCGGCGGTGTTCTCCAGGGTGATGCCGAGGCTGGAGATGGTGGCGCCGACGACGTTCTTCTGGAACGCGCCGAGGCGGCCGCGCAGCTTCGAGACCTGGCTGATGGCGGCGTCGACGATCTTCTGGGCGGTCGTGAGGTCGCCGTTGACCACGTTGGCGGTTCCGCCGGCCTTGAGCTGGTTGAGGAATCCGTCGATGGCGTCGCCGAGGTTGCCGGTCGTCACCGTGGAGATGCCGAGGGAGACCTTGCCGGCGAGGTTGACCTTGGGCGAGAGGTTGAAGTCCGCGCCGCCGCCGGTGATGGTGAAGGCCGCGGAGCCGCCGTTGACGTTCACGGCGCCGGAGCCATCGAGGCTGACGGTGACATCGAAGCCGTCGGTCGCCACTCGTGCTTCCAGGCCGTCCGTAGTGGCCTGGTTGCCGTTGATCAGGACGACCGCGTCCCGACCCAGGTCTTTCAGGTCGGTGAAGCCGGTTCCGGCCGCGTCCTGAATGACGGTGTTGGTGGTGCCTTCGAGGACCTTGGCCCTGACGAAGGCCGCCGAGCCGAACTTCTTGGAGCCGATCTGCACCAGGTTGGCGTCGGTCGTGTCCTGGCTGGCGGAGACGCCCAGAGCGTCGCTGAAGGTGTTGATGGCGTTGATGATGTTGGCCTGGGTGGTGCCCGAGGCGAACGTGAACTGCTGGACGCCTTCCACACCGGTGATCTCGAAGGTGATCGAGCCGCTGTTGCCGTTGACCAGGGTGGCCCCCGTGGAGAGGAAGACCGCGCCGGTCTGGGCGGAGGTGGTCACGTCGATGGTGACGGCGAGCGTGGCGCCGGCGGCGTCGCTGAGGCGGGCCGCGTTCACCTTGACCTCCTGGAGCGAGGAGGGGATCGGCGTGGTGGTGTAGTCGAAGTTGCCGTTGAGCAGCTTGGTGCCGTTGAAGCTGGTCGCGTTGGCCACGCGATCGATGGTCTGGAGGATCGAGTCCACCTGGACCTGGTTCGCTTCCTTCTCGGCCTGGGAGACGCCGGCCTCGTTGGCGCTGCCCGCGATGAGCGACTGCAGCTCGACGAGGAGGTTGTTGATCTCCTGGAGGCCGCCCTCGGCGACGTTGACGACCTGTTCGGCGCGCTCGGCGTTGCCGATCGCGGCGCTCAGGGCCGCCTTCTCCGAACGCAGCGATTCGCTGGCGATCAGACCGGCCGGGTCATCCGAGCCGCGATTGATGCGCAGGCCGGTGCTGAGACGCTCCAGGCTGGTGACCAGCCCGCGGTTCTGCGCCACAAGCACCCGCTGGGCCAGCAGTGACGAGACATTTGTGTTGATCCGAGTCATTGTGTCCTCCGTGAACACTTCGCCACCTGCGTGGCATGCAATCCGTTTACGACACCAAGGGCGAGGTCACCCTTTCCATGCGAGTGCCGCGGGTGGCGGCGTCTGGTCGGGCTTCGGGTTCATCCGGCACCCCACTGAGGGTCGCAACTCCTTCTCCCGTGCCTGGAGGTGCGCGCGTCACTTGCCTTCCGGGGTCCTTGAGAAGGCAAAGCTGCAACGTGACTATCGGTTTCGACCCCGGGCCACTTCACTTGTGTTGTGAATCAGCGATGTTTTCCCTGCCTGTGACGCCTGGCCCCGCCTGAAGGCGGCCGCGGCCGCGGCTGATAACGACGGCGACCCCGGCCTTTGGCCGGGGTCGCGCGGCAGTCATGTCGTTATCGGACAGCGCCGGGTCAGCCGAGCAGGGCCAGGACGTTCTGCGACGAGACGTTGGCCGTCGCCAGCACCGAGGTGCCCGCCTGCGAGAGGATCTGGGCCCGCGTCAGTTCCGCGGTCTCGCGCGCAAAGTCCGCATCGCGGATCTTCGACTCCGAGGAGGTGATGTTCTCCAGGCCCACCTGAAGCGCGCGGATGTTGGTCTGCACGGTGTTGCGCTCGAACGCGCCCAGCCGCCCGCGCAGGACCGAGATGTCGGTGATGGCGCTGTCCAGCACCTCCGACGCCTGTTTCGCCCGCCCGCCCACGAGCGAGTTGTCGCCGCCGGTCTTGATCGAGCTGAGGAAGTACTGCACGTCCTCGATGACCGTCGAGCCGAGGCGGCTGGCGGCGATGGAACGCACGCCGAAGTTCACCTGCTGGCTCTCGTTGACGGTCGGTCCGAGCTGGAATTCCGCCCCGCCGCCGATGATGTTGAACGACGACGGGGTTCCCGTCACCTGCGTGGCGAAGGCCGAGGTCAGCTCCACCTCGATGCCCAGGGCCGGCGTGTTGAGCCGCGCCGAGAGCCCGTGCCCCGAGGCGACCGTGCCGTTGATCAGCGCCGCGACGTCGCGGCCGTTGTCGCGGGCCTTGACCGTGGCCACGCCCTTGGCGTCAAACGTCTGGAAGAACGCCCCGTCGCTGCCGACGCGCTTGACGGACACGAACGAGTCCGTGCCGTAGGTGCGCGACGAGAAGACCAGGCCGCTGGTGGCGTCGGCGCTGTTGAACAGGGCGGCGCTGACGCCGGTTGAGTCGCGCAGGGTGTTGATCGCGTTGGCCACGGCGTTCAGCGTGGTGCCGGAGGCGAAGGAAAGGAGCTGCACGCCCTCGTTGCCGGCGATCTCCAGCGTCACGCTGCTGGCCAGCGCCCCACTGGCCGCGGAGAGGAAGAGCGTAGCGGTCTGGGCGGAGGCGATGACCTGCACGTCCACCTGGACGCTGGTGTTGTTGCCGAACTGCGTCCCGATGATGTCGGCGTTGGCGATCTCGGTCTGGGTGATGCCGCTGGTGAGATACTCCAGCGAGCCGTCCAGCAGGCGCAGGCCCGCGAAGCTGGCCGTGTTGGAGATGCGGGTGATGGAGTCGATGGCGCTGTCCACCTGGAGCTGGTTGGCCCCGATCTCCTCGCGGCTGATGCCGCCGGTGTTGGCCGACTGGATGATCAGGCTCTTGATGGAGTTCAGCAGGTCGTTGACCTCGGCCAGGTAGCCCTCCATGGTGGCGATGACCGAGCTGGTGCGCTCGGAGTTGTCGATCGCCTGGCCGATGCCGCGCAGCTCACTGCGCAGGCGCTCCGAAACGATCAGGCCCGCCGGATCGTCGGCGCCGCGGTTGATGCGCAGGCCGGTGGAGAGACGCTGGAGACGCGTGCGCAGGTCCAGGTCCGTGCGGGCGAGATTGTGCTGGGCGAGAAGGGAGGAGACGTTGGTGTTGATGCGAGCCATGACAATCCTCCTTGATTGAGGCTCTGTGTTGACGCGGCCGGGCCCGATGATCCGTCATCGGGGCGCCGCCCGGAGGCGGCGACGGCCCTGCTCAGGCGCTCTCCTTCCGCCGCGTCGGATCCTGACGAGTCACCCGCCCGGCGGCGGGCATGACATTGGTCCGGTGCGCGGCGGCGTCGGGGGCGCCCTGGGCGTTCGGGGCATTCGGGGCCTCTTGGGGATCCGGGGGGGCGACGCCGTCGAGCCCCGCCCCGCTCATGCGGGCCGCCTGCTCGTTCTCCTTCCGAATCGCCTCGTAGACCTCCTTGCGGTGCACCGCCACGTGGGCGGGGGCCTTGATCCCCAGGCGCACCTTGTCTCCCCGGATGTCGACGACGGTCAGCTCGATGTCGTCGCCGATCATGATCGTCTCGTCGCGCTGACGTGAGAGCACCAGCATCCGTCGGATCCTTCCGTTTGGGGCCGCCGCGGCATGTCGCCGGCGGTCGGTCCGGGGGCCGGGACGTCCGTGTCCCGGTGTCAGCTTCGCCGCACCCTTGGGTCTACGCCGTGGCCGCGTGGACCGCCTCGCCGATGCGGACGATCTCGTGGCGGGTGGTCCATCGCTTCTCGGCGAGGACCAGTTGAATGCCCTGGAACGTGTTGAGGTTGATGACCAGCGGGCCCTGGAGGTTGCCGGTGAGCACGCGGTCGTACTTGTTGACGATGACGAGCACCTGGGCGTCGTCCAGCGCGCCGAGGTGGATCTCCTCCATCTGCTCGCGCCGGATCGTGGCCTGGTAGTCCTGCACCCACAGGCTCGGATCGGTGACGACGAACGCCAGCTCGGGCGCCTCGACCGACTGGAGCCAGAAGAACACGCCGTCGTCATCCGGCTGGAGCAGCACGTAGCGCCGGTAGCTCGAGAATCCGAGCAGGCCCGACTCGAAGGTGATGATGCGATTGCGATCGACTTCCACCATGCCAAACCGGGTCGTCTGCACGTTCATGGAACGCTCCCGTGAGTCGGCCTGCCATCCTGGTTTCGTCCCCCCTCGCTCCACGTCCGGGTCCGGGGGTGACATCCTGTCATCGTCGCGCCGGTCCGGCCGAGAGACCGGCGCCGCATGCCGCGCCTAGGTCAGAAAGTCCAGCAGACTCAGTGTCGTCGAGCGGCTGGTGGTGGCCAGGGCCGCCTGCAACTGCTGCTGAAGGCCGGCGAAGCGCACCGCCGCCTCCGTATAGTCAAGGTCCTGCACCTGGCTCTTCAGGGCCGTGTCCTGCAAGCGAAGGTCCTCCTCGCGCAGGGTCGCATCCGCCACGCGGCGGGCGCGAACCCCGATGTCGGCGCGGGCCTCGGCGACACGCACGATGTCGCCGTCGAGCCGCGATGCAGCAAGTTCGATGCCATTCGAATCGTTGGCGTTCAACGCCTCGCGCAGGGCGATCAGGTGCGAGAAGACGCTGTCCACGGCAACAGTTGCGCGGTCCTGTCCCACAAGAGTTGCGCCTGTCGTCGAGCCCAGGATGCCCAGGTGCTCAGCCGCATGGGAGCCGTTGAGCGACGACACCGAGAAAGCGCCCGCCCCGCCCCCGGGGGTGTTGTCCAGAAGCTCCAGGCCGTTGCCGTCGCTCGCCAGGCGGATGAAGAACGCATCGCCCGGACCGGTGCCCCCGAGCCCCGCGCCGGCCGCGGCGGCGTTGACGGCATCCACCACGTTCTGAACCGTCGTCGCCCCGGCCAAGTCCACATCGAAGCTCGATCCGTCGCGCAGGGTGATGCGGAAGTCCAGGTCGCGCGCCGGATCGGGCGCGCCCGTGAGCGGATCGACCCCCCCGGAAAGGACCTCCACGCCCAGCCCGTCGTTGAAGTCCGCCAGCAATGTCGAACCCGCGAACGACCGGATGCCGAGCTGCGTCGCGGTCTGACCGCCGCCGACCTCGCCGATGCTCAGCGCGACCCCGGAGACTTCGTTGATCACGCTCAGCCGGTCGCCGGTCAGCGCGATCTCCACGCGCGCGCCCAGGCCGGCGGTCTCGATGGCGTTGCGGATGTCCTGGATCGTCTGCGCGCCGGCAAGGTCCACATCGCGCACCTGCCCGCCGCTGGCCAGCCGGATCGCGCCCAACGGAAGCGTCAGGCCGCTGAGGTTGGCGATGGGCGTCAGGTCGGTGATCCGGGGGTCGAGATCCGCGCCGGCGCCCCCGCCGGCCGCGAATGTCGCCGCAAGACCGAGATCCGCCGCCGTACTGCCGCCCGCCGGGTCGCTGATGGTGATGCCCACGCTGTTGCCGGCGATCTCAAGGGCGCTGCCGGAGCCATCGATGCCGACCGTCGCTCCGGCATCGATCGTCTGAATGGCGCTTTGAATGGTGTCGATGGCGTCCTGCACACTGTGCGCGCTCGTCAGGTCGGCGCTCACCTGCGTGCCCCCCACGTTGATGGCGACGACGCCCAGGCGGACGCCCATCCCGCGAGCGCCGTTCAAATCGACCAGCCGCGTCGCCGGGTCCATGACCGGATCGAGGTCGCGGTCACCCGCCACCCGCGCGCTCATCGCCCCTAAGGCGCGGTCCGCCGAGAGCGTCACCCGCAGCGGCTTGGACAGGCCGTAGTCACCTTCGAGGCCATCGCCCTGGCCCGTATAGCGCAGCCCGCCCAGCAGCTCGCTGACCGGCGCCGCGGCAGTGCGGCTGCCGCCGAAGTAGTAAATGTCCTGGTAGTTGCGGTTGGAGATCGACAGCAGATTCTGGATCATCGCGTCGATCACCACCGCCTGGTTGGCCCGCGTCTGGGCGTCGGACCCGAAGCCGGTCTGACTGAGGGCAATGCTCTTGGCCTCCAGCAGCTCATCGCTCATGTCCGACAATGCCGCATCGACGTTGTTCAGCAGCGCCTCGCCGTGGGAAAGGTTCCGCAGGCGCTGGCCGCGCTGCTCGATGAGGTCATCCAGCACGCTGATCGTGCTGGCGGCCACCGAGTCGTCGGAGGGCCGGTTCAGGGCCCGGCCGGTGGCGAGCTGGATCTGCGTCCGCAGCAGTTCGCTCGTGGTGCGGGTGAGCGAGCCGACGAGCACCTGCGAGACGAGGGCGTTGGGCACGCGGGCGAGATTGGAGGGGATGCTGCTCATGTGAGGTTCGTCCGCTGATCGCCTTACACCATGCCAAGAAGCGTCTGGAGAAGCTCATCCACGGTCTGGATGAACCGTGCGCCGGCCTGGAACTGCCGCTGGAACGTGAGCATGTTGATGGCCTCCTCATCCACCGACACGCCGGAGACCGCCTGCACCTGGGCGTCGATGCTGTCGCGGATGAGCCCGGTCGACTCCACCGCGAGGTTGGCGGCATCGGCCTTGACCGCCAGGGCGTTGACGGAGTTGAGCCAGAAGTCGCGCAGACTCGCGCCCTCCAGGTCATCCAGCGACTTCGCCTGAAGGTTGGCGATGGCCAAGGCCGTGCCGTTGGAGCCGGCGATGTGGTCGGATCCCGCCGCGAGAAGGGCGCCGTTCGCGACAAGCCGGGGGTTGACGTCAATGTCCGCCGCGGACGATCCGCTGAAGAACGTGTTGACGCCCAGCGCCGCCAGCGCCCCGCTCGAGTCGTCGGAGAACGTCATGCTCGCGCCGGAGGCCGCGGTCAGGACGAGCTGGTTGGCCGCCCCCCGGCTCGCGGTGACCCCGGCCCCCGCCGCGCCCGCGACCACGTTGATCTCGTCGATCAGGTCATCCAGGCTCATCGCATCGCCATCCACATCGATGCGGTGCGTGGTGCGCACGCCGGTGGCATTGTCGGTGACGTGCAGGAAGAAGCTTCCGTTCTCGATGCGCCAGGGCAGGCCGCCCTGGCTTGAGTTCAGGTTCGCCGCCGGGTCGAGCGGGCCGTACGTGCCCTCGACCGTGCCGAAGCCCACGCGGCCCTGGCCCTGGGAATGGACGCGATTGACCTGGAAGACGAGCTGCCGGGCGAAGCCGTCGAGGTCGTCGAGCACGGGACTCACCGACTGCTCGCGCTGGCGCATGAGCGCGCCGATCTCGCCGGTGGTGGTGGTGAGGAACGATCCGTCGGCCTTCACCCTCAGCGACACGATCGGCTCGCCGTTGAGCGTCTCCCGGCGCAGCTCCACGCCGCGCACGTCGGCGGCGAGCAGCACCGGCATGGACCCGACGAGCAGGTTGACCGAGCCGTTGGGCTGCTCGACGACGGTGAGATCGAGGAATCCCGCCAGTTCGTCGATGAGCAGGTCGCGCTGGTCGCGCAGCGAGTTCTCGTGCCCGCCCACGGATTCGCTCAGGGCGATCTGGCCGTTGATGGATGCGATCTTGTTGAGCAGGTCGTTGACCTTCTCCACGCTCGCGCCCAGGGCGCGATCGATCTCCTGCCGCACCGAGTCGTAGTCGCGGCGGAGGTCCTGGAGTCGCCCGGCCAGGGCAGCGCCCTGCTGCACGACGAGGGACCGCACGGCGGAGTCGTCGGGATCGTTGGCGAGCTGCGAGAAGCTGTTGAAGAACGCGCTGAGCAGGCTGGAGAGGTCATTGTCCGTGAGCTCGTTCTGAATTGTCTCCAGGGCGGTGAGGAACCGCTGGTCGATCAGCGCCGCGCGCTGGTCGCCGGTGGCGTTGCGCAGGCGGGCCTGAAGGGCCGTGTCGTACTCGCGCCGCACGGCGTCCAGACTCACGCCGCGCCCGATGAACTGCCCCTGGCCGATGTATTGCCCCCGCACCGGTTCGAGGTGGGCCGAGCGGCGGTGAAATCCGGGCGTGGCGGCGTTGGCCATGTTGTCACCGGCGACCTGCAGCGCCGCCTGGCTCGTCACCAGCGTCGATCGCCCGATCTGCAACGCACCGTTGAGACTCATCGATCAGCTCCGCACATCCACGCTGAAGTCAAGCTGCGCACCGAGCGCGACCTGCCCGCGCCGCTCATACACCCGCGCCCCGCTGAGGGCCGACCGCACAGTCTGAAGGACCCCCACCATGTGCCGGTTCAAAGCATCCATCGCCGCGCGCACGACCGTGCTCTCGCGGCGCGCCCGGGCCGCCCGCACGCGCAGGTCATCGCGCAGGGCCAGGAGTCGTTCCCGCTGCTCGGGGGCTGCGGCCTCCGCCACGCTCTCGATCGACAGCGCGCCTGATTCCGGCGGCCCGATCGCCCCGGCCACGCGGGCCATCACCGTCAGCCGCGCCTTCTCCAATGCGCTGAGCTGGCCGAGCAGCGACTGCTCCTGCCCGCAGAGCGCGGCAAGCTCGTCGATGCGCGCCCGCCGCACGGCCTCGCGCCGTGCTGCCAGACTCGCCTCCACGCGATCGTGCAGCGCGACCTGTGCGCGCAGAATCTCCTCCAGCTCAGCCAGCCGCATCGCGAGATCCTCGCCGCGCTTGTCAGCCACGCCAGGCCCTCCCGTCCGCGGCCCCGGCAGTCTCTGCCGGCAGGCCGTAGCGCTGCGCGAGCTTGTCCACGATCGCCTCCACCAGGGGGAAGTCCGCCGCGGAGGTGATGCGGTCGGCGATGTGCTGATCCAGCAGCGGCCCGAAGCGTTTCTCCGCGGGTCCGGGCGCGAACGGCTGCGCCGCCAGCGATGACTCCCGCAGCGTCGCCAGGGCCGGCAGGACAAGCGCGGACGACACCAGCCCCTCCACGGCCTGCCGCAGCGTCGCTTTCGTCCCGCGCGTCTCGCCGCGAAGGGCCGCCGAGAATGACGCCACACGGCGAGCATCCGGCGCCGCCGTCGCCGGCGGCCGACTCAGCGCCGTGTCATGATGGACGGGCGCGATGGTCATTCCTGGACGATCTCCGCGTGCAGCGCCCCCGTGCGCTTGAGCTCGTAGATGATCGCGATCTGGTCCTCGGTGGCCACGTTCAGCCGGTCCAGGGCGTCCAGCAGGTCCACCAGGCGCGTCGATCCGTTCGTCTGGCCGTCCGTAGTGTCGAAGCCGGCCCAGCGCGTCGTCGCCACGAGCGGATTCTCCGGCGACGCTTCCGGAGGCGGCGTGATAGTCGTGATGGACAGTCCCCGGTGCGTCACCGCCACCGGGCCGATCTCCACCGATCCGGTCACGGCGATGATCCCCCGCCGCTCGTTGACCACGATCCGCGCGGCGGTCTGAATGAGCGACGGATCGATGGGGATGGTCATCAGCGTGGCCAGGAACGGCGCCGGCCGCGCCCGGTCGGCGCGCGGCAGCAGCACACGGATGTTCTTGGCGTCCGTCACCATCGCGATGTCCGAGTAGCCGTCGATGAGGAACTCGTCGTTGATGGCGTCGGCGATCATCGAGGCCACGGGAAAGCCCGCGTACTCATCTCGCAGCACCAGTTCGATCACCCCGCCGGGCCCGACCGGGTTGGTGCGGATGTCCCTGAGCATCTGTCCCCCGCCCCGCACCGTCGCCCCCCGGGGATTGAGATCCTCGATGACCAGCGGGCCCTCGGCGAAGGCGTACACCGGCGCATCGGGCGTGTCCGGGCCCGGCACGCGCAGCAGCGAAACGATCAGCCGCCCGCCCGCCAGACTTTCGGCGTTGTAGAGCGTCTGTACGGCGATGTCGAAGCGGTCGCCTTCGCGCGCGCCGGTGGGCGGCACGATCAGGGTCACCTGCACCAGGGCGTAGGAATCGGCCTCGGCCAGCTCCTCCACGCTGATGGGCTCGTTGCCCAGATTGGCGAAGAGCCGCGCGTAGGGCCTGGCCGTGACGAGGGAATCGCGCGAGGAATCGCCCGTGCCGTCCAGGCCGATGACGATGCCCATGCCCGTGAGCACGTTGCGCTCGTGGCCCTTGAGACGGACGAGGTCCTGAATGCTCGTGCCGTGCGCTGAACCTGCGCCCAGCGCAAGCAGCGCTGCGGCTGGGCACGCCAAAACTGCCGATCGCGGTCTGCACATGCCGGACCTCCTGTCCACGGGCGGGTTCCGGTGGATCCGGAGCACACGCATGCAAATCGAGGGCCACGTTCACGGTGCCACTGACAAGGTCCGCTTTGGGGCCTTGTCAGTGCGCTGTGCGAATCGATCGCCCGGAGCGTCCCGCGCACAGCCCGCCAACACTGATTCACTCGCCCAAAGCGGCAAGCGAATCAGTGGCACCGCGCAACATCGCGCCCATCCCCCATCACTACAATCCGCCCATGCCCGCCGAGCTCATCGCCAACTTCAAGCCCGGCCGCCTCGACCGCATCGCCATGTGGCTCGGGCCCATTGCCGTCATCGCTCTGTTCATCTGGATGACGCGCTGGAGCGACGCCGGCCCCGCGAATCCCGAGTTGGCGGCGCTGGGGGTGATCGTCTCCGCGGCGCCGTGGGCGCTGATGTGGATCATCGCCGCCATCGGACTCGGCTGGCCGGTGCGCCTGCTGCTGGCCCGCCGCACGCCGGACGGCCTGGCCATCCAATGCGGCATCGGGGTGGCGCTGCTGCTGTTTCTCGACAGCGCCATGGGCGCCTCCGGCCTGCTTCAGATCGGATCGGACCTCGGCGCATGGGGCATCATCCTCATCGGCATCGCCCTAGCGGGTGAGCAGATCCGCCGGCGGTTCACGAACGCCCGGCGCGTCGAAGTCGTCTGGCCCTGGCCCGTGTGGGCCGCGGCCCCCGCGCTGGCCGTCATCCTCGTCGCGACGACGGAGGCGCCGGGCTGGCTCTGGGCCACGGAGTTCGGCGGCTACGACGCCATGAGCTACCACCTTCAGCTTCCCAGGGAGTGGCTGGCGCTGGGCGCGATCGTGCCGCTCGATCACAACGTCTACAGCCACATGCCGTCGTTCATGGAAGGCGCGTATTACCACCTGGCAGTGCTCAGGGGCGATGGCATCGAGTCGGTTTACGCAGCGCAGATGCTGCACGCCCTGCTGGCGGGAATGACAGCGCTGCTCGCCGGCCGGCTCGGCATGCGCCTCGCGGGGCTGGGCGGCGGGCTCATCGCCGCTCTGGCCGTGCTGGGAACGCCGTGGGTCATTGTCACCGGCACACTCGGCTACAACGAGATGGCCATGACCCTCATGCTCATCACGGGCCTGCTCATTCTCGAAGGCGAGGGCATCGACGGCCCCTGCAAGGCCGCGCTCATCGGCATGGCATGCGGAGCCGCCGTCGGATCCAAGCTCACCGCCATCGGTTTCGTCGCCCTGCCGCTGCTCCTGCTGCCCCTTTGGAAGCGCCCCGCGCGGCAATGGCCGGCGGCCCTGGCCATCGCCGGCGCGTTCGGCACAATCGTCCTCGCGCCGTGGCTCATCGCCAACGCCCTCGACACCGGCAATCCGTTCTTTCCGTTCCTCACCGGGCTCTTCGGAACCGGCCACTGGACCGCCGAGCAGGCCGCATCGTGGATCGCGGGCCACCGCGTCGAGGGCGGCCTGCCCGCGCGTCTGGTCGATGTCGTGCACCAGTTCGTGCGCTTCGGCATCGGCCCCAGCCCCGATCCGGGCGAACCGTGGAAGCCGCAGTGGTCGATCCTGCCCTGGCTCGGCGCGCTGGCGCTGGCGATGGGACTCACATCGGCGACGATGCGCCCGATGTCCGGCAAGCTCCTGTTCGTGCTCGTCGTGCAACTCCTGTTCTGGGCCTCGTTCACACACGTCAAGTCCCGGTTCATGCTTCCGGCGGTCTTCCCGCTCTCGCTGAGTCTGGCCCTCGCGCTGGCCTGGATGCGCGAGTCGTTTCCCCGCCCTGCCGCGCATCGCGCGGCGATGCCGGCGCTGTTTGTCCTCCTGCTGGCGTGGTGCGCCCAGCCGGCGTGCCTGTTTCGTTCCGAGCGGTTCCGCGAGGGCGGGCCAGCGTTCATGATCGGAATGGCGGATGTCATCTCCGGGCGCAGCCTCAGCCCGCCGCAGCGCATCGAGAGCGGCCGGACGATGTTCATCCCGGTGTGCATCAACTACCTCGTGCCGGCGGAGGCCCGCATTCTCGCCGTCGGGTATGCCACGCCCCTGTACTTCCAGCGCCCGGTGGAGTACCAGACGACATGGGATCGCGGCCCGTTGTCGCGGATCATGCGCGAGGCCGGCGAGAGCCCCGCGGCGTGGATCGACGCCCTGCGTGCCGAGGGCTACACGCACCTGCTCGTCGAGCCGCGCATGCTCATCAACTGGGAAACGAACGGCTGGAATGACCCGCTCATCACGGCCGATCGCATCCTTGGCGCGGCCGACCTCTTCGCCACCCTGGAGATCCGCTATGCGAACGGCACAGCGCTGTACCGGCTCGAGTGACCGGCCGTCTCAGTCCTCCGTGGGGAAGAACTCCCGCAGCTTCAACCTCTCTAGCTCGCGCTCGATCTGGCCGCGCAGCACCTCCAGATCGACGTCCAGCGCTGCCGCGCCCGGGGCATCGGGAATCGCCCGGACCTTCGCCAGCGCGTCCTCGCAGGCCTTGATGCGATCGGCCAGCGCCAGCGTCTCATCGCCGGCCTGCGCCATGAGCAGCACCGCCTGCTCGTGAAGGGTGGCGGCATCGACGACCTCGGGCTCAACACCCGGGTCGTGCAGAGTGTCGATCGGACCTCCGTCGATCGCCTGCCCGCCCTCATCCGCCGGTTTCGCGGTGGACGGGGCCGGGACCGTGGTCTGCGGCGCTCCGGTCGGCGCGCCCGCCTTCGAATCCCCCGGACTCGCGGCGCTGCGATTGTCCGCGGACAGGCGCACCGCGAAGATGACGATGACAAAGAGGGCGATCACCATGATGATGGCGAGCATGGTGATCATCCGCCGCTGCCGCGCAATCTCCCGGCGCAGGGCTCGATTGGCCTGCGTCTCCGCAAGCGTGGCGCGGTCGGCGGCCGTCGTGGCGGTCGCCGCGGCGCCGCCGCCGAAGGTGCGCTGCGGGCTGTGGAGGGCCGGCCCGGCGCCTCGCGGCTCCGGCGCATGCGGCGTTGCCGCCGACCCGGCGCCCGCCTGGCCCTGCCCGTTGCCCACGATTTCCGAGTCGCTGGCGAAGCTGGAGATGCCCCGCGAATCGCCCGCCGACGGCCAGGTGTGCGATGCGGCGGGGACCGGACCCGCCCCCGCCCCCGCGGCCGCGCCCGCCCTCGTCTCCATGTCCAGCCCGGGATCCCACGGAAGCGGATTGACCTCGGGCAGGCCGAGGTGGTTGCGATCGAGGTAGGCGCCGAACGGCACACCGCACGACGGGCAGCCGTGGTCATCGGCGCTGACCTTGGCATCACAATTATGGCAGTAGCCCAGCAGATGCGAGACGCCGGGCACCCGCCGCGCCACGGTCCAGAACTGCTTGGTCGTCGGGCCCCGGATGATCGTGTAGCGGTCGATCTGACCCCGCTCCAGCAGCCGGACGAGGGTCTCATAGCTGCATCCCGGCTGGTGGGGCCGCTTGACGCTGCGGATGAACCAGGGCCCCATGTCATTGTGCGTCGCCTGGCGGCTGAGGTCGTCGTACAGCCCGCCGCAGGAGCGACAGAAATCCTCGGCCGGCTGAGATGCGCCGCAGTAGGGGCAGATAATGACTTTGGTCTTGGCCATCTGTCTCTCTAGGATATTTGACATCGGGCCCGCTGGCGTGTTCGCTTAATGATCATGAGCGCCAAAAAACCCATCCCGTGGGCCGGATTCGCCTTTTTGCTCGGTATGAGCATGATCCTATACGGCTGTTCGGCTCCCGAGGCCGCATCGGGCCGGGAGTCTCCCCGGACGCCGCCGCCTGCCTACCTTGCCTCCGATGCGTCGATGCAGCCCGTGACGCAGGTCATCGATGTCCGCCCCGTCGCTCTCGCCGACGGCCGGACCATCGAATGGGCGGAACTCAAGCCCGCTCTCGCCGAGCTCGCCGGGGCCGAGGCCCTTCAGGAGACCATTCTCGATCGCCAGCTCGATCGCGAACTGGCGCAGCGCGGCATCGCGATCAGCGAAGGCGACATCGACGCCGAGCGCGCCCGGCTCGTCGAATCGCTGCACGCGGATCCCAACGTCGCAGCGCGCCTGCTCGACGAATTGCGCGAGAGCCGCCGCCTCGGCCCGTGGCGATACCGGGCCCTTTTGAGGCGAAATGCCGCGCTGCGGGCCATGGTGCGCGACCAGGTCCAGCTCTCCGAGTCGATGCTCAAGGCCACCTTCGATCAGCTCCACGGCGAGCGACGCCAGGTCCGAATGCTGACGGCGCCAAACCTGCAAACCGCGAATGAAGCGCGGCAGCGGATCGCCGATGGCGAGCCCTTCGCCGACGTCGCCGTCGAGATCTCGTCGGACATCTCCGCGGCGCGGGGCGGGCTGCTCGAGCCGGTCTGCCGCAGCGATGCCCGCTATCCCGACGCTCTGCGCCAGACCGCGTTCGCCCTGGCGCCCGGCGAGCTGTCCGCCCCCGTGCTGATCGGCAGCCAATTCGCGATCCTCCAGATCGTCCGCGTGACCGAGCCGACGGCGTGGTTCCTTGAGGAGCACCGCGATGAGGTGGCCCGCGTGGCCCGCCTGACCCAGGAACGACTGCTCATGGAGCGACTGGCTCGCAATCTCCTGGGCAGGGTCTCCATCACATTCTTCGACGACTCGATCAGGCAGCGCTACCGGGCGCTGATGCGCGAGGGGACCGGGGCCATCGACACCGCCGCCGGCGCGCCGCACTGACCCGCGACCGACGGGACGCCCGGGCCGGCGGATGCCTTCGACTTCCATTACAATTGCCGCCGGCTGGCGCGACCACCGACTGAGGGCCGCGATGTTCCGCGGCCGGTTGATAGGAGGGAAGGGCGGCGCGGTCCGCTCGTGCGCGGCAGCTCGATACACCCTTGATGGAGAGGACCATGTCGATTCGATCGTTGATTGCTCCCCGCGTTTGCCGTGGCGGAATTCTGGCGGCCGTGATGCTGCTGGCGGCGGTCGTGCTCACCGGGTGCGGCGGCGTCGCCGGCACCTACGAGCAAAAGGAAGCCCTGCCCGGCGGCGAGAGCATGACCATGACACTCGAGCTGCGAAAGGACAAGACGGCGTCGATGACGATCGGCGGCGGGCCGGAAGGGCTCGGCGGCAGCATGAAGATGGATGGCACCTACACCGTGGACGGCGACAAGGTGAACGTGACCATCGCCGGTGAGACCAAGGTCTTCACGCTCAAGGACGGCGCGCTCACCGCCACCGAAGGCGGAGAGACCATCTCCTTGACGAAGAAATAGACGGATCGGGAGGATCGAGGCCGGTCATCGGCACGGGGGCCTGAACGCCGCGCGGGTCGCGGCGCGCGATCGCGTGCGCGGGCCGGCGGCCCGCCGCAACGAGGTTACGTGCGGATGAACGTCAGGCGGGCCAGGGCCACCGGTATCAGCACGAACACGGGCAGGAACACGCCCGCCGCCGCGGGAATGCCGGGCAGGTCCGCCATCATGCCCAGCACGGCGCCGAACAGGCACGGAATCGCCATCGCCGCGCAGATCACGCTCTGCCGCAGCAGATTCGCCGGCTCGCGCAGCAGGAACGACGGCAGCGTGATAACCAGCACCAGCACGTTCACCAGCACGGAGCTGAATCGCGAGAACCGGTAGCGGGTCAGAATCCTCGCGTCGGTCGCCTCGCGGGCCTGGAGCATCTGGCTGATCTGGGCCAGGCTCAGCATTCCCGCGAACTGGGCATAGCGGCGGACCGTGAGCGTTTCCGGCGAGATCTCGCTCGGGTACACATCGAGCGGCGAACGCTCGATGACCGAGCGCTCGGCGGCCGCCGGATCGCCCACCGACACGACCGTGCCCCGATCCAGCCGCCAGACCCGCCTCGCCTCATCCCATGTCGCGCTGTCGGCGGCGATGCGGCGCGACGTCGTCCGCCGCGCATCGCGCTCGATGAACGTCGGCGCGGTGAGTGTATTCGTCCGTGGGTCGAAGCGGGCGGCCTGCATGAGATTGCCTGCGCCGTCGCCGGTGAAGGGAACCTCGAACGCGGCCAGGCCCGACTCGCCGATCTGCCCGTGGCCGCGCAGCAGCAGCGGCGCCACGCGCGGCAGGAAGAACTCCTGGTTGACGAGCTGCACGAGACTGATGGCGAAGGTGCCCGCCAGAAACGGCATCGCCACCCGCTGAAGACTGACGCCCGAGGCGAGCACGGCCACCAATTCCCGAAAGCGGTGCATCTGGGCCAGCGTGAACCCCATCGCGCCGATCGCCACCAGCCCGTGCAGGTAGGCGTAGAACTGGAACGCGCGCGGGGCCTGGAAGTCAATGATCAGCCGCAGGAGCACCCACGTGGCGCCGACGGCGCCCGCCTCGGGTCCGGCCTTCTCCTGCGCCTTCTCCACGAAGTTGTCGAGGTTGAGGGTCAGGTCGATCGCGGTGGCGAAGACGAACAGCAGCATGAACAGGACGATGAAGTTCGCCAGGAACCGACCCAAGATGTACCGGTCGATCAGGAGCATGGCAGGCGCTCAGTGCTGCCTCAGCTTCAGGTAGGTCATCACGGCCACGACGACCATGATGGCGTTGCCCGACCACATGATCGTCGCGCCGCCGACGAGCGCGCCCTCACTCATGACCTGCTCGCCGCCGGAGATCAGGATCAGGTCGAGAATGGACGGCAGGAACGCGCAGAGATAAATGGTCAGGGGCTGGTGGCTGCGCATCCAGATCGCCAGAATGGCGCCGAGCATGACCAGCAGCAGCGCGGTGGCCGAGAGCGAGTATCGCTGAAGGAGCAGGGCCGCGACGTCCCAGTCCAGGCGCTCGATGCGCCATGCCAGACGCTCCCGCCGACCGGCAATGAGGGCGTTCCTTCCCGCCGGCCCATGCGCGGCATCGAGGACCGCGGCGGCCGGCTGCTTCGCGAGGTCCCGCGTGGCCAGGCTCGGGAGAGTGAGGTTCACCAGCCGGTGCCCGTCGCGCTCATTGCGCATGTTCGAGCCGTCGAGCGCCGTGACCGTCATCGCGACCAGATCCAGCTCGATCCACGGCTCCGCGCCATCGTCGGACCGGCCGCTCGCCAAGGTGACGCCGTCGCACTCGAAGCGCAGCACGGGCTGCGACCGTTCATGCCGCGTTATGACCAGGCGCCCGCCGCCGGCACGTTGAAAGGCGCCGGCCTCGAGGCGGTCGGCCTCCACCACGAATGTCGTCGCGGGCTCGGACCGGTCGGCCAGCTCCAGGCGGCCCCCTTCCTTGAGGCGCTCGTTCACGAACTGCCGCACGTCGTATTCGTACAGGGCGTCGACGAGTTCGCGCTTGTACTGCGCGACCGAGGCGTAGCCCTCGGGGTCCGTGCGCAAAGCGGCAAGCTGCGCTCGCGTCATGGCCCGCAACTCGGTTCGGAACACGCCCGGGACCGCCACCGCATACGGCTCGACGCGGTTCACCCGCGAGAGCACGCCCGTCTCGGGCTCGAAGACCACGGTGTTGAGGAGCACGAGCTTGAGGATCGTCTCGCCTTCGCGACGGTAGATGTCGATGACGGCGTCGGAGGCCGTCACATCACGGACGATGCGGTGCCCGGCATCCAGTTCCGCCGCGGCCACGCCCCGCAGCACCAGCCGCGTGTCCGCCCCGGTGTCCTGCGGATGGTCATCGCGCACGATCCGGTCGGCGTGGATCTGGGTGTCGCCGATGGTGAAGGGCTGGCCCTTCTGCACGCGCGCGATGAACACATCGGTCACATCGCGGGTGACGGTCTGGGCCAGCAGCCCCCAGAACTTCGGGATGACCCACTGCGTGAGGCCGACCATGAGCGCCGTCAGCAGCACGCCGAGTGCCAGGATCGGCACCAGGATGCGCGGGTAGCTGATGCCGCCGACCGCGATGGCCACGAATTCGTTGTCGCAGGCCATGCGGTGAAAGGCCATCGTCGCCGCGAAGCCGGCCGCGAACGGCAGGGCGAACTGGAGCATCGGCACGAGGGCCAGGGCGATGTACTTGGCCACCTGCGCCGGGCCGAGAATCTCATCCTCCGCCAGCGGCCGGATCGATGCGCCGAAGGCGATGATCAGCGCGAGCACGATCGTCGTGAGCAGCAGCACCCGCAGCAGGTCGCCCAGGATATAGCGGTACAGCGTCAGGGGCATGCGCGTGGTCCTTGGATCGACGGACGCCGTCGAACCGATCGGCCATTGGTCAACGAAGGCCGTACTCCTTGAGCTTGCGATAGAGCGTCCGTTCGCCGATGCCGAGCATCTTCGCCGCGTGCTCGCGATTGCCGCCGGTCATGGCCAGCGTCTGGCGAATCGCCTCCTTCTCGAGCTTGTCCAGCCCGACGCCCGCCAGCGAACCGATGTCCGCCGACTCGGCGCCATCCCCCGCCCGGATGTCCTCCGGGACGTGCCGCACGTCGATGACGTCGCCGTCGCTCATGACCAACGTCTTCTGCACGACGTTCAGCAGCTCGCGGACGTTGCCCGGCCAGTCGTAGGCGACCAGGCGCATCATCGCGGGCTCGGTGATGGTCGGGATCGGCCGCTCCAGCTCCGCGGCGTACCGGCCGGCGGCGTGGTTGACGAGGCGGGGAATGTCCTCGCGCCGGGCCCGGAGCGGCGGCACGTCGATCTCCGCGCCCTTGATGCGGAAGTACAGGTCCTCGCGAAACAGGCCCTCGTCGATCATCCGCTTCATGTTGCGGTGCGTGGCGCTCACGAAGCGCACGGAGGTCTTGCGCGGCTCGTTGGAGCCGAGGCGGACCACCTCGCCCGTCTCCAGCACGCGGAGCAACTTGGACTGCATGGACAGCGGCGTGTCGCCGATCTCATCCAGGAACAGCGTTCCCCCGTCCGCGTACTCGAAAACGCCTTCGCGGTCGCGGTCGGCGCCGGTGAACGCCCCGCGCACGTGCCCGAAGAGCTGGTCCTCCAGCAGCGTCTCGCTCTGGCCGGCGGCATTGAAGGGGACGAAGCGTTTTCGGGCCTGCCGCGAGTGGCGATGGATGGCGCGGGCGATGAGCTCCTTGCCCGTGCCGGATTCGCCCACGATGAGCACGGGGATGTTGCTGGGGGCGACCTGCTTGATGGTGGCGATGACCTGCCGGATCGCCGCCGACTCGCCGATGATCCCCTCGAAGCCGTAGGCGCTGTCGAGCTGGCCGCGGAGATTGCGGGCCTGGTGCCGCAGGAGCACCGTCTCGGCGGCGCGATTGACCAGGCTGCGGAAGACCTCCAGGTCCAACGGCTTCTCGATGAAGTAATACGCCCCGGCCTGCACCGCCGCCATGGCCGTGGGCACATCGCCGTGGGCGGTGACCATGATCGCCTCGGCGTCCGCCTGGTGCTTCTTGGTCAGCTTCAGAACCGACAGGCCCGCGGTCTCGTTCTCCATGACCAGGTCCGTCACCACCACGTCGAACGTGCCGTGGATCAGTTCATCCTCGGCCCCGGCCAGACTGTTGACGATGGTGCACACGTGCCCGGGCTTGCGGAGGGCCTCGGCCATGACCTCGGCGTGGTCCGGCTCGTCATCGACGATCAGCACCTGGGCATGCAGGTCGATGGGGGCGGCGGCATCGGGCATGGGGCGGATTGTAGGCCCTCCTGTATGCGGCCGGGCCGCTGGACGGGCGTCTGACGATCGTGTCAGCGCGGAGCCGCCAGCATCGCCCAACCCATGCTGGCAGCCGGAAAACCGGGACAGGTACGTTTGTCTTGGTTGCCTTGTCATCCGGAAAACGTACCTGTCCCGTTTTTCCGGGCAGACCTGATCCGGAGGATGAGATTGCACTGGTGACGGCTGGAGATCCCGCATTCGCTGTCGCGTCCGTGCCGGAATCGTTCGCGATCGGGGCCGGCGGCTTGTCCAGGTCCGATAAAACACCGTAGCCAAACCCCAGCGGTGTAGTTTCGACATTTCTTGACGTTGGGCTCAACTTGACTGTTATACTGTGATATATTAGTATGACAGCTATGGATTTCACACTCGATCCGCACGCCCGCTCTCCTCTCTATCGCCAGCTCCAGGACCAGATCCGGTACGCCATCTCCGTGGGGGAGTTGCGTCCCGGCGACCGGCTGCCCTCCATCCGCGAGCTGGAATCTCGGCTGGCCGTCAATCGCAACACCGTCCGCCGCGCATACATGGAGCTGCACGCCGATGGCACACTGCTGCTGCGACAGGGCCGCGAGGCGATCGTCTCACCGCGCCCGCCGGCCGCCGGCCCGATCTGCGACGATGATCTGGCCGGGGCCGCCGAGTCACTTGCCGGCCTGATGCTGCAACGGGCCGAAGCGGGCGGGCTGGATTGCCTTCAGTTCGCCGATTATCTCGCCCATGCCGCGCGGGCGCATGATGCGACCTATCCGCGGTGTGCGTTCGTGGAGTGCAGCGCGCGGCAGGCATCGTACTTCGCCGAGGTCACGGGCCGGCGTCTCGGTCGGCGCATCGTGCCCATCGACCTGCACGACCTGGGCGGTGATCGGGGCGCGATGCCCGCCTCTGTGCGCTTCGTCTTCACTCCCCATTGGCACTTCGCCGAGGCGAAGGCGCTGCTCGAATCGCCGGCGCGGCACGTCTACGCCCTGGGCGTTCGCATCACCGACGAGTGCGGCCGGCGTCTGCGCGCGCTGGAAGGCGAGCACATCGGCCTGGTGGTGCGCGATCCCGAGTCCGCCCCCGGTTACCGCGAGTTGCTGCGCCAGCACATGGGCCGGCGCGAGATCATCGCCGCCACGGCCGACGACCGCGAGGCCATCGGCGCGATGATGCAGCGCGTCGACCACGTCGTGTACACCCCCCCGTGCGACGAGATCGTGCGCGAGACGGCCCCGTCGCACGTCGGCACGCACGAGTTGATCTTCGAACCCACGCCCGAGGACCTGGCGGCCGTGCAGGGGCGGATCTTCCCCGCCCTCACACGGCAGGCCCAGCCGATTTGAACACGATCGAGACAGGAGATGGCAACGATGTTCCGCATAACGTCCCCCACGATGCTCACGCTTGCCGCGGGATGGTTCGTCCTGCCGGGCGCCCTGGCGCCGAGCCCGGCGCTTGCGGACGACAAGCCGCCCGTCCTGGAATCGGTCCTCGAGGGCTACGAGAAGGTGCCCGCGGCCGACGGCGGCGACAAGTCCCTGTACACGCTGTACCTGAAAAAGGACACGCACGACCTGCTCGCGGTCCTGCCGCCGGACTTTGAACGGCAACGCATCCTGCTCACCAACACTCTCGCGGGCGGCTTTCCCAGCGCCGGCATCCAGAACTACGCCGATTTCCGATACTGGAAGCGCTACGGCAACCGGCTGGCCCTGATGGAGCCCGACGTCGAGATGCGAACCACGGGCGACCTGGAAAGCCGGCGATCGCTGGAGACGCTCTACGCCGATCGCGTGAAACTGGATGTGCCGATCGTCGCCGAGGGCCCGGGCGGCGCGCCGGTGATCGACCTCGATGCGCTCTTCATCGACCAGACGGCCAAGTTCCACCAGTTCCAGCCAGGCGGGCTCGAACCGCACCTGGGCACGATCGAGTCCATCAAGGCGTTCGCCGAAAACATCAGCCTGTCGGTGCAGATGCCGTGGCGGATGCCGGAAATCCCGCAGGACGACGGCACCCTCGTCACGCTGACCTACTCGATCAGTCTCCTGCCGGAGAAGCCGGACTACACACCGCGCGAAGCCGATGCCCGCGTCGGGTACTTCATCACGTCGCACGACGATCTCGGGCGCTTCGACGAGACCCGCGTGCGCTACATCAAGCGCTGGAGTCTTCAGAAGGCCGATCCGTCGCTCGCGCTGAGCCCGCCGCGCGAGCCGATCGTGTTCTACATCGATCACAAGACGCCCATCCGCTACCGGCGCTGGGTGCGTGACGGCATTCTGGCGTGGAACAAGGCCTTCGAGGAAGTCGGCATCGTCAACGCGATCGAGGTCTACCAGCAGGATGCCCGCAGCGGCGCGCACATGGAGAAGCACCCGGAGGACGTGCACCACAACTTCGTGGTCTGGAACAGTAACAACTGGAGCTTTGCGATCGGCCCCTGCCGCGTCGATCCCCGCACGGGGCAGATCCTCGACGCGGACGTCGTGTTCAACGACGGCTGGATCCGATTCGGCGTCGACGACTTCCGCACGTACATCGCCGACATCGCCCTGGAGGACATGAGCGCCGAGACGCGGCAGTGGCTGAAGACCCGCCCGCAGTGGGACCCGCGAGTCCGCCTCGCAGACGCCGGCGACCGGTCCGACGTCGCCGCGCAGCATGCGACCGGCGGCGCCGCGGTGAATTTCAACCATGCGAAGCACGGCACGGGTTACGGCGAATCCTGTCAGTACGGCACGTGCCGGGCCATCGACCTGTCGCTCGCCCGCTTCTCGCTGCTTGACCTCGGCGCGGCCGCCGATGACGGCACGATCGACGATGTGCCCGACGAGTTCATCGGAGAGATGGTCAGGGATGTGATCATGCACGAAGTCGGCCACGTGCTGGGGCTGCGGCACAACTTCAAGGGATCCAGCACGTTTGCCCTGGACGACATCAACTCCGCGGCCTGGCGCGATAAGGACCGGCCGATCAGCGGCTCGGTGATGGACTACAACGCATTCAATTACCACACGGGCGAAGGCGATGTCCACAGCCCGCACTTCATGACCGCCCTCGGGCCGTACGACCTGTGGGCGATTCGATATGGCTATGGCGTCGACGCCGACCTGGCGTCGATCCTCGGCGAGTCCGGGCGCCCGGAGCATGCTTTCCTGACCGATGAGGACCTCTACGGCCCGGACCCCGCCGCGCAGTCCCGCGACCTCGGTCGCGATTCGCTCAACTTCGTGGATGCGGAAATGGCGCTGGTGCAGCGACTGCGCGAGCGCATTCCACAACGCGCCCTCGCCGAGGGCAAGGCCTACCAGCGGGGCCGCGACGCCTACATGACCCTGCTGCTCAAGCACGCAGGCAGTCTTGCCATCGCGTCGCGTTACATCGGCGGCGTGTCCGTCCACCGCGACCGCGTGGGCGATGCCGAGCGGCCGCCCACCGAGGTCGTCCCGGTTGTCGAGCAGCGCCGCGCGCTGGAGCAGGTCATCCGTTATGCGTTCCTGGATGAGGCCTTCGGACTGACGCCGGAATTGCTCGACATCATGAGCTACGACAAATGGATGGACGACCGGATCGTGCCGCAGGGCCTTCCCGACCCGCAACTGGATGTGCACGACCTGGTGCTGGGCGTGCAGGCGGCGCGGCTGACGGTGCTGTTCAGCCCCACGCGGCTCCGGCGCATCGTCGACAACGAACTTCGCGTGCCGCCGGATACCGATGCGTTCACCCTCGTGGAGTTGTTCGACACCGTGCAGGTCGCCATCTGGCGCGAGCTGAACGATCCTGCAAACGACACGTGGACAGCCCGCAAGCCGCTGATCTCCAGTCTCCGCCGCAATCTCCAGCGCGAGCACCTGGAGCGCCTGATCGACCTGACCATGCCCGGCGGCATGACGGGCGCGGCAGCCAAGCCGGTCGCCACACTCGCCGCCGCACATCTGCGCGAGCTTCAAACGAAGATCGCGCGGCAGCTCGACCAGACCGGCGATCGCCTCGACGCCTACAGCCGCGCCCATCTCGACGATGCGAATCGCCGCATCGAGCAGGCACTACACGCCATGTACATCATCCAGTAAAGAGTTGTCAGGACTTCGAGCGGCGCCCAGGTGGCGTCGCGCAACCTTGACACGATCACCCTTCCTTTTCACCTGCAGACGCCCGCCATGAGCACTCGCACATACCGATCACGACTTCAGCATCCCATCGACACGGCCCTCTTGTCTCTCGTTGTCATTTCGTTGACGCATGTCACGACCGGAAGCGCAACGGCGAGCGACGGGATTTCGGCGCAGGAGATCTACCAGCACGTCAGCTATCTTGCCTCCGGCGAGCTCGAAGGGCGCCAGGCCGGCCACCGGGGCGCCGAGCTCGCCGCGTTGTACATCACGGCACAACTGAAGGCATGCGGCTACGAACCGCTCGGCGAGACGTGGGAGCTGCCCTTCTACGTGCGCGGCGGCGCCACCGACGGCTACGGAAAGATCATCATCGGCACGGCGACCCTTGCCGCGCCCAACCTGGTGCAGGTGCCCACCTATTCGCCCGTCGGCGTCGTTCGCGCGCCCGTTACGACGGACACCGGCGGAGAATTGACCGGCAGGATCGTCGCCCTGGACACCG
>Ga0299906_10000691_pt1 | contig 30182 bp, 27 predicted proteins | sample RVTome_14_FD_200259 | JGI IMG/M metagenome (GOLD analysis project Ga0299906, IMG submission 200259) | Soil microbial communities from uranium-contaminated site in the Upper Colorado River Basin, Wyoming, United States - RVT145D125 (version 2) ...
TCCCGGTCAGAGTCATATCCCGTCCTTGCTTCCAGTGTACCCCATCCGGCGCCCGGCTCGCCACCGTGTCGGAAGCGCGATTCCTACGTTCGAGGGCCATGGGGACGCGGTTTGGAGCGTGGCGTTCGCCGGATTGCCTGAAGGCTGGGTCGCCTTCACCCCCGACGGACGCTACCGCCTGGGCGGCGAGACGGCGGGCGCGTTCTGGCACTCGATCGGGCTGTGCCGCTTCGAGCCCGGGGAGCTCGATCCCTACCTGCCGCAACCTTTGCGCGTCCCCGACGGGGAGCCGCTCGTGCAGTTGGAGTGAGGTATCATCAGGCAATGCACAAGCCCTCCGACGCTCCCCTGATCCTCGCTTCCGGCTCCTCCTCTGGCGCCCCCGCAAAGCTGAGTCTCTGAACGCCGACGAGCTCGAGGGGTTCCGTCTCTTCGTCCTCGTCCTCGACTTCGAGGCAGAGCTCGACAACCTCGCGGACCCGCTCCATGAGCGTATCGAGTGATCTGGCCTGGGTATGGCAGCCGCGAAGGGCCGGCACTGAGGCGACGTAGTAGCCCTCACTGTCCCGCTCGATGATGACGTTGAAGTCTTCAGTCACACCGCACCTCCGCCGGCTATTGTAGTCTGTCTTTGGGCTTCCGCGGGATCGGCAGGCGTCGCGGCTGCCTACCCGGCGACGCCCAGCACCTCGGTCGCGAGCCACCAGACGCCGAGCACCACCATCACCACGGGAATGACGTAGCGTAGCCACAGGTAGAGGAGTCGGACCTCCCACGCGGCGCCGCGGCGTCCGCTGGCGAGCTGGGCGAGCGCCGCCGAGCGGTCCAGCGACCAGGCGAAGGCGACCACGGCCAGCAACGCCCCCAGGGTCTGCATGCCGGATCCGAAGGTCAGGTCCCAGGGCTGGAAGACCTCCATGTTGACCATCGGCGGCAGCGCGAAGACGAAGACGACGGCGGCCAGCGTCCACACCGCCTGGCGGCGGGTGAGGGACGTGGCGTCGGTGAGGCCCGCGACCAGGACCTCGAAGGCGCCGACGTCGGAGAGGAAGGCGGCGCCGGCCAGGCCGACGAAGAAGAGCAGCCCGAAGAGCCAGCCCGCGGGCATCTCGACGAAGACCCGCGGCAGGGTGGAGAACACGAGCCCCGGCCCGCTCTCGGGCTCGAGACCGAAAGCGAAGACGGCCGGGAAGATCGCGAGCCCCGCCAGCAGCCCGGCGCCGAGGTCGCCCGCCGCCGTCCACGCCGCGCTCGAGCGCAGCTCTTCGGCGTCGCCCAAGTAGGAGCCGTAGACCACCATGAAGGTGCCGCCGAGCGAGAGGCTGAAGATCGCCTGGCCGACCGCCGCCAGGATCACCCCGGCGTCGGTCAGGGCCGCGGGATCGAACTTGATCACGTACCACTCGAGGCCCGCCCACGCTCCCGGCAAGGTGAGACCGCGCGCGATGAGGGCGACGAGGGTGACGCCGAGCAGCGGCATGAGCACCTTGCTCGCTTTCTCGATGCCGGCGCGCAGCCCGCGCAGCAGGACTCCGGCGCAGGCCAGGATGACGACGGCGGTGGCCGCCATCTGGAGGCCGAAGCGGGCGCCGTCGAAGCCGCTGTCGGGCGGCAGGATCTCGGCGTCCCAGGGGCGTCCGAGACCCCGCAGGAGCTCGCTCAGGGCCTCGAAGAGCACCCAGCCGATGACGTTGGTGTAGTAGGCCGTCGCCGCGGTGACGACGAAGAAGAGCAGCCACCCGAGGGCGCGTCCGCCGGGGAAGCCGGCGCGCTCGAACGCCCCCACCGGTCCGCGCCGGGCGTGGCGCCCCAGGGACCACTCGGCCATCAGCGCCGGCAGCCCGAGCAGCGCCACCGTCAGGACGTAGAAGAGGACGAACGAGGCGCCGCCGAAGCGGCCCACCATGTAGGGGAAGCGCCAGACGTTGCCGAGGCCCACGGCGACGCCGATCATCGTCGCCACCAGGGCCAGACGCGAGCTGAAGCGCTCGCGCGATCCATCGGGAGTGGGGCTGACGCCCGCGGAGGAGCTCAAAGTGGGGGGATTGTATCCGCGGTCACGAATCAAGACCCAGCGCGATGAGCACCGCGTCTCCTTCGTCGTCCTCGATCGGCCCTTGCGGGCCGCTCTCGACCCACCGCTGCCAGAGCTTGGCCTGCTCTGCGGGAGCGAGCTCGACGTCCCCGTCGTCCAGCGGCCCCACCGAGACCCGGACGCGCCGACCTTCGAGACGCGATTCTTCGGGGGAAAGCTCGGAGGCGTCCAGCGTGATCACGTTGCCGTGGAGTGTCCCGGTCAGAGTCATATCCCGTCCTTGCTTCCAGTGTACCCCATCCGGCGCCCGGCTCGCCACCGTGTCGGAAGCGCGATTCCTACGTTCGAGGGCCATGGGGACGCGGTTTGGAGCGTGGCGTTCAGCCCGGACGGCCGGCTCCTCGCCTCCGCCTCTCAGGATGGCACCGTCCGCGTCTGGGACGTCGCCGGCGGCCGCTGCCTGATGATCCTCGCCGGATTGCCTGAAGGCTGGGTCGCCTTCACCCCCGACGGACGCTACCGCCTGGGCGGCGAGACGGCGGGCGCGTTCTGGCACTCGATCGGGCTGTGCCGCTTCGAGCCCGGGGAGCTCGACCCCTACCTGCCGCGGCCGTTGCGCGTCCCCGACGGGGAGCCGCTCGTGCAGTGGGAGTGAGGTATCATCAGGCGATGGACAAGCCCGCTACCGCCACTTCACTCGACGACGTCATGGCGGAGGAAACGCGCTAAGATAAGAGGACGTCATGCGTCGGCACCTGATCATCGCCCTGCTCGCCCTTGCCGCCACGGCAGCCACCGCCGCCGCGGAGCACGAGCGCGGCGCGACCCTCTACCGCGACGCCGGCTTCCGCGGCGAGAGCCAGACCTTCGCGGACGGCGAGCAGGTCCACGAGCTCTCCGGCCTCCCGATCGGCAACGACAGCGTCAGCTCGGTGCGGGTCGACCGCGGCTGCCGCGTGACCCTCTACGCCGACGACCACTTCCGCGGCGAGGCCGTCACCCTGGAGGACGACGTCGCCGACCTGCGTTCGACGTCCTTCGGCCAGGACCGGGCCTCGTCGCTGACCGTCGAGTGCCGGCGTCCCGGCTGGTTCGAGGGCGGGGCCCGCGGCCGGCCCGATTGGGGCGACCGCCGCGGCGCCGTGCTCTACTCCGACGAGGACTTCCGCGGCCGCGAGGAGCTCTTCCCGGACGACGACGCCGACCTGCGCGACAACGCCGTGCGCCAGGACTCGGTCTCCTCGGTGCGCGTGGCCGAGGGCTGCCGCGTCGTCCTCTACGCCGATTCCGACTTCCGCGGCGCCGCGACGCTCCTGACCGAGAGCGCGCCGAACCTCCGGGGCACCGAGGTCGGCAACGACCGGGTCTCCTCCCTCGAGGTCCGCTGCGACGGCGGGCCCGAGGGCGTGACCCTTTACGAGAACAGCGACTATCGGGGACGCAGCGAGACCTTTCTCCGCGACGACCCCCGGTTGACGAATAACTTCATCCGCCAGGACGGGGTGAGCTCGGCGCGTGTGGCGCCCGGTTGCGTGGCGACGCTCTACGAGCACGCCGACTACCGCGGACGCTCGACGACCTTGCGCCACGACGAGCCCGATCTGCGCAAGTCCCGGGTCGGCAACGACGCCGTCTCCTCCATCCGGGTGGAATGCCGGCGCTTCGGCCGGCGGCGGTGAGCCGGCGTCCGATTCTGGGATTGCCGCGTCCCGCAAGCGAACGAGAGCCGCCGCGCCGGCGCCGATCGAAAGATTCGCCGGCGGCGCCGAAACCTGGAACGAGCAGCCCCGTACCAAGCGCGAGCCCAACTGGCACAGGGATTGCCCTAAGCCGTCCGCAGGAGGACATCGCCATGGCCATGGACGTCCAACGATCCCCCGAAGTCAAGAAACGCAAGCAACGGCGGCGGATCTACATCGCCACCGCCGTCATGCTCGGCCTCGCCCTCGTCACCTGGGGCCTGTCCAACCTCGAGCCCGCGGCGCGCGAAGTGGACAACGCCGCCGTCTGGAGCGACACCGTCAAACGCGGCCCGTTCGTGCGCTCGGTGCGCGGACCGGGCACGCTGGTGCCCGACGTGATCCGCTTCATCGCCGCCGAGACCGAAGGTCAGGTCGAAGAAGTGGTGATCGACCCCGGCGCCCAGGTGACGCCCGATTCGGTGATTCTCGAGCTGTCCAACCCGGAGCTCGAGCAGACGGTGGGCGACGCCGAGCTCGCCCTGCTCGGCGCCGAGGCCGAGTACACGGACCTCCGGGTGCAGCTCGCCAGCCAGCTCCTCACCCAGGAGGCCGAGATCGCCCGCGTCGAGGCCGAGTTCAAGGTCGCCAAGCTGCAGGCCGAAGCCGACCGGCAGCTCAACGAAGAGGGGCTGGTGCCCGAGATCACCCGCCGCCAGTCGGAGCTCGCCGCCGAGCAGCTCACGGTGCGCTTCGAGAAGGAAAAGGAGCGGCTGGAAAAGACCCGCGAGTCGCACGAGGCGCAGCTCGCGGCCCGGCGCAGCCAGGTCCAGCAGCGGCGCGCCGTCTACGAGCTGCGGCGCGCCCAGCTCGACCGTCTCAAGGTGCGGGCCGGCATCCGCGGCGTGCTGCAGGCGGTTCCGGTGGAGGAAGGCCAGCGCGTGACCCCCGGCACCACCCTGGCGCGGGTGGCCCAGCCCGACGTGCTCAAGGCCGAGCTGCGGATCGCCGAGACCCAGGCCAAGGACATCCAGATCGGCCAGAGCGCCGAGATCGACACCCGCAACGGCGTGATCCCCGGGCACGTGTCGAGGATCGACCCGGCGGTGCTGCAGGGCTCGGTGCTGGTCGACGTCAAGCTCGACGTCGAGGAGCTGCCCAGGGGAGCGCGGCCCGACCTCTCGGTCGACGGCACCATCGAGCTCGAGCGCGTCGACGAGGCCGTCTACGTGGGCCGGCCGGCCTACGGCCAGGCCTTCAGCACCGTCGGCCTGTTCAAGATCAACCCCGACGGCACCGCCAACCGCGTGCAGGTCAAGCTCGGGCGGCTGTCGGTGCAGCACGTCGAGATCCTCGAGGGCCTCCAGGTGGGCGACCGCGTGATCCTCTCGGACTCCAGCCAGTGGGACGACGTCGACCGCATCCGCCTGCGCTAGGGCACGGAGCACGAGGATCCTGTAACCGGTGGCCCCTTTTCGGCGTATTGAGGTATCGTCAGGGTGCAAAGAGGAAGGACCCGGTAAACTCGCGTGGCGAGAAGTCACGCTCAAGCGAAACGGAGAGGAGACCGAGAGCCATGTCCGAACCGCTCATCCACCTGGACGGCGTCACCAAGGTGTTCTACACCGACGAGGTCGAGACCCACGCCCTGTCGGGCATCCACCTCGACATCATGCCCGGCGAGTACGTGTCGATCGCCGGCCCTTCGGGCTGCGGCAAGTCCACGCTGCTGTCGATCCTGGGGCTGCTCGACACGCCGACCGACGGCACCTACGTGCTCAACGGCAAGAGCGTCGACAACCTCAGCCTGTCGGAGCGCGCCCGCATCCGCAACCGCGAGGTGGGCTTCATCTTCCAGGCCTTCAACCTGATCGGCGACCTGACGGTCTACGAGAACGTCGAGCTGCCGCTCACCTACCGCGGCACGCCGTCGGCCGAGCGCAAGAAGAAGGTGCAGGACGCCCTCGAGCGCGTGGGCATGGCGCACCGGATGAAGCACTACCCGGCCCAGCTCTCGGGCGGCCAGCAGCAGCGCGTGGCGGTGGCCCGCGCGGTGGTCGGCGACCCGTCGATCCTGCTCGCCGACGAGCCTACCGGTAACCTCGACTCTTCGAACGGCGAAGCGGTGATGGGGCTCATGAAAGAGCTTCACGGCGCCGGCTCGACGATCTGCATGGTGACCCACGACCCGCGCTACGCGCTGCACGCGGAACGCTCCATCCATCTCTTCGACGGCCGCGTCGTCGAAGAGGAGAGCGTGGCCGCCTGAGCGTATCCTGACCGCTACTGAATCGCGGGGCCGGCGCGCGCCGGGCCCCCGCGGGGGAACGTCCGATGGCTTCGCTGATCAAGACCCACGGCCTCGAGAAGTTCTACGAGACCGGCTACGGCCGCACCTACGTGCTGCGCCGTATCGACATCGAGATCGAGCAAGGCGAGTTCCTGACCTTCATGGGCCCCTCGGGAGCCGGCAAGTCGACCCTGCTCCACATCCTCGGCATGCTCGACGGGCGCTGGGACGGCGAATACGAGTTCGCCGGCCACCCGGTACACCGCATGAAGCCCAAGCAGCGCAACGCCCTGCACAAGGAGTACATCGGTTTCGTCTTCCAGAGCTACCACCTGCTCGACGACCTGACGGTCTACGAGAACCTCGAGGTGCCCCTCTCCTACCGCAAGGTCAAGCGCTCGGAGCGCGAGAGCATGGTCTGCGACGTGCTCGACCGTTTCCAGATCGTGGGCAAGAAGGACCTCTTCCCGTCGCAGCTCTCCGGCGGCCAGCAGCAGCTCGTGGGCGTGGCGCGGGCGGTGATCATGAGCCCGAAGGTGATCTTCGCCGACGAGCCCACCGGCAACCTCCATTCGGGCCAGGCGCGGGAGATCATGGAGCTCTTCAAGCAGCTCAACCGCGAAGGCACGACGATCGTCCAGGTCACCCACTCGGAAGAGAACGCCAGCTACGGCCAGCGCATCATCCAGCTCAAGGACGGCTGGGTCACCGGCGACGAGCGGACCGTCGGCCGCGAGGCCGAAGCGGCGGCCGCCCAGGGCTAGGGCTTCCCTAACGTGCCGCAGACGCCCGGCGCCATCTTGAGCGGGCTCAACGCGCCGCAGCAGGGACGCACCGCCATCCTCGCCTACCACAACGGCCTGCTCTTCACCGTGCCGGAGCTGCCGGCGAGCGAGCCCGGCTCCGATTTCCAGGTGCGCACCTGGGACATCTCCGACCCTACCGATCCCGTCGAGCTCGCGACCCTGGGCATCTCGCCCATGCCGATCAACGCCCACGGCTACTTCAAGAGCGGCGACTACCTCGTGATCGGCCCCAACTGGCCGCCGCAGGCGCCCTGGTCGTTCCGCGCCGCCGCCTTCGGAACCGTGACGCGGACCGATTTCCCGGGCCTTTCGGGCGCCGGCGTGCGCGGCAACCTCTTCCAGCCGTGGTTCGTGGGGGACACCTGGTGGAGCTACGGCGAGGTCGGTGGCGACGCCGTGATCGAGCTGCGCGGCCAGGAGCTGGCGCGCTGGGACCACCTGGGGTTGACCGGCGTCATCGGCCATCCCTTCCTCCTCGGCGGCCTCGGCAGCCTCGTCACCCGGCTCGGCGCCGGCCTGGCGCCGCAGGGCGTGTGCGTCGACCCGGTCTCCAACCGCACCTTCGTCAAGGCCGTCATGGACTGCGGCGTCACCGTCCATGAGACCGACGCCCTCTTCCGCCTGGGCGACAAGACGGTGAGCTCGACCCAGGTCTCGACGGTGGCGGGCGAGACGCTCGCCGCCACCGTGCTGGCCGGCAAGCGCATCTTCTACCACGCGGGCGACCCGCGGATGAGCGCCGAAGGCTACATGAGCTGCGCCACCTGCCACCTCGACGGCGGCCACGACGGACGGGTGTGGGACTTCACGGGCCGCGGCGAGGGCTTCCGCAACACCACGACCCTACACGGCCGATCGGGCACCGGCCACGGCAACGTCCACTGGAGCGCCAACTTCGACGAGATCCAGGACTTCGAGAACGACATCCGCGGCGCCTTCGGCGGCAGCGGCCTGATGAGCGACGCCGACTTCGCCGCCACCAGCGACCCCCTCGGTACCCCCAAGTCGGGGCTCAGCTCCGACCTCGACGCGCTCGCCGCCTACGTGGCGTCGCTCGGACGCGAGTCGTTGCCGCGCAGCCCGTTCCGCGCCGCCGGCGGCGCGATGACGGCGGCGGCGCTCGCCGGCCGCGCCCACTTCCTGAGCCTCGGCTGCGCGAGCTGCCACGCCGGCAACGCCTTCACCGACAGCACGGTGGGAGCGGCCACGCTCCACGACGTGGGGACGCTGCGCACCAGCTCCGGCCACCGCCTCGGCGGCCCCCTCGAAGGCATCGACACGCCGACGCTACTCGGCGTCTGGGCGACGCCTCCCTACTTCCACGACGGTTCCGCCGCCACCCTCGAGGACGTCTTCCGGGTGGCAGGCGGCGAGACCCTGCAGGCCGAGGACGGCACGGTAGCGAGCGGCGCCTACGTCGTCGACCAGTACGTCGACCTCAACAACGACGACACCGTCCACAACCGCGCCTTCGTCTTCCTGGAGACGCAGGGCTCGCGCCTGATCCTCGCCGGGGTCGACGGCGGCGCCGGCGGCATCGGCGCCCTGGAGATCCGCTACAGCCTGGGCTGGCCATCCTCCCTCGACGTGCGGGTCAACGGCGTCGTGCGCAACCTCGCCCTCGCCCCCACCGGCAGCGTGCCGGACTGGCGCTACACGGTCTGGCGCAGCCTGCGCATCGAGGGCGTGGCGCTCGCCGCGGGCGCGACGAACACGATCGAGCTCACCTCGTCCGCCCCCTTCCCCAACGTCGCCGTCGACGACGTGCTGGTGACGAGGCCGAACGAGTTCGCCCTGGCGTCGCCGCACCGCCAGGTGCTGGCGTTGCCGGCCGGCGCTCAGGCGGAGCTCCTCGCCTACCTGCGTCAGCTCGACGCGCAGCCGGAGATCAACGGCAGCCCGTCGATCTTCGCGGACGGCTTCGAATCGGGGACGACGTCGGCGTGGTCGGCGACCGTGCCGTGACGGATGGAGACCTATCCGCAGGCATGCCAGGAGTGATAAACGAGAATATCAGTGGCAGGTCCTTTGTCATCAACCCAAGAAAAATCTCGCCGATGGCGACTGACGTGTAGAACCTCTGCGCAGTCTCGCGCTGTGGCGTCAGAATGCATGACCGGTCGCGGAAGCTCTGCTGTTTTCAGCCGCTCAAGACGCTCGGGCTGATTCATGGCGGGTATAAGATGGCCGGCAATAGTACGGGCACGTGCGTAGCCGACCATGAGAGCCTCTTCCATGGCCCAGGCGTAGTCACCGTCCACGAAACGGCAAAGGCCATCGTCGCAGTATTCGCTGCCGGCGGAGTTGTTTCTATCTATACGCTTACATTCGACGAAGAGTCCTTCGTGCTCGGAGAGGACTCGCCGCGGTTCTTCCTCGTCATTGCGAAGCTTGAAGCGCAGATCCGGGGCCTTCCTGAGCTTGGTGCGGTTGTAGTTTGCGACCTGGCCTTGCCTGGTAACGATCTCATACGTGCGCCGACTGAAACCTCGCACACTTCCCTTCTGGCGCAGGTCGTTCTCGATGACGCTAAGCAGATCAGCGGTGATCTCGTCCTCCTCTTTAGTCGCCAAGGAGCAGCCGCTCTCCCGCAGCCTTTCAAAGGCTCGAAGTACGACGAGGCGGACCAAGAGTATCACGGGTAGCCCGAGTCGTGGGTGCGGCAGGTGATACTCCTCAGGCGGGACCCCGAGGGTAAACAGCCCGGCTGTCACTTCTTGGCTCATGCTTGCTGGGTCAGCCCAAACGCCTCAAGGTGGTGCCTGACGATATGTTGACCACAGAGGCGGGCCCTAGTAATCGTCCACCAACGCCGCTGATTGAGCAAGCCGATCAGCAAACCGCGCCTGTCTGGGGCTCTGACGATGATTCGGCTAGCAGACCGCTTGTTTGCCTCCTTCATCGCTTCGCGCAGAAGGCCGGCATCGACCGGTACCGGCTCCTTGGCGCGCGAGATGGCGAGAAAGAACCATGGCTGCTCCCAGGTATCAGGTTGGCCCCGCGGCTCCTCGACCAGGACCTTTTCTCCGCAGACGTCGAAGTAAGGCTCGAGAGCGTCAATCAGCTCGGCGCGGAATGGCTCACGAGCCTGACGCGTCGTCCGCTCGAGCGCAGCGCGACCCTCCTTCCGATAAGCGGCGGCAGAAAAGAGCGTGTCACGCGCGATCTGTGCCGCATCGTCGCCAAGACCGTAAAGGCGAAAGAGGAAGGAATCGATGTCTACCCATGGCTTCTGTGACTCGTGCTCAAGTCGATATGCGAGCTTTTCTATTGTCACCTTTTCACTTGCAGAAAGCTTCGACGGCTCCGGAAACGAGAGGACGTCTAGATCTTGCTTCGTAAAGATCATGTGATCCGACCCCTGAGACACACTGACCATCAGCACGAAGTACCGAAAGAGACTGCTATGCAACACAATGAATAGCAGCGCCGCCAAGGTGTCGGCGTCGGGGTGTCCTGCGCAAGAATACCCATAGTAGCTTTGCGAGAAAGCAACGGCACGCGACGCGAGGAATGCCTTGGGAGTATTCGGATCCTCACCGGGGGCCTTGGGAATAATGACCAAGGGAGGTTGATAGAGAGTTTCCGTCTTCGGCCAATACGCTGTAGCCTGCCTATTCGCGTCCTTGTGCTGGTCGCCGTGCTTTTTGAAGTAAGTCCCGAGGTTGTCATACTGAATCGAGAATCCATATTCAGGCGGCTCGAAAACTAACATTTTGCCAAGAAACCCTGCCGGCTTCTGCTGTCGATCTGGCACAAGATGGTAGCCTATGCCGGTCTTGTCTTTCTTGGGATTCCACGTCTCCCACATCTTCTTTAGAGTCTGGGGAAAGGCCCCTAGCAATCTCTCCACGATTTCTACATCGCACCAAGTGCCGAGGGACAGCGTCTTCAAAACCCACGGTTGGCTCTCCACGCGTTCAATGCTGATAGGTTGCGTGGCCTCGTAGTCGATCCGGAAACGGGCGTGCCGGTTTTGAGCAGGCTCATTTTTCAGCGCCGTGTAGCGGAAGCGGTGGTCGCCTCGCGGCACATCATTGCGAGCAAACAGCAAGCAGAACGGCATTTTGATACCTTGCCACACTTTCGTCCAGCGCAAGTCGGCGCCGTTGATGAGACCGGTTAAACAGATGCTGCGAAGCATTGCTCGCCATGCTTCGAAGCCTTTCCCTGTGGTGCGGCCAAAGATTCGAGCAGGCAGAGCGAAGGCGATGATGCCGCCGCCCCTCTTGGCCCATTCGGTTGCGCGCCAGACAAAGGGGACGTCAGGATTCTTGTCGGGGTTCTCGTAAGTTCTCGCCAATTCAGGAAGACCACGTTCAAGGAGGACTCGGCGCCCAATCTTGGTGAACTCTTCGTTCAGCACATCCGTCGCGGTCTTGAACGCGCGCTTTTTCTCGGTTGGCTTTTGCTTGGGTTCGCGCAATCGAGCCCACGGTGGGTTGCCGATCACGATGTCAAATTGACCATCGAACTTTTCAGGCACTTTCGGACCGAGACTGCCCAGGGTGAACGCCGCCCTGCGTTGAGAGCCTCCTTTGGAGGCGGTAGCTTCAGAGTCGTCACCGAAGTAATAGAGCACTTCATTACGCAGGTCTCTGGGGAATTTCAGCGCTTTGGGCGGCCGTTGCGCACCATTGACTTCGATCGCGGTAATGTAGAGCGCAAGCGCGGCAAGTCGCAAAGCGGATTGACTGACATCGAATCCGCGGACCTGGTTATAGAGGATTCTTTGTATGGTCCTTGTATCGGGCCGCTTGCCATCAACACGCCAGCGCTCACTCACAAGGCGGCGAAAGGCGAGAACGAGGAAGATGCCCGCACCGCACGCGGGATCGAGCACTTTGGCTTCTGCACGGTTCGTGGCCGCGGCAAAGGTCTGATCCACCATCAGACGAGCTATGGAGCGGGGTGTGTAATGGATGCTGGTTTGCGCTGCATCACGAGGTTCCGCGCGATGGCTGAAGCTCTCATAGACCTGACTGAGCACTCCTACCGGGATGTGCGCGAAGTCGAGATCACCCCAGTCGAACGTCAACTGCATCCCGCCTTGGGTTGCCCGCCAGCCGTTGAGGATGGCGTGGAGGTGATTGAAGAGGAGAATCCCGGCGCGCTTTCGCGTGCCCTCGTAGAACCGTAAGTAAGCCTCTTGGCGCGCGGCCCGGTCGGCGGCGGGGATCGATTCGTCAACGAGCTGAAGGAAGTCACCGTTGAACGTCTCATCGAGCCATGCGGAGGTCTGCGCCGCCTTCTCCGCGTTGGCGAAGGCGTCCTTCAGTCCATCGGCCGCCGGGCAGATGTCCGGCCGCTCGTTCTCGAGTACGATCTTGCGATCGACCAGGAACCGGAAGAACAGCGCGCGGCCCGCCATCGACAGGATGTCGAGCGGCTGGATGCGGGGACGCTCGTTGGTGCCGACGAACTCGTCAATGGTCTGCTCGAGCAACCCGTAGATCTTCTTGAAGACATAGTCGGAGCCCGCGAGCTGGTCGTTCTCGGCAAGCGCGCCGTGAACCAGGCGCTGAAAGAACAGAGGCGCGGTGCGATCCAGCTCTGAAATCGTCACGACCGGGGCCGCGCTCCCGTCTTCGTGAAAGCCGATGGGGTGGATCTCCAGCGAGCCGGGACGGGCAACTCCAAGCCATGCGGGGTCGCTACGGTTGGCGAGCTGGCGCTGAAGTCGTCCGATCTCGACGGCGTCGCCTTTCGTGTCGGGGCCGGCGTCGAGGAGGTAGAGCAGAGCAGTGCCCTGGTGCTCAGCGACGGCGTTCACCGAGGGGCCCGAGACAGAAGGGCCTTGAGGGAGCAGATCGAGATACTCGATCTGCTCCGGGATCTTCAGTGGCACGTCGAGTGGGATGAGGCCTGGGCAGCCGTAGGCCCGCATGCGGTCGGACAAGGTACGATCAGTGACTGCCATTAGGTGTCTGCTCTCGTCTGGCCACACGGCTGGGACGCCCGCCATATCCAGGTGCCATCAACCGCCAGGGCCGGTCAACCTCACAGCCCCCGCCGCCAATTGTAGCCGACCCCGGGTCCGTCCCGGCAGGCCATGGTGCCTGGTTACCGCCTCATTGTAGAACGGCAAGAGGAATGGCGTCAAGTCCCTTAGTCCATTCACTCTAGCCGACGCGCCACCCAGGCCCAGCCTGGACCTGGTGCTGCAGTGCAGAAGTCCGTCCCCGAATGGGTGGAGCGGTTCCTGACGCCTCCGAAGGCGTCTCGCAGCATCCCGAAGACGACGAGCTGAGGCTTGACCGGCGAGGGCTACCCGAGCGGCTTTGGTGTCAGCGCTGGTCCCGAGCGTCCATATTCTGGAGGCGTTGTTCTAGCTCAGCTCGGGATACAGTGGGCTGCCGCTGCCGTTCGGCCACCAGAGCCCAGAACTTTTGGCTGCTTCCGAGCTGCTGCTGCTCTTCATTGAGGCCGATCGTTGAGGAGTGACGGCCGGTGGACTCCTCGCTGGCGCCTGGGGCCGGCGCTCGGAGGGGACTCTGGAGCGTCCTCGGCTGGCACAGACGGGCTCGCGTCGGCCAGGAGCCAGAGGGACTCGACGAGATGAGTGTCCCAGCCTTGGCCGCGGTGACGCACTTGTGCTACACTGGTACTGAAATGCCGGCAATGAATCCGCGTATCTCTACGGTCGTCGATCCCGAGCTGGCGGCGTGGCTGCAGCACCGGTCAGAGCAGGAGGGCCGGTCACTCTCGGTCCTCTGCCGATCAGGCGGCCTCCTCCAGACACGTCCGTCTCGTTCCCGCATGACGTCGAGTTGCGGAATCGTGATCAGTTCCCCACCGCGATCGTCCACGCCGAGACGTTCCCCGACTCGAAACCGTCGGCGAAGAGCGGCAGGGACTTCCAGTGCGCGAGCAGGGTCCGCAGGGCCGCGGGCGCGTTGACCGGGTGCGGCTGGCCCGCCTGGCCGCGGATCGGCCGTCACCGCGAGCCGTCCAAAACGTGACGCGCCGGCGAGAAGCAGGTCAGCTCGCCCTCGAAGACGACGTCGTCCCCGCGCGTGACGTGAACGCGCACGATCTGCTTCTTGCCCTCCTGGCGCGCCAGCTCCGCCGACGCCACCAGCGTCTCGCCGACCGCCACCGGCTTCAGGAAGCGCGTCTCGGCGCTGCCGAGCACCACGTTGGGGTGGTTGACCGCCAGCATGGCGGCGTGGTCGGCGAGGGAGAAGACGAAGCCGCCGTGAACCAGGCCGTGCTCGTCGGCCCGCATCTCGCGCGTCGTCACCATCTCGCAGCGCGCCCGGCCCTCGCCGAGCTCGATCGGGCGGCCCGAGAGACGCGGATCGATCTCGCGGTGGGTCCGCGGCGTCATGCCGGCGTCATTCCTCGTCCTGGTGGGGATAGCGGTAGTCGGTCGGGGGCACGAAGGTCTCCTTGACGGCGCGCTGCGACGTCCAGCGCAGGAGGTTGAAGATCGAGCCCGCCTTGTCGTTGGTGCCCGAGGCGCGGCCGCCGCCGAAGGGCTGCTGGCTGACCACCGCGCCGGTCGGCTTGTCGTTGACGTAGAAGTTGCCCGCCGTGTGGCGCAGGGCCGCCGACATCTCGACGATCGCCCGGCGGTCCTGGGCGAAGACGGCGCCGGTCAGGGCATAGGGGCTCGTGGTGTCGCAGAGCCTCAAGGCGGCGTAGAGAGCCGCGTCGTCGTAGACGTGGACGGTGAGCACGGGACCGAAGAGCTCTTCCTGCATGGTGACGTAGCGCGGGTCCTCGGCGACGATCACCGTCGGCTCGACGTAATAGCCGGTGGCGTCGTCGTAGCCGCCGCCGCACAGGATCTCCGCCTCGCTCGCCGCCCTGGCGGCGTCGATGGCGCCGGCGAGCTTCTTGAAGGACGCGGCGTCGATCACCGCGCTCATGAAATTGCGGAAGTCGGTGGGCGGCCCCATCGCGATCGAGGCGATCTTCTCCTTGAGGCCGGCACTCACCCGCGGCCACAGCGATTTCGGCACGTAGGCGCGCGAGGCCGCCGAGCACTTCTGCCCCTGGTACTCGAAGGCGCCGCGCACCAGCGCCGTCAGCAGGGCGTCGACGTCGGCCGAGGGGTGGGCGAAGACGAAGTTCTTGCCGCCGGTCTCGCCGACGATGCGGGGGTATCCCTTGTACCGGCGGATGTTCTTCCCGATGGTCTCCCACATCGCCTGGAAGGTGCCGGTCGAGCCCGTGAAGTGGATGCCGGCGAGCTCGGGCCGGGCGAGCACCGGGTCGCCCACCTGGCGGCCGCGGCCGGGCAGGAAGTTGATCACGCCGTCGGGCAGCCCGGCCGCCTGGAGCACCTTCAAGATCGTGTAACCCGAGAGCAGCGCCGTCGACGCCGGCTTCCACAGCACGGTGTTGCCCATGATGGCCGGCGAGGTCGGCAGGTTGCCCCCGATCGAGGTGAAGTTGAACGGCGTCACCGCGAAGACGAAGCCCTCGAGGGCGCGGTACTCGAGCTGGTCCCAGATCCCGTGCGACGACGCCGGCTGCAGCGTGTAGAGCTGGCGCATGAAGGCCACGTTGAAGCGCCAGAAGTCGGCGAGCTCGCAGGCGCCGTCGATCTCCGCCTGGTAGACGGTCTTCGACTGGTTGAGCATGGTGGCGGCGTTGATGGCGTCGCGCCACGGGCCGGTGAGCAGGTCGGCGGCCTTCAGGAAGACCGCGGCGCGGTCTTCCCAGGCCGTCTCGGACCAGGTCTTCCAGGCCTCGGCGGCGGCGTGGACGGCCTGCGCCACTTCCTCGGCGCCGGCCTGGTGGTAGGTGGCGAGCACGTGGCCGTGGTCGTGCGGACACACGGCCCGGGCGACGTCGCCGGTGCGCACCTCGCGGCCGCCGATGACGACGGGGATCTCGATTTCCTCGGCGAGCACGGCGTCGAGGCGTTTCTTCAGAGAAGCTTTCTCGGGCGAGCCGGGGGCGTAGTCGCGGATCGGCTCGTTGACCGGGATCGGCGTTTGCACAATTCCATTGGGCATGAAATCGATTCTCCTTACAGCCGCCAGGCGGCGAGGGCGAAGACGACGAAGCCGAGGATCAGCAGCAGCCCGCCCAGGGGGGTGACCGCCCCCAGCCAGCGCGGGCCGCCGAGGGCGAGCGCCGCCACCGTGCCGCTGAAGACGAGCCCGCCGGCGAGCAGCATGACGGCCGCGGCGTCGAGGCCGCGGCGCGCCTGGTAGAGCGCCGCCAGCCCCACCAGCGCCGCGCCGAGGCCGGCATACATGAGGTAGCGCGCCGCGGTCTCCCACAGCGCCAGGGCGTCGGCGTCGAGCCGGCTCCTGAGGCCGTGGGCGCCGAACGCCCCGGCGGCGATCGACAGCGCGCAGCAGAGGGCGCCGGCGGCGATCCAGGTCCCAGCCATGACGCTACAGGTCGCCGAGGCGGCGCACCGACGTCACCTGGCGGCGGTCGAGCACCAGGCGGTCGTGCTTCTTCCACACGCCGAGCCGGGCGGCGCGCTCGACGTAGGCGTCCTTGGAGCGGCCGCCGTCGCCGTCACGGTGGACGTCGGCGTCGAGCAGGATCACCCGCTCCTCGTCCATGTCGTCGCAACGCCCGACGTAGATCTCGGGACCCGCGGTGTCGACGACCACGGTGATGCCGTGGAGCTCGGACTTGTTCTGGTGGAAGGTGCCCATCGCCCGCTCAGCTCGCCGCCACGGCGCAGTGCTCCTCGAACGCCGCCCTGAGGTCCGCGGCGACCTGCTCCGGGCCGCGCCCTTCGATGCGGTGGCGGGGCAGGAAGTAGACCACCTCGCCGTCCTTCCACAAAGCCATGGAGGGGCTCGACGGCGGGACATCGGGGAAGTAGCCGCGCGCCGTGGCCGTGGCCTCCACGTCCTGGCCGGCGAACACGGTGGCCAGGCGCTGCGGGCGCGCGCCTTCCCGCAGGGCGAGGCGCACGCCGGGCCGCGCCATGCCGGCAGCGCAGCCGCAGACCGAGTTGATCACCAGCAACGCCGGCTCGCCGTCGCGGTTCTGCTCCATCCAGCGGTCGACGTCGGCGGCCGTGGTGAGCTCCTCGAAGCCGATCGTGGTCAGCTCTTCGCGGAAGGGTTTGATCATCAGCTCCGGATAGGGCATGGGGAGTTCCTCCTCTTGGTTCGCTTGCGGATCGGCGCCGGACGGCGGGCGTCCGGCGCCGGGCTATTCTAACCCCATTTGCGCGCCGGCGGCCAGGGCCGGGGCCGCCAGCGCATTTGCCGGGGGCGAGCGATGGGCATAAGATCGTGTCGCGAGCGGCGCCGTGCCATGCCGAGGTCGACGACTACCAGCCCCGAAGGGCCTTTGCGCGTTCTCGTGATCGAGGACGACCGGATCTTCCAGAAGATCATCCAGACCTATCTCCACCAGGCCTCGGCCTGCCGCACCGGCGTGGTGCTGGCGGGGAGCCTCGCCGACGGCCTCGGGCAGCTCGCCGGGGAGGGCGTCGACGCCGTGCTCCTCGACCTCTCCCTGCCCGACAGCGATGGGCTCGAGACCCTGGAGCGCTTCCAGGAAGGCGCGCCGGAAGTGCCGGTGATCGTGCTCACCGGCCTCGACGACGAGGAGGTGGCGGCCGAGGCGGTGCGGCGCGGCGCCCAGGACTTCCTCGTCAAGAGCGACCTCAACGCCTCGATCCTCACCCGCTCGGTGCGCTACGCCATCGAGCGCACCCGTTCCGAGGCGGCACTGCGCGAGAGCGAGCAGCAACTCTACCACAGCCAGAAGATGGAGACCCTCGGCCGTCTCGCCGGCGGCGTGGCCCACGACTTCAACAACCTGTTGACGGTGATCATCGCCTGCTGCGAGATGCTGGCCGCCGAGCGTGAAGCGGCGGGCCGGGCGCCCCATCCCCAGGTCGTCGAGATCGGCAAGGCCGCCGAACGCGCCGCGGCGCTCACCCGCCAGCTCCTGGCGGTCAGCCGCCGCCACGTCGCGCAGCCGGCGGTGCTCGACCTGAACCGCGTGGTGCGCCAGACCGAGGAGATGCTGCGGCGGCTGATCGGCGAGCAGGTGACGCTCGCGGTGCGCCTCGCCAACGACCTGTGGCCGATCCGCGCCGACCGGGCGCAGCTCGAGCAGATCCTCGTCAACCTGGTGGTCAACGCCCGCGACGCCATGCCCGGCGGCGGCAGGCTGACGATCGCCACCGCGGCGGTCAGGGAGGCGGCGGCCGGCGGCGAGGAGCGCTCCTGCGAGCTGGTGGTCTCCGACACCGGCGTCGGCATGGACCGCGAGACCCGCGAGAAGGTCTTCGAGCCCTTTTTCACCACCAAGGAAGCGGGGCGCGGCACCGGGCTGGGCCTGTCGATCGTCGACTCGCTGGTCAAGCAGAGCCGCGGCGCGATCTCGATCGAGAGCGTGCCGGGCCACGGCACCAGCTTCCGCATCCGCTTTCCCGCGACCGACGAGGCGCTCGACGAGACCCACGCCACGGCGGCCGCGGACGCCCTGGCCGCCGGGCGCCGCTGCGGATCGATCCTGCTGGTGGAGGACGAAGCCCTGGTGCGCGACGTGGTGATCTCGCTGCTCGAGCCCCAGGGCTACCGGGTGCTCGGAGCGGGAAGCGCCGGCGAGGCCATGACGCACCTCGAGAACGGCCGCAGCGAGACCTTCGACGTGGTCTTGACCGACGTGGTCCTGCCCGACCGCAACGGCTTTCAACTGGCGGCGGAAGTTCGCGCGCGCTTTCCCGGCGTGCGGATCCTCTTCATGTCGGGCTACACCGATTCGTCGGTCGACGAAAAATGGCTCGAAGCGGGCACCCACTTCTTGCAGAAGCCTTTTTCGGCCGATCAGCTCCTGAGCAAGCTCGACGAGGTGCTGCGCAGCGCGTAGCTGGCTTATCGACTGGACGATTCGCGGGCGGTGCCCGCATCACATCAGGTTGCCTGGAGTCGCATCATATTCTGTTCGGATGTACGACGAGCGGAGAAGGAGATCCCGTGGCACTGATCGATCCCGTACAATTCTCGAAGCTGCGCGAGCTGGCGGCGGGCGACGACGCCTTCGTCGCCGGCGTCCTCGACGCCTTCCTGCCCCAGCTCCGAGCGGTTCCCACCGCTCTGCGCCGGGCGGTGACCGACGGCGACGCGCCGGCCGCGGCGGAGCTCGCGCACTCGCTCAAGGGCAGCGCCGGCAACGTGGGCGCCGAGGACGTGGCCGCCCTGTGCCTGGAGATCGAGCGGCTCGCCCGCGGCGGCGAGCTCGCCGTGCTGACGGCGCTCGTCGACGAGCTCGAGTCGTCGGCCGCCGCCACCGGCCGCGTGTTCGAGGCCGAGCGGGCCCGGCTCGGCTAGCCCCGGCCGGTTCCTGACCGCGCTAGAGGCCCCGACCGCGCAGCGACTCGGCGGGATCGATCCGCGCCGCGCGCCGCGCCGGCAGCGCACAGGCGGCCAGGGCCACGGCGGTGATGGTCAGGGCCGCGGCACCGAAGGTCGCGGGGTCGGTGGGGGCGACGCCGAAGAGCTGGCTCTCGAGCAGGCGGACGGCGACCCGGCTGAGAGCGACGCCCAGGCCGAGACCGACGGCCACCGGCGCCATTCCGCGGCCCACCACCTGCCCACCGCGTCGCCGCCCGGCCAGAAGCGACGCGCGAAAGCCTCGTTGACGATCACCGCACGGGAGCTCTCCCAGGTGTCGCCGGCGGCGAACGGCTGCCCCGCGATCAGCGGGATTCCCATGGTGCGAAAGTAGCCGGGCGAGACTGCCTGCGCGGTCACCACGTTCTCCGGCCCATCGCCGCGAGGGTGGCTCTCGACGAAGAGCTCGAAGGTGCCCTGGCCGCCCACCAGGGGGAGCTGGACGCCGGAGGCGGCGGCCGACTCCACCCCCGGCAGGGCCTCGAGCCGATCCAGCAGCCGCCGGAAGAGGCCGATGCGCTGCGCTTTGTCCGGGTAGGCGTCCCGCGGGAGCTCGAGCCGCAGGCAGAGCAGCGGGTCCGCCTCGAAGCCCGGATCGACCGCCGTCAGCCGCTCCAGGCTCCTGCCCAGCAGTCCCGAACCGACGACCACAGCAACAGCAGCAGCGGCCGCTCGACGTCGCCGGTGATCCACCACCGGATCGGGTGCATCTCCACGCCCCAGCCCCGGTTCCAGGCCGGGAGCTCGTCCTCGAGACGGCGAGCGACGGCGTCGAGATCGCTCCGCGCCTCCGTCACCGTGACCCCCGGATCGAGGCGGCCGAGCACGCCGAAACCGTGCAAGGGCGTCTCGAGCGCGGCCGCTTCGTCCACCGCCAGCGGCGTCCACAGGTCTTCCCACCCCAGGGCCCGGTCCGGGCTCGCCGGCGGCATCACCCCCACCACCTCGTGCGGCTCGCCATCGAGGCGGAGCATCGCGCCGGCGACCTCGGAGTCGCCCACGAAGTTGCGTTGCCAGAGGGCATGGCTCACGATCGCCACCCGGCAGGAGCCCGGGACGGTGTCCGCGGGAAGGAAGCGCCGGCCCCGCGCCGGCTCCACCCCGAGGACCTCGAAGTAGCTCGGAGAGACCTCGCTCCCGTCGAGCCGTTCGCCGCTCCCTTCCCCCGAGACGAAGTGATAGGTCCGCGCCCGCACCGCGGCAAGAGCGGCGAACGTGTGGTTGTCGTCCCGCCAGCGCATGAAGTTGTGGTAGGCGACGCCGTAGTGCCCGGCCCGGTCGAGCCGAGTGAGCACCGGCTTCATCACCCGCTCCTCGCCGGCGCGGCCATGGAGTCCTTCCGGCGGCGCTACCGGCCGCTGCCGAGCTGCGCTAGTCCCCTTCCCAGTCCCAGAAATAATCCCGGTTGGTGAGCGCCTCCTCCACCGGCCCCGTCATGACCCGCGCCGTGCCCGCGTACCGGGAGGCCTGTTCGTCGCGGACCACGGCACGCTCGACCACGGCGAGCAGCTCCTCCAGGTCCTCGGTCTCCTGGCGCCAGTAGTCCGGGGTGCCGAAGTGGGGCCAGCCGGCCTGGAACGCCGGGTCGTGCCAGCGCTGCGCCAGCCAGGCGGCGTAGTGCACCATGCGCAGGCCGCGCAGCGGCTCGACGAGCCGCAGGGTCGAGCGGTCGAACGCGCGGAACTGCTCGTAGCCGTCGAGGAAGACCTCGCGCTGGCGCAGGCTCTCGCGGTCGCGGCCCGGCAGCGCCAGCCAGACGTCCTGCACCGCCGGACCGACGCGCATGTCGTCGAAGTCGAGCACCCTCAGCTCGCCGTCGCGCAGGAGCACGTTGCCGAGATGGAGGTCGGCGTGGACCAGGTGCACGGCCACGCCGTCCATCAGGCTCTCGGCGATCTCGGCGAGAGCCAGGGCGGCGCCCTCGTAGCGCCGCTCGAGCGGCCCCGGCACCGCGCCGTGATCGGCGAGCCAGGCCACGGCGTCGCGCACGTAGCTCTCGGCGTCGAGCGCCGGCCAGTGGCCCGCCGGCTGCCGGGCGCCGACGTTGTGCAGGCGGGCGGCGTACGTGCCCAGGCGGCGCGCCGCGGCGTCGTCGAGCTCGTCGGGAGCGCGGCCGCCGCGGCGCTCGAAGATCGTGTACCAGATGTGGTCGATCTGCTTCAGGGTCGCGCCGTCGGGGAACGGCCGCGGCGGGCACACCGGGATCTCCTCGGCGTCGAGCGCGGCGAGGAAGGCGTGCTCTTCGAGGATCTGCGCGGCGCTCCAGCGCCCCGGCCGGTAGAACTTGGCGACGATCCGCGAACAGTCCTCGAGCTCGACCTCGTAGACGCGGTTCTCGAAGGAGTTCAGCGGGTAGCACACCGGCCGCGAGCGCAGACCGCTCGCGTCGACCGCCGCCAGGACCCGGTCGGGCGTCAGCGAGAGGAAGAGGTCGGTCGCCTCCGGCGTCGACGTGGCGGTTGCCATGCAACGACTATAGCGCCTCCGTCTGCGGACGGCGGCGCCTTCGTGGATTCAGCCATCTCCCTGGCGGCGCCTCGCAATCTCGATCGTAATGCGGGGGAGGTATCGTGCGGGCATGAACGCCGCTGCGCCCGCCCTGGCCGCGACCGGACCCCGACCGCGATTGCGCGACACCCAGCCCATGCCCGCGAGCCCGAGCCGCTTCTCGATCCTCCTGGTGGACGACGACGCCGTCAACCGCCTGTCGCTGGGCCTGTGGCTGGAGAAGAAGGGCGGCTTCCGGGTGGCGACCGCGGCGGACGGCGCCGAGGCCTTGCGGCGCCTGCGCGGCGAGCCCTTCGACCTCGTCGTCCTCGACGTGATGATGCCGGTCATGGACGGTCTCGAGGTGCTCCGCAGGCTGCGCCAGTCCTACTCCTCCGCGGAGCTGCCGGTGGTGATGGCGACGTCGCGGGACCGCACCGAGGACATGGTGGAGGCCTTCGAGCTCGGCGCCAACGACTACGTCACCAAGCCGATCGACTTCCCGGTGGCGCTCGCCCGCGTCCGGGTGCAACTGCGCGCCAAGGAGCGGGCGCGCCGGCGTCCCAAGAGCCTGCCGCCGGGCGGCGCCCAGGAGATCAAGCCGGGCTCGGTGCTCGAAGGCCGCTACCGCCTCGACGAGATGATCGGCGCCGGCTCGAACGGCGCGGTCTATCGGGCCACCCACCTGAACCTCGACCGGCGGGTGGCGGTCAAGATCCTGCACACCGGCCTCGGCGACGACGAGGTGGCCCTGGAGCGTCTGCAGCAGGAGGGGATCTCGGCCTGCCGCGTGGACCATCCCAACGCGGTGGCGGTGCTCGACTTCAACGCCTCGCCCTCCGGCCTCGTCTTCCTGGTCATGGAGTTGCTCCACGGCCACTCGCTGTCCGAGGAGATCCGGCGCCGCGGACGGCTCTCGCCCGAGCGGACCGCCGAGATCGTCCTCCCGATCTGCGACGTGCTGGCGGAGGCCCACGCGGTGGGGATCCTGCACCGCGACGTCAAGCCCCAGAACACCTTCCTCCACCAGAGCCGCCGCGGCGAGATCGTCAAGGTGCTCGACTTCGGCCTCGCCAAGCTCCTCGAGGACAAGGTCATGGACGAGGATCCGACCCACGACGGGATCGCCGGCACTCTCGCCTACCTCGCTCCGGAGCGGATTACGGCCGAGCGCTACGATGGCCGCGCCGACGTCTACAGCCTGGGCGTGACGCTCTACGAGATGCTCTCCGGCGAGCTGCCGTTCATGGGTCCCGAGGGCAACCCGGTCGAGATGATGATGAAGCACGTGCGCGAGACGCCGCCGTCGCTCGTCGAGCGGGTGCCGGAGCTCGACCCGGCGATCGAGGCGGTGGTGCTGCAGGCGCTCGAGAAGGACCCACGCCTGCGGCCGACCGCCGCCGAGCTCAAGGAGAGGCTCGCCGCGGCCGTGGGCGTGCCCCCCGACCAGCAGCCGCTCGGCCTAGCCGAGCAGAGCGGCTTCATGCTGCGGGCGCTGCTCGAGCAGGAGCTCTCCGACGAGATCACCGTGTGGCGGGAGCGGCGGCGGAAAACCGGTGATTGACCTTCGGGCCGAAGAAGTGGACAAGCAGGCCTCGTATTGTTACTTTGCGGTCTCCGCCTGACGTTTTCGGCTCAGCGGAGACCGCGTCTTGCCCTTCTACGCCGATCTCCACGTCCATTCCAAGTACTCGCGCGCCACCAGCCGCGACTGCGACCTCGAGCACCTGGCAGGGTGGGCGCGCCGCAAGGGCGTGACCGTGGTGGGCACCGGCGACTTCACCCACCCGGCCTGGTTCGACGAGATCCGCGACAAGCTGGTGCCGGCCGAGCCCGGGCTCTACCGCCTGCGCGACGACCTCGACCGCGAGGTGCTCGCCACCCTGCCGCCGTCGTGCCGGCGGCCGATGCGCTTCCTGCTCGAGGTCGAGATCTCGACCATCTACAAGAAGGGCGAGCGCACCCGCAAGGTCCACCACCTCGTCTACGCCGCCTCGATGGACACCGCCGCGCGCTTTCGCGACGCCCTCGCCAGGATCGGCAACATCGCCTCCGACGGCCGTCCCATCCTCGGCCTCGACTCGCGCCACCTGCTCGAGATCGCCCTCGAGAGCGGCGAGGACGCCTACCTCGTGCCGGCCCACATCTGGACGCCGTGGTTCGCGGTGCTGGGCTCGAAGGGGGGCTTCGACTCGGTGGCCGAGTGCTACGGCGACCTCGCCCATCACGTCTTCGCGGTCGAGACCGGGCTCTCGTCCGACCCGCCGATGAACTGGCGGGTGTCGGACCTCGACCGCTACACCCTGGTGTCGAATTCCGACGCCCACTCGCCGCCGATGCTCGGGCGCGAGGCCTGCGTGTTCGACGTCGAGCTCGACTACTTCGCCATGCGCCGGGCCCTCGAGACCGGCGAAGGCTACGGCGGTACCATGGAGTTCTTCCCCGAGGAGGGCAAGTACCACCTCGACGGCCACCGCGCCTGCGGCGTGCGCCTCGCGCCCAGCGAGACCCGCGAGCGCGACGGCCGCTGCCCGGCCTGCGGCAAGCCCGTCACGGTGGGCGTGCTCCACCGGGTCGAGACGCTCGCCGACCGCGCCGACGGCGAGCGCCCGGCCGCCACCGCACCCTTCCGCAGCTTCGTGCAACTGCCCGAGATCGTCGGCGAGCTGCACGGCGTGGGGCCGAGGTCGAAGCGGGTGGCGGAGACGGTGGCGACCCTGGTGTCGCGGCTCGGGCCCGAGATGGAGATCCTCGAGCAGCGGCCGCTCGAGGACCTCGAGCGCCGCGCCGATCCCCTCTTCGCCGAGGCGGTGCGGCGCCTGCGCGCCGGCCGCGTGCGCTGCGAGGGCGGCTACGACGGCGAGTACGGCACCATCCGGCTCTTCGAGCCCAACGAGATCACGTCGCAGCTCACGCTGTTCGCGGGGGCGCCGCGGTCGCCGTCGGCTCCGGAACCCTCGCGCCCGGAACCCTCACCCCCAACCCCTCTCCCCGGGGGAGAGGGGAGCCGGAAGGAAAATGCCTTGCTCCCCCTCTCCCCCTGGGAGAGGGGGCCGGGGGGTGAGGGTTCCCTCGATCCCGACCAGCAGGCAGCGGCCGAGATCGTCGACGGTCCGCTGCTGATCGTCGCCGGGCCCGGCACCGGCAAGACCCGCACCCTCACCCACCGCCTCGCCAGGCTGGTGGCGGGCGGCGCGGCACCCGAGGCCTGCCTGGCCATCACCTTCACCCGCCGCGCCGCCGACGAGATGCGCGAGCGCCTCGACGCCCTGGCGCCGGCGGCGGGGCGCGTCCTCGTCGCCACCTTCCACGGCCTCGGCCTCGCCATCCTGCGCGAGCGCCACGCCGACGCCGGGCTCGAACGCGGCTTCCGGGTCGCCGACGACGCCGCGCGCCTCGACGTCGCCCGCGCCGCCCTTGGCCTGTCGCGCACGGAAGCGGCGCGGCGCGTTGCGGCGCTCGTCGAGGAGCGGCGGACGTCCTCAGGCTCGCCGCCGTCGCCGGAGCTGCTCGCCTACCGCGAGGCCCTGGGCCGGCGCGGCCTGGTCGACTTCGACGACCTGCTGGCGTTGCCGGTGGCGCTCCTCGCCGAGCGCGACGACCTGCGCGACGACTACCGGGCGCGCTGGCGCCGGATTTCGATCGACGAGTACCAGGACGTCGACGTCCTCCAATACCGCCTAGTACGGCTGCTGGCGCCGGCGGACGGCGACGTCTGCGCCATCGGCGATCCCGACCAGTCCATCTACCGCTTCCGCGGCGCCGACGTCGGCTTCTTCCTGCGTTTCCAGGAGGACTTCCCCGCCGCCCGCGTCGTGCGTCTGGGCCGCAACTACCGTTCGCAGCGCGTCATCGTCGAGGCCGCGTCGCAGGCGATCGCGCCGTCGAGCCTGGTGCCGGAGCGCCGCCTCGAGGCGGCGGCGGCGGCGGCGCCGGAGCGCGTGGTGATCCACGAGGCGGCGAGCGAGCGGGCGGAAGCGGAGCTCGTCGTCCACACGATCGAGTCGCTGCTCGGCGGCACCTCCTACTTCTCGGTCGACAGCGGACGCGTGAGGACGGACGCCGAGCGCCAGGACCTGTCTTTCGACGACTTCGCCGTGCTCTACCGCACCAAAGCCCAGGCGCCGCCGCTCGTCGAGGCGCTGGAGCGCTCGGGCATCCCCTACCAGAAGCGCTCCCACGAGCGCCTGATGGAGCGCGACGAGGTGCGCCTGCTGCACCACGAGATGACGACGTCGGACGACGGCGGCAGCGCACACGCGGCGCTCCTGAGCGCCCGCGACAAGGTGGCGGCGGACGCCGGGAAGCTCGACGCGGCCGTCGAGCTATTGAAGCCGCTCGCCGAGCGCCACGGCGAGGACCGCGACGCCTTCCTCTCGGCGCTCGCCCTGGGCGCCGAGGTCGACACCTGGGACCCGCGCGCCGAGCGGGTCTCGCTGCTGACGCTGCACGCGTCGAAAGGCCTCGAGTGGCCGGTGGTCTTTCTCGTCGGCTGCGAGGACGGCCTCCTGCCGCTGACCTGGGGCGCCGGCGAGACCGACGTCGACGAGGAGCGTCGACTGCTCTTCGTGGGCATGACGCGGGCGCGCGCTCGGCTGTTCCTGACCTGGGCGCGGCGGCGGCCGTGGCGCGGCGAGCTGCGGGAGTACCGTCCCTCGCCCTTCCTCGCCGACATCGCGGCGGCGCTCGTCGAGCGCCGGCGGTCCCGCGCCCCGAAGCGCAAGCGTCGTGAGGAGGACGTCAAGCAACTGCGCCTGCTCTGAATACAATTGTCCGGCGCACAGTCACGCACGAGCAGGCCCAGCTCGATACCAGACCATGGCCCATCTCCTCGCAAACTCCCCCCTCAAAGGGGCCGGAGGGCCGCCCGGCTCGACGCCGCCTGCAAGAGCGGCCCTCCGGCTGCCTATCTATCGTATCGTGACAATCATAGTGCAGCTACGGCTCGGTGCCCTCCTCGTTGACCGCTTCCGGCTCTTCCGGCTCGGGGGTCGGAGGCGGAGGGCTCTCCCCCTCCTCGACCTCCCGGCGGCCGGGCTGCCGCTCCGACGGCCGGACCTTCGCGGCGAGCTCGCGCATTCCCGCGAGGCGACACTTGGACTCGAAGTCCCGCGCCGTGTACACGAAGACCTCCCCGTGCTCGGCCTTGAGCCGGTCCTTCGCGATGATCGCCTCGTCGAGGTCGCGCTGCGTCGCGTCGATCTGGTCGAGCGTCGCTTGCAGCTTCTCACCGGTCGCGATCGCCGAGGCCACCGACTTGTGAGGATCGACCGGGTCGTCCTCGACAGCCTTGAGCCCCAGCATCGTCGCCAGGTCGTCACGCCGAAAGCTCTCGGCGATCATCTCGATCTGGCGAAGAAGAACGTCCGCCACGCGCCCCCGCGGGCTGTGCAGGCCCAGCCCCAGGATCAGCGGCGCCACGTAGTGGGCCAGGATCAGGCGGCGCAGCCGGACGATCTCGCTGGCCAGAGCCGACGTCAGGTCGTTGCGCAGGTTGCGCAATGCCATCAAACTGGCGTTCAAGGCATAGACCTTCTTGTCGGCTTCGACCAACTGGTCCATGGATGCCCCCAGCCGGCGGCCGAGGGCGACGATGGAGGCGAGGAAGCCGGGCTCCTCGTCTCCTTCCTGGCGGTGCGGAGCTACGAGTAGGTTGAGGGCCTGCGCCACCTGAGCACCCTGCCGCACCAGGGCCGTCAGGAGATATCGGCACGAAACCCTCAGATTGGTGACCTCTGAAGAGATCTTGGCAGCCATGACGGCTACCTCCTTTCTGGGTTGCCCGGTCGAGCCGGGCGGGTTGAGGTTTGCCGGAGCAGCTTCGCGACACCATGTCGCGGGCGGCTCCGGCGACGTCAACAGGAGAGTAGCGAGGGAAATTGCGGCTGGGAAAACTATCTCGGATTTGCAAAGACCTACTGGCCGGTCGGTCAAGTAATTGGCCGCTCGGCCAGTTTCGTCGTGGAGGCGTTCGGCGCGCGTCGAGAAGGGCGTAAAGTGCGGCAGCGCTGGAACTTGGCGAGCTCGGCTCGCGATCCCCTCACCCCTCTCCCCTCCCTCTGGGACAGACCGGGAGGGCCTCGAGACGGGGTCTCGTCGAGGATTGACGAGACCTGCCCGTCGGTTCTACGATGGTTCCGAAACAGATCCACCTGGAGAGTCCATGGCGATCAATCTCTCGATCAAGAACGTGCCCGACACCCTGGCCGACCGGTTGCGCCGGCGAGCCGAGCGGAATCATCGGTCGCTTCAGGGTGAGCTCATGGCGATCCTCGAGAAGGCCCTCGCCTCTTCCGAACGGGCCTCGCCCGCCGAGGTGCTCGATCGGGTCCGCAAGCTTGGGGTGCGCACGAACGACGAGTCCGCGGCGATGATCCGGGCCGACCGCGATGCCCGCTGAGATCACGGTCGTCGACGCTTCCGCGGTCGCGGCCCTGCTCTTCGCGGAGCCCCGCGCCGACGGCGAGCCTGCGCTCTCTTCACGCCACAAGCCGGGCAAGCTCGCCGGGCAGGGGCTCGAGGTGAGTGACGGCGAAAGGCGAGTCGGGCAACTGCTCGACGGTAGAGATGTCGAGCCAGTGGCGGACGGGCTCGCAGCCCATCACCTCCAGAACCAGGTCGCGTTCGGCGAGAGGCAAGTCGGCGAGGCCGGTGACCGGGAAGCTGCGCGGGCCGAAGGGGGTGCGCCGGGCGATTGCTGGCCTTGAACGAAGCCGGGCTTCTCGGAGAGGACGAACAGCGCGAGCTCGACGAGCTTGATCAGCTCGAGCACCTCGTCGTCATGTTGAAGGCACGGGTTGCACGCGAGCTTCGCCAAGCTCCTCATGGCGGGTGACATCCCGGCTGATCTGCGCCGGCTGGTTGCCGGCCCCTTGGCGCGATTGCAGCGCGCACACGCCAGCGCGAGATTGGAGGTCCGCTCCTTGCGGGCGCCGCTCGTGACTTTCGACCCGGCCGTCGCGCTGACGCGTCCCAGGGCGGACGCCGGAAGCGTCCGAGACTTGTATTTCAGGATCCTGTATTCCATGACTCGGTGGCCCTGGACGCTCCAAGGGTCACGAAATCGTGTAATGCAATGCTCACAGGCGTTCCGAGAGCGTTTGGGTGCTTACTCACAGTGCTGGACGCCATGCCGGGATTCCGTGATCCTGTATTGCAATGCTTTTGCGGGACTCTGCCGAACCATGATCCTGTAATGCAATGCATGTGAGGATCGCGCCGAGACCGGAGTCCTGTAATGCAATGCTCGGAAACGTTCCAGAGGTCTCAGCGCGGCCAAAACAACCGCAAGAAGGCGTCCCTGGAGACCGGAATCGTGTAATACAAAGCCACGAAGAAAAAGGCCGGTCCGCGGACCGGCCTTTCGAGATCGAGCTGGAAGCGTGGCCTACATCATGCCCGGCATGCCGCCGCCCGGCATGCCGCCGCCCATGGGGGGCTCCCTCTCTTCCTTGATCTCGGTCACCATGGCCTCGGTCGTCAGCAGCAGGCCGGCGATCGAGCAGGCGTTCAATAGCGCCGTCTTGGCGACCTTGGCGGGGTCGATGACGCCGGCCTTGACGAGGTCCTCGAACTTGCCGGTGGCGGCGTTGAAGCCCTCGTTGCCGGTCTTCTGCATGGCGTCGCGCACCAGCACCGAGCCCTCGTGGCCGGCGTTGTTGGCGATCTGGCGCGAGGGCTCCTCGAGCGCCCGGCGCACGATCGCCACGCCCACCGCCACGTCGCCCTCGGCCTTCACCTTGTCGACGGCCTCGATGGCGCGCAAGAGCGCCACGCCGCCGCCGGCCACGATGCCTTCCTCGACCGCCGCCTTGGTGGCGTGCATCGCGTCCTCCACGCGCGCCTTCCTCTCCTTCATCTCGGTCTCGGTCGCGGCGCCCACCTGGATCACCGCCACGCCGCCGACCAGCTTGGCCAGCCGCTCCTGGAGCTTCTCGCGGTCGTAGTCCGAGGTCGTGTCCTCGATCTGGGTGCGGATCTGCTTGACGCGGCCGGCGATCGCCTCGCGGTGCTGCTTGCTGTCGGTGTCGGTCACCAGCGTCGTGTCGTCTTTGGTGATGACCACCTTCTTGGCCTCGCCGAGGTCTTCCCAGCGCACGTTCTCGAGCTTGATCCCGAGGTCCTCGGTGATCAGCTTGCCGCCGGTCAGGACGGCGACGTCCTCGAGCATGGCCTTGCGCCGGTCGCCGAAGCCCGGGGCCTTGACCGCCGCCACCTTGAGGGTGCCGCGCAGCTTGTTGACCACCAGGGTCGCCAGGGCCTCGCCCTCGAGGTCCTCGGCGATGATGACCAGCGGGCGGCCCTGCTTGGCCACCTGCTCGAGGATGGGCAGCAGGTCCTTCATGCTCGAGACCTTCTTCTCGTGGAGCAGGATCACGGCGTTCTCGAGCACCGCTTCCTGGCGCTCGGGATCGGTCACGAAGTAGGGCGAGAGGAAGCCGCGGTCGAACTGCATGCCCTCGACCACCTCGAGGGTGGTGTCGAGGCCCTTGGCCTCCTCGACGGTGATCACGCCGTCCTTGCCGACCTTCTCCATGGCCTCGGCGATGA
>Ga0299906_10000692_pt1 | contig 30182 bp, 26 predicted proteins | sample RVTome_14_FD_200259 | JGI IMG/M metagenome (GOLD analysis project Ga0299906, IMG submission 200259) | Soil microbial communities from uranium-contaminated site in the Upper Colorado River Basin, Wyoming, United States - RVT145D125 (version 2) ...
ACCCTCCTCCGGGAGATCCCGCTTACACTCGGGCATGCCTCCCGGCCTCTCCCACTCGCTGCTCGGCGCGCTGAGCCTCGCCGCGCTGAGCACCTTCTTCGACTTCATCTGGGCGCGCTACCTGCCCGGCCACCGGACCGTGTTCGGGCTGATCCACGGCGCCCTGCTGTTCCTGGCCCTGGGCGGGTACCTGGGAGCGGTCCGCGGGCGGCCCGCTCGCGGTGCGCTGGGAGGCGCCGTGGTGGGCCTCGCGGCGGCGGTGGGCTTCTACGCCCTCGCCCCCCTGTTCGGGATGAGCGCGATGTTCCCGAGCTGGATGGCGCTGTGGCTCGGCTTCGCGTTCCTGGACGCGCGCTGGCTGTGCCCCGGTCCCCGGGGCAGCGGCGCTGCGCTGGCGCGAGGCGCGCTCGCAGCTCTCGCGTCGGGTCTGGCGTTCTATGCGATCTCGGGGATCTGGACCCGCCCGAGCCCGGGCGGCCCCGACTACCCGCGCCATTTCGCGAGCTGGACCGTCGCCTTCCTGCCCGGGCTGCTGGCGCTATTGCTGTCCCGGCCGGCCTCCCCCGGGCGGAGCCCGGCTTCCTGACGTTCAGTCGAAGAGCGGCAACGGTCGCGGCTCCAGCTCGCGTATCACCTTCCAGGACCAGGAGCGCCGCGTCTCCGGGGGGAGCGCCCCGTAGCGCTCGTGGTAGCGGCGCAGGAAGCTCTCGGTTGCGTCGTTCACGTAGCCGCCCCCCCGGATCTCGCCGAACTCGTCGCGGTAGCGCTCGGCGATCGCCAGGAAGAGTGCGTCACGGCGGTCCTTGGCCACGATCGAGGCGGCCGCCACGGCGACGTGCACCGACTCCCCGTCGTCGTGCACCTCGAGCTGAGGGTACTCGCCGCACAGAGGGCCGAAGACGTTCCGCCCGTCCGCGACGATGCGGCTGGCGGAGGGCGCCGACCCGATCAGCTCCCGGGCCGCCCGGCGCTCGAGCTCGTTGAGGCGCCCCTCCGCCGCGAAACGGTCGACCTCCCCGCACTCCAGCACCGCCACCTCCACGGCGTCCGCCAGTCGCCGCACGTGGGCCGCCAGCTCCGCGCGCCGCTCGCGGGCCTCCGGGGACGCACCGAAGCTCTTCGAGTCGCAGACGCCCCGGCGGGTCAGCGCGCCGGCCCGGGAGGGCCGCAGCGCCACGGCCGCCACGACCAGGGGACCCAGTGCGGGGCCGCGCCCCGCTTCGTCGATCCCGAGCACGAGCGCGCCCAGCGGCGGGTCGGCGTCACCGGGTTGTCTGGCCGCGCGCTTCAAGAGTGGATCTCCACGGAGTCGAGTGGCTAAGATACCTCACGCCTCACCCTCTCGCGGCGGTCCTTCGCCGCGACACGCCGACCGGAGGACGTATGTCTCGAGGAGCCGGACGCCGGGCGCTCGCCATCCTGCTGCTCGCCGTGCCGGCGGCCGCTCAGGACGAAGGGAGCGGCCGACAGGCCTTTCTGGGCGCGCGCATCCTTCCCGGCTCGGGAGAGCCCATCGACGACGGCGCGCTGCTCGTTCGCTACGGGCGCGTCACGAGCGTCGGCCCCCGGTGGGCCGGTGAGATCCCGGCCGACGCCGAGGTGGTCGACCTCTCCGGCAAGTTCGTCGTTCCGGGGCTGGTCGACGCCCACGCTCACGTGGGGGGGACCCAGGGCCTCGAGTCCGGCGACCAGCACCACACGGACGAGATCGTCGCCGACCAGCTCGCCCGCTACGCGCGCTACGGCGTGACCAGCGTCTTCAGCCTGGGCGGAGATCGGGGCCCGGGCTTCCGGGCGGCGAGCCGGAGGGAGAGCTTCGAGATCGACCGGGCTCGGCTCTTCGTGGCGGGGCCCGTGGTCGAGGCCGCCACGCCGGCCGAGGCCGAGCGCGAGGTGGAGCGTGCAGCCGGCCTGGGAGCCGACCTGATCAAGATCCGCGTCGACGACTTCTTCGACACCCGGGACAAGATGCCCCCCCACGTCTTCCGGGCCGTCATCGAGTCGGCACACGCCCGGGGGCTGCGGGTAGCGGCCCACGTCTACGAGCTCGAGGACGCCAAGGCGCTGGTGGAGGCGGGCGCGGACCTGCTGGCCCACAGCGTCCGCGACCGCGAGGTGGACGACGAGCTGATCGGCCTGATGAGAGCGCGGGACGTGTGTCTCTGCCCCACCTTGACCCGTGATGTCTCCGTCTTTGCCTACGCGGAGCGGCCGGCGTTCTTCGACGACCCCTTCTTCCTCGCGGAGGTCGACCCCGCGGTGGTCGCCGCCCTGGAGGACCCGGCGCGACAGCGTGGCGTCGCGGCGGACGAGACCGCGGCTCGGGCGCGGGAGGCGCTGGAGATCGCTCGCCGCAACCTCGCCCGCCTCGCCGACTCGGGGGTCCCGATCGCCTTCGGAACCGACAGCGGCCCCCCTGGCCGTTTCCAGGGGTTCTTCGAGCACCTGGAGCTGGAGATGATGGTGGCGGCCGGCCTCACCCCTGCCCGGGCGTTGCAGGCCGCCACGGTGGACGCGGCGCGCTGCGCGGGCCACGCCGGGCGGATCGGCGCGTTGGAGCCGGGGGCGTGGGCGGACTTCGTCGTCCTGGACGCCGATCCCGCCGCGGACATCCGCAACCTCAGGCGTATCGACTCGGTGTGGATCGCCGGGCGGCGCGTGGCGGGTCGCTGACGTGAGCCGGGAGCGGGGACCCGTCGCGGTCGTCGACATCGGCTCCAACTCGGGGCGCGTCGTGGTCTACGCCGTCGACGCCGAGCGCCGGCTCAGGATCCTCGCCACGACCCGCGCCCCGCTGCGCCTGGTGGAGAGCGTGGACGACGCCTCGGAGCTCGGCGCGGCTGCCGTCTCGCGGCTGATCGAGGCGCTGTCCGACTTCCGGGCGGTGGCCGTCGGGGCCGGCGCGCGGCGGACGGTGGCGATCGCGACCGCGGCGATGCGCGACGCCGCCAACGGGCCGGAGCTGATCGCCCGCATCCGGCGCGAGCTGGGCATCGAGGTCCAGCTCATCGACGGCGCCACGGAGGCCCGCTACGGCTTCCTGGGGGCGATCCACAGCCTGCCCGTCGATCGCGGCCTGCTCTTCGACATGGGCGGAGGCAGCCTCCAGCTCTCACAGTTCCTGCGCCGGCGCCCCGGGCAGAGCTGGAGCCTTCCCCTGGGATCCCTGCGCCTGACCCACCGCTTTCTTCTCAGCGACCCTCCCACCCCGAGCGAGCTGCGCCGCCTGCGGGAGCACGCGCAGGAAGTCCTCTCCGGGGCCCGCATCCCCCGCCTCCTCGAGGAGGACACCCTGGTGGGAACCGGCGGCACGCTGCGCAACCTCGCCAAGATCGACGCGCGGGCTCGCGCCTACCCCATCGAGCGGGTCCACGGCTACACCCTCGCGAGGAAGCGGATCCGGGACCTCGGCCGGATGCTGTCGGAGCGGCGCGTCCGGCGGCGGGAGTCGGTCCCCGGCCTGAGCGACGCTCGGGCCGACTCGGTCGTGGGTGGCGCGGTTGCGATCGAGGCGCTCATGGAGGAGGCGGGGACGAGCCGCGTGGTCGTCTCCGGAGACGGCGTCCGGGAAGGGCTCGCCTACAGCCTGCTCGCACCCGGTCTGCCGCCCGCAGCAGAGGTCCGGGAGGAGTCCGTCGCCTCCCTGACGGCCCGTTTCGCAGACTGGAATCCGGAGACCGCCGCTCGCCGCCGGGAGGCGAGCTCGGTGCTGCAACGGACACTCGACCGCGGGACGCCCCCGGACGTCCGGGAGGCCCTCCTCCACTCCGCGAGGCTGCTCGACATCGGGCGGAGCATCGACTTCTTCGATCGCTACCACCACGTGGCCGGCATGGTCGTCGCGACGGACCTGAACGGCTTCTCCCATCGGGACATGGCCCTGATGTCGGCGGTACTGCGGGTGGCCGGCGGCGAGACCGGCGCCTGGAAGACCCTGTCGCCGCTGCTCAAGGAGAAGGACCGGACCGCGGTGATCCGGGCGGGGGTGATCCTGTCCCTGGCCGACGAGATCGTGGAGCGCTGCCGGCCCGGCGTTCCCCTGCGGCTGAGCGTGCGGGTTCGGGAGCGGGAGGTGGTGATCGCGGCCCCCGCGGTCGTCGCCTGGCGGCCCCGGCGGATAGCCGAGCGTTTCCAGCAAACCTTCGGCCGCCAGCTGATCGTCCGGCCCGGTTGAGCGACCAGTGCGGACGAGAGCCGGTGAGCTCCATCAGCGACGAGTTCTCGCCATCGGGCTCGGGCTCCTGACCGCCTGCCGTCCCGGCCCCGAGGTGCCGGCCGCCATCGGCGGGGCGCGACCCAACGTGGTCCTGATCTCCCTGGACACGCTCCGCGCCGACCGGCTGAACGCCTACGGGTACACCGTCCGGCCCACGAGCCCCCACATCGACGCCCTGGCCGGGGACGGGATCCTCCACACGGCTCACATCGCCGCCTCGCCGTGGACCACCCCGTCCCACATGAGCCTGCTGACGTCCATGCACCCCTCTTCCCACGGAGTCATCTCGTCCTTCGGAGAGCTGAACGCGGGGCTGCACGGCGGAGCTCCCTTCGTGAGGCTGGCGGGGGACCGGGTCACGCTCGCCGAGGCCCTCCTCGAGGAGGGCTACCGCACGGCAGCGTACACCGGCGGCGGCCCTCTCCACCCGAGCATCGGCTTCGACCAGGGGTTCGAGGAGTACTCCTCCACGATGTACAAGGTCGACGAGGCCGGAATGGGGGAGATGCTCGATTGGATCGACCGGGACGATCGGCGACCCTTCTTCCTCTTCTGGCACACCTTCGAGGTGCACGCGCCTTACCTGCACCCGGACTTCCTCCCGGACTCTCTGGCCGCAGTCGCGGACGAGGTCCTCGCTCTGCATGCCGATGACGTCGAGGACGACCGGCGGCACGTGGCTGCGAGGACGGCCCTCCTGGACCTGCTGAAGGCCCACGACGCCTTCCTCCCGTGGGTGTCCTCGACGCTCTACGACGGCGCGATCGCGTCCGCCGACGCCTGGGTCGGGCGGCTGTTGAGCTTCCTGCGCGAGCGCGGCCTCTACGACTCCACGCTGATCGTCCTCACCAGCGACCACGGCGAGGAGTTCGCCGACCGCGACCCGGCGCGCTTCTACGACCAGCACGGGCGCTCCGCCTACGACGAGATGATCCGCGTCCCCTTGATCCTGAAGCTCCCCGACTCCCGGCATGCCGGCCTCGCCGTGGACGGATTGAGCCGGGCCATCGACGTCATGCCTACCGTGCTCGGGGTCGCGGCGGTCCACGCTCCCGCCGAGCAGATGCAGGGGGACGACCTGGCGCCGCTCTGGAGCGGGGGAGCGGCCCGTTCAGGGAGAGTCGCCTTCACCGAGGGCACGGCGGCCGGGGACGAGCTCAAGAGCCTGAGGACCGAGTCGCACAAGCTCATCCTGGAGATCGCCATGGACCGGGTGAGAGAGCAGGGCCGGGCCTTCGTGCCGGAGACGCTGCAGCGCGTGCGGCTCTTCGACCTGCGCTCCGATCCGGGGGAGCGCAGCGACCTGCTCGCCGCTCCGGCTGCGGCGGAGGCGGAGCTGGCTGCCGCCCTGGAGGCCCGCGTTCGGGAGATCGTCGGCGCCGCGTCGGCCGAGGTGGAGGCCATCGAGCTCGACGCGCAGACCCTCCGGGAGCTGGAGGCCCTCGGATACCTCGGGCGGTAGCGCCACCCCGGGGGCGCACGGCTCGGCATCCGTCGCGGATGGCGGAGAGCTATCGGTAGAGCGACGCCACCATCTCCCCGTAGCCGTTGAAGGGCAGCGTCTCGCGGCGCTCGTCGGTGCCCAGCATCGTCTCGTGGGACTGGGGCCAGGGCTCCACCGCGGTGGGGTCGACGTTGGCGAGGAAGTCGTAGCGGTCGGGGGAGAGATCGCTCCAGAACGTCGGCGGGCGCTCGGTGGTGAAGGCGATGCCCGCGATCGACTTGGCGCTCTTGAACCCGTACTTCCAGGGCACCACGAGGCGCAGCGGCGCTCCGTGCTGGGGCGGCAGCGGGTGCCCGTAGATGCCGGTCGCGACGAAGGCCAGCTCGTTCGTGGCCTCCTCGATCGAGAGCGCCTCGTAGTACGGGAAGACGCGGCGTGTCGCGTACCAGCCCGGCATCTGCTCGGGGAGCGCGGCGCTCACGAAGCGCACGAAGCGGGCCTTGGCCAGGGGCTCGGCCAGCTCGACCAGCCGCGCCAGCGGAAAGCCGGTCCACGGCACGGCCATCGCCCAGGTCTCGACGCAGCGGTGCCGGTACAGCCGCTCCTCCTGCCCGAACAGCCGCCCCAGCTCCGAGGCGTCCAGGGTCCGCTGGCGCCGGACCTGGCCGCCGACGTGGATCTTCCACGGGTCGGTGGGGAAGCCCTCCGCTGCCCTCCACACCTCGTCCTTCGCCCCCGCGAGCTCGTCGAAGATGTTGAAGCGGGCGGCGACGTCCTCTTCGGTGAGGGGACGGTCCAGGCTGTAGCGGGGGTTGCGCGCGGCGGGCGACGCGGGGTCCGCGGTCTCCTGCGCTGCGCCGCCGCGAGGGGCCAGCGCGGCCGCTCCGAGGCCGTAGCCCATGGCGCGGAGCAGCGCGCGGCGCTCGCGCCAGACCCCCTCCGGGGTGGCCTCGGGAGCGTTCCTCTCCCAGGGTCGCGGGATTCTCACGGGCATGCTTCCCTCCTCGCCGCATCCAGACCGAAGCGCGCGGCGGCGTCCGCTGCCAGGGCCCCGAGCAGCCGCGTCGCTCCGCGCCGGACCGTGCGCGGCTGCCGGGCGAGCAGCGCGGCGAGGCCGGCGTCCACCCGGCCGCGGATCGCGCCGTGGGCGCGCCGGCCCTCGGGGGTGATCCTCAAGCGGACGGCTCTCGAGTCTCCCGGCTCCGGGTCGCTGGCGAGGTAGCCCCGAGCCACGAGGCCGCCGGCCACCCGGCTCGCGTTGCTCTTGTGCAGGCCCAGCTCCGCGGCCAGGTCGTTGATCCGCAGCGCCCCGTGACGCACGACCGCCTCCAGGGCGTGGCACTGATTCGGGCTCACGTCGCCGTAGCAGGCGGCATCCCGGTCCCGGAGCCGGTAGACGCGGAGCAGCGCCTCCAGGGCCTTCGAGAAGGCGGCCACCTCGTCGGGGTCGGGGTCGGGGGCGTCGTCCGGCATATAGTTGCGTGGTGCAACTATATCACGTGCCGCGGAGCGCGGCGCCCAGGGGAACCCGGCCGGGCCGTCCGGGGCGAGGGAGCGCGTATGCTGCCGGCGCGATGCTCGTGCTCCTGGGCGACCCGGAGGCAGGTGCCGACCCTGACCCCGCGGAGGTGGGAGCGAAGGCCGCCTCGCTGATTCGCATGACCGCCGCCGGCCTGCCGGTGCCGGCCGGTGCCGTGCTCCCGGTCGCGCTCTTCGCGCCGTGGATCGAGGAGATCCGGGCGTCGGCAACCTGGGCCCGGCTCACCACGGCGTCGCCCGCCGACTGGCCGCGCTTGTGCCACGAGCTGAAGCAGCTCGCGGCGGGCCTGTCCTGGAGTGACGCACAGCGACGGGCGTTGTCCGCGCTGCGCGGGACGCTTGCGGCGTCGGAGCCCCGGGCGACTTTCGCCGTGCGGTCGTCGTCGCCCGAGGAGGATCTGGCCACCGCCGCGTTCGCGGGGGCCTACGAGACCCTGCTCGGCGTTCGCCCGGACGGGCTGGAGGAGGCGGTGCGGTCCTGCTTCGCGTCCTGCCTCGACGCGCGGGTGCTCACCTACAAGAGGCAGCGCGGCCTGGAGCTATGGTCGCCCCGGATCGCCGTCGTCGTGCAGCGGCAGCTCGACGCCGAGGTCGCGGGGGTAGCGTTCTCGATCGATCCCGCAACCAACGACTACGACGAGGCGTCGATCGACGCGAGCTGGGGCCTGGGGACGTCGGTCGTGGAGGGCCGCGTCTCCCCGGACCACTTCGTGGTGGACAAGCTGGAGGGCCGGGTCGTCGAGGCGAGCGTGGGCGACAAGCGGGTCTCCGCCTGGGTATCGCCCGAGGGCGGGACCTTCGAACGGCAGGGGCATCGGGCCGAACGAGCGCACGCTCGGCGACGATCGGCTCAGCGAGCTGACCCGGCTAGTCAGCCGGGTCGAGGAGCTCTACGGACGGCCGGTGGACGTGGAGTGGGCGCTGTCGGGCGATCGGCTCTACGTGTTACAGGCGCGGCCGATCACGACCTGGGTGCCCCTGCCCCCCGAGATGCGGACCCGCCCCGGCGAGCCCCGGCGCCTCTACGGCGACGCGGCTCTGTCGAAGGGCCTGACGATGAACGAGCCCATCTCGCCGCTGGGGCTCGACACGATGGACGTCCTGTTCACCACGATCATGGAGCTGCTGCTCGGTCCTCTGAGGCGCGACGAGGATCCGCGGGACGCCGTGTTCCTGTGTGCCGGTGGCCGGATGTACGCCAACCTCTCGCCGCTGCTGTGGCTGTCGAGCCCCAAGGCGATGGCGCGACAGAGCGCGCCGACCGACGTGCTGATCGCGTCGATCATGGCCGGTGTCGACCGCAAGCGCTACCGCAGCCCCCGGCGTCCGCCGTGGATGGGCCTGCCGCTGCTATGGCTCGTTCCCGGGGTGTTCTGGCGAATGCGGCGGTTCCTCTGGAACACCCTGCTGCTCGCGCTGGCGCCGGAGCGGGCGCACCGCGCCTTCCGGCCCCGCGTCGGGGCCTTCGAAAGGGCGTTGTGCGAAGGAAGCGCCGATGGTGCGTCGGCCGAGGCGTACCTGCGCACGGGTTCCGAGCGCCTGGCGCGGGAGCTGTTCGACGTGCTGATGCCCATGCTCCTGGTCGGAATGCTGCCGCCGGGTCCCGTCGGCGGCAGCAAGGGCGACGCGCCCGCCCTCGCCGCGAAGCTGCAGCTCGGGATCGAGGGCAACGTGGTCGTGGAGATGGGGATCGAGCTGTTCCGGATGGCGCGGTTGCTGGATCGGGCCGACTACGGCGACCTGTCTCGGCTGGCCGAGCGGCTCGGGAAGCGCGCGCTGTCGGCAGAGTTCCTCGCCGCTTGGGACAGCTTCCTCTCCAGGTACGGCTGGCGGGGCCCGCTGGAGATGGACCTGGCGCGGCCGCGCTACGCCGACGACCCGCGACTGGCTCTCGAGCAGATGTCGTACATGGCCACGGACGACGCGAGCGTCGACCCCGAGGCCGCCCAGCGGCGCCTGGTGGACGAGCGGCTCCAGGCCTGCGCCGAGCTGCTGCGCCGCGTGGGCCCCCTGCGCCGGGGCCTGCTGCGGAGGGTCTACCGGCTCATCGACCTGTTCGCCGGGACGCGGGACACGCCCAAGCACCTGATGCTGCTCTTCACCGCCGAGGTGAGGCGGCGGGCACTGGCCGAGGGCCAGCAGCTCACCGAAGCCGGAAGGCTCGACGGCCCCGAGCACGTCTTCGACCTGCGCTTCGCCGACCTGCGCGCGGCCGCCGAGGACCCGACACTGGACCTGCGGCAGCTCCGCGACGAGCGGACCCGTTTCAACAGGCAGCTCGCGGCGTCGGTCCGCTGGTTCCCCCTCGTCATCGACTCCCGTGGCCGCATCCCGCGGCCCCCGCCCGGCGACCAGACTCCGGGCCTGCTGCGCGGCACGGCGGTGTCGCCGGGGTTGGCCACCGGCGCTGGTCGCCTACACCACCGATCCCGGCTGGACGCCGCTCTTCGTCAACGCCGCCGCCATCGTCCTGGAGGTGGGGGGCGTTCTCCAGCACGGCGCCGTAGTGGCCCGGGAGTACGGCAAGCCCTGTGTGGTGGGGATCAACCGCGTCGTCACGCGGCTCTCCGACGGCGAGACCGTCGAGGTGGACGGGACCACCGGGACGGTCCGGACGGTCGCGCCGCCGAGCTGACGCGATCCGCTCGCGCACCGCCGGGTTCCAGCGCTGAGCCGACTGCCGGCGCGCCGATGCCGGCCAGACGGATCCGCGGCCACGGATCCATCGGAGCCGGCGGCCTCGGACGCCTCCGACCAGACTGCTCTTACCTCCGAGGGAATTGGCCGGCGCGCGATCCGACCCTAGCTTCCTCCGCATCGGCGCTCTCGCCGAGCTCAGGAGGATGGTCAAGATGACGACGACGACGACGTACCCGGTCCACACATTGGACACGGCCCCGGCGGCCTCGCGGCCGCTGCTCGAGAGGCTGACAAAGAGCGTGGGCATGGTCCCGAACCTGGCGGCGGCGATGGCCGAGTCGCCGGTGCTCCTGGAGGGCTTCCTGGCCGTGCGCGAGATCTTCCACCATGGCAGCTTCACCCCGGCCGAGGCCCAGGTGCTCGCGCTCACCAACGCCTACGAGAACGGCTGCCGCTACTGCATGGCGCTCCACTCGGCCATGGCGCTGAAGGATGGCGTCCCACAGGACGGCGTGGCGGCGCTGCGGGAAGGCCGCCCTCCCCGGGAGCCGCGCCTCGCCGCGCTCAGCGATCTCTCGCGGCGGCTGGTGGCGGCGCGCGGCCACGTGAGGGAGCACGACCTCGGCCGCTTCGCCGCGGCCGGCTTCAGCCGCGCCCAGGCGCTGGAGGTGGTGCTGGGGGTGGCGGTGTCGGTGCTGCCCAACTTCGCACACCACATCACGGGCTGCCCGGTCGACGAGGTGTTCGGAGCGCATCTCTGGGAGGGACACCGGGGATGAGCGCCGCGGGCGCCGGCGGTGCGGGCATACTGGGCCACATGTCCCAGACGTCGAGCGCCGTCGGCCCGCTGCTGCAATACTGGCGGCACGCCCGCCGCAAGAGCCAGCTCGAGCTGGCCCACCAGGCGGGCGTGTCGCCGCGCCACCTCTCGTTCCTGGAGACCGGCCGCGCCAGCCCCAGCCGCGAGATGGTGGTGCTGCTGGCGGGCGCCCTGGACGTGCCCCTGCGCGAGAGGAACGCGATGCTGCTGGCCGCGGGCTTCGCGCCGCTCTACCGCGAGAGCCGCCTGGAGGACGCCGAGCTGGCCGCGGCCCGCGCCGCGCTGGAGGCGATCCTGCGCAAGCAGGAGCCCTGGCCCGCGGTGGTCATGGACCGCGGCTGGGACGTCGTGACCACCAACCGGGCCGCCGAGCGGCTGTTCGCGTTCCTGCTGGAGGGAGCACCGCCCGGAGACCCGGCCCGGCCGGCCAACGTGATCCGGCTGATGTTCGACCCGGCCGGGCTGCGCCCCCGCGTCGCCAACTGGCAGGCGGTGGCCGAGTCCCTCGTCCAGCGCATGCACCGCGAGGCGGTGGGGGGCGTGGCGGACGCGGGCACGCACCGGCTGCTGGAGGAGGCGCTCGCCTTCCCCGGGGTGCCGCGCCGCTGGCGCAGGCCCTCCCTCGAGACGCCGTCGCTGCCGGTGGTGCCGGTCCGCTTCGAGCGGGACGGACGCCGCTTCGACTACTTCTCGACGGTCACCACGCTGGGCACGCCGCAGGACGTGACGCTGCAGGAGCTCCGGATCGAGTGCTTCTTCCCGCTCGACGAGGCGACCGAGAGGGCAGCCGCGGCGCTGGGCGGCGGGTCGGCGGTCTGACCACACTCTGACGGGGACGGCACGGCCTCACCCGGCCGGCCTTTGCGCTTTCTTGACGCGGGAGGGGCGTCTTTAGACGCCGCTCTTACGCGCGCCCGCCGAGATTGTGCGCAGACGACCGTGGATGGATTCAATCCGGAGACGCCGCGCGCCGTTCGCCGGCGGCGACGGCCGACGGCTCCGCGGCCGGGAGGACACCGATGACCGTCTGGTACTGGATCGGGGGCATACTGTCGCTGCTGCTCTTCGTGTACCTGGCCTGGGCGCTGCTCGCCCCGGAGCGCTTCCAATGAGGAAGCGCGCCCTGCTGGACCCCGAGATCACGCGCCGTGCCGCGCTGGAGGCTTTCCGGAAGCTGAGCCCGCGCCACCAGGTCCGCAACCCGGTCATGTTCACGGTCTTCGCGGGCAGCGTTCTGACCACGCTCCTGTTCCTGCAGGCCCTCCTCGGCGAGGGCGAGGCCGCTCCCGGCTTCATCCTCGCCGTGACCCTCTGGCTCTGGTTCACGGTGGTCTTCGCGAACTTCGCCGAAGCGATGGCCGAGGGGCGCGGCAGGGCCCAGGCGGCCGCACTGCGCCGGACGAGGACGACGACGCTGGCGAAGCGGCTCAGCGGGCCCTCACGCGACGCTTCCCGGCACGCCGTGCCCTCCACCGACCTCCGCCAAGGCGACTGCGTGCTGGTGGAGGCCGGGGACGTGATCCCCGGCGACGGGGAGGTGGTCGAGGGGGTCGCGTCGGTGAACGAGGCCGCGGTGACCGGCGAGAGCGCCCCGGTGATCCGCGAGAGCGGGGGCGACCGCAGCGCGGTCACGGGCGGCACCCAGGTGCTGTCGGACTGGATCGTGGTGCGCATCACCGCCGACCCCGGCGAGACGTTCCTCGACCGGATGATCGCGCTGGTCGAAGGCGCCAAGCGTCAGAAGACGCCGAACGAGATCGCGCTCGGGGTCCTGCTCGCGGGCCTGACCCTCGTCTTCCTGGTCGTCACCGTCACGCTGCTGCCATACACGATCTTCGCGGTGGGGCAGGCCGGAACGGGTGCGCCGGTGTCGGTGACCGTCCTGGTGGCGCTGCTCGTGTGCCTCATTCCCACCACCATCGGCGGCCTGCTCTCGGCGATCGGGATCGCCGGCATGGACCGGATGATCCAGGCGAACGTGATCGCGACGTCGGGGCGGGCCGTCGAGGCCGCCGGCGACGTGGACGTGCTGCTGCTGGACAAGACGGGCACCATCACACTCGGCAACCGGCAGGCAACCGACCTCTACCCGGCTCCCGGTGTGACCGAGGCCGAGCTGGCGGATGCCGCGCAGCTCTCCTCGCTGGCCGACGAGACGCCGGAGGGGCGGAGCGTCGTGGTGCTGGCGAAGGAGCGCTACGGGCTGCGCCAGCGCGACCTGCACGCTCTCGGTGCGCGCTTCGTGCCCTTCTCGGCTCAAACCCGGATGAGCGGGGTCGACCTCGACGGCCGCCAGATCCGAAAGGGGGCGGCTGACGCGGTGGAGGCGTGGGTCAACTCTCTGAACGGCGCGTTCCCGGCCGCGGTACGGCAGCAGCTGGAGAGCGTGGCCCGGGAGGGAGCCACGCCGCTGATCGTGGCCGAGGGCTCCCGGGTCCTGGGGGTGGTGCGGCTCAAGGACGTCGTGAAGGGCGGCATTCGCGAGCGGTTCCGGAGCCTGCGCGAGATGGGGATCCGGACCGTCATGGTCACCGGCGACAACCCGCTGACCGCCGCGGCGGTCGCCGCCGAAGCAGGGGTCGACGACTTCCTCGCCGAGGCGACGCCGGAGAAGAAGCTGGCTCTGATCCGCGAGTACCAGGCGGGCGGGCGGCTCGTGGCCATGACCGGCGACGGCACCAACGACGCCCCGGCGCTCGCCCAGGCGGACGTGGCCGTGGCCATGAACGCCGGGACCCAGGCCGCCAAGGAAGCGGCGAACCTGGTGGACCTCGACTCCAATCCCACGAAGCTGCTGGAGACGGTCGAGATCGGCAAGCAGCTCCTGATGACGCGGGGCGCTCTCACCACCTTCTCCCTAGCGAACGACGTGGCGAAGTACTTCGCGATCCTGCCGGCGATCCTCGGCGGCCTGTACGCCACTCAGGGCGGGGCCGGTCCCCTGGCCGCGCTGAACGTGATGCGGCTCAACTCGCCGGAGTCGGCCATCCTCAGCGCGGTCATCTTCAACGCGCTCGTCATCGTCGCGTTGATCCCACTCGCCCTCAGGGGCGTGAGCTACCGTCCGGCGAGCGCCGCGGCCGTGCTGCGGCGGAACCTGGTCCTGTACGGCGCGGGCGGACTCGTCGCTCCGTTCGTCGGAATCAAGCTGATCGACGTGGTCCTCGTCGCTCTTCGCCTCGCGTGAGCGGCATGACGGAAGGAAGCCCTCTGATGCTCCATCTCCTCTACCTGCTCCTCGGCCTCGCGGCCTTTGCGGCGCTCGCGTGGCTGACGATCGCACTCGACCGCTCGGAGACGGACTGATCCCATGGATACGATCCTCCTGGTCGGCCTGGTCGTCGGGGGCACGGCGCTGCTGTCCTGGCCGCTGGGCCACTACATGAAGTGGGTCATGGATCCCGGCCCCGGCGCGGGACCGCGCCGCCGGGCGCTCGACCGCGCCTTCGAGCGCGTCGCAGGCCGGCTCGGGCGCGAGCCGCAGGCATGGAAGCGATATACAATCGCGATGCTGGCCTTCAACGCGGTCATGTTCCTCGTGGCGTTCGCGTTCATGGCGCTCCAGCAGGTCCTGCCGCTCGACCCGGACGGGAAGGGCGCGGTCGAGCCCAGTCTGATCTTCAACACGATCGCGTCGTTCACGTCCAACACCAACCTGCAGCACTACTCTGGCGAGGTGGCGATGAGCTACCTCTCGCAGCTCTTCTCGCTGATGTGGCTCCAGTTCGTCTCCGCGGCGACCGGGGTGGCGGTCCTGGCAGGGCTGGCCCGCGGCCTCACGGGTCGCAGCGAGATGGGGAACTTCTTCGTCGACGTGCAGCGGGCGGCTTTCCTTCTGCTCCTGCCGGCGGCGCTCGCCGTCGCGACGCTGATGGCGCTCGGCGGCACGCCGATGACGCTCGCGGGTGCCGCGGCCGCCACGACCCTCGAGGGGACCGAGCAGGTCATCGCGCGCGGACCCGTCGCCGCGTTCGTCGCCATCAAACAGCTCGGCACCAACGGCGGCGGCTTCTTCGGGCCGAACAGCACGCACCCGTTCGAGAACCCCACGTTCTGGACCAACGGGCTTTCGATGATCTGCATCATCCTGATCCCGATGGCGAGCGTCTGGATGTTCGGCCGCATCGTGGGCCGCATGCGGCACGCCGCGACGGTGTTCGGCGTGATGCTCTTTCTGCTCCTGGCGAAGATCGCGGGCGCTGTGTACTTCGAGGCGGCGCCGACGCAGGCTTTCGCAGGTCTGCCGGCCGTGGAGCAGGTCGCCGGCAACGTCGAGGGGAAGGAGATGCGCTTCGGGACGCCCTACGGCAGCGGGCCGCTCTGGGGCGCGCTGACCACGTCCACGAGCAACGGCTCCGTGGGCGCGATGCACGACAGCCTGAACCCGGTCGCCGGGCTGATGCCCATGATCGGCATGTGGCTGAACGCCACGTTCGGGGGCGTGGGGGTGGGGATGGTCAATATGTTCGTCTACATCATCATCGCCGTCTTCATCGCCGGCATGATGGTCGGTCGGACCCCCGAGTACCTGAACCGCCGGGTCGAGGCGCGTGAGATGAAGCTCGCTGCGCTGGCCGTGATCGCTCACGGCTTCTTCGTCCTCGCGGGCACCGCGCTCTTCGCGGTGACTCCGTGGGGGGTGGACACGCTGAACAACTGGGGGCCGCACGGCTTCAGCGAGATCCTGTACGAGTTCAGCTCGGCGAGTGCCAACAACGGCTCCGGCTTCGAGGGACTGGGCGACAACACCGTGCCGTGGAACGTCGCGACCGGACTCGTGATGCTGCTGAACCGCTACGTCCCGATCATCCTCCCGCTCGCAATCGCGGGCTCGCTCGCGAGAAAGCGCGCGACGGCCCAGTCCGCCGGGACGCTGTCAGTGCAGGACGCCACCTTTGGCGTGATGCTGGTCGGGACCATTCTGATCATCGGCGCGCTGACGTTCTTCCCGGCGGCCGCCCTGGGGCCGATCGCCGAGCACTTCCTGTACGTTTCGTGAGGTTTCCGGAATGAGGACACGACTCATGCGACTGCTTCTCGCCAGCGTTCGCGTCACGGCCGTCACGATCGGGGTCTGCGTGGTCGGCTACGCGGGCACCATCCTCGGCGTCGCGCAAGCGCTGGTGCCGGTCGCCGCGAACGGCTCGCTGGTCAGCAGCCCCGGCGGCGGCGTCATCGGGAGCCGATTGATTGCACAGGCTTTCGAGGACCCCGGCTACTTCTGGCCTCGACCGTCGGCGGTCGACTACAACGGCGCGGGCGCGGGTGGGAGCAACAAGTCCCCGACCAGCGCGGACCTGACCGAGCGCGCGGAGGGAGCGATCGCCCGGTTCGGCGCGACGCCGGAGAGCCCCCTCCCGCCCGAGCTGGCAGCCGCCTCGGGCGGCGGTCTTGACCCGCACATCTCGGAGCACGCGGCGCTCTACCAGGCGGGTCGAGTCGCCAGTGCGCGCCGCCTCTCGCCCTCGCGGGTGGGGGCGCTGGTCCGGGAGAGCGCCTTTTCGCCGGGCGGTGCGCTCACGCGCGACCGAGTGGTGAACGTCCTGGAGCTGAACCTGGCCCTCGATGGCGTCTCCGCCTCGGGCGCGAGGGGCACCGTCGTGCCCGCCGCGGAAAGCCGGGGAGCACCATGAGCGGAGGCGGCCGCCCCGATCCCGACGCCCTGCTGCGCAGGGTCGAGGAGGAGGAGCGCCGCGCCGGACGCGGCCGCCTGACGCTCTTCTTCGGAGCGGCACCCGGTGTCGGGAAGACCTACGCCATGCTCCTCGCCGGCCGGCAGGAGCGGGACTCCGGCCGCGACGTGGTGGTCGGCCTGGCGGAAACCCACGGACGGGCGGAGACCGCGCGCTTGCTCGAGGGTCTCGAGACGCTGCCCAGGCGGAGCGTCACCTACCGCGGCATCGCGCTCCAGGAGCTGGATCTCGACGGGGTGCTGGCGCGACGCCCAGCCCTGGTCCTGGTCGACGAGCTGGCGCACTCGAACGCGCCGGGCTCCCGCCACGTCAAGCGCTGGCAGGACGTCGAGGAGCTGCTCGGAGCGGGGATCGACGTCTTCGCCACGCTGAACGTCCAGCACCTCGAGAGCCTCAGCGACGTCGTCGCCCAGATCACCGGGGTGACGGTCCGCGAGCGCCTCCCGGACTCGGTGCTCGAGGAGGCCGACGAGGTGCGCCTCGTCGACCTCACTCCCGACGAGCTGCTCGAGCGCCTGGCGGGCGGGAAGGTCTACGTCGCCGACCTCGCCCAGCGGGCCGTGGCGCGCTTCTTCCGCAAGGGCAACCTCATCGCGCTCCGGGAGATGGCGCTTCGGCGCACCGCGGCCCGGGTCGACGCCGAGATGCGGCGCTACCGCGAGGCGGCCGGCATCGAGGCGACCTGGGCCGCGTCCGAGCGCCTGCTCGTGTGTCTGAGCTGGAGCCCGCACAACGCGAGGGTGATCCGGAGCGCGGCGCGCATCGCCGGCGAGCTGCGCGCTCCATGGCTGGCGGTCTACGTGGACTCTCCGGAGGCGGTACGGCTGCGCCCGGAGGAGAAGCTCTGGCTCTCGGAGAACCTGCGCCTGGCCGAGCAGCTCGGCGCCGAGGTCGTCACGCTGGCCGGCGGCTCGCCGGCGGAGGCGGTGCTGCGCCTGGCCCGCGAGCGCAACGCGACGAAGATCCTGGCCGGCAAGCCCCGGGTGCGCCGGTGGCGCGACCGGCTGGCCCGATCCTTCGTGGACCAGCTGATCGCGCACAGCGGGGACGTCGACGTCTACGTCACCTCGGGGGACCCGGAGGCGAACGTCCCTCCGGCCCGTCGACGCCCGAGCCCCCGGCCACGGGACCAGGGCCGCGAGCTGCTGGCGGCGGGGGCGGTGGTGGCGGGCGCCACGGCGTTCGGCCGGCTCGTATTCGGTCCGGAGAACCTCCCGGACGTGGCGATGCTCTACCTGCTCGGCGTGGTGCTCGTCGCGCTCCGCCTCCGCTACGCCGCGTCGCTCTTCGCGGCGGTGCTGAGCGTGCTGGGCTTCGACTTCTTCTTCGTCCCCCCGTTCCACACCTTCCACGTGTCCGACCTGCGCCACGTCGTCACCTTCGCCGTGCTGCTGGCGGTGGCCGTCGTGATCAGCGAGCTGATGCGCCGCCTGCGCCACCAGGCCGACACCGCGCGGGAGCGCGAGCGCCGGACCGCGGCCCTCTACGAGCTGAGCGGGCAGCTCGCGTCGGCGGAAGGGCGCGCGGGCCAGCTCGCGGCCGCCGCGCGGCAGGTCGGACGCGTGTTCGAGGGCTCGGTCTCCGTGTACGTCCCGGGGGAGAGCGGCGAGCTGGAGCTGGCCGTCCGGAGCCAGGGCACCCCCCCGGAGTCGCCGGAGGAGCGCGGGGTGGCCCGCTGGGTCTGGAGCAACGGACGGGAGGCAGGCCGGTCGACGGACACCCTGCCCGGGGCGAAGGGGTACTACCTGCCCCTGGCGACCGCCCGGGGCCGCCTCGGCGTCATGGGCATCGCCCCCCGGGATCCGGGTCGGTTCGAGGACCCCGAGCAGCGCCGCTTCCTGGGGGCATTCGCCGCCCAGATGGCGGTGTCCCTGGAGCGCGATCGGCTCGGGGCCGAGGCGGCCGGCGCCCGCCTGGAGAGCGAGCGCGAGCGCCTGCGCAGCGCGCTGCTCTCCTCGGTGTCCCACGACCTGCGCACGCCGCTCGCGGCGATCGAGGGCTCGGCGACGGCGCTGCTCGACGGTCCCTCCCTGGGCCCGGGGCCGCGCCACGAGCTGCTCGTGACGATCCGCGAGGAGGCCGAGCGGCTCGGCCGTCGCGTCCGGAACCTGCTCGACATGACGCGGCTGGAGGCCGGCGCGGTTCGGGTGCGCGCCGAGTGGCAGCCCCTCGAGGAGGTCGTGGGCGCGGCCCTGGCCCAGCTCGAGCGCCGCCTCGAAGGTCGGCCAGTAGAGGTGAATCTCGGGGCGGCCCTGCCGATGGTCTCCCTCGACGCCGTCCTGATCGAGCAGGTGCTCGTCAACCTCCTCGAGAACGCCCTCAAGTGCTCCCCGCCCGGGTCCCCGCTGGAGATCACGGCCGGACGCGACGGCGAGGCCGTCACCCTCGAGGTGGCGGACCGTGGCTGCGGCATCCCTCCCGGCGAGGAGGAGCGCATCTTCGACAAGTTCCACCAGCCTCGGCGCGAGCGCCATCCTGCGGGCGTCGGCCTGGGACTCGCGATCTGCCGCGCGATCGTCCAGGCCCACGGCGGCAGCATCGCGGCGCGCAACCGGCCGGGGGGCGGCGCAGCCGTCCGGCTGACGCTGCCGCAGAGCGGCGCGCCTCCCGAGCTGCCGCACGAGGTGGCGGAGGCCGCCGCGGAGCAGGACGAGCCGTGACGGCGAACGAGCCGCTGGTCCTCCTGATCGAGGACGAGCCCCAGATGCGACGCTTCCTCCGGGCGGCGCTGGGCGCGAACGGGCTCAGGCTGGTCGAGTCCGAGACGGGGGAGGACGGCCTGCGCCAGGCGGCGGCGCGCGCCCCGGACGTGATCCTCCTCGACCTCGGCCTTCCCGACCTGGACGGCGTGGAGGTCACGCGGCGCCTGCGGGAGTGGTCCGAGACGCCGATCATCGTCCTCTCCGCGCGCGGCGAGGAGGCGGACAAGGTGACGGCCCTCGACGCCGGGGCCGACGACTACCTGACCAAGCCCTTCGCCGTGGGCGAGCTGCTGGCGCGGATGCGCGTGGCGCTGCGCCACTCCTGGCGCCGGGGAGGTCCGCCCGAGCCCGCGGAGCTGGCGGTGGGCCCGATCCGGGTCGACCTGACCCGCCGGCTCGTCTTCGTGCGGGACTCCGAGGTCCATCTCACGCCGACGGAGTACAAGCTGCTCGCGACGCTGCTCCGCTACAGGGGCCGGGTCGTCACGCAGCGGCAGCTCCTGAAGGAGGTCTGGGGCCTGACCCACGTGAACCAGACCCAGTACCTGCGCGTCTACATGGCGCAGCTGCGGCGCAAGCTCGAGCCCAACCCCGCCCGGCCGCGCCACCTGCTCACCGAGCCCGGCGTCGGCTACCGGCTGCGGGAGGATTGAGCGGGAATGCCGCTGCGGCTCGGCGCCGTGGGCCACCTGCTGGGGTTCTTCCTGCTGCTCACCGCCGGCGCCATGGCGCTGCCGCTCGCGTTGGCTCTCGCCGGGCAGGGGGACAGCCCGCGCCCGATGTTGCTCGGCCTCCTGGTGACGCTGCTGGCCGGCGGGGCGCTCTCCCGCCTCTGTGGAGCACCTGATACGAAGCTGGCCACCCGTGAGGCGATCCTCACCGTCGTGGCGGCCTGGGTGGGCGTTTCGGTCTTCGGCAGCCTCCCGTTCCTGTTCTCTCCCCACTTCGGCAGCTTCACGGACGCGGTGTTCGAGTCCACGTCCGGCTTCACGACGACGGGAGCGACCATCCTCTCCGACGTGGAGGTCCTCCCGCCGAGCCTGCAGTTCTGGCGACACTTCACCCACTGGCTGGGCGGCATGGGCATCATCATGCTCGGCATCGCCGTGCTGCCGCTCGTGGGCCTGGGCGGGAAGACCCTGTACCACGCCCAGTTCGCCGGCGCGCCCTCGGAGACCCTGATGCCGCGGGCGATCGAGACCGCGCGGGCGCTGTGGCGCGTCTACCTGACCATCACCGTCGCCGAGTTCCTGGCGTTGCGCGCCGCCGGGATGGGCAGCTTCGACGCGATCTGCCACACGTTCTCGACGCTCGGCACGGGCGGGTTCTCCACGCGCACCGCCAGCATCGCTTACTACGACAGCCTGGACGTCGAGCTCGTGCTCGTCGTGTTCATGATCGTGTCGAGCCTGAACTTCGCGACCCAATACCGGATGTGGGTGGAGCGCCACCCGGGCTTCCTCCTGCGCGACAGCGAGATCCGGTTTCACGCCTCGGTCCTCGCTCTCGCGACGCTGGCGGTCGCAGCGTCCGTGGTCCGGGCGCCGGGCCTGCCGTGGACCGGAGGGCTGCGCCAGGCCCTCTTCCAGGTCGTCTCCATCGGGACGACGACCGGCTTCGTGACCGCCGACTACGAGCGCTGGCACCCCTTCGCCCAGGTCTGCCTCCTGGCGCTGATGTACTTCGGCGGCAACACCAGCTCCACCGCAGGAGGTTTCAAGTCGTTCCGGATGGTGCTGCTGCTCCGGGTCGTCGGCCGGGCGATGGCGATGGTGATCCACCCGCGCAGGATCGTCGCGCTTCGCGTGGGAAAGACCGTGATCCCGGACGCGGCCGTGACGAGCCTCCTCAACCTCGTCGTGCTGGCCCTGATCTTCAACTTCGGGGCGTCCCTGGCGCTGGCCGCCTCGGGGCTCGACCCCGTCACGAGCCTCTCCGCGGTCCCGGCCTGCATGTTCAGCGTGGGACCGGCTCTCGGGGCGGTGGGCCCCTCGGAGAGCTACGCGCTCCTCGCTCCCTTCGCCAAGTGGGTGCTCATCCTGACGATGCTCGTGGGCCGGGTGGAGTTCTACACGGCGCTGGTGATCCTGTCGCCCGCCTTCTGGCGGAGGTGAGCCCTTGAGCTACGACGAGCTGGTCGAGAACGCACGCCGCCGGATCCGAGCCGGCGCGCCGCAGGACGCCTTGGGCTGGCTGAGGGAAGCCATCGGCCAGGACCCCTCCCGGCCCGAGGCGTTCAACCTGTTGGGGGCGGCGACGGCGCTGACGGGAAGCATCTACAAGGCGCAGGACTACTACCGCGCTGCGCTGGCCCTGGACCCGACCTACGCGCCGGCGCTGGCGAACCTCGAGCATTCGGGGCGGTTCGCGCCGCGGGTCCCCATCGACCTGGGCGACGAGCCTCCTCCGGGCTAGCAGCCCGTGGTGAAAGTGCACCGCGGGCGAGAGCGAGGGGTTTTGCGTCAGATCGAGGCGCCAAACCGCAGGCATACCGGGAGTATTCCGAGGTTTGGCAACGAAGAGCTGGCGGAAAAGACCCGCTCTCGGCGCGGTCTGACTTTCACCACGGGCTGCTAGGCCAGTGTCCCGTTCGGGCGTGGCAGACGCCTGTTCACCGGCGCAAGCGTGCTCGTGTTCCTCGTGGCCCTGGCCCACACCATGGGGACGTTCTCCGAGCCTGCGGATCCCGAGGCCGCGGCGGTCGTCGACGCCATGAAGGCGTACCGGTTCGAGATCGGGCCGGGCTGGGCTGGGCTGGGCGCCGAGCGTCTTCGACGTCCAGAGGAGCCTCTCGCTCACGATGACCGTCTTCCTCGGGATCCTGAACCTGGTAGTACCGCATCCCCCCACCGCATCGCCATCCGGACCACACGTTCGGCCCGTAACCCTGAGCGGTAGCCGCAGCACCTGCGGAGCCGAGGATCTCCGGCACGGCGGGAGATCCCTTCCTCCGACCTCGCGGCGAGCCCCTCGGGGGCTAGCCGCCGGACATGCTCTCGAGGAACTCCTTGTTCGTCTTCGTCTTCGCGAGCCGCTCGAGGATCAGCTCCATGGCCTCGACGGGGGTGAGGGCCGAGAGCACCTTGCGCAGGATGTAGGCCCGGTTCAGCTCCTCGGGAGCCATCAGCAGCTCCTCCTTCCGGGTCCCGCTGCGGTTGATGTCGATGGACGGAAAGATGCGCTTGTCGGTGAGCTTGCGGTCGAGGACGATCTCCGCGTTGCCGGTTCCCTTGAACTCCTCGAAGATCACGTCGTCCATCCGGGAGCCGGTCTCCACGAGCGCCGAGGCAATGATGGTGAGGCTGCCTCCCTCCTCGACGTTCCGGGCCGCGCCGAAGAAGCGCTTCGGCCGCTGGAGCGCATTGGAATCCACGCCACCCGAGAGGACCTTTCCCGAGGGCGGCACGATGGTGTTGTAGGCCCGGGCCAGGCGCGTGATCGAGTCGAGCAGGATGACCACGTCACGGCGGTGCTCCACGAGCCGCTTGGCCTTCTCCAGCACCATCTCCGCCACCTGGACGTGACGGTCCGCGGGCTCGTCGAAGGTGGACGAGATGACCTCCCCGTGGACCGAGCGCTGCATGTCCGTGACCTCCTCGGGGCGCTCGTCGATGAGCAGGACGATCAGCGCGACCTCGGGGTGGTTCGTGGTGATCGCGTTGGCGATGGCCTGGAGCAGCATCGTCTTGCCGGTCCGAGGCGCCGCGACGATCAGCGCGCGCTGTCCCTTGCCCAGGGGAGACATCAGGTCCAGGACCCGCGTCGCGAGGACGTCCTGCCGTGTCTCTAGCTGGATCCGACCCTGGGGGTAGAGCGGCGTCAGGTTGTCGAAGATGATCTTCTCTTTCGCGAAGTCCGGGGGCTCGAAGTTGACGGCGTCCACCTTGATCAGGGCGAAGTAGCGCTCGTCCTCCTTCGGCGGCCGGATCTGCCCGCTGATCGTGTCCCCGGTGCGGAGCCCGAACTTGCGGATCTGCGACGGCGACACGTAGATGTCGTCCGGGCCGGGGAGGTAGCAGTACTCGGGCGCCCGCAGGAACCCGAAGCCGTCCGGCAGGATCTCGAGGACGCCCTCCGAGAAGATCAGCCCGTCCTTCTCGGCCTGGGCGCGCAGGATCTGGAACACCAGCTCCTGCTTCTTCATCGTCGACGCCCCGGGGATGCCCAGAGGCCGCGCCACCTGCGCGAGCTTGGCGGCGCTCATCTCCTTCAGGGCCGCGAGGTCCAGCCCGGCGCCGGTGAGCGGAGCCTCGGCGGGCTGCCCGGGCGCTGGGGCCGGATCCGGGCTCCCGCCCTCGCCCTCAGCGAGCAGCTCCGCCGGCTCGGCGGGGGCCTCGACCTCTTCGTCACGCCGCGGCCCGCGGGACCTCGGCCGCTGGCCTCCGCCCCGGCCGCTGCGCTGGTGCCGCCCGGAGCTGGCCCCGTTCTTCGTGCTGGTAGACGAATCTTCGCTTGCCATGTGCTCGATCGGCCGACGAGAAGAGGGCTGAAGGTGCGGGGAGAAGGAACCTATGGTCGGGAGGGCCTCCCGCCCAGGGATTGGATGTTCCGACTATAGGTTCCCGGCGCGAAGCTTGTCAATCGGCAATCCACGTTGCCCGCCGGCGGGCCGACGGGCCTCCTTCCCCGAGGGCTCGCAGGAACGCCTCCAGCGCCCGGTCCACCTCCGTCGCGTTCGCCCTGAGGATCTGCCTCCAGAGACCCGCGGGACTCGCCGCCAGGCGCGTCATGTCCCGGAAGCCCGGACCCGCAAGGCCCCGAAGGCGGGATGCGACGGGATCGCGGCGGGCGGCGTCCAGGAGCGCCCAGGCCACGAGCTGCGGGAGGTGGCTCAGGAACGCGACCGCGCGGTCGTGCTCGGCGGGGCCCACTGCCAGGGGCTTCGCCCCGACGTGGCGCACGAGCCTCCGGACCCGACGCAGCGACGCGGGTCGCCCCCCGACCAGGGCCCAGGGGCGTCCTGCGAAGAGATCGGCCCGCGAGGCACCGAAACCGGCGTTCTCCGTTCCCGCCAGCGGATGGCCCCCGACGAAGCCGGCGAGGCCGAGGCGCTCCGCCTCCCGGCAGATCGGCAGTTTGACGCTGGAGACGTCCGTGACGACGTGCCCCGGGGCGACCCGGGCCACCCGGCGCAGCAGCGACACGTTCACGTCGGGCGGAGCCGCGAGCACGACCAGCTCCACCGCGTCGAGGGCGTCCTCGAGGCGGGCGCACGTCTCGGCGACGGCTCCCGCGCGGCGCGCCCGGCGCCGGACCGCGGGGGTGTCGATCCCCACCACCCGGTGTCCGCGCCGGGTGAGCGCCCTGGCCAGGGAACCCCCCACGAGGCCGAGGCCGACGATCGCCAGCCGCATCGGCCTCAGGCCTCCCCCAGGATCCTGGCGGCGAGCTCGGGCTCGCGCCGCTCGAGAAGCCGCGCGGCCCCGCCGACGAGCATCGCGTAGGCAGCCCCCGCGCCCAACAGGGCGAGGGGAACGGCCACTCCCCACAGCCAGGGCGCCTCCAGCAGCGGGGGCAGCCAGATCAGCAGCACGAAGGGAGCCGAGACGGCGAGAGCCCCCGCCAGGAGCACGGCCCCCAGGGCGGCGGCCCCGAAGCCCCGGGCACCCGAGCTCGCCGCGTGAGGGCTTCGACCGGGTGCGGGAACCGCCACGGGGAACAGGATCGAGGCGTAGTTGTCCATGGCCGCGGCCAGCGCCAGGGTGATCGCGGCGATGCAGAGCGCCGGGATGACGAAGGCCGCGGGGGCGACCAGGGGCGCGGCGACCAGCAGCGTCAGCAACCCGGGCGCCCGGAACGCGAGCCCGGCGAGGTTCTTGGCCGCCAGGATGCGCCAGCGCTCCACGGGGAAGGCGAGCAGCAGCGCGATCCCCCTGCGCTCGAGCCCGAAGGCGTTGGCTCCGAAGCTCGAGAGCCCCACCAGGGACGCGAGCAGCAGGATCCCGCCGCCGGAGCGGGCGCGCGGTCCGAGCTGCAGCAGGAAGATCAGGAAGATGAGGGGCCCCAGCAGGCCGAGGAGCAGGCTGGCCTTCAGGGCCGGCTCCCGCCACGCCACCCGCAGGTCCTTCTCCAGGAGCGCTCCGAGGGGCCCGCCCGAGAGCATCCGGGCCGGGCGCGAGCGCGCGCCAGCCGGGGGACCGAGGCTCATCTCCCCGCGGTGCATCCGTTCGATCAGCACCGATGCCGCCGCCAGCGCCACCCCCGTGGCCGCCGCGGCGGCGAGCCCAAGGGTGACCGCGGCGGCCACCTCGCCCCGCCCCGCGTGCACGGCCGCGCGCACTCCCCAGGAGAACGGAGACAGGGCGAACAGGTCCAGCTCCAGCACCCGGCGCAGCGTCGGCCCGAGCGCCCCTGCTCCCGTGAGCAGGATCAGCAGCGGCGCGAGACCGAGGACGAAGCTGACCACGAGACCCGCGAACAGCGCGACGTCCTGGAGGCGGCGGTTCCGCGCCGCGCTCTGGAGCGCGAGCCCGGCGAGCTGCGCCGCGGCCAGCACGAACAGCATCGACAGCACCACGGCCACGAGACACGGCAGGAAGGCGGCCGGCCGGCCGGCGGCGGTGGCCGCGGCCGTGGCCAGGACCAGGGGGATCTCCGCGAGGACCATCGGCTGGGTCAGGTTCGCGAGGAGCGAGGACACCACCAGCACGTGAACGGGGACCGGGAAGTGGAGCAGCCGGTCGACGTCGTGGGTCTCGCTGAACGCCACCCCCGCCAGCACCGGGGAGAGCACCCAGAACAGCCCGAACCCGGTGGCGGCGATGGAGATCAGCGGCAGCAGCAGCTCGGGGCGGTGCACCGAGGCCGCCCGGATCCCGAAGTAGGCGATCAGGGCCCCGAGCGCTCCGAACAGCACGAGGCCGGGGAGCGCCAGGACGAGACCGACGGCGCGCTCCCGCATCCCGAACAGGGCGCGGAGGTCGCTGCGCCAACGCAACGTGACGAGGGCGACTACCCGATCCAATCGAGGTCCCTGCGTTCCACGTCGGCGGCCACGAGTCGGAGGAACGCGTCCTCCAGGGACGAGTCCTCCCCGTGGGAGCGCCGGTCCCGCAGCTCGTCGACGGTCCCCTGGGCGATCACCCGCCCGCGGTCGATGATCGCCACCTCGTCGCACAGCCTCTCCACGACGTCCAGCACGTGGGAGGTGACGAAGAGCGTGACGCCCTTGCGGGCCAGGCTCTTCAGCAGGTCGCTGACCACCCGGCTCGAGACCGGGTCGATCCCGTTCAGGGGCTCGTCGAGGAACAGCACCCTGGGGTTGTGGATCAGCGCGGCGGCCAGGGCGAGCTTCTTCTTCATCCCCAGGGAGTAGTCCACGATCAGCTTCCCGCGATCCTCGGCCAGGGAGAGGAATTCGAGCAGCTCGTCGCAGCGCTGCTTCGTCGACTCGCGACCGAGACCGTACATGCGGCCCGCGAACTGGAGGTACTCCTCACCGCTCAGGCGCTCGTACAGCGGCAGCTCCTCGGGGAGCACGCCGATGACGCGTTTGATCGCGAGACGGTCCTCCTCGATGGACCACCCCTCGATGCTGGCGGTCCCCGCGGTCGGCCGGAGCATGCCGGTCAGCATCTTGATCGTGGTGCTCTTCCCGGCGCCGTTCGGGCCCAGGAACCCGAAGAAGCAGCCGCGGCGGACCCGCAGGGACACCTCGTCCACGGCTTTCGTCCCCCGGAACTCCTTCGTGAGGCCCTCGACGACGATCGCGTCCCCCGCGACCTCCGACGCCCGACGAAAGGGCAGCGCTTCGCTCGTCATGGCCGCGGCACCGGAGGGCCGGGGAGGCTGCGGCCGAGCACGGGGGCGATCACCCGGAGCTCCTCCATCAGCCTCTGGAGCTGCCCCGGGTCGAGGCTCCCCGCCCCGTCCGAGAGCGCCCGCTCGGGGTCGGAGAGCACGTCGATCAGCAGCCCGTCCGCACCGGCGGCGACGGCCGCCCGGGCCATGGGCGCCACCCGGTCCCGGCGTCCCGTGCCGCGGCTGGGATCGACCAGGATCGGGAGGTGGCTGCGCTTCTTCACCGCGGGGATCGCCGCGAGGTCGAGGGTGCTCCGACTGGCACCCTCGAAGGTCCGGATCCCCCGCTCGCACAGGATCACGTCCCGGTTGCCCCCGGCCAGCACGTGCTCCGCCGACAGCAGCCAGTCCTCGACGGTGGCCGCGGGCCCGCGCTCCAGCAGCACGGGCTTTCCGGCCTTGCCCAGCTCCCGCAGCAGCTCGAAGCTCTGCATGTTCCGGGCGCCCACCTGGAGGCAGTCGACGTAGCGGGACACGGTCTCGATCTCCCTGGGGTCCGCGACCTCGCTCACCACGGCGAGACCCAGCTCGTCTCCGATCTCCCGCATCCAGCCCAGCGCCGGCTCTCCGTGTCCGCGGAACGCGTAGGGCGTCGCCCGGGGCTCGAAGGCTCCGGCCCGGAGCCCCCGGGCTCCCGCAGCGGCCACCGCCCGGGCCACGCTGCGGAGCGGCTCGCGCCCCTCCACCGAGCCGGGGCCGGCCACGACGACGACCTCGCTGCCGCCGACGGCCGTCCCGCCGACCCTCACGACGCTGTCCTCGGCGCGGAAGGTGCGGCTGACCAGCTTGTACGGCTCGCTGATCCTCACCACCTCGCGCACCCCCGGGATCAGCTCCAGCGCCGCCGGGTCCACCGGCCGGGCGGGCTGACCGACCGCCCCCAGCACGGTGTGGCTGAGGCCGGTGGAGCGGTGGACGTCGTAGCCCACCTCCACCAGCGTCTCGATCACGCCCTGGACCTGCTCTTCCGTGGCGGACCGCTCCATCACGATCACCATGGGCTCACTCCTGCTCCTCGCCCGGCGGAGCGCCGTCTCCGCCGGGAGCCTCGCTCTCCGCCCGGATGCGCTCCAGCCGCCGACTCTCGTCGATCACGCGCTCGAAGACCCGGCGCACGGCCAGCGCGTCCAGGGGCCCCGGGTTCCGCTCCGCGAGCCGGGTCAGGATCTCCTGCTCCCGCTCGGGTATGTAGATGGGCAGGCCCGCATCCCGCTTGATGCGACCGATCTCCACGGCGCAGGCCGATCGCTCGTTCAGCAGCTCCAGGATCCGTTCGTCGATGGCGTCGATCCGCACCCGCCACTCCTCGACCTCGGGCGGCATCGGCTTGCGCGGCTTCAAATGTCCCCCTTGAGCCAGCGCACCCGGCCCTCCAGGTCGCCGTCGGGGTTCTCCTCGACGTAGCGCACCAGCGCGCTCCCCACCACCACGCCGTCCGCGAGGCGCGCAGCGGCGGCGCACTGCTCGGGGGTGGAGATCCCGAACCCGAGCGCCACGGGGAGCCGCGACGCCGAGCGGAGCCGCGCGACGAGGGGCTCGGCGTCCCCCGACAGGCTTTCCCGCGCGCCGGTCACGCCGGTCCGGCTCACGGCGTAGACGAAGCCGCGGGACGCGGCTCCGATCGCGTCGAGCCGCTGCGGCGGGCTGGTCGGCGCCGCCAGGAACACGGTGTCGAGGTCCCGGGCCCGGGAGACGGCCAGCCAGGGACCGGCCTCCTCGGGCGGAAGGTCGGTCACCAGCACGCCGTCCACGCCGGCCTCCACCGCGTCGCCGGCGAGCCGCTCCAGGCCGTAGCGCAGCAGCGGGTTCAGGTAGCTGAACAGCAGCAGCGGCAGCCCGCTCCGCTCGCGGATGCGGCGGGCCGCCGCGAGGACTCCCCGCAGCGTCGCACCGGCGTTCAGCGCCCGTTCGCTCGCGCGCTGGATCACGGGTCCGTCCGCGAGCGGATCCGAGAACGGAACTCCCAGCTCGAGGACGTCGGCACCTCCGCGCTCGGCGGCGAGGGCCAGCTCCACGGAGCGATCCAGGGAGGGGTCCCCGGCCGTCAGGAACGCCACGAAGGCGCGCCTGCCCTCACCCGAGAGCCGGGCGAAGCGGTCTCCGATGCGCGTCACCCCCCGGCGCCCTCCAGGATGCCGAGGTCCTTGTCCCCCCGGCCGCTCAGGTTGACGAGCACCCGCCTGCCGCGCAGCGCTTCCGCCTCCCGGATCACCCAGGCCAGGGCGTGGGCCGACTCGAGAGCCGGGATGATCCCCTGCTCCGCGGCCAGCGAGCGGAACGCCGCCAGCGCCTCGTCGTCCGAGACGGCGTCGTAGCGCACGCGGCCGAGCTGCCGCAGCAGCGCGTGCTCGGGGCCGACCGCCGGGTAGTCGAGACCGGCCGACACGGAGTGGGTCGGGAGCACGTTGCCCGCCTCGTCCTGGAGCACGTAGGTCCGGGTCCCGTGGAGCACGCCCACGTCGCCGCCTTCCCCGGCGAAGCGGGCGGCGTGGTCCCCGGGCCGGAGGGAGCGGCCGCCCGCCTCGACCCCCACCATGGGCACCGGGTCGCCGAGGAACGCGTGGAACAGCCCGATCGCGTTCGAGCCGCCCCCCACGCAGGCCACGAGCAGGTCCGGGAGGGTCCCCACCCGGCCCAGGAACTGGGCCCGGGCCTCCTCGCCGATCACGGACTGGAAGTCGCGCACCAGCATCGGGTACGGGTGCGCTCCGAGGGCGGACCCGAGCAGGTAGTGGGTGCTGCGCACGTTCGTCACCCAGTCCCGCATCGCCTCGTTGATCGCGTCCTTGAGGGTCCGGGAGCCGGAGTCGACTCCTCTCACCTGGGCGCCGAGCAGCTCCATGCGCCGAACGTTCGGCGCCTGGCGCGCCATGTCGTCGACGCCCATGTAGACGACGCACTCGAGGTCGAACAGCGCGCACACCGTCGCGGTGGCCACGCCGTGCTGGCCCGCACCCGTCTCGGCCACGACGCGCGTCTTCCCCATCCGCTGGACGAGCAGCGCCTGGCCGAGGGCGTTGTTGATCTTGTGTGCGCCGGTGTGACACAGGTCCTCGCGCTTGAGGTAGACCTCGCAGCCGAGCCGCGCGGAGAGCCGTCCGGCCCGGTCCAGTGGCGTCGGCCGCCCCACGTAGTCCCGGAGCGCGTCCCCGAAGCGCGACCGGAACTCCGGGTCGCGGCGCGCATCGGCGTAGACGCGCTCCAGCTCGGCGAGGGGCTCGACGAGGGTCTCGGGGACGTAGCGACCCCCGAACTCCCCGACGCGGCCCGAGGCGTCGGGCCGCTCGCCGAGCGACGCGGCTTCAGTGGCCGACGACATCGGTCCCTC
>Ga0299906_10000694_pt1 | contig 30151 bp, 14 predicted proteins | sample RVTome_14_FD_200259 | JGI IMG/M metagenome (GOLD analysis project Ga0299906, IMG submission 200259) | Soil microbial communities from uranium-contaminated site in the Upper Colorado River Basin, Wyoming, United States - RVT145D125 (version 2) ...
ACGGCCAGGACATCGGACTTGGTGATGCGCCCGGCGGGGCCCGTTCCGGCCACGGCGGCGAGATCCACGCCCTTGTCGGCGGCGATGCGGCGGGCGAGACTGGTGGCGCGACGCTGCGTTTCGGGCGCGGCAGCGGCGATCCAGGTCGCGGTCTCGTTGGCCGAGGCGGTCTCGGCGGGGGCTGCCGCGCGCACGTCCGTCGCCGATGGCCGCGCGGCACGCTGCGGTTCGTGATCGCCCGAGGGCCTCGCGGCCGCATCGTCAATGGCGCCGATGACGTCGCCGACCCTCAGCTCGGCGCCCTGCTCCGCCGCCACCTCGAGCACGCCGCTGGCGGGCGCCGGCACCTCCAGCGTCACCTTGTCGGACTCGATCTCGACCAGCGGCTCATCCTGCTCGACCCAGTCGCCGTTGCGCTTCTGCCAATGGCCGACGGTGACCTCGGTGACGGACTCGCCGGGGGAGGGAATGGTGATCTGGACGGGCATGAGCGGGCGTGATTCCTGTGTCGGGGCCGGGCGTCGAATGAGCGGGTCAGGCGGCATCGGCCGAGGCGCCGGCCTTGTCTTTATGCGTGCGCTTCGGCTCGTCGCGCGATGAGGGCTTCGACTGGGCGTCGCCTGCGGGCAGGCCGATGGCGTTGATGAGGATCCGCTCCTGCTCCTGCTTGTGCATCTTCTCCGAGGCCACCGCGGGCGTCGCGTTGGCGTCGCGGCCGATGTAAGGGAAGATCAGGTCGAGCTTGTCGCGGAGCTGGTCTTCCATGTAGCGCCAGGCGCCCATGTTCTCGGGCTCCTCCTGGGCCCAGACCAGTTCGGCCCCCGCATAGCGCTGAAGGATGTTCTCCAGCGTCCTGATGCGCAACGGATAGAGCTGCTCGACGCGCACCACCGCCACGTCGTCGCGGCCGACCTTCTCGCGGTGCGCGGCGAGATCGTAGTAGATCTTCCCGGTGCAGAGGATCAGACGCTTGACCTTCTCCGGTTCGGTCACCGCCGGGTCGTCGAGGAAATGGCGGAACCGCCCGGAGACGAGGTCCTCGACCCGGCTGACGGCCTGGGGATAGCGCAGCAGACTCTTGGGCGTCATGACGATGAGCGGCTTGCGGAAGTTGCGCTTCATCTGCCGGCGGAGCAGGTGGAACATCTGCGCCGGGGTCGTGGGGTAGACCACCTGCATGTTGTTGATGGCGCAGAGCGTCAGGAACCGCTCCAGCCGCGCGCTGGAATGCTCGGGTCCGGCGCCCTCGTAGCCGTGCGGCAGGAGGCACGTGAGGCCGGTGAACCGCTTCCACTTGGCTTCGGCCGACGCGATGAACTGGTCGAAGATGACCTGGGCGCCGTTGGCGAAATCGCCGAACTGCGCCTCCCAGATCACCAGCATGTTGGGGTCGCCCAGCGAATAGCCGTACTCGAAGGAGAGGCACGCGTTCTCGGTGAGGGGCGAGTTGTGGATGCAGAACTTCGCCTGCCGGCCCTCGATGTGGTTCAGCGGTTCGTGGGGCAGACCCGTCTCCTGGTCGAAGAGCACCGCGTGGCGATGGCTGAACGTGCCGCGCTCGACGTCCTGGCCGGTGAGCCGCACCGCGTAGCCGTCCTGGAGCAGCGTGCCGTAGGCGTACACCTCGGCGCAGCCCCAGTCCAGCGGCAGGTCGTCCTCGACGGCCCGGCCCCGCAGCTCCAGCAGCTTCGTGAGCTTCTTGTGCAGGTGGAAGCCCTCGGGGACCGACCCCAGCGCCGCCGCGACGCGGCCGAGCGCATCGCGATCGACGCCCGTCTCGACGGGGTCGTCGCTGTACCGCTCGGTCAGCCCGGCCCACACGTTGCGGAACGCGTCGACGGTGCTCGGCACGGGCGTCTCCCGCGACCGCGCCTGGGCCTGCTCCAGCTTGTCGCGCAGGTCGGCGGTCATCTGCTCGTACTCGTGCTTCGAGATCACGCCCTTGTCGATGAGACGGCCGGAATAGACGTCGACGACCGGCTGGTGCTGCCTGATCTTCCTGTACAGCAGCGGCTGGGTGAACATGGGCTCATCGCCTTCGTTGTGGCCGTACTTGCGGTAGCACCACATGTCGATGACGACGTCGTTGCGGAAGGCCTGGCGGTAGGCGAGGGCGATGGAAGCGACGAAAGCGCACGCCTCGGGATCGTCGCCGTTGACGTGGAAGATGGGGGCTTCGACCATCTTGGCCACATCGGTGCAGTACGATCCGCTGTAGGAGTCGGACGGATTGGTCGTAAAGCCGACCTGGTTGTTGACCACGACGTGGATCGCCCCGCCGACGGTGTACCCGTCCAGGTGGGTCATGTTGAAGGTCTCGGCGACGACGCCCTGGCCGGGAAACGCGGCGTCGCCGTGGATGATGACGGGCACGCACTGGCGCCGTTCGGTGTCGCCTCGCAGGCGCTGCTTGGCCCGGGCCCGGCCGAGGACGAGGGGGTTGGCGAACTCCAGGTGCGATGGGTTGGGCGAGAGCGTGAGGCGAACCATGTGCCCGGACGCGGTGGTCTTGTCGTGGCTGTACCCGCGGTGGTACTTCACATCGCCGCCGCCCTCGGTGAAGTCCTCGACCCAGGCCTCCTCGAACTCGGTGAAGAGCTGGTCGTAGGACTTCTCCATGATGTTGACGAGAACGTTCAGGCGGCCGCGATGGGCCATGCCGATCGTGAGCTCCTTGATGCCCGACTCCGGGGCCTGCTCGATGAACTCGTTGAGCATCGCGTTCAGCGACTCGCCGCCCTCGAGACTGAAGCGCTTCTTGCCCGTGTAGCGGACGTTGAGGAAGTTCTCCAGACTGTCGGCCTCGACCAGCTCGCGCAGGATGCGGAGCTTCTGCACCCGCGGCAGGTCCGGGCGGTTGCGCACCGGCTCCATGCGCCCCTGAAGCCAGCGGCGCTGCTCGCGGTCCTGGATGTGCATGTACTCCACGCCGATATGGCGGCAGTAGGTGTCCTCGAGCAGTTGCACAATGTCGCGCAGCGGCGCCGGGTTGGCCAGGGGCAGAATGCCGGGATCGAAGGTTCGATCGAGATCGGCCTCGGACAGCCCGAACGACTCCAGGGCGAGAAACTCCGGGAAGGGGCGCTTCGAGCCCAGCGGGTCGAGGTCGGCGGCGAAGTGCCCGATGTCGCGGTAGTGGTACATAAGGGCATCGACCTTGCCCTGCATCGAGTGGGCGACGTCGCGGGCGGTGGCGGGGCGGATCGCCGACGCCAGGGCGGGCTGCGCCGGGGCCTGCACGTCGGCGGCATGGTCACCGGCCTCGCCGTCGTCCGCGTCCGGCGGACGATAGCCGAATTCGAAGCCCTGGAAAAAATGCCGCCACGGCTCATCCACGGATTGAGGGTCGACCGTCCATTGCCGGTAGAGCTGGTCAATGTAGTCGGCGTTGGCTGGGGCGATCGGCGATACAGGGCGGTGCGTGGTCATCCAATGATTCCGCAATTCGTTGTCATTCAACGGGTTCGGCGCATCGGTGCCCCAGGTCCACATGGCGGGAGGCGATGGGCCATTCTAACCCGGCCATCCATGAATAATTGGCCGGCCGGGCACAATGGCAAGCCGCCAACCGGCCAATCCGGCGTTCCTTGCTCATCGGCCGAAGTGGCGGCCCATATGAGCACGCCGAATCCTACAGAAGGGCGACGGGATCGACGTCGATCGCCATGGCCGCGCCCGGCCGGAGCACGCCGGCGTTTCGGGCCGCCGAGATGAGAGTCTGCAGCGTCGCGGCCGTCGGCGCGATGATCTCCACCTGCTGGCGGTGCTTGTCGTTTAGCCGGGCGATGGGGCAGGGCGCCGGTCCGCGCACGCGAATCGACGACTCGGCCAGCGACACGATGGCGTCATGGGCGCGCCGGGCGGCGGCGATGCACTTCACCAGGTCGCCGTCGCGGAAGACGATGCGGGCCATGCGAGAGAACGGCGGCAGACCGCTCTGGCGGCGCTGTTCGAGCTCCAGCGCGGCAAAGGCCTCGTAGTCGTGCGCGGCGGCGAGCCGAATGGCCGGGCTGTCCGGGTTGAACGTCTGAACGATCGCCAGACCCGGGTGGTCGCTGCGCCCGCAGCGGCCGCACACCTGGCTGACGAGCTGAAAGGTGCGCTCCGTGGCCCGGAAGTCGGGCAGGTTGATGGCGGTGTCGGCGTTGATGACGCCGACGAGGCGCACGCCCGGGTAGTCCAGACCCTTGGCGATCATCTGCGTGCCCACCAGCAGCTTGATCTCGCGCTGCCCGAAGCGGCGCAGGGCCTCGTGCAGGTCCGCCGACCCGTGCATGGCGTCGGAGTCGATGCGCAGCATGGTCTGTCCGGGGACCAGGTCGGGGAACGCCGCGGTGAGTTCCTCCTCGACGCGCTGGGTCCCCAGGCCGAAGGTGATGATCCGCCTGCCGCAGTCGGGGCAGGTCGCGGGCAGCTTCTGCTCGGCCCCGCAGTGGTGGCACTGGACGTATCCCCCGGAGGGCAGGCGGCCGGCGCGGTGATAGACGGTGGTGACGTCGCAATGGTCGCAGTTCATGACCCAGCCGCAGTGGTGATCGGGGCAAGCGATGTAGTTGGCATAGCCGCGCCGGTTCAGGAGCAGAAGGACCTGGCCGTCGTCATCGAGGGTGCGGCGGATCGCGTCCTGAAGCGCCGGGCCGAACAGGTGCACGCGCCGGTCGTGGTGAGCGCGGACCTGCGCCATGAAGTCCAGCACCTGCACGCGCGGCAGGCGCAGGCCGGGCGCGCGCTCCGGCAGACGGTGCAGGACGTATGTCTGCCGCGCAGTGGCATTGTGCCAGCTCTCCAGCGAGGGCGTCGCGCTGCCCAGCACCACCGGGCAGCCGGCGATCTGCGCGCGGCGGACCGCGACATCGCGCCCGTGATAACGCGGCGCCTGGTCCTGCTTGTAGGAACCGTCGTGCTCCTCATCGACGATGACCAGGCCCAGCCGGCCTTCGGGCAACGGGGCGAAGACCGCCGAGCGCGCCCCGAGGACGATGTCCGCCTCACCGGCGGCGACCAGCGCCCACTGCTGGTGGCGCTGGGCCGCCGTGAGCCCGCTGTGCAGGATCGCCACGCGGTGGCGGGGGAACCGGCCGATCATCCGTCCGCCGGTCTGCGGCGTGAGGGAAATCTCCGGCACGAGCATGATCGCCATCCGGCCTCCCGCGAGGGTGCGCTCGATGAGACGGATGTAGACCTCGGTCTTGCCGGCGCCGGTGACGCCATAGAGCAGATGGCTGGAGAAGCCGCCCGGCAATGACGCGGCGATCTCGTCGACGATGTGCCGCTGGCGATCGGTGAGCCGCTCGGGCGTGAAGGCATCGACGACCTGATCGGCCCACGTCGCCTCGATGGTCGTGCGCCGGCGGGCGTCGATCAGCCCCCGTTCGATGAGGTGCGTGATCGGCGCACGCGTGCGCACGCTGGCGCGTTCCATCAGCGCGTGGAGTTCGATGGGTCGTTGATCGCCCGGAAGCGCGGCAAGGGCTTCGAGGGCCGCACGCTGCTTGGGCGGCAGTTTCTGACCCAGGGGCAGCGGGTCTCCCAGGTCGAGCATCAGTCTGGTCACGGCGCCGACGTTCTTCTTCACGGCGGCCGGCAGCATGGCGGCCAGGGTGATGCCGATCGGCGCGCAGTAGTACGTGCTGATCCAGCGGGCAAGCTGGATCAGGTCCGGCGGGAGCGTTGCGGACGCCGGGTCGGCCCGCAGGATGAACTTGACCTTGTCGGGATCCAGCTCGGTCGATCCGGCGATGTGCACGATGTAGCCGCCGGTCGGCGTGTCGCCTCGGCCCAGGGGGACCACGACCCGGCGGCCCTCGACCAGGCCGACCAGGTCGGGTGGTATCGCGTAGGTCAGGCCGTCGGGGTACTGGTCGACGGCGCGCTCCACGGCGATCTGCGCGTAGCCGGCGGCGGTGCGGTCCCGGGCGAAGAGCGTGGCCATGCGCGGGAGTGTAGGTCGGCGCGCGGGATCCGGGGATCCGGGGGTTCGGGGGTGCGGGGATCCGGGGGTCCGGGGGTGCGTGCGTTGGCGAGCAGAAAAAAACGGGAGGCCAGGGGCCTCCCGCTCGATCGTCACGCGTGTGTGGCGAGAATTGATCAGTCCAGGCCGGGGTGAATCTGGAGGTTGCCGCCGCGGATGTAGCCGTGCACGTGATAGATCACGTCGGTCGTGTTGGGCGACTCGCTGTCCGGATCGAAGGGCGCGTAGATCGTGATTTCGTAGAAGTCGGGGCAGTCGCAGTTCGCGATGGCGCCGGCCGAGCCGTCCGGCGGGCATTCATCGCTCGGGGGCTCCTGCTTGCCGCCCTTGCCGGGTTCGCCGAGGTCCTCGATGTGCACCTCGAACCAGTGGTAGGACTCGCCCGCAACGGCGCCGGCGCCGGAGACGGTTGAGTTCCTGATGTTCTTGAACGTGCCGACGCCCTCGAAGTCGATCTGCTTGGACGGCGCGGGCCGGGCCTGCATGCACCAACCGGGATCGGAGCACTCGATGCGGTCGATCTCGGTGCCGGGCGGGGCGCTGGCGGTGCCGGCATGGAACACGAAACTGCCGTCCGGGCCGTTCTTCTGGTGATGCGTCCACTCGCCATAGGGCTGGGGCTGGGCGCCGCCGGGCGCTCCGGCCTGACCGCCGAACGTGTAGACATTGGTGGCGTCATCGCCCTGGCCATGGGTGCCGTCCCACATGCCGTTGTCGTCGATGCCGCCGCCGGTCACGCGGCACGGCAGCGTGATGGCGCACTCAACCTCGTCGCAATGCAGGAATGCGTGGCCGATGCCGCCAAGCATCTCGCACTCCTCGGCGGTGCCGACGAACAGACACGAGCCGTCGTCCAGGCAGCACGCGCCGTTGAACGGCTCAAGTTCGCCGGGACCCGGCGCCGCCGCCACGACGGTCGTTGCGTCGGGAACCGACAAGACCAATGTCGCGCCGAGCGCAATCGCGGCGCACGGCATTCCGATCAACACGCTACTCTTGCAATTCATGGCAGTTCTCCATTCCGGCGTCCGTGCTCGGGTGTGAGGTCCTTCCCGTGCCCAGTGTAACCTGATCGAGTGAGGCATCACAGATCAAGTTCGCCGGTTTCTCAAATCCACGCGAAGATTGAACGGATCACGTACCGCTCGGAATCAATGGCCGTGGCAGGTTCGCGCCTGCATCGCCTCTCGAGGTGACCGTCAACGATGCCGCGCCGGATGCCGCTTCGCCCTACGCGCAAGTACGTACTAATGCGGCGGTTGCGCCAAGCATCAAGCAGTCGCGGCATCGCCGGCGCACAGATCCTGCCTTCCTTCATGGCCATAACTGCCGGCCTGCAACTGAATTGCGACAACAGGGCCCGGCCTCGCCTGAAGCTGCAGCCAAAGACACGCCCAGGCGCGAAGTTCGCCCATATTAACTACGTTGTTCAACGTGCTATGAACAGGGGCCCCAGCCGGCGAGCAACGCCAGCAGATCCCCGACATCGACCGCCCCATCGCCGTCGCCATCGCCGGGGCAGGGCGGCGGGCAGGGGCCCCAGGACGCAAGCAACTCCAACAGGTCCGTGACGCTGACCGCGCCATCACTGTTCGTGTCCGCGGGACACGTTTTTGCCACCGCCACGAGCGTGATGTGATCGGGGCCGTACTGCGCATCGACGCGCACACCGCCGCCGACTTCCGCGCCGTCGATGTCGGCGAACGCACCGGCCAGCGACCCCGCGGCAGTGATCACGAACTCCTGGCCCGGAGAAGGGCGAAAGCCGCCCGGGTAGGCCAGCGCCAGTGTGCCATCGACGTCGATCGTGCCGGTCACGATGAGCTGGTCGTGCTGTCCGGGACCGGCGATCTCGATCGCCAGCACACCGGCGGGCTGAAGCGTCAGGTCGCCGTCGATGGTGAGTGTCCCCGCCGATGATCCCGGAGCTATGGAGCCTTCGCTGATCACATCGCCCGCGATCTCCCCTTCGCCGGCCAGGATGCCGCCCGGATGAACGCTCAGCACATTTTGCACGGTCAGTTGTATCCCGGCGGGAACGATGAGCATCTCGTGCAGGTCGATCATCTCCACCGTCGAGTCGAGATCGACGGTGATGACCGGGCTCGATCCCGGCCGGTCGATGGTCACGGCGTAGCGTGCGGTTCCCCAGGCCCGCGGCGACATGCGGTCATCGGGCGCAAGGTGCGTATTCCAACTGAGCCGGTCGGACCAGGCGCCGCCGCCATCACTGCCCCACGCGAAGGCGTGCGCTGTGGCGATCGGGCTCGTGGCGCTCAGGCGCCAGATGCTGCCCTCCCATTCGGCGATGAACATCGTGCCGCTGGCATCGGCGATCAGGTCCAGCGGCTTGCGGAAGCCCGAAGCGATGCGCTGCACCTGGCCCGTGTCCAGATCGACCGCGACCACATCGTCGTAGAGGATCGTGTCGCCGCCATCGGCCGCGCCGCTGTTCCAGCGGGTGATGAATGCCTCGTGGTGCAGCGACAGGGGCAGGCCGTTGCCATCGTAGAAGTCGAGCCCATCCGCCGAGCAGTGCGGCCCGAGCCCATCCGGGTCGGCCGGGTCGTGCAGGGCGCTCGTCGCGGGATTGGAGTTGTCGAAGGTGTGCGAGGCGACCAGGCCTCCGGGGGCGAAGAAGCCGGCGGTGATGGCCTGGATGTTGCCCGCGGGATTGCCCGTTTGCCAGTTGCTGTTGCGGTAGCCGTAATCGGCCTTGACGACGGCACGGAAGAACTGGTCGTGGATGTCATCGGCCAGCCCGTCGCCCTGGAGCACATCGAAGTCCGCCCCCGCGATGTCATCGCGGTCGAAGATCGCGTTGCTGGTGCGCTGGAAGTTGTTCGTGAACCACAGCCGCCCATCGCCATCGAGGGCCAGGCCGAAGGGGTTGCGCGTCCCCGCCGAGTGGACGCGCAGCTTGTCGGCGGCGGTGGAGGTGAAGGGCAGGGCGGATGCGGCATCGCCCCCCGTCACCAGCGCCTCGTACGTCGTCGCGTCCGGCGATGAGGGATAGAAGCCGGCGGCGTTGGTCACATCCGGGACCAGGATCAGGTCGTCGATCAGGCAGATCGTGCCGCTGTAGGCGCTCTCGCCGTAGCTGTCGCCCGCGCTGCCGAAGTTCTCGTAGGCGCCGTTGACGTTGCGAGTGCCGATGCCCACGTACAGCCGGTCGCCGAGAATCTGGATCTGATTGACGTGGTGGTCCTCGATGGGGATGCCCTCGACGATGGCCACCCGCACCTCGCCCGCCTCGTACAGCCCGTCGCCATCGTTGTCGCGGTAGCGCCAGATGCGGCCGAGCGAGCCGCCGGATGAGCCGTAGGACTCGCTGAGGTACATGACTGCGCTGTGGAAGGCCACGCCGTGTCCATTCCGGCCGGCATCGACGGTGAACAGGTTGGTCAACGCCCCGGTCGCGGGGTTGTACTCCAGCCGCCGCAGGCCCTTGGCGTTGCTGGAGAAATAGAGGTACGTCTTCGCCGGATCCGGACCCGGGCCCCACGCCATCTGCGTGATGCGCGAGGTCGATCCGCCGAGGGCGCCGCCCGCATCGTTCAGCGACATCGTCGACTGCCAGGCCGGGGCGATCGTCGGCTGGGCAAGCGCCTCGCCGGCGGGCAACGCCCCGAGCGCAGCCACGAGCATCGAGGCGAGCGCGGACGGTCGAACTGGTGCGGGGCAACGGGACATGTGCAGTCATTCGCACGATACCGCAATCGAGGTGCCCGAATCCACGCGAAAGTGGCGGCGGGGGCAGGTTGCGTTGAGCGCCGATGGGCACGGTTCACGTGACGGCTCGCGACTATTATCCCCCCAATGACCAGCCACGACATGATCGCACGACTGGCGCTCGAGGATGGCACGATCTTTCGCGGCCGCGCGTTCGGCGCCTGTGAGAAGCCGCTCACCTCGACCGGCGAGGTGGTCTTCTGCACCGCCATGACCGGATACCAGGAAGCCCTGACCGATCCCAGCTATGCCGGCCAGATCCTGACCTTCACGGCGACCGAGATCGGCAACTATGGCGTCAACGATGAGGATGTCGAATCCGCCCGGCCGCAGGTCAGGGGGGTTGTGATTCGCGAGCTGCCGCGCCTGCGGTCCAATCACCGCGCCAGCTCCGACCTGAACGCCTGGCTCGCGCTGAACGGCGTGCTGGGGATCGAGGGCCTCGACACCCGGGCTCTGGTGCGCAAGCTCCGCGTCGATGGCGCGATGCGCGGCGTCATCAGTTGCGATCCGTCCGTGGACGACCATGACCTGGTCGACCTGGCAAGGACCAGCCCGTCGATGGCCGGCAGCAACCTCGCCTGCGGCGTCAGCCCGGCGGCACCGGGTGAATGGCGCGAGGGCCTCGGGCCGTGGAAGCCGGCGCACCTCGCCGCGCCGGCGCCGCGGCCGCTTCGCGTGGTGGCCCTGGACTGCGGCGCCAAGCGGAACATCTATCGCCATCTCGTCGAGCGCGGCTGCGAGGTGACCTTCCTGCCGTTCGACGCATCGGCCGAGGAGATTCGCCGCCAGCGGCCCGACGGCCTGTTCATCTCCAACGGCCCGGGCGACCCCGATGCCGTGAAGGAGACGATCGCCACGCTGCGGGCCGTCGCCGGCGAGATTCCGACGTTCGGAATCTGTCTGGGGCACCAGCTCCTGGCCCTGGCGCTGGGGGGGCGGACCTACAAGCTCAAGTTCGGCCATCGCGGCGCCAATCAGCCGGTGCGCAACGTGCTGACCGGCCGGGTCGAGATCACCAGCCAGAACCACGGCTTCTGCGTCGATGCCCAGTCGCTGGCTCGCGCGGATGTCGAGATTACTCATCGTCACCTCAACGACGGCACGGTGGCCGGCTTCCGCCATCGCACAAAGCCGATTTTCAGCGTGCAGTATCACCCGGAGGCCTCGCCCGGTCCGCACGATTCGGCCTACCTCTTCGACGCCTTCCTGGCGATGATGCGCAGCGGCGCGCCGGTCGATGCGGCGACCATGCAGGCGACCCAGCGCATCGCCGCCGCCACCTGAGCGGCGGCCCGGCCCCGCCCCACCGCGGGGCCCGATCCCGCCAGGACCCGCTTGCAAGGCTTTTCCGCCCGAAGTACGCTGGTGTCCTGTCCCAGTGGATGTGCCGGATGCGCCCGGTCCGCACGACGCGGCATGACCTCGGCGCTCAAGACGGTGCAGGCACGCAACGTACCGCAGAAAAACACAGGCCAACGCCCGGCCGCGCGAATTGGGAGCGATGAATGAACCTCTTGGCTGAACGACGCTTATGGACGGTGGCAATCGCGGGGGCGCTGGGCATGTGTGGGGGTTTGATGTGCCCGGATGCGCTGGCGATGCCCCAGGATCAGGGATCACAACAGGACCCGGAGCAGGCCCGCCAGCGAGGCGAGCAGGCATTGGCCGAGGCCCGAGAGCACGCCGCCGCCGGGCGATGGAGCCAGGCCGCCGACGCCTACAGCACGGCGATGCGGTTCCTCCCCGACAACGAGGAGGCGCGGCTCGGCCTGCAAGAGGCCCGGACCATGCTCAACCAGGGCGACACGATCGGGACGCTCCAGCAGGAACGAGAGGTCCTGAGGCAGCAGGCGATCGCCGAGTACGAGGACTCGATGCGCCGTTCCGAAGAGTTCCTCGGGCGAAATGACTTCGACAACGCCCAGCGCGAGGCGCTGACGGCCCAGGTCCGGCTCCAGGGCCGCCGCTCCGTGCTCCGCGAGGCCGAGTTCACCTCCATGACCCAGCGGTCCCAGCAGAAGCTGGACCAGATCAACAACGCCCGCGAGGACTTCGACCGCCTCCAGCAGGCGCTGATCCGCCAGGCCGCCGAGCGGGAGCAGGAGGCACGCGAGAAGGCAGAACGGTCCCGGCGCGATCAGGCCATCAACGAGAATTTCCGCCGCGTGATGCAGCTCCAGCAGGAGCTGAAGTACCGCGAGGCGCTTCAGGTGATCGATGAGATCCTGTTCCTCGACGAACACAACTCCGCGGCCCTGGCCCTGCGCGAGGTCATCCAGGCCAGCCAGTTCTACCGCGATCTGGCCGAGACTTCGCGCATGCGCGAGGAGGCGTTCGCCCAGATGTCGTCCGAGGCGCAGCGCTCCACCGTCCCGCCGCGCGTCAATATCTCGGGCCCCGGCCCGCGCTCGACCACGGCGATCATGGAATATCCCGAGGACTGGCCGGACCTGAGCATCCGCCGCGGCCAGGCGGGCGGATTCCAGGACTCGGCGGCCGACCGGGCGGTCTTCCAGAAGCTCTCCGACGTCTCCGTGCCGGTCAACTTCAACAACAACTCGTTCGAGAACGTGCTGGGCTATCTCCAGAACGTCACGGGCGTGCAGATGTACGTGGACTGGAAGGCCTTGGAGCTCATCGGCATCAATCGCGATGACGAGATCACCCTGCAACTGACCGACGTCAGCGCCGGCACGGCGCTGGAGCGCGTCCTCGAGCAGCTTGGCGACGACATCGACCGGCCGGAATACACGGTCCAGGACGGCATTCTCACGATCTCCAGCGACGAGGCCATTCGTCGCCGCGTCGAGATCGTCGTCTACGACATCCGCGACCTGCTCTTCCAGGTCACCAACTTCGACAACGCCCCGCAGCTCGACCTCGGCTCGGCCCTCGACCAGGGCAACTCCGGCGGCGCCGGCGGCGGCGGCGGCGGCGGCGGCGGTGGTGGCGGCGGCGGTGGCGGCGGTGGCGGCGCCGGTGGCGGCGGCGGCGGCGGCAGCGGTGGCGGCATCTTCGGCGATCCCGAGGACGAGGCCGAGCGCCCCAGCCGCGCGGAACTCGTCGACCAGATCGTCAGCCTCATCCAGGAGATCGTCGACCCCGAGGGTTGGCGGGACCTGGGCGGCGACACCGGCTCCATCCAGGAGCTCAACGGCAATCTCATCATCACCAACACCCCCAACAACCATCGGGCCATCAACGGACTGCTCACGCAGCTTCGCGAGATCCGCGCCCTCCAGATCAACGTCGAGGGCCGATTCCTCACCGTCTCCAACAACTGGTTCGAGAAGATCGGCGTCGATCTCGACCTCTACTTCAACACCAACAACACGATGTTCCAGCAGGCGCGGCAGGTGGACCCGACCGCGCACCTCAGCGACTTCTTCACGCCGGGCGGCACGCTCCGTGATCCGCTGATCTACGGCTCGGACGTCGTCGATCCCGCGACCGGCAACGCCGTGCCGGGCGGCGCGGTCATCCCGTGGGGTTCGCTGTTCGGCCTGCCCAACGGCCCGGGTCTGACCGATGGGACGCTGCCACCCCAGTTGACCGGGCTCGGCGTGGACTACACGACGGCGTTTCCGCCCGTCGGCTCGCCCATCCGGCTGGAGCAGGGCTTCTCGCCCATCGCGGTCAACCAGAACCATATGAACCTGGTGGACGAGCTGGCCGAGCTGACCGGCTTCGGCGCCCTGGCGGCGGCGACGCCCGCCCTCGTCACCGGCTTCCAGTTCCTCGATGACATCCAGATCGACCTGCTCATCGAGGCGACCCAGGCCGACCGCCGCAACGTGGTGATGTCGGCCCCGCGCCTGACGTTCTTCAACGGCCAGCGGGCGTGGGTGGCGGTGAACACGCAGACTTCGTTCGTCTCCGGCCTTCAGGCCGTGGCGGGCGACGCTTCAGGCGCGTTCATCCCGCAAATCGACGTCCTCAACGAGGGCTTTGTGCTCGACGTCGAAGGCGTCATCTCGGCCGATCGCCGCTACGTGACGATGACGGTGATCTTCGACCTCGCCACCCTCGAGGGCTTCCGCGAGTCGGCGGCCACCCAGGTCCAGGGCGCCGCCGGCGGCGGCGGCGACTTTGGCGGCGATGCGGCATCCTTCTCCGCCCAGGTGGAACTGCCCATCGTCACCGGCTCGCGCATCCGCACCACGGTTTCGGTGCCGGACAAGGGCACGATCCTGCTCGGCGGCCAGAAGGCCGTCTCCGAGATCGAGGTGGAGGAAGGCGTGCCGATCCTCTCCAAGATCCCCTACATCAACCGGTTCTTCACCAACCGCCTGACCTCCAAGGACGAGCGGACGCTGCTTATCCTCATCCGGCCCGAGATCATCATCCAGCAGGAGAACGAGGACATTCTGTTCCCCGGCCTGTCGGATGACCTCGGCGCGTTCTACCGCTGAGCGACGGGCAACGGACAACCCTGCGATCGCGCACGCGGCGGGCCACGGCCCGCCGCGTTTCTTATCGCCGCCCGGAGCCGGCGGGCCGGGCTCGTTGTGTTGCCAGAGGGGGCGGGAACGGCTACGCTACCGCGGATCCAGTTCAGGGAGTGCACGGCCCATGTCATCGACGGCATCGAGACTTCGTGTGGCGGAGCAGGACGGCATCACCCGCATCGAGTTCGTCGATCGCAACATCCTCGACGAGGCGAACATCCAGCAGATCGGGGATGAGGTCTCGCAGATCATCGACGCCCGGGCGGAGCCCAAGCTGCTCATCAGCTTCGAGAACGTGGATCACCTGTCGTCGGCCGCCCTCGGCACGCTCATCACGATCAACAACAAGATCCGCAGCAAGAACGGCCAGTTGCGCCTGGCCAACATCGATCCGCAGATCTACGAGGTCTTCGTGATCACCAAGCTCAACAAGCTCTTTGAGATCCACGAAGGCGCGGAAGAGGCCATCGCCAGTTTCACCTGAGCGCCGCCGCGGCCGGCCCGGCCGCGCCCCCGGCCCCGGCCCCGGCCCCAGCCCCGCCCCCGCCCCCGGTTCCGCCCCATCCATCATGCCTGGCCGATCCACGTCCAATGAGCCGTTCAGCCGGCGGTTCGAGCTTCGCGACGCCCGTGAAGACATCGACCGGGTCGAGCGGGCCATCGTGGACGCCGCAGCGCGGCAGTCCTACGACGATGCATGCCGCTACGGACTGCGCCTGGCCCTCGGCGAGGCCCTGACCAATGCGTTTCGCCACGGCAACCAGGACGATCCGGCCAAGCGCGTGCTCGTGGACTGCGAGGTCACGCCGCGGCGGATCGTCATCGGCGTGGAGGATGAAGGCCAGGGGTTCGACCCCGAGGCGGTCCCCGATCCCACCCAGGATGAGAACGTGGAGATCCCCGCCGGACGGGGCATCCTGCTCATGCGGGCGTACATGACCAACGTGGTGTTCCGGGCGCCGGGCAACCGGGTGGAGATGACCTACGAGCGGGAAGACGGCGAGGGTTGACGCCGGATCGGCTGGTCGCGGGGTGGCGTGCGACTCGCCGCTTTGAGCGAGTAGCACGTCAGAGGGGCAAGCGAGTGCGCGTTGAGGCCCGCGTGGCGCGCCTGAAGGGCTTTCCCTGCTACTGAATTCGCTGCGGGATCGCGTGCTGCTCGCTGCCGTCCGGTGGGCGAGCGAGAAGCATGTGGGGAGCGCAATCGATTGTACATCGACCCCCGAGTGGTTCGCGAGAAGGGCGTGCCACGCCACCCAGCGTGTGGCGACTGCATGCGGCGACCGCTTCCCGCGTCGAAGCGACTGCATGGGCTCCGGGGCCTGAATGCGCGCGGCACGCGCCACCCCGCGGCCCGGCGCGCGAAGGCCGACCGCCTGGCCGCACGAAAAAACGCCCCGCTCGCGGGAGCGGGGCGTGGTCGGTCGTTCAGCTTATCGGCCGGTCACTCGGAGATCTCGCCGGGGGTCTGGCCGCCGGGCGGGGTCACCTGGCCGACATCGAGATCGACGAAGTCGAACCGCGTGACGTACGGCGTCGCGCCGCCGCCGGTGGAGCTGGTCGAGTTGCGCCCGCCGAGGCCGATGGTGTAGAGGCGGACCTTGACCATTTGGTCGGTCGAGCGGATGAACCGTTGGAAGTTGAACAGTGGACTGCCTTCGCGTCGAACGTCCTCGGCCGTCGTCGTGTCGAAGGCCACGAAGTCCCACTTGCGCGCCGTCCAGTCGTAGAGCTCTACGATAAGCAGATTCGTGTCAGTGAGCGGGTTGACTGTCGTCGCCACCTCGTGGATGACCGTGAGTTCACTGACCATACCCTGGTTGCCCGCGTTGATGTCCACGATGATGTCCGTCATCTGGCCGCTGGCGAGGTACCGGACGGATGCGGCGGCACGGTCATCGAGCGGTCCGGACTGGTCGCGATTGGTGTACTCGGACTCCACGATCACGTAATTGTCATCCGAAGAGCCGAGGGCGTAGTAGCTGCCGAAAATGTGGTTGCCGCGCAGGACCATCAGGCCCTGGAGATTCGCAAGCCCCTGGCCGAAGTGGGTGCCGGCGATGATCCACGCCGCGCATGTGGCGGCCTCGGGCCAGCCGCCGGCGAAATTGGGCTCTTCCTGAGGATCGACGTCGCCAAAGCACTCCAGGCCCGGATCCGCTCCCCTGACATTCTCATCATCGAGGAGAAAGTCGGGATGGTAGACATGTCGGTTTGAGACGCCGCCGACGCCAGTGATGAACTGGTCGGGCGACAGCGGCATCTGGTAGAACTGCTTGGAGATGCCCTGAAGTCGCGCGGTCAGAGCGGCGATCTGGGCGCCAGCCGCGCTGGTGAACGCGAATCGAAGAGTGTAGTCGTCAGTGTGGTCCAGGCCGAGCGGATCCGGCCGCAGGTCGGTGCCGAGAGGATCGAAACCGCTGTTGTCGCCGAACTCACCGTCATAGAGCTCGCCGTAGCCCAGTGTCGCCACATTGGCGCCCCATCCCGCCACCTGCGGGCCGACATGGTTTGATGCGGGGGTTCGCGTGTGCGGGGCCCAGGGTGACACTGCGCCGACCATGATGGCGCGAGGTTCAGGGGCGTTGGAGACCTCACAGGCGTCATTGCCGGCTGGGATGACGACGATGACACCGGAGTCGATGGCCATTGTCACCAGGATCTGCTGGGCCGGGTTGTCAAGGAATGTGTCGCACCCTTGTGTGGGCAAGCTGCCGGGCGGCGAGCCGGACCCTTCCAGGGCGATGTAAAGGACATCGCCCGGATTGAAGGTCTCGATGGCATCCACAACGGCAGATGGGATTCGACCGCCCTCCTGAAGGGTGACCGCCGGGAAGAAGAACAGACTGGATCGCGGCGCCATGCCGATCATGCCCCGATTGTTGAACGGGTTGGCGCCGATGATGCCCAGGATTGCCGTGCCGTGGTCCGGATCAGTGATCGGAAGGGGCAGCAGGGTGGCGCTGGAGGGCACGATCGTGACGCGACCGGCCAGATCCTCGTGGACGCCCATCGACGGGCCGCCCTGGATGTACGCCGACTGGTCCACCACGCCCACGCGGACGTTCTGGCCCTCGGACTCATCGGGAACGCCATCGCCGTCGCTGTCGGTGCCCTTGCCCAGGCGGAAGATCGCCTTGCTGACATTCTCGAGGCCGGGAATATTGAAGCCCTCGAAGGCGGCTATGGATCCCACCGGCACGGTGCCGTTGTCGATCAACTGGCCGGGGTAGAAATCGGAGAAGATCGGCACCTCCACGGTGTCGTTGGCTCCCGGCCCGTTGCACGGCGGAATCGAAAGGGCGTTGACCAGCACGCTGTCGACGAAGGGCCAGGGCAGAGGATTCAGATATCCCTGGTAGAAGCTGAAGTCGGGGGTCGGCGGACCCACGGGGACGCCGAAGCACAGCAGCCCGGCCGCGGAGACGCAGTCATCGTTCCAGTTGGAGTCCTCGTTGCAGCAGTCCGGGTTGATGAAGCAGACCGCCTTGCAGCATTCGTTCATCGAGCACCCGGCGTTCGAGCCCTCGGCGAAGCAGCTCTGGCCGCTCTTCTGGCAGACGCTGACGGGCGGCGGCGGCGGACCCGGGCAGTTGATGTTGCCGGTCGCCATGAACTGAAGGGCCAAGATCGCGCACGCCTCATCCCAGTCGCCCGGGTTGGTCGCGTTGTCCTCGCAGCACGACTCGAGGATGACGCAGACGGCCTCGCAGCAGTTCTGCTGGTTGCAGAAGGGCGAGTTGACGCCGCCCAGGGATTCCGGCAGCTCCGTGGGCATATAGCAGCTTCCCACGTGGTCATCGCCGCAGTCCGCATCGTCGCAGATGTTGCCCGTGGGGTCGCAGTCGACGCCCGGGGCGTATAGGTTGCCTTCGAGGGCGATCAGGCAGTCCTCGACGGAAAGGAAGTTGACGCACAGCTCCATGCCGGACAGCTCATCGTCGAAGCAGCAGGCGCCCCGCTGAATGCACGTCACCAGGCCGAACGGCTGGCATGCCGAACCGAGACCCTGGAAGGTGAAGGGTGTGGTGCCGTCGCTGTCGATGATGCCGATGCCCGCCTCGCAGTCCAGGGCGGTCATGTTGGGCACGCAGACCTGCTCGGCCTGGTCGTTGATGTAGCAGCAGGCGCCGCGGCAGGCGGCCTGGCTGCACGTGAGGTCGGGGTTGAACACGCCGTTCATCGAGATGCAGTCGGTCAGCGTCATATTGGCGCACGCCAGCGACTGGCCGGCCGCGGTCTGAATGCAGCACGCGCCGGTGTCTTGCAGCATTGCCGGCTCCGCGCCGCGTTCAAAATCGACGTACTCCACCACATCCAGGGCGTTGAACTCCCGGGCGGCCGTGGTCATGCGCGTGCGCAGGCCGTGCACCCGCACGATGCCGGCGAGATCCGGCTGAGCGCGGCCGCTGTGGGCCGCGGCCTTGTCCTCCACCGCCGCCAGGCGCTCGAAGTCGCCCTCGATCCAGGGCTCGAGGCGCAGGCGGTTGCGGCGGATGATCAGGTCCGCCGCCGAGAGGTCCGCGCCGCTGAGCGATGTCAGCACGCCATTGACATGGCGAGCCCTGACTTCATCGCGGAACTTGACGACCAGCGTGCCGCCGAAGTCCTCGGGGGCGATCAGTTCGCCATCGGCAAGCTTCTCGAGCGGGACGCGAGGAATCGAGGTATGGACTCGATTGTCGACGTCGACCACCAGGTCGGTGGTCGGCCGGCTGTTCAGCGATGTCGTCGGCGCATCATCGCCGGCGGCTTTGGTGCTTCGTGTGGGACGCTCCCCCGGTGTTCCGGAGACTGGTTCGCCGCCCCAGCATGGACTGGCGACGACAAGCACCGCCAGTACCGCGATTTGCTTCAAAGACATGCTCATTTCTCCAACTGTCGAGAGGGCTCAGCGGGCGTGGTGTGTTCTCGTAAGTGCGGAGTGTATCAGAATTTCAAGCGCGGCCTGCCACCCTTGGATGCAGATTACCGCGCATTTCCGTCCCCAATCCTACCGAATCGCCGCCAAGGGGGCAATTTTCGATCGTCGCGGCCGACGGCTCCCTCAACCGTCTGACGGCGGAGCATCGGCCGGGTTCCATACGAGGCGGCGCGGCAGCGTTGCCTGCCGACCGGGCCGCCCCGGGACATGTATGACAAATCGGCCCGCGCGCTGCGCGGGCCGCGTGAATTTTTTTTCTGTTGGTCCGGGGGAGTCCGGCGGAGTCCGGGGGCCGGGGGCCGGGGGCCGGGGACCGGGGTTAATCTGGGCGATCAGGCATCCGTCACCTGCGTTTCCAGGTCTCCGCGGGCCGCCACCTCGACCAGCGACGATGCCCGCTCGGCCCCCAGGGCCTCGGCCATCTCCGCCGCCTGGGCCCGCATGGTTGCGTGGTCCTCTTCGCGGCTGGCCGGCGCCTCGACGAGGTGCCGCACCCGCATCTTGACGTAGGGCTCGAAACCGGTGCCGGCGGGCACGAGGTGGCCGAGCAGGACGTTTTCCTTGAGGCCGGTCAGTTCATCCACCGCGCCGCGGAGGGCGGCCTCGGTGAGGACCTTGGTGGTCTCCTGGAACGAGGCGCCGGAAAGGAACGACTCGGACTGGAGACTGGCCTTGGTGATGCCGAGCAGCAGGGTCTGGGCGGTGGCGGGACGGGTGCGCTTGGTCTTGGCCGGCTCCTTGCCCTCGGCCTCGACCAGGGCGTTGGCCTCCTTGACCTCGTCGCGGTCAACCAGGGCGTTGACCGGCAGGCTCGTGTCGCCGGCCTCGGCGATGCGGAGCTTGCGAGCGATGTTGTTGTTGCAATTGCGGAAGTAGTTCTTGTCCACCACCTCGTTGGGCAGCAGATCGGTGTCGCCCGGCGACAGGACGCGGACCTTGCTGAGCATCGCGCTGAGGATGATCTCGATGTGCTTGTCGGAGATCGGCACGCCCTGGGCGCGATAGACATTCTGGATCTCGTCCTGCATGTACACGTACAGGGCATCCTCGCCGCGGATGCGCAGGATGTCGGCCGGGATCAGCGGCCCCTCGGTCAGCGGGTCGCCGGCATTCACCTGGTCGCCGGTGTGCACGAGCAGGTGCTTGCCCTGGGGCACATGGTGGTCGTGCTCGAGGCCGCCTTCGGCCACCACGCGGATGGTCATCTTGCCCTTGCGCTTGTCGGAATGGAGTTCGACGCGGCCGGAGATCTCGGCGGTGACCGCCGGGTCCTTCGGGGTGCGGGCCTCGAAGATCTCGGTGACGCGCGGCAGGCCGCCGACGATGTCGGCCGAGCCCATGACCTCCTTGGGCTGGCGGGCGAGCATTTCGCCCATCGTGATCTTCTGGCCTTCCTTGACCTCGATGCGGGCCTTGGCGGGCAGGTGGTGGAAGTCGAGGATCTTGCCGTCGGCGTCCTCGATGATGATCTGCGGGTGCTTCTCGCCGGTGTGCTCGATGACGATGAGCTCCGTGCCCCCGCCGCCGCCCTTGACGGCCTCCTCGCGGACGGTTTCGGCGACCACGATGTCCTTGAAGCGGACAATGCCGGCCTTCTCCGCGAGGATGGGGGTGCGGTGAGGGTCCCACTCGACGAGATTCTGGCCCTTCTTGACCTTCTCGCCGGGCTTCACGCGAATGATCGAGCCGTAGGGGACCTTGTACTTCTCCAGCTCGCGGCCCTTGTCGTCCTTGATGGCGACCTCGCCGTTGCGCTTGAGGGCGATGAGGGCCGAGACGTCGCCGAGGTCGATCGCGACCTCGTTGCAGTCGCGCAGCTCGATGAACCCGCCGTGGGCGGCGTTGTAGCTGGTCTCGACGAGGCCGCGGGCCGCGATGCCGCCCGTGTGGAACGTGCGCATGGTGAGCTGCGTGCCCGGCTCGCCGATGGACTGGGCGGCGATGGTGCCCACCGCCAGGCCCTCCTCGACGGGCTGGCCCGTCGACATGTCCATGCCGTAGCACAGACCGCAGCAGCCACGCTCGGAATCGCACGTCAGCGGGCTGCGGACCTGCACCGCATTGATGCCCAGCGCCTCGATGCGGCTGGCGATCGTGGCGGTGATCATCTGGTTCTCGCCGACGATGACCTCGTCGGTGACGGGGTTGACGATCGGGTGGCGGCTGGTCCGGCCGATGATGGCCTCGCGCAGCGGGACGTCCACCTCTTCGCCCTTGTAGATGGCGCGCTTGGGAATGCCGATCTTGGTGCCGCAGTCCAGCTCGGTGACGACCCAGGCCTGGGCGACGTCGTAGAGCTTGCGGGTGAGGTAGCCGGAGTCGGCGGTCTTGAGGGCGGTGTCGGCCAGGCCTTTGCGGGCGCCGTGGGTGGAGGAGAAGTACTCCAGCACGTTCAGGCCCTCGCGGAAGTTGGCGCGAATGGGCGTCTCGATGATCTCGCCGGAGGGCTTGGCCATGAGGCCGCGCATGCCCGCGAGCTGCTGCATCTGGCTGATGTTGCCGCGCGCTCCCGACGTGGACATCAGGAACACGGGGTTGAGGTACGGGCTGCCCTGGGCCGACTCGATGGGCACCTCGGCGTGCGTCGCGGGGTCGCGGCGGTCATTCTTGAGCGTGCTGACGAGTTCCTTGGTGATCTGCTCGCGGCAGTGGGCCCAGAGGTCCAGGAGCTGGTTGTGGCGCTCGCGTTCGGTGATCGCACCCGCGTCGTAGTTGCGCTCCACGCGATCGACCTTCTTCTGCGTCTCGTCGATCAGTTGCTGCTTGGCGCTGGGGATGCGCAGATCGGTGATGGCGATGGAGAGGCCGGAGATGGTGGATGACTTGAAGCCGATGTCCTTCATGTCGTCGAGGAGCGCGAGCGTGGCGGGCCGGCCCAGCCGCGCGTAGCAGTCGTCGATGACGCGGCTGCAGCCCTTCTTGCCGAGCACGCAGTTGTAGAAGGGCATGCCGTCGCCGAGCTGGTCGCCGAACATGAGCCGGCCCACCGTGGTGACGAGGCGACTGTTGGCGGGCATCGGCTCGGGCGAGCCGGATTCACGGGCGACGATGTAGGTGAAGCGCGCCAGGCGAACCACGATCCGCTCCTGAAGCCGGACCTGGCCCAGATCGAAGGCCAGGAACGCCTCGTGCGGATCGCGGAAGTGACGGAGCTTCTCCACCGGACGGACATCGCCCTCGTCCATGTACGTGATGAAGTACATGCCCATGATGATGTCCTGGCTGGGCGAGACGAGCGGGCGGCCGTTGGCGGGGCTGAAAATGTTGTGCGTCGAGAGCATCAGCACGTGCGCCTCGGCCTGCGCCTCCACCGAGAGCGGCAGGTGCACGGCCATCTGGTCGCCGTCGAAGTCGGCGTTGTAGCCGGTGCAGACCAGCGGGTGCAGGGTGATGGCGTTGCCCTCGACCAGCACCGGCTCGAAGGCCTGGATGCCCATGCGGTGCAGGGTTGGGGCGCGGTTGAGCAGCACCGGGTGCTGGTAGATCACCTGCTCGAGGATGTCCCACACCTCCGGGTCGCGACGCTCCAGCATGCGCTTGGCGGACTTGATCGTGTCGGCCAGCCCGTGCTCCTTGAGCTTGCGGATGATGAAGGGCTGGTAGAGCTCCAGGGCGATCTTCTTGGGCAGGCCGCACTGCCAGAGCTTGAGTTCGGGGCCGACGACGATGACAGAGCGGGCCGAGTAATCGACCCGCTTGCCCAGCAGGTTTTCGCGGAAGCGGCCCTGCTTGCCCTTGATCATGTCGGTGAGCGACTTGAGCGGGCGGTTGGACGAGCCGAGCACGGGCCGGCGGCAGCGGCCGTTGTCGAACAGGGCGTCGACGGCCTGCTGGAGCATGCGCTTCTCGTTGCGGATGATGACCTCGGGGGCGTTGAGGTCCATCAGCTTCTTGAGGCGGTTGTTGCGGTTGATGATACGGCGGTACAGGTCGTTGAGGTCGCTGGTGGCGAAGTTGCCCGATTCCAGCAGCACCAGCGGGCGCAGGTCCGGCGGAATGACGGGGATGACGTCCATCACCATCCACGTCGGGTCGTTCTCGGAGTTGCGGATCTGCTCGACGAGCTTGAGCTGCTTGGAAATGTCCTTGATCTTCTGCTTGCTGCGGGTTTTGGTCAGGTCGTCGCGCAGCGTGGTCGAGAGCTGGTGCAGGTCCAGCTCGCCCAGCAGCTCGCGGACGCCTTCGGCGCCCATCATGCTGGTGAAGCCGCTGACGCCGTATTTCTCCAGGGCGGCGCGATACTCGTCCTCGGTGAGGACCTGCTTGTACTCCAGGTCGGTGGCCCCGCCGTCCGTGACCACATAGTCCTGGAAGTAGATGATCTTCTCCAGGTCGGCGGTCTTCATGCTCAGCAGCGTGCCCAGGCGGCTGGGCAGAGCCTTGAAGAACCAGATGTGCACGATGGGCGCGGCGAGATTAATGTGGCCCATGCGCTTGCGCCGGACGCGTGAGTGGGTGATCTTCACGCCGCAGCGGTCGCAGATGATGCCCTTGTACTTCGTGCCCTTGTACTTGCCGCACGCGCACTCGTAGTCGCGCTCCGGCCCGAAGATCCGCTCGCAGAAGAGTCCGTCCTTCTCAGGGCGGTAGGTGCGATAGTTGATCGTCTCGGGCTTCTTGACCTCGCCGAAGCTCCACGAGCGGATGTCGTTGGGGCTGGCCAGGGTGATCTTCACGGAGCCGTAGTCGTTGACGCGGTCGTAGACGCTTTCAGCCATTGTGAGCTCTCAGCTTTCAGCAATCATCAGTCGTCGGAGGGGAACCAGCAGGGCCGTGGGGGCGGGCGGTCACAGCAGACTGCCGCCCTCGAGTTGCTGCTTCTCCATGGTGATGTTCATGCCCAGGCCGCGGATCTCCTGGCACAGCACATCGAAGACCACGGGCATGCCGGCCTCGAGCACGTTGGTGCCCTTGACCATGGAGTCATAGATCTTGGTGCGGCCCTCGACGTCGTCGGACTTGACCGTGAGCAGTTCCTGGAGCACGTAGGCGGCGCCGTACCCCTCCAGGGCCCAGACCTCCATCTCGCCGAAGCGCTGGCCGCCCGTTCGGGCCTTGCCGCCCAGGGGCTGCTGGGTGATGAGGCTGTACGGGCCGGTGGCGCGGGCGTGGATCTTGTCATCCACCAGGTGGTGCAGCTTCAGCAGGTACATGTGGCCGATGGCGGTCTTCTGGTGGAAGGGCTCGCCCGTGCGGCCGTCGTAAAGCTGGACTTTGCCGCCAAAGGGGATGCGGGCGAGCAGCTCGCGCGGCGTGCCGGGGCTGGCGCCGGCGCTCTCGAACCCGCTGATGCGCTTCTCGACATCCTCGTTCGCATCGTCGATGGCGTGAAGCACCTCGTCCTCGGTGGCGCCGTCGAACACGGGGGTCACCGCCTGGAAGCCAAGCACCGCCGCCGCCCAGCCCAGGTGCGTCTCGAGGATCTGCCCGACGTTCATGCGGCTGGGCACGCCCAGCGGATTCAGCAGCACGTCCACGGGCGTGCCGTCCTCGAGGAAGGGCGTGTCCTCCTCGGGGACGATGCGGGCGATGACGCCCTTGTTCCCGTGCCGGCCGGCCATCTTGTCGCCGACCGAGAGCTGTCGCTTGGTCGCGAGGTAGACCTTGACCATCTCCAGCACGCCCGAGGGCAGCTCATCGCCGCGCTTCATGTGGGCGAGCTTGCGCTGCTTCTCCTTCTCGATGGCCTCGACGCGGGGCCAGAACTGGCCGCGGATGATCTGGGCCTTCTCCTTGGCCTCCTTGGACCCCTTGATCCACTTCTCGGAGAAGTTCTCGATCTGCTCGATGATGACCTCGGGAATGTCCGAGGCGCCGACGCGCTGGCGGGTGGAGGGGTCCACCATCTCCGCGCCGAGAGCTTCGTTCATCTGCCCCACCATCTGGCGGAACAGCGAGATCATCTTGTGGTTCATGGCCCGCTCGTAGGCGGACATCTCTTCCTTGAGGCGCTTCTTCTGCTCGTCGTTCAGGTGCATGCGCCGGCTGAACTTGCGGGCGCCGATGACGATGCCCTCGGTGCCGGCCGGAACCTCCAGCGAGTCATTCTTCACGTCCTCGCCGGCGCGGCCGAAGATCGCGTGCAGCAGCTTCTCCTCGGGGGTCAGCTCGGACTTGCTCTTGGGGCTCACCTTGCCCACGAGAATGTCGTTGGGGCCGACGCGGGCGCCGACGCGGATGATGCCGTCCTCGTCGAGGTTGCGGAGCATCTTCTCGGAGACGTTGGGAATGTCGCGGGTGAACTCCTCGCGCCCCAGCTTCGTCTCGCGCACCTCCACGTCGAAGGCGTCGATGTGGATGGAAGTGAAGACGTCATCCTTGACCAGCCGCTCGGAGATGACGATGGCGTCCTCGAAGTTGTAGCCGTCGAAGGTATTGAACGCCACGAGCACGTTGCGACCCAGGGCCAGCTCGCCGCTCATGGTCGAGGCGCCGTCGGCGATGATCTGGCCGGACTTGACCTTCTGGCCCAGCCGCACGATCGGCTTCTGGTTCTGGCAGGTGCGCTCGTTGAGGCCGCGGAACTTGCGCAGCTCGTATTCGTCGGCGTTGTCGATGATGATCCGCTCGGAGTCGACGAATGTCACCGTCCCGCCGCGCTTGGCCTTGACGAGCATGCCACTGTACTCGCCGGCGACCCGCTCCATGCCGGTGGCGACCAGGGGCGGCTCGGAGGTGATCAGGGGAACGGCCTGCCGCTGCATGTTGGAGCCCATGAGGGCGCGGTTGGCGTCGTCGTGCTCCAGGAATGGGATCAGCGCGGCGGAAACGCCGACGATCTGCTTGGGCGAGATGTCGATGAAGCCGACCTCGCCCGCGGGAACCTGGGCCAGGTCGCCGCCCACCCGGGCCAGCACCTGCCCCTGACCGATCTTGCCGCCCTCGTCGAGGACGTCGGTCGTGGCCAGGACGTTCTTCATCTCCTCGTCGGCGCGGAGGTACTCCGTCTCGCCGGTGACCTTGCCGTTCCTGACCTTCTGGTACGGCGTGAGCAGGAACCCGTAGTCGTCGATTCTCGCGTAAATGCCCAGCGAGGCGATCAGTCCGATGTTCGTGCCTTCGGGCGTCTCGATGGGGCAGATCCGCCCGTAGTGCGAGATGTGGACGTCGCGGACCTCGAATCCCGCGCGCTTGCGGTTCAGGCCGCCGGGGCCGAGGGCCGACAGGCGGCGCTCATGCACGAGCATGGACAACGGATTGGTCTGGTCGACCACCTGCGAAAGCTCGCTGCGGCCGAAGAAGAAGTCGATGGCGCTGGAGATCGACTTGGAGTTGACGAGGTCCGCGACCTTGCTCAGCTCGTCCGGATCCTTGACGCTCATGCGCTCCTGCACCGTGCGGCGGAGCTTGAGGAAGCCCTTGCGCATCTCCTCCACGGCCAGCTCGTCCAGCGTGCGCAGCCGCCGGTTGCCCAGGTGGTCGATGTCATCCACGTGGGCATGGCGGCGCTTGGCCCGCAGTTCCATGATGTAGCGGATGACGGCCAGGAAGTCCTCGGCGCGGATGTGCATGATGTCCTCCGGCACATCCATGTCGAACTTCCGGTTGATGCGGAAGCGGCCGACCTTGCCCAGCCGGTAGCGGTTGTCGTCGAAGAACTTCTCCTTGAACAGGGCCCGGGCCTTGTCCACCTGCGGCGGGTTGCCGGGGCGCAGGCGGCCGTAGATCTTCAGCAGGGCCGCCTCGTGCTCGGTGACCTCGGCCAGGAAGTCGAGTCGCTCGGCGGCGAGCGTGTTGAGGATCAGCGGGTCCGCGGCGTTGGAGATGGCGCGGACCGACTTGATGCCGGAGTTCTGGATCGCCTCGATGGCCGATCCGATCTGCACGCCCACCCGGCAGAGCTCCTCGCCGGTGTCGGTGTCCAGGATCATCTCCGCCGAGAAGTGCTCCGGCCGGAGCTTCTCGACCTTGACGTCCTGCACTTCATAAAACAGCTCCAGCAGCTTGTCGGTGGAGCTGAAGCTCTCGTCCAGCGCCCGCAGGAAGGTGGTGGCGGCGATCTTGGTGGACTGGTCGATGCGCATCGCCAGCACGTCCTTCTTCGTCACCTCCAGCTCGATCCACGAGCCGCGCTCGGGAATGATGCGGGCCGAGTGCAGCGGGCGGTCGCCGACGGAGGAGGCGATCTGGAAATCGACGCCCGGCGAACGATGGAGCTGGCTGACGATGACGCGCTCGGCGCCGTTCACGATGAACTCGCCGCCGCCCATCATGATGGGAATCTCGCCGAGGTAAATCTCCTCCTCGGCGACCTCGGCCACGCCCTGGCGCACGAAGCGCACGCCGATCCGGAACGGCATGCCGTAGGTCAGGCGCAGCTCGCGGCATTCGTCGGGCGTGTAGCGCGGCTCGTCGAGCTTGTAATAGAGGTAGTCGAGCTTCATCGAGCCGTCGTAGGACTCGATGGGATAGATCTCCCGCAGCAGCGACTCGATGCCGAGGTCGGGGTTGCGCTTGTCAAACGGTTTGTCGAGCTGGACAAACCGGTTGTAGGCCTCTTCCTGAACGCGGGTCAGCGTGGGCACGGCAATGGCATCGCCGCGCTTGGAAAAATCGCGCACGTTCACAAATGTCATGCACTCACCTCGAGAGACGGCACGACAGGCGCACCGTGGTCTGGAGTCGGGGAACAACGGTCATGGGTTTGGTTGGCGAGGACACACCGTGGATCAAGCCGAGCCGAGCATCGTAACCGCGGCCTATCGGTGAAACAACTTGATGGCAAGTTCTATCTTGAATTTTTTGCGGACCCCGCCGCAAGGGCCGCTGGTGGGGGTCAGGACCGGTCTGGGCGGGTTCCATGCGTTCCGATGCGCCATGTTGGGCCACTCTCGATAGGGTTCTGTTCGGCATTCAGACGCGCGGCTGGATCACGATTTGCTTGCGTGCCGCCTCCTCGCTGCGGGCTCGGCCGGGCGGTGATGATGGCGCGATCACGCCGGCCGGACCCGGTCCGATTCCGACCGGGGACGAAAAACCCGCGGCAGGGAACCGCGGGCCTGGTGCGGACAGGCGGATCGGACTTGCTCTGCTCGCTACTTGATGTTGACGCTCGCGCCGGCCTCTTCGAGCTTGGTCTTGAGCGCGGCGGCCTCGTCCTTCGTGATCTTCTCCTTGACCGCCTTCGGGGCGCCGTCCACGAGGTCCTTGGCTTCCTTGAGGCCCAGGCCGGTGGCTTCGCGCACGGCCTTGATCACCTGGATCTTCTTGTCGCCGGCGGCCTCGAGAATCACGTCAAACTCGGTCTGCTCCTCGGCCGCGGCGGCCTCGCCGCCGGTGCCGCCGGGGCCGGCCATCATGATCGCTCCGCCGGCGGCGGGCTCGATGCCGTAGGTCTCTTTCATGTAGTCCGCCAGATCGACCGCTTCCTTGAGGGTCAGGCCGGCGATCTCGTCGCCGATCTTGGCGATCCTGGCGTCAAACGTCTTGGTGGCTGCTTCTTCAGACATGGATCTCGTTCTCCGAATCGAAAGTCATCTTCACCCGAGAGGAGCCGCCGTGCGGCTTTTAACCCCGAAGGGCCAGTCGGATGTCAGAAGTCGTTGTGCGGGCGCGGTCCGGCGCTCTCAGCCCGCTTTGGCGATGGCCTGGCCCTTTTCCAGTCGGTCCTGGATCTCCTTGACGATGCCGAGGATCCGCGCCCCCGGGGCCTTTGCCGCGCCGAGCACCCGGCCGGCGGGCGCCAGAACAAGCTGAATGACGCGACCCTGGGCCTCGTCCTTGGTCGGGAACTCGCTGAGGCGCCTCACGCCGGCCTCGCCGTCGTAGTACTGTCCCTCGAGCACCGCGCCCTTGAGCTGAATCTCCTTGACCTTCCTGGTCCATTCGACGATCGCCCGGGCCACATCGACGACGGACTCGGCGCCGTAGGCGATGGCGGAGGGACCCTTGAAGGCGGCTTCCAGGGCCTGGAGCGGTGTGCCGGCGATGGCCTTGGTCGCCAGGGTGTTCTTGATCACCGTGATGCGGATGTCCTTCTTCTGAAGCTCGACGCGGAACTGATTGGTGCGAACGGCGTCGATGCCGCGAATGTCGATGACCACGGCGCCCTCGATGCCCTCGAAGCGGCGCTGATAGTCCCTGACGATCATGTCCTTGACGGGCTTGCTCATGGTCGCTCCGAATCTCCGATCGAGCGTCCCGACCCTGTCGGGCCGGGCAGGTCAGACGCCGATGTGAACCCCGGGGGTCATGGTGCCGCTGATCACGAACTTCTTGATGTACTGGCCCTTGGCGGTGGGGGGCTTGATTTTCTCGATGGTCTGCAGGAAGTGGGTCACGTTCGCCACGAGGTCGGCTTCGGAGAAGCTCATCTTGCCGACGATGCAGTGAATGTTGCCGCCGTCGTCGTTGCGGTATTCCAGCTTGCCCGCGGAGTATTCCTTCACGGCCTTCACCACGTCCGGCGTGACCGTGCCGGCCTTGGGAGACGGCATGAGGCCCTTGGGGCCGAGCACGCGGCCGAGCTTGCTGACCACGCGCATCATGTCCGGCGATGCGATCGCCACGTCGAAGTCCATCCAGCCGCCCTCGATCTTCGCGATCAGGCTCTCGCCGCCCGCTTCGATGGCGCCCGCGCCCTTGGCGTCGGCGACCTTGTCCTCGCCGCAGAAGCAGATCACGCGGGCGGTCTTGCCCACGCCCTTGGGCATGGAAATGGAGCCGCGCAGTTGCTGTTCGGCCTGGCGGGGATCGATGCCGAGGTTGACCACGGCTTCGACGGTCTGGTCGAACTTGGGTCCGCGAAAGGACTTCACGGCCTTGACGGCCGTTTCAATGGTCTGCGGGCCCGCGTACTTTGCGGCGATCTCGAGGTTGGCCCGCGTTCGCTTGCAGAATTTCGGCATGGATCAGCCCTCCACCACCGTGACGCCCATGGAACGTGCCGTTCCCTCGATGACCCGCATCGCGGCCTCGATCGAGGCGGAGTTGAGGTCGCTCGTCTTCTCCTGGGCGATCGTCCGGACCTGGGCCTTGGTGATCGAGCCGACCTTGTTGGTGTTGGGCTCGCCCGAGCCCTTCTCGATGCCGGCGGCTTCCTTGATGAGCACGGCGGCGGGCGAGGACTTGATC